>Ga0137415_10002044_pt1 | contig 20101 bp, 21 predicted proteins | sample CZODoug3_1_1_16f_FD_183082 | JGI IMG/M metagenome (GOLD analysis project Ga0137415, IMG submission 183082) | Vadose zone soil fungal communities from Angelo Coast Range Reserve, California, USA - CZODoug3_1_1_16fungal (Hybrid Assembly) | ecosystem: Environmental > Terrestrial > Soil > Vadose...
CCACATGAGGTACCAGGACGCCGGGTCGTTCCGACATGCCCTCGAGCATCGGCTCAAACAACTCGCGGCGGGCGATGGGGCCCGGCTCGCGCGTGATCGCAAGCGGGTGGCGTTCGACCGGTTTCTAGTCCGTCTCAACGCAATCGCGCCGAACCGCCACGACCGTCGATCATGCTCACCCGACGGTCGACTGGGAGCATGAGGTCGGGCACATCACGCGAACCCCCAGGTCAACACCGGTGACATGATTCACGGCACCCACAGGTCCGTCATTACCTAGATGGCCACGATGTGACGGTCAAGCCGGGCGCCCTGCGGTGGTGGCAAACCCGGCGCGGCGAGTACCTCCACGCCGGATCATTCGATGACGACCCGCAACGCCGCTACCGGCTACGTGAAGCTGTTGGAGCCTGCCTTGGCGCCGAACTCGACCGATGTGCTCCGCCCTCATAGCGATCCCCTCCGTACGTACGGCGGCCGTTGGTTGGAGGCGCTGTTTTCTCCCTGACCGCTGGATAGCGACCCACACACCCCTCTTACTATTTGATAGTGGTAGCAACAACTCATGAGGACGAGTCACCAAACCTGGCTGAGCATTAGCTCAGCACAGTCGACCAAATGAACAATCGTTAAGATGCCTGCGGGTTAATCCGCCAGACTGGCGTTCGGCTCGCCGGTACGTCAAGCCGCCAATTGGTTGCCCACTCGAAGAAACGTGCTCTGGACTCGACTGGCCTATTCTGGTGAGTAACTTGTGACCTTGTGTGTAAAGGCTGTAATGCGACCGTGGGTCACCGGGTGTTGCGGGGGGCCACCCATTTCAGCGGTTGGGGTCGAGGCCGGCGAGTGCTACGTTTCCTCTGTCTGGCCGCTCCATGAGAGCCCGGCAGCCCAGGACATGTATCGCGCGGTAATACCCGCTCGGCCAGTCGTTGAATTCGTCAATTGACAGACGGCGATAGGGTTTGTTCTTGGTTGCGTTGCCCGCACGGTAGAACGACACGCGAAAGCCTGGACGCGAACGTCTGAAAGGTGTGAATGAATCGTGACCGAGGTGCTGGAGCCCGGAACAGAGATTGATGAGCAGCGGCCGTCGCAGAGCCTCAGTACGGCGGCGGCGCGGAATCTGGCGACGACTACGAAGTCGGTCCCGCAGATGCAGGGCATTACCTCGCGGTGGTTGCTGCGCCAGCTGCCGTGGGTGCAGGCATCGGGAGGAACCTATCGGGTCAACCGGCGGCTGAGCTACGTTGTCGGTGATGGTCGTCTGACGTTCACCAACGTCGGCGATAATGTCGCGGTTGTGCCTGGGGAACTGCGCGAGCTGCCGCTGCTGCGCACCTTCGAGGGTGACGACGCCGATTCCACCTTGGTAGCCGTGGCGGAGCGGTTCACGCAGCGCGAGTATTCCGCGGGTGAGGTGATAGTCGAGTTCGGCCACCAGGCCGACGGGCTGTACCTGGTCGCGCACGGAAAGGTCAGCAAAACCGGTGTCGGCAAGTACGGCGAGGCCACGACGCTAGGGGTATTGGCTGGCGGCGACTATTTCGGCGATTCGGAGATCGTGGCTGGCGGCGGGATCTGGGAGTTCACCGCCAAGGCGGTCACCCGGTGCACGGTGTTATCGCTGTCCGAGCAAAGCTTCGCCGAGTTGGTGGAACGTTCCGAGGCGTTGCGCGCCCACGTCGAGGCGCAGCGGTCCAGCGCCGCGCCGGCGAGGAACGACCATGGCGAGGCGGCGATCGACGTGGCATCCGGCCACTCCGGTGAGCCGGAGATTCCCTCCACGTTCGCCGACTACGAACTGGCGCCCCGCGAGTATGAGTTGTCTGTGGCGCAGACGGTGCTGCGCGTGCACACCAGGGTTGCCGATCTGTACAACGAGCCGATGGACCAGCTTGAGCAGCAGCTGCGGCTGACCATCGAGGCGCTGCGGGAGCGCCAAGAACACGAACTGGTCAACAACCACGATTTCGGGTTGCTGCACAACGCCGATATGAGTATGCGTGCCCCGACCCGCGGGGGGCCGCCCACCCCGGACGAGTTTGACGAACTCCTGGCCATGGTGTGGAAGGACCCGGGGTTTTTCCTCGCCCATCCGCGCGCCATCGCGGCGTTCGGTCGGGAATGCACCAAGAGCGGCGTCTACCCCACCAGTGTCGATGTCGGGGGCCACAAGATACCGGCCTGGCGTGACATCCCAATTTTCCCGTGCAACAAGATCCCGGTCTCGGAAAACTACGCCAGCTCGGTGCTGCTGGTGCGGGCGGGGGAACACAACCAGGGTGTGGTCGGGTTGCACCAGACGGGCATTCCCGATGAATACCAACCGGGACTGTCGGTACGGTTCATGGGCATCAACGAAAAAGCGGTCATCTCGTACCTGGTCAGCGCCTATTATTCGGCGGCGGTCCTCGTCCCGGATGCGCTCGCGGTACTCGAGGATGTCGAGGTAGGCCGAGAAGACTAACCCGCTGTCCGCTTTTCGATACAGGTGTGAACCGATCGCGGCGGTAGGCAAGGGAGGGATGCGGCGTGACCGAGTTGCTTGAACCTACTCCGGCTTCCGCGGCTGGGCAGCAAACACCGCACAGTTTGAGTACCGGGGCCGCCCGCCAGCTAGCCACAACAACCAAAACCGTCCCACACACGCGGGAGATCACCCCTCGCTGGCTGCTGCGCGGCCTGCCGTGGGTCGATGTCGGGGCTGGGACCTACCGGGTCAACCGCCGCCTGACCTATACGGTCGGGGATGGCCGGCTGACATGTGTCACCACCGCGGGGCGGGTTCGGGTGATCCCAGCGCAGCTGCGCGAACTCGCGCCGCTGCGCGATCTGCCCACCGACGAGCCCTTGGACTCACTCGCCGACGCATTCGAGCAACGGGAGTACGCGGCGGGCCAGACAATCGCCGCCGCCGGCACGCCCGCGGGCCAGCTATTCCTCATCGCGCACGGCAAGGTGGACGCAATCGGCGCCACCCAGCACGGGGCGGCTTCCCTGGTCGCCACGCTCGCCGAGGGCGACCACTTCGGCGCGGCGCAACTGGTGTATGGCGGCGAGTGGCCGCACAGCTTCCGGGCGGTCACCCCGTGCGTCACCCTCGCCCTGACCCGCCAAGCATTCGAACAGCAACTGTCCGCGTCGGCGCGGCTGCGAGCCCATGTCGACACCCTCCAAGACCCCTCAGCCGCGCCGACACAACCGGTGAACAAGTACGGCGAGGCCGCGGTTGATCTCGCCTCCGGTCACCGGGGTGAGCCGCCCATACCGGCCACGTTCGTCGACTACGAGTGCGCGCCCCGGGAGTACGAGCTGGCGGTGGCGCAGACCGTGCTGCGGGTGCACACCAGGGTCGCCGATCTGTACAACGAGCCGATGGACCAGACCGAGCAGCAGCTGCGGCTGACCATCGAAGCGCTGCGGGAGCGCCAGGAACACGAACTGGTCAACAACCCGGATTTCGGGCTGCTGCACAACGTGGACCTGGGTCAACGGCTCCAGACCCGGACCGGGCCACCGACACCGGAGGACCTCGACGCGCTGTTGGCCCGGCGCCGCAAAACCAAGTTCTTCCTCGCCCACCCCCGCGCGATCGCCGCGGTCCGGACCCAATGCACCCGACGCCGGCTCTACCCCCACGGTGTCGAGGTCGACGGGACACCCATGACGGCCTGGCGGGGGGTCCCCATGCTGCCCTGCGACAAGATCCCGATCAGCGACAACGGAACCACCACGATCCTGGCCATGCGCGCCGGCGAGGACAACAACGGCGTGATCGGGCTGCGCCAGACCGGGATCGCTGATGAATACCAGCCAGGGCTGAGCGTCCGATTCCTCGGGATCGACGGCAACGCAATCAGCTCCTACCTGGTCAGCGCCTATTTCTCGGCCGCTGTGCTGGTGGCTTCCGCGCTCGGGGCACTGGAGAACGTCGAACTCGGACGGACAACATGACCACCCGAATCACAACCCCAGCGGCAACCGGCCTGGCAACCGCGTGCCGCGCCACCACGGCACAGCAACCAAAGCCAGAGCAACGCCCACAGCCATGGCGACCGAAGGAGAACAGCATGCCCCTGCTGCCGCCGGCGCCTGAACTGAGCGGTGACCCGGCCGCCGGCCGCTCAGTATCGGGCGCGGCCATCCTGGCCAACATGGCCCACGCCCCCTCGGCCGAGCTGTCCACCCTCCTCAACCCCGACACCGCCGCTCATCCGCGGCGGCTGGCCGGATCAACCGCACCCCCAGCACCAACAGCACCCTCAGCGTCGACGGTGCGGCGATTCGCCAGCGGGCTGGGCACCTCCGCGCTCTTGTTCCCCACCTCCCACCCCGCGGCCACGCCGACCCCACTACCGGCCGGAATTCCGCCGGAACAGCCAACCGAGCGGCCCGCACCGGCCGACGACACCGCCCAGGACGACGCCATGCCTGAGCTGTTCTGCCCCGGCCCGGTGCGCGACGACCCAGCCCTCGGCGACGAGGTCAACAACCGGCTCGTCGCGTGGGCCGAGCAGGTCGGGATCTACCCCGGCGCGCTCGACCGACTCGAGGCATACAACTTCGGCCGTTTGATCATGCTGGCCCACCCGGCCGTCCAGGATCCCGACCGGCTGCTCGCGGCGGCGAAATGCGTCGTCGCGGAATGGGCCGCGGACGACTACTACGTCGACGAAGTTGCCCTGGGCGCCGACCCCAAGGTGGTCGGCTCCCGGTTGGCGAAACTCCACGCCATCGTCGACCCCGCGCCACTCCCGGCCCGCTACGCCCCACAACTGGACGACTACCGGCGAGGCGAGCCCATCGCCACCGCGTTCCGCCAAGCCATGCAACACCTCTCCCGCTACACCTCGGTGGCGCAGCTGGGCCGCTTCCAACACCAAATGTCGATCCTGTATGTGGCGTGGAACCAAGAAGCGGACTGGCACGCCAACGGCCGGACCCCACCGGTATGGGAGTACCTGGTGCAACGCCACCTCAACAGCTACCTACCACCCATGATCCTCATCGACGCTCTCGGCGGCTACGAGCTCTCGCCGACCGAGTTCTACGACCCCCGCGTCCGGCGAGCGTTCACCATGGCCGGCGACGCGGGCGTGCTGCTCAACGACCTGCACTCCGGCGCGGGGGAGTCCGACACCGACTTCAACCTGCCCAGGGTCATCGCCGCCGAAGACAACTGCACGCCACAGCAGGCGGTCAAACGCACCGTCCAGATCCACAACGAGCTGATGCGCAGGTTCGTGGCCGAGGCGTCCGCGCTGAGCCTGGTCGGGTCGCCCACCCTGCGCCGCTTCCTCGCCGAGGTTTGGGCCTGGCTGGGCGGCAGCCGCGAATGGCACGCCACCACCGGGCGCTACCACCACAACAACGACCACAGCGACTGACACGGCGACGGACCCAGTGACAACCGCGGCTACCACGATCGCCCGATCCAGCCTGGGCTAACCCGGCCCGACGTCCGCCCGGACGGTGACACCTGAAACATCTCGGAAGGAATCCGCACATGACGACCTCGCCCACCGTCCGATCCACCACCCAGGCCACCACCGGGACCGGTGTTCCGGCGCACCGCGCTGGTGACCTTGGGCGCACCGTGCTGCGCACCGACTACCAGAAGGCCGTCGCCGACTACTGGAACACCAACCAGGACGATCCGGTCAATCTGCGGCTGGGAGAGATCGACGACCTCTACCACCACCACTACGGCATCGGCGATTACGACGCGTCCGTACTCGACGGTGCACAAGAGACCCGCGATGAGCGGATCATCGCCGAAATGCACCGGCTGGAGACCGCCCAGGCCGACGTGCTGCTGGACTACCTCGGCGACATCCCACCCGCCGCGCGGCTGCTCGACGCCGGATCCGGGCGAGGCGGCACCAGCATCATGGCCCACCAACGCTTCGGCTGCCGCGTCGACGGCGTCACCATCTCCGAATACCAGGTCGGCTTCGCCAACGACCAAGCCACGCAACGCGGAATCGCGGACAACGTGCGATTCCACTTCGCCAACATGCTCGACACCGGCTTCGACACCGGCGCCACACGCGGCATCTGGACCAACGAAACCACCATGTATGTCGACCTGTTCGAACTCTACGCCGAATTCGCGAGACTCTTAGAATACGGCGGCCGCTACGTCTGCATCACCGGCTGCTACAACGACGTCACCGGCGGCCGGTCAAAAGCCGTCAGCCACATCGACGAACACTACACCTGCAACATCCACCCACGCAGCCACTACTTCAAAGCCCTCAACGCCAACAGTCTCGTCCCGATCAACGTCGTTGACCTCACCGCCGCGACCATCCCCTACTGGGAACTGCGTGCCCGCTCCTCGGTGGCGACCGGCATCGAAGAGGCATTCCTCACCGCCTACCGGGAAGGCAGCTTCCACTACCTGCTCATCGCCGCCGACCGAATCTAGCCACCCCGAATAGAGACACCGGATCCAGACATGGAACAGATCATCCCGCTCGACAAAGCCGGCGCGGCGATCGACGTCGCCGACAAGGCCACCACTACAACACGCCACTGCACCTCACGTTCTCCGCCTACGTGTTCAACCCCGCAGGCGAGCTCCTGCTGACCCCCGCGAGCACCCACGCGGAAACCAGCAATCAGCTTCCCGGTACGTTCGCGACCTGCGCTTGGCTGATCAGCTGTTCGCCGTCGTACGGGGTGAGCCAGCGTTGGCCGACCAGTGTCCGCACGTCCGCGGTGACCTTGTCCACGTAGTTCTGGTGGGTCGGATAGAGGATCTTCAGGTATCCGGGAGCGAACGGAATGTCGTATCCGGCGTAGTCGCCCTCGGTGGTGTGGTGCACCGTCGGCCCGCGCTCCAGGTAGGTCGCGATGGGTACGTCCACGTTCGGGGTGCGCACCCCGCCTATCGGGTTGCCGTAGTCGTCCCCGAGCGCCCGCACGGGCCAGAGTTTGGGATCCACCACCGTGAGGCGACTTGCGTGCGGCGGGGTTATCCCCTTGGTCACCCAGTTATCCAGGTTGGCGAAGGCCCCGTCGAGGACGGCGTGCAGTGGAAATGAACTGAGCGGGTAGACGAAGTTAGTGAACGGTGGGAATCCGGCTCGGGCCAGCTCGGCGCTGGATGGAAAGTTGCGGGCGTGGTCCATCGGCAGGTGACAGCCGCCGCCGATTTCGTAGAGCCGGATGCGCCGGTCCGCGGTGTCGCTGTCGGCTGGGCGGTCGGTCCGGCGGTCGTACGAGCCCGCGGTGTAGAAGTCGGTCGGGGTCGTCACGATGACAACCGGCTGGCCGCCCGGCGGGTTGTACTGAACCCGAGGGTCGCCGGCCGGAATCGTGGCTGCGCACTGGTTGATCGGTGTCCCCGCGTAGCTACCCGCGCCCGGGAGGTACCCATCGAAGATCGGCTTGCCGTCGGGCAGGGTGGCGTGGCGGGCGATCGCGTTGAGGTAGGTGACATCGTAGGAGCCGCTCTGCGACCAGCCGGTCAGGTCACTGTTGTGGATAGGGAGGTCCCGCAGCGGGTTCTCCGACACATCGCTCTTGATCAGCCTGCCGACCTGACTGATGATGTCCCAGGCCAGGCCGTCCTCGCTGTTTTGCTCCGAGGACGGTGAGGACGGCGCGCAGCGCTGGTCGGGCGGCCTCGGGTTGGTCATGGACAGCTGGCCATACCGCGCTGGGTCGAACTTCTTCAGCGCGGTGATGGTCACCGGCTTGACGGTGATGCCGACATAGGCGTCACCGTTGCGCATGAATCCGTCATGCGCGATCTCCCATTCCGCGTCCAGATCGTGGCCCGCGGTGGGGTTGAACGGTTCGACCCGAACATTCCCACTGAACCGGGCCGGATCGGCCGGACGGTGAACAAGAATCCGGGTGAGGTAAGGACCGGACGTGTCGACGGTCAGCGTCGTGAGGTCGGGCCACGAGTACACGTTGGCTCGCCCGCTGACGAGGTACTCCTGCTCGGTGTAGCCGTCCCGCCCGAGGTCGATCGGCTCGGCGTCGTGGTCGGAGGCAAGGAACGGATACGACATCGGTGTTACCGGCAGTGGGCCCGCAACCGTCGGCAGCGCGGGGGCGGCCGTTCCCACGGCCGGCCCGCTCGGAGATTGCGCTGGTCCGATCGGTCCGGCGCAGCCGGCAACGGACAGGGCCGCGAGCAGCCCGACCACCAATCCCCGGTAGCCGTCAAGCCGCACGCTCACCCCACACCTCGCCACGATCGACACACCGTCGGCGTGCCTGTCAGGCACACCCCGAGCCGGACCACCCCGACTACATCAACGCACGAACCACACCGGTGTTGCGTTCGACGGACGGTGGAATCGCTGACGCGGTAACCCAAGCGCCGTCGCCGATGCGCATGGTCCTTCTCGTCGCAACTGCTCCCCTGATGACTAGAAGATGCCCAGGTGCCCGAGAAGTTTTTTGGCCGCATCGAGTTGCCCACGGGCTGTGGCGATCGCCGCGGTGACCTCGGCGGGATCGATCTGCTCGCCGGGGAAGCTCGGGTACTCCAACTCGTTACGGCGCCGACGCAACGAGTTCAACGCGGCGAACGGCCCGGCGAACTGGGCCCGCACCGCGTCGCTGACCACAACATGACCGCCGGCCTGGGTGGGGCGTAGACCCTGCTGCGCCAGGAGCGCCTCCCCGACGAAACGAGCGGCGTCGTAGGCCAGTACGAATGCCGATTCCGGGTCGTCGGCCACGATCGCGGCGGCGGTTTCCAAGCGCTGGGATGCCTTCTTCAGCCACGGCGCGCCGTCCGCCCGCGCACCAGTGACGCGTTCGAGGTGTCGCTTTGCCAGTAGAGCCTCGATGTCCGCGGCGCCCTGCGTCCAGCCAGTCATGAGGTGGCCTCGGTGAGGAACGGCACCGCGACGATCGGACGGCTGGAGACCTCGTCGAGGAAGGGATCTTCGCCGCTGCCCCGCCGGCCCCAGCGGGCCGCGGTCACCACTGTCGGGTTGACAGGCCTTCCAAGGCGCTCGCCCGCTCGGTCCGCCGCGGCGTAGATCGGCTCCCGGTCCATCGCGCCATCCTCGACGACGACCAGGACATCTATGTCGGCGGGCTCGGGCCCGGCCTTGCCCAGGTACCGTGCCGCCCAGGACCCGAACACCGCCAGTGCGACAACATCAGCGCGAGCGGCAAGATCGGCGAACTCCTCCCCCACGATCTCGACCGGACCGAACGCGCGAACGACCAACTCCGTGAGCGGCGCGACCAGGATCGACTCGCCCGCCCGGATCAGCCGAGTACGCCCGACCGACCGGCTCGCCAGGATTCCGGGCCGCTCCAGCCGGCGTACCTCATCGATCACGCTGGTGAGCGGAGCGCCGAGTCGCTCGGCGAGATCGGTCTGGGACAGCTCCAAACCAGGGTTGAGCAGCAGGACTGTCAACACCCCCGCCTGGGTGCGGGATCGAAGGATCGGCAGCAACGGTGGAGCACCACTACGCATAAACCGATGATATACACGGTTTATGCGTAACTCAATCTGGGTTTCGCGCCGATGGGCCTTCCTGCACCCGTCGGGACCAGCCCAAGGCTCCCCCCGAGCGATTCTCCATCAGAGTTGCAGCCCGTCCTACAGCCCGACAGCCGCGACGCCGTGGGCTGAGCTCCAACACCCGCCCACCTACATCGTCGGCGCTGGCCTAGAACGCGCCCGCTGACCCGCCTTGCCGTGGAATGGGTGGTGGGATCAACTGCCGCGCACCACAGGCCACCAGAGACAACCACCGCGGCAAAGGCCCTGGTAGGACACATGGGAGGCCTCCGGGATCGCTTCGCCTGCTCAGCACCGCCCGAGACCGGCCCAGAAGCAGCGCCGCCGGGTTGACCGGTCACCCCCAGACGCGGTCGTATGTCTTCGGCTGCTGTACTTGATCACAGTCCGTCTATTCGGGTGGCTGGTGGCACTGGCTCGCGGTGGTGCGGCGGTCACCGCTGAGTTAGTTGCGTTGGGGCATGAGGTCGCGGTGCCGCGCCGACAGGTCCATCGACCCCGGCTCTGGTGGCCTGACCGGGTGATCCCGTCCGCGCCGGCCCGGGTGCTGCCACACCCGGTCCGCGCTCACCGGCTGTTCACCCCGGCCATGCTGGCTTGGCACGGTCGGCTGATAACTGGACATGGAGCTATCCAACCGGCCTGACCGCCGTCAGCCCCGGGACACGCTGAGCAGGTGGCGGTACCCGGCCGGATCCACCCGGGCGTCGAGGAGGAACGGGCCGGCCGGGGCCCGTCCCAGCGCGGCGCGCACGTCGTCCGGGCGGTCGGCGGTCGCGGCCGGGACGCCCATCGCGGCGGCCACCCCAGCGAAGTCGACCGGGTCGAACCGGACCGCGCCGGCACCGCCCTGGCCGGCCAGTTGCTTGATCTCGATCAGGCTCAGCGCGGCGTCGTCGAACACCACCACGGTGACCGGCAGGGCCAGCCGGGCCACCGTCTCCAGCTCCGCCAGGGTCATGCCCAGGCCACCGTCGCCGACCAGGCAGAACACTCGCTGCCCTGGGCGCGCGAGTGCCGCGCCGACCGCCGCCGGCAGCGCGTAGCCCATGGTGGCCAGCCCGTTCGAGATCAGTACCTGGTGCGGGCGGGTGGCGGGCCAGAACGGCATGACGGCCAGCATGTGTGCCCCCGCGTCCACGGTCACCTGGGCACCGCCTGCGGCCTCGGCGACCGCGCGCGCCAGGTCCACCGGGTGCAGCCCGCCGCCCTCAGCGGTCAGCTCGGAGGCGTCCCGATCGCCGGTCGGCTCGGCGGCGCCCCGGTCACCGCTCCGCTCGCCGCCGGCCAGCTCGGCGAGCCGGCCATCGCGGTGTACCCGCCCGGCGTCCGCCGGCCAGGTCGGGTCGGTGGCGGCGAGCACGGCGGCCAGGGTGCGCCCCGGCGGCCCGGCGACGCGCAACGGCGTCCCGAAGTAGGCGTCGTCCGCCTCGGTCCCGGTCGCGGTGTCGCCGAGCAGCAGCACCGGGGCCGGGTAGGTCCAGGCGCCGGGCATCGGCTCGATCCCGTCCAGCCCGACGCCGATGATCAGGTCGGCGCGCTCCAGCAGCGGCCGTTCCAGCGCGGCGTTGGTGAACAGGCCGGCGGCCCCCGGTCCGGAGGCGTCCACGCAGCCCAGTGCCTGGTAGGTGGTGAGCACCGGGACAGCGCCCAGTGCCACCCGCGGCTCGGCCGCGCTCGCCGCCGCCCCGGCACCCAGGATCACCACCGGCCGGCGGGCGCCACCGGCCAGCGCGGTCGCCCGGCGCAGCGCCACGTCGTCCACCGGGGCCGGTAGGGGCGGGTCGGGCGGGACGTCGCCCGGCACGCCCGGGTCGTAGTCCAGGTGCACCGCGCCGGCCGGCGGACCGTAGGCCAGCAGGGCGGCAGCGCGGGCCACCCCCGCGGGGTCGCGGTGGCCCAAGGTGCCGTTCCACCTGGTCAGCGGCAGAGTGGCGGCGAGCTGGTCGAGGCGCTGGTGGCCGGTGCGGGCCCGCTGGGCGGCCGGCACGCAGTCGCTGAGCACCAGCAGCGGGGCGCGGTCCAGGCTGGCCTGGGCCAGGCCGTTGGCGGCGCTGGTCACCCCCGGTCCCCGGGTCACGACGGCGACCCCGGTGGTGCCGGTGAGCAGGCCGTACGCCCCGGCCATCACACAAGCGGCGGTCTCGCCGTGGGCGAGGGTGAACCCGATGCCACGTTCGGCGGCGGCACCGATCATGTCCAGGTTCGGGCCGCCCCCCGGCATGCCGAACAACTGGCGCACCCCGGCCGAGGCCAAACCGTCGGCGAGACCGGCACTCACCGGAAAGGACGCGTGGGCGGAGGCGGACACGGTGCCTACGCTAACCGCCATGACGATCAGCGTTGCTCGTTCCTGGACGTGGCCGACGGCCTGCGGCCCGGCCAGTTCACCGTCGGGCGACCACGACAGCGTGGCGTCCCCTGGCCGACCTGGACCCCACCTACCGGCAGCTGCTGGACGACCCGGTCACCGGGCCCCCGCGGCTCTTCGAGGAAGCTGCGTGTGTCTCGTCATGGGGTGGCCGTCTTGCGGGGCCTTCTCACACGTGCTAACGGGCATAGACTCCAGCCAGCGGCCCGTTTGACACGGGCGGGAGGACCGGCGGCCATGGATCTGTGGGTGATCTGGCTGATCATTGCGGTGGTGCTCGGGGTCGCCGAGATCTTCACGCTGACCACCGCCCTGGGGCTGCTCGGCGGAGCCGCCCTGATCGGATCCGCGTCCGCCGCGATCGGGCTGGCGGTGCCGCTGCAGCTTGTTGTGTTCGCCGTGGCGTCCACGGCCGGCGTTGTCATGCTGCGGCCCATCGCGCGGCGGCACCTGTCGGCCCCGCCGCGGCGCGACTTCGGAGTGGACGCACTGGTCGGCAAGCCGGCGTACGTCCTTCGGGAGGTAACCGGGCGGGACGGCCGGGTGCGCATCGGCGGTGAGGAATGGACCGCACGGGCCATCGACGACAGCATGGTGATCCCAGCCGGAGCAACGGCCGACGTCCTGCGGATCGACGGCGCCACCGCCGTCGTCTACGCGAGGGAGTGATCATGGAAGTCTCGGCCGTGCTGATTGCTGGACTACTCATCGCGCTGTTCGCGGTGCTCACCGTGATGCGGGCGGTGCGCATCGTGCCCCAGGCCCGAGCCCGGAATGTGGAGCGTCTCGGCCGGTACCTGCGGACCCTGCAGCCCGGGCTCAGCTTCGTCATCCCCTACATCGACCGGGTCTGCCCGCTGATCGACCTGCGGGAGCAGGTCGTGTCGTTCAAACCGCAGCCGGTCATCACCGAGGACAACCTGGTCGTCGAGATCGACACAGTCCTGTACTTCCAGGTCACCGACCCCCGGGCCGCTGCCTACGAAATCGCTAGCTACCTGCAGGCCGTCGAGCAGCTCACCGTCACCACGCTGCGCAACGTCGTCGGCTCAATGGACCTCGAGCGCACCCTCACCTCCCGCGACACCATCAACAGCCAGCTGCGCGGTGTGCTCGACGAAGCCACCGGCAAATGGGGCCTACGGGTCAACCGCGTGGAGATCAAGGCCATCGACCCGCCGCAGACCATTAAAGACGCGATGCAGAAACAGATGCGGGCCGAGCGCGACAAGCGCGCCGCGATCCTGTCCGCCGAGGGCCAACGCCAATCCCAGATCCTCACCGCCGAAGGCGACAAACAGGGCGCCATCCTGCGCGCCGAGGGCGACCGCACCGCCGCGATCCTCAAGGCCGAGGGGCAGTCGCGAGCCATCGACGAGGTCTTCCAGGCCGTGCACCGCAACGACCCCGACCCCAAGCTGCTCGCCTACCAGTACCTCCAGATGCTGCCCCAGCTCGCGCAGAGCCCGGGCAACACGTTCTGGGTGATCCCCAGTGAGGTCACCTCCGCGCTGCAGGGCGTCTCCCGCGCCTTTACCGAAGCGGTCCCCCGTTCGCCGGCTGCCCGCGAGCGGTCCCCATCCGATGACCTCGCGGCACGGGCCGCCCAGGACGCCGCCCAGGCCGCGCAGGCCGCCGCTAAGGCGGTCGCCGACGCCGCCGAACCGGTCGGCATCCGGGAGATCGCGTCCGGGCCCCGACCCGAGCCGCTCGTCAACGCCAAGACGCAACAGTCCCCTCGGGATGGCGACTGAGGGAGGGTCCGCGCCAGGGTCGACCTCGCAGAGCACCGACGGCCTCACCCACCGCGGTCGACGGCCGAACCGCGGGTCACGGGCCGTACAGCGCAGCCAACCACAACCGATCGATGCGCCGGTGGCGAACAGAGCCGACCTGGCGACGCAGCACCGCGTTCTCATTTTCGAGCCCCACACGATCTCAGCAGGCAAGCCCACCCATGGCGACGTCCACGACGGCGTCCGCGGCGGCGTCGTCCAGCGGTGCGTGACCCGCGACCAGCCGGTACATGGCCTGCCCGAAGACCAGTCCTCGCGCGCCGAGCCAGTGTCGGGATCAGCCGACTCGGCGAACATCGCCGACAGGAAGGCCTCGATAGCCACCGCGTACTTGTTCGGCCACCACTTGTAGATCGTCGCCTTGCTCGCCCCACTCCGCTTGGCGATCTCCTCGGTCGTCATCGCCCGCACACCGACCTCGAGCAGCAACTCGGAGGTCGCCCGCGGCACCGCGAGCCGAGATTCCTCACTGCGCGGGCGGCCCGGACGTGAGCTACATCGCCGCGACCGCCCTCCCGGACGCGGTTGCCAAGTGCTCCAGCCGGGTCGTTCGTCCGTCAAGACGCCAGGTAGGAGATCGTTTACGGCACCGGGTCGGCAGGGGTCGCGCCGGTCAGAGTGTCGGCCAGTGCGGCCGCCGCCGGGGAAAGCTGGCGGCCGGCGGCGGTGGCTAGGCAGAGCTGCCAGGTCGTGGCTGGGATGACCGGGATGGCCCGCAGCTCGGGGAACTGTGCCGCCGTCGACAGCGGCATCAGCGTGGTGCCCAGCCGATGGTGGACCAGTCCGGCCGCGGTGGCGTAGTCGGCGACTTCGTACGGCGAGACCGGATCGATGCCCGCGTCGGCCAGTGCGCGGTCCACCCGGTGTCGGATTCCCCAGCCGGAGGCGAACCGAACGAACACCTCGTCGACCAACCGCGTCAGCACCACCGGACCTGGACCGGCCAGGGGGTGGTCCGGCCAGCACAGGAACACCAGCGGCTCCTCGGCCAGCACGCGCAGCCTGACGCCGCTCGCCGGTGGGTTGTTCGGCGCCGCGACCAGTGCGATGTCCAGTGAGCCCTCGGCGATCGCGGCCAGGTGCCCCGCCGAGCCGGACACGTTCTGCCGCAGCCGTACCGAGACCAGCGGATGGGCCCGGTGGAACCGTCCGAGCGCCTCGGGCAGGTCGATCGGGTCGGTGGACATCATGGTTCCCACGTCGACGCTGCCACTGAGCTGGCCGTGGAACCCTGCGACAGAGTCCTTGGCTCGACGGGCCGCGGTCAGCGTGGCTCGGGCCTCGGCCAGGAAAGCGGTCCCCGCGGCAGTCAGGCCGACCCTCGGCTTCGAGCGGTCCACCAGCACGATGCCCAGCTCCCGCTCCAGCTTCGCCACCGCCGTGGAGACCGCCGACTGCACCACGTGTGCCCGCCGCGCTCCCCGGGAGAAGCTCAGTTCCTCGGCAACCGCGACGTAGTACTCCAGCTGGCGAAGCTCCATGGCATTCACTATCTCAGATCGAGATCTTGATCATCGTGAACATTCGTTGGACGAGATCATCTCTCGAGCGCAGCATCGGTGGTGCACGAACCAATCAGCAGCGAAAAATCGACGGAAGGAGGCCTCCGGTGCGCGCATTGCGTTTCGACCGGTTCGGCAACCCCCAGGTACTCGAGGTAGCGGACGTGCCCGATCCAGTGGCGGCGGACGACTGGGCGGTGGTCGCGGTGAAGGCGGCCTCGGTCAACCCGTCCGACGTGAAGAACGTCGCCGGCGCCATGGAGTGGACGATCCTGCCCAGGGTGCCCGGGCGCGACTTCGCCGGCGTCGTCGTGGCGGGCCCCTCGGAGTGGGTCGGCGCCGAGGTCTGGGGCACCGGCGGCGACATCGGGTTCACCCTGGACGGCTCGCACGCGGAGCTGCTGCGGGTACCGGTCAGCGCGCTGGCCCGCAAACCGGAGTCGCTCAGCTTCGATGAGGCCTCAGCGGTCGGCGTCAACTTCGTGGTCGGCTGGGTCGGCGCGGTCGAGACCGCCCAGCTGGAGAAGGGCGAGACGATCGGCGTGTTCGGCGTGTCCGGTGGTGTGGGCGGCGCGGTGGCCCAGATCGCCCACTCCATCGGGGCACGGGTGATCGGGGTGGACCTCGTGGCGCCCTCAGCCACCACCCCGGCGGCCGCCGCCATCGACGAGTTCATCCTCCTCGATCCCGAGGCACCGGCGATCGGGGCCGAGGTCAGGCGGCTGAACGGCGGCCGAGGAGCAGAGGTCGTCTACGACGCGGTCGGCGGGGTGACCACCCCGGCCGCGCTGGACTCGCTGGCCCGGCGGGGCCGGCTCGTCGTGATCAGCGCGGTCGGCACCCGGACCGTCGAGCTCAACCTCGTGGACCTCTACCACCGGGAGCTCCGGATCCTCGGGGCGGACAGCGGCAAGCTGGACGTCAGCGCCTCGGCCGCCCGGCTCTCGCTGCTGGCTCCCCGGTTCGAAACCGGCGAGTTCCGCCCACTCCCGGTAACCCGGTACTTCGACCTCACCGACGGCGCACACGCCTATCGGGCGGTCGCCGAGGGCACCCCCGGCCGCGTCGTCATCCGACCATGACCCGCGCCGCCCCGCGCTGGCGCCATCTCGGCGCGCCAGCCGACAACCACCCACAGCCCAGTAACCAGGAGAAGGACAGAACGATGACTACCGCGTGGCAGTTCGCGATATCCCTCGGCATCGGAGTACTGGTCGGCATCGGCTACGGACTACTCAAGGTGCGCTCCCCCGCGCCACCACCAGTTGCCCTGGTCGGGCTGCTCGGCATGCTCCTGGGCCAACAGCTCATCAGCTGGTTGCCCTGGTAGCCAGTCCAGGCCGGGTCACCGTCCTCGGAGAGACCATGGGCGGCACGCTCGAGTGCACGACGGTGGCCGATAATGCTGGTCATGACGATGGAGCCACAGTGCGCGTGATCCTCGCTGAAGACGATGTCTTGCTCCGGGAGGGTCTGGCCAGCCTGCTCGGGCGCTCGGGCTTCGAGGTCGTCGGTTCGACCGGAGATGCCTCGATACTGCCGCAACTGGTCCGGGACACAGCGCCCGAGATCGTGGTCGTCGATGTCCGAATGCCACCGACGCACACGACGGAGGGCCTGCAGGCGGCTCGGGAGATTCGGGAGGAGTTCCCCGAGACAGCGATCCTGGTCCTCTCGGCGCACATCGAGGTCGAGCACGCGATGGAGCTGCTGGCGAGTGGCAAGGGCATCGGCTACCAGCTCAAGAGCCGCGTCACCGATCTGAACGAGTTTGTCGACACCCTCCGCCGCGTCGCGCAGGGCGGGTCGGTGTTGGACCCCGAGCTGGTGCGGGAGTTGGTAACCGCGAGCCGGCGCAGTGACCCGCTCGCCGTGCTCAGTACGCGAGAGCAGGAGGTGCTGGCGCTGATGGCGGAGGGACGCTCCAACGCCGGTATCGCCCACAAGCTGTGGATCACTGAGGGAACCGTGGAGAAGCACGTCCGTAGCGTCCTCGCCAAGCTGGACCTGCCGGAGACCGAAGACGATCATCGCCGGATTCTCGCGGTGCTCACTTTCCTCGAGACTCGATAACCGGCCCCTGCCCGTCGTCGTCAGCCCGGTAGCCCGAGCAGGTCCCGGATGGCGCGCGCGGACAGGGTGGTCTTGGCCAGGAACCCGATCGCGGGGCTCGCCGTGATGAGGTCGGCGTAGTCCTCCTCGGCGTGGGTCGAGATGATGACCATCCGCGACCCGGCCAGGCTCGCCTTGCCATGAAGTCGTCGCACAAGGTCGAAGCCACTTTGGTCGCCGAGATGGATGTCCACCAGCGTGACGTCCGGCCGGAGCTGCTCGACGCGCTGAAGCGCCTCGGCCGCGGTCGACGCCACACCTACGACGGTGATCCCTTCACGCTCGAGCAGAACACGCGCCGCGTCCAGGAAGCGGGGGTTGTCGTCGACAATCAAACAGCGAAGCACAGCGCCAGCATCACACGCCGCGCGGCGAGGACGCATTCCAGGTAGCGCAACCCTTGCCTCGCTCGTTGCCACTGACGGGCTGGAGTTGTCCCCAGGCTCGGGGCGAGGCGACCACGCCACCAGGGACGCCTTCACTCCCGCATGAAGCCGCGGACACTTACGCTCACCTCCGCGCTGGGCATGAAGTTGCCCTCGCGGCCGTCCGGGAGCCGGATGACCAGGCCGTACGGGCTCATCTCGTACATGGCCCGCCCCAGCTCGCCTCTCCGGTCGCGATCGACGTGTCCACCCCAGATCAAGCGGCCGTCAGAGCCCGACTCCGTCCACAGGTCCACGATCACCTCGATCTCACCACGGATGGTGACGATCGTGGCTGGCCCGTTGTACCCGGCCATGTCCACCGCTCCCTCGACCATGTGTCGTTCGGAGGCCAACAGATCACCAAAGCGCTCGGCCACCCCCATGTGTGAGTGACCCGATGTGCTGCTGTCGGGCGGGCTGCCACTGCTCATATGTACGCCTGCTGACCGCTCGTGACAGTGGAGACGGTGATCGCTGAGGCGACGTCGTCCTCGCCGTGGCCCAGCGCCATGGCCTGATGCCACCGACCCAGCAGCGCCGCGGTGAGCGGGAGCTCCAAACCGTGGTTGTAGGCGGCGTCGGCGGCGAGCGAGGCATCCTTCGCCGCGTGCCGCAGTGGGAAGCCCGGTACGAAGTCGGCCTTGAGCATGGCGCTGCCCTTGTTCGTCGCGTACGGCGAGGCCAGCGGGCTGCCGGCGACGGTCTCCACGAACAGGCGCGGCTCCAGCCCCAGTGCGCTGCTCAGTGCGAGGCATTCCGCCATTCCCTCGACCAGCACCGCGAGCCAGTTGTTGAGCGCGAGCTTGAGTCGGCTGCCGTCACCGGCGCGGCCCAGCCACAAGGTTTGGCGCCCGAGCACCTCGAAGAGCGGTTCCAGCCGTAGCCGGTCATGGTCCGCGCCGGAAGCGAGGATGAGTAGCTGGCCCTCCTCGGCCGGCTGGGAGCTGCCCGACACCGGGGCGTCGACGAACATGACGCCGTGATCGGCCGCCAGGTGGACCATGTGGTCGGACCAGTCCACCCCGACCGTACTCATCTGGATCCAGACCGCGCCCGGGTCGAGCGCGGCCAGCGCACCACCGGCCCCGGCCATAACCTCCTCCACCGCGGCGCCATCGGCGAGCATGGTGATCACGACGTCGACGCCGGTCACGGCGGTCGCCGGCGTGGACGCCAGGAGCGCCCCGTCAGAGGCCAACTCCTCGGCCTTGGCCGCGGTGCGGTTCCAGACCCGCACCTCGTAGCCGGCGCGGAGCAGGTTCCGGGCGATCGGGCCCCCCATCGTCCCCGTGCCGAGGACAGCGACGGTGGGTGATCGGGTGGCCATCACACACTCTCCGGTGAGGGGCCGGTGACCGGCGTGGCGGCGGACATGATGGCGTCGATCTCGGCGAGGTCTCCGGCGCTGAGTGAGATGTCGGCGGCAGCCAGGCTGTCCTGGATGTGGTCGGCGCGGCGGGCACCGACGATGGCCACCTGCACAGCGGGGTTCGCCAGCGTCCAGGCGACGGCCAGCTGGCTCACGGTGATGCCTCGGTCGGCGGCGAACTTCTCCAGCGCATGCACCGCGGCCAGATTGCGCCGGTAACCGTCGCCGGTGAACACCGTGCTGGTGGCTCGCCAGTCATCGTCGGCGAAGGTGGTGTGCTCGGTCATCGTGCCGGACAGCAAGCCGTGGGCCAGCGGCCCGTAGACCAGCACACCGATGTTGTGCGCGCGGCTGTAGGGAAGCACGTCCTGCTCGATCCCTCGACGGAACAGGTGGTACGGCGGCTGGACGGTCTCCACCGGCAGGGTCGCCGCGAACTCGGCCAGCTGCGCGGTGTCGTAGTTGGACACCCCGACATGGCTGATCTTGCCCTCGGCGACGAGCTCGCTCAGGGCTCCCGCGGTCTCCGCGAGCGGAACCTTCGGGTCGGGCCAGTGCACCTGGTAGAGGTCGATGTGATCGACACCCAGCGCCCTCAGGCTGGCGTCCACCCCCTCGCGCAGCCAGGCCGGGCTGGCATCACGGACCACACCGGCCTCGGTCATCCGCAACCCGCCCTTGGTGGCGATCACAAGCGCGTCCCGGTTGTGGGTGAGCTCGTCGCGAAGCGCCGTGCCGAGCAGCCGCTCGGAGGCGCCGAACCCGTAGGCCTGCGCGGTGTCGAAGAAGTTGACGCCCAGCTCGCGGGCCCGCCGGATCGCCGTGACGGCCAGGGCCTCATCGAAGCGACCCCAGTCCCCACCCAACTGCCACGTACCGAACGCAATCCGGGACACCCGCAACCCACTGCGACCCAACGTAACGAACTTCATGATCCTGTTTTCCTCACTGAAGATTCCCTGCATTCGTGCCTCGTCCCGTGCGGCCGTGCCCCAGCGGGGACGCCGGAACC
>Ga0137415_10002045_pt1 | contig 20091 bp, 16 predicted proteins | sample CZODoug3_1_1_16f_FD_183082 | JGI IMG/M metagenome (GOLD analysis project Ga0137415, IMG submission 183082) | Vadose zone soil fungal communities from Angelo Coast Range Reserve, California, USA - CZODoug3_1_1_16fungal (Hybrid Assembly) | ecosystem: Environmental > Terrestrial > Soil > Vadose...
GATGCTGACGAGCGCGTAGATGCCGCCGATGAGCAGGCCGTTGATGACGGCCTGGGCCACTGTCTCCCACATCTGACCTGACCGGCTTTAGGATTTCATCAGCGGCTTGCGGGCATCTTGCTTAGGAAACACGCTGGCGAGATCGCCGTCCTGCCACTGCACGCCGACCGGGCGGCCATAAACGTTCTTGCCGTCGGGTCCGAACTTTACCTTTCCGCCCGGCGCCATTGCAGCAAAGCCCGAGGAGACATCGAGCGCCGACAAGGCTTCGCGAACCTTTTGCGGATCGGTGGAGGCCGCCCGCTCAAGCGCGTCGGCGATCATGAAGGTCTGCGCCACCAGGCCGCCAGCATATTCGAACAGGAATTCGCCGGTGCGCTTCCTGTATTCGGCGTTCACCTTCTCCGCGTTGGCGTCCATGTCGTGGTTCCAGTGCGCCACGCCCTGCAGGCCTTCCGCGAGTTTCCCGACGTTCTTGTAGAAGTCCGGAATGACGAAGCCGCCGGAACCGCCATTGATCGCAATATTGAGGCCGACCTGCTTGACGGTTCGCACGATCAGAATGAGGTCGTTCAAATAGGAGACCGAGAACAGCGCGTTTGCACCCGACGACTTGACTTTGTTGATCAGCGGGCTCGCGTCGGTGAAGCCGGCCGAATAAGGTTCGAACATCACGATCTCGACGCCCTCGGCCGGCGCCAGCTCCTTCAGCCCGTTCGAGGTCGAGGTGCCGAACGCGGTATTCTCGAAGATAACGGCAACCTTTGGGGTATCGCTGACCAGCTTCGCCATTTGCAACTGCGCCCGCGCAAACTGCGACGCACGCGCAAACGGCGTGAACGTGTAGGTTCGCCCCTTGTGAGTTGGTCCGAGCTCGAACCGGTGATCAGCGGCACTTTCGCGCGCTCGGCCACTTCGCTTGCGATCAGCGTCAAGGCGCTGGCGAAACAGCCGTGGATCGCGGACAATTTGTTGCCGGTAATCAGCCGGTCGGTCTCGGTGCGCGTCACCGTGGTGTCGCTCTGCACGTCGGAGAGAATGAGATTGAGCTTGGCGCCGCCGAGCGACTTGATGCCGCCGGCCTCATTGACCATCTCGGCTGCGAGCTTGGCGGCAGCAACGCAGCCGACGCCGATTTGCGCCATGCTGCCGGTGGTCGGATAAAGCGCGCCGATATTGACGGGATCGGCGGCCCAGCCGCGCAACGGCACCGCGCCGAAGGCGCCGGCGGCGAGCACACCCCCCGTCTTGACGAGGAACTGGCGACGGCTTTGCCGCTTCGACAAACTTTGTCGCTGGTCGCCCTTGTGGCCGACAGAAGCCGTGTTTCCGACAGAAGCCTTGCGATCTTTTTTCATGTCGTTTCCCCTGTGCCGGCAGCGGTACGGCCTGCTGTCCGCCGGTTTTTTGGGATCGTAGCCCGTTCCAAAATTGTTTACAATATAGTTTTCAATATTATCATGATTGAAAGCGCTGGGGCGTGACGCCGATGGTTGCGCCGGGCGGGGCGCGGCTGCAAACCGGGGAAATTATGGTCGGAAAACCATCCAAACGCGCGATAGCCCACACGGCCAAATCCCGGCAGGTCACGGCACCGCCGGCGCGCGAGCCCGCGGCAATCCTGATCGCCAAGCGCCTCGAGGAGGACATCGTACTGGGGCGGCGTCAGCCGAAGGAGCGACTGATCGAGCAGGATCTTTCCGACCTGTTCCAAACCCATCGCGGCGACGTGCGACTGGCGCTGTTCGAGCTTGAAAAAAAAGGCCTGGTCGAGCGCATCCCCAATCGCGGCGCGCTGGTTCGCGGACTGACGCCGCTGGAGGTGAAGGAAATTTACGCGGTGCGCGAAGAGCTGGAAGTGATGGCGGTCCGCATCATCCCGTTTCCGGTCGGCCGCGAAGATATCGAGCGGCTGGAGCAACTGCAGCGCCGGCATGCCGCGGCCATCGTCGCGGGCGACCTGCTGAACGTGTTTTACAGCAACCTTAGTTTTCACCAGGTTCTGTTCGGCCTCTGCGGCAATGCCTGCCTGATCGAGACCATCGATCTGCTGGCCCAGAAGGTCTACGGGATCCGCTCCTACGCCAATGCATTTCCGCAATCGCTCGATCGCGCCCGGCGGGACCACCTTGATATGATCAAGGCGCTTCGCGCTTCGCGTCGAGACGATCTGGTGGCGCTGACCAGGCGCCACCTGAAGCCTTCGCCGGAAGCCTACATCAAGGCCTATGAGCGCCGCTTCGGCAAAACCGATCTAGCGCCCGTGCATTGAACTGAGTCAAGAACTGAGCCAAGCTATTCGGCGCTGCTCACCAGCTTCATCCGCGGCCGCGCCGCTTCCATCAGTCCGCGATAGACAGCGAGATAATCGAGCGCCATGCGCCGTGCGGTGAAACGCCTCTCGAACTGCTTGCGGATCGCGTCCCTGTCCAATCCGGACAGCCGGCCGACCGCGGCGACGGCGCTGGTTTCATCCTCGACCACAAAGCCGGTCAGGCCATCGTCGACCACCTCAGGCACCGAGCCGCGATTATAGGCGATCACGGGCGTGCCGCAGGCCATGGCCTCGATCATGACGAGGCCGAACGGCTCCGGCCAGTCGATCGGCACCAGCAGTCCGATCGCGCCGCTGAGGAAATCCGGTTTCTCGCGATCGCTGATCTCGCCGATATATTCGATCAGCGGATTGCCTGTAATCAGCGGGCAAATCAACTCGTCGTAATATTCCTGGTCGGCGCGATCGACCTTGGCCGCGATCTTCAAGGGGATACCGCAGCGGATCGCGATCTTGATCGCGCGGTCGACGCCTTTCTCCGGCGCGATGCGGCCGAGCACGCCGAGATAGGATTGCTTTGCCGGTTGCGGTGTCAGCAGGTTCTCGGGAACGCCGTGATGGATGGTCCGTACCCAATTGGCCTGCGGCACCGGCCGCCGCTGTGCATTCGAAATCGAGATCACCGGCATTTTGGAAAACACGTTGAACACCGGCTGGTGCTCCGGCAGGTCGAGCCTGCCGTGCAGCGTGGTCAGGAACGGGGTCGGCTGCCGGTAAAACAGCGAAAACGGATAATAGTCGAGATGGAAATGCAGGAAGTCGAATTCCTCATCGTCGCACTTTTGTCGCACCCGCTCCAGCATCACCATGTGCAGGGCGTTGGCATCGCGGACCGATCCGTCGAGACGCAGCGCCTTCGGCCAGGTCGCGTCGAGTTTTGCCGAGGTCTGGGAATCGCCACTGGCGAACAGCGTGACGTCATGTCCCAATGCTACGAGTTCTTCGGTCAGCCAGTGCACGACCCGTTCGGTGCCGCCGTACAGTTTGGGGGGAACAGCCTCCGTCAGCGGGGCAACCTGCGCGATGCGCATTTATCCGTCTCCTGTGTCTGATGTTGGATGAACAAAACCCAAGCCCCTCTGCTGGCACCGGCATGCCGGAACGGGAACGTTCTCGCACGTGCGAAGTTCCTTATGGGTGTGTGCGTGCTCCTTCCTTCGTTCACACTGTGGTCTTGCTGATGCCATTTCGCGTGATCAGATTTTTGCCGTCGCCAACGGTGCAAAATTGTTACGCAGTGATGGCTGCACTATGGAATCCACCCGCCGCCCTTCACGTAATCGTGTGCGAGACTTTGCCTTGAAAGATTCTCGTTCACCTTCAACAGGTTTGCAGACGTCATGGATCATCTCTCTGGATATGCGCACCGTCCTTTTCCGTTCGTGTTGCGCTATCTGCGCCAGCGACTCGCGGCGCACGTGGTTATCCTGTCCGCCGTCATTGGCGCGGTTGCCTGCTCCGTAGGCACGCAATATGGCGTGAAGAAACTGGTCGACAGCCTTTCAGCGGGGCCGTCGCATGGCGGTGGCGTATGGCTGGCATTCGTTTTCCTCATGTCGCTGATCGCAGCCGATAATTTTCTGTGGCGGATCGCAAGCTGGACCGCGAGCTTCACCTTCGTCGGGGTGACCGGCGATTTGCGCCGCGACATGTTCCGTCATCTGACCGGCCACGCGCCGAGCTACTTCTCGGACCGGCTGCCGGGTATGCTGACCAGCCGCATCACCGCGACCTCGAACGCGGTATTCACTGTCGAGAACATGTTCGTATGGAATGTGTTGCCGCCGTGCATCGCCACCGTCTCGGCGATCACGCTGATTGGAACCGTCAGCCTGCCGATGTCGCTGGGCCTGATCGCCATTGCGGGAACCATGGTGGTGGCGATGTTCCACATGGCCGCGGCCGGCAAACCGCTGCATGACGATTTCGCCAACAAGGCCGCCGCGGTCGATGGTGAAATGGTCGATGTCATTAACAACATGCCGCTGGTGCGGGCGTTCTGCGGCCTGAGCTACGAGCACGACCGGTTCGACGCGACGGTCAATCGGGAACTGGTCGCGCGCGGGCGCAGCCTGCGCTATCTCGAAAAGCTGCGGCTTGCGCATGCGGCCGTCACCGTCGTCCTGACCATCGGAATGCTGGCCTGGGCCGTCAATCTCTGGCAGCAAGGCGCCGCCACCACCGGCGATATCGTGCTGGTCTGCACGCTCGGACTTTCCATCCTCAGCGCCACGCGCGATCTCGCGGTCGCGCTGGTCGATGTCACCCAGCATGTCGCCCGCCTGACCGAAGCGATTGCCACGCTGTTGCTGCCGCACGAACTGCGCGACCATCCGGAAGCCGAACCGCTGATCAAGAGCGGCACGGCGATTGCCTTCAACAACATCTCGTTCCGCTATCCCGGCGGACTGCAGGTGTTCGACCGCTTCAGCCTGCGCATTCAGCCCGGGCAAAGGGTCGGGCTTGTCGGCCAGTCCGGCGGCGGCAAATCCAGCTTGTTCACGCTGCTGCAGCGCTTCTACGACGTCCAGCACGGCAGCATCACCGTCGATGGCCAGGACATCTCAAAGGTCACGCAGCAAAGCCTGCGCGAGTCGATCTCGGTGGTGCCGCAGGATATCTCGCTGTTCCATCGCTCGATCATGGAAAACATCCGCTACGGCCGGCCGAATGCCACCGACAGCGAGGTGCTGCGGGCGGCGATCGCGGCGCGTTGCGATTTCATCGAAAGCCTGCCGGAGGGCATGGCGACCGTCGTCGGCGACCGCGGCATCAAGGTATCTGGCGGACAGCGGCAGCGGATTGCGATTGCGCGCGCCTTCCTGAAGGATGCGCCGATCCTCCTGCTCGACGAAGCCACCGCTGCGCTCGATTCGGAATCCGAGGAGGCGATCCGCGAGGCGTTGTCACGCCTGATGCGCGGGCGTACCGTGATTGCCATCGCGCATCGCCTGGCGACGCTGCGCAATTTCGACCGGGTGGTGATGCTGCAGGGCGGCCGCATCATCGACGACGGGCCACCCGATATTCTCCTGCAGGGAAAGGGCCCCTACCGCGAATTGGTCGCACGCGAAATGGGCCGCCTCGCAACCCATGCGGCCTGATCCCAGCGGCAGCCGTGTTTTTGCGTCCCGGTGCGTCGATCGCAACGCGATAAAAATCGCTCGAGGTCCAAATGGCAGCCGAAGTCGTCACGCAATTCATGACCGCCCGCGTGGTCGAGGAGGTCTCGGAACAGCCGTTTTACATTCCGATGACCGGACCCGCGGCGAGGCCACGGCGCTCGCTCAAGCATGACGACACCTTCATTGTGCTCGACAGCCATGGCGATATCGGCGCCTCCGCCGGAGGGCCAGATGGCCTGTTCAACGCCGACACCCGCTACCTCGCCCGGCTCGAAATGGTGCTGGATGAAATGCAGCCGCTATTGCTCGGGTCGAATCTGCGCGACGACAATTCGGCGCTGACCGTCGACCTCACCAATTCCGACGTCTATCGCAACGGCCGGCTGGTGTTGCAGAAGGATACGCTGCACATCGTGCGCTCGATCTTCCTGTGGCGCGGCACCGCCTATCAGCGGGTCGGCCTGCAAAACCACGGCGACCGGCCGGCGAGCTTCGACCTGACGCTGCTGTTCGACAACGATTTTGCGGACTTGTTCGAAGTGCGCGGAGAGCGCCGCCCCCGCAGGGGCACGGGCTCGAGCCGGCTGCTCGGGCCGACCGATGTCGTGCTGGAGTATAGCGGGCTCGATGCACAGTCGCGGATCACGGCGCTGCATTTCGATCCGCGCCCGACCCGGCTTTCGGTCAATGCCGCGACCTATCATTTCGATCTGGCGCCCGGACAGGTCACCTCGCTGTTCATCGCGGTGTCCTGCAACAAGCCGATCATGCAGAAGCCCGCGCCATTCTTCCGCGGCCTGCTCGCGCATCGACGCGAGATGCGGAAATTGACTCTCGGTGCGGCCAGCATCGAGACATCGAACAACATCTTCAACGAGGTGCTGTGCCAGGCGATGGCCGACCTCAACATGCTGATGACGGAAACGCCGCAGGGCCGATACCCCTATGCGGGGATTCCCTGGTACTCGACCACGTTCGGCCGTGACGGCCTGATCACGGCGTTGCAGATGCTGTGGGTCGATTCGCGGATCGCGAAGGGTGTGCTGAGGCGACTTGCGTTCTTCCAGGCCAAGGCCGCCGATCCGCTCGCTGACGCCGAGCCCGGAAAAATTCTGCACGAGATGCGCGGCGGCGAGATGGCGGCGCTGCGCGAAGTGCCGTTCGCGCAATATTACGGCAGCGTCGATTCGACCCCGCTGTTCGTGTTGCTGGCCGGGCTCTATGTCGAGCGCACCGGGGACGAGGAAACGCTCACCGAGCTGTGGCCTGCGATCGAGGCAGGGCTGCATTGGATCGATGGCGCCGGCGATCCCGATCAAGACGGGTTCGTCGAATATCGGCGCGCGACCGAGCACGGGCTTGCCAATCAGGGCTGGAAGGATTCCTTCGACGCGATCTTTCATGCCGATGGCAGGCTCGCGGAAGGCTATATCGCGCTGGCGGAAGTGCAGGGCTATGTGTTCGCCGGCAAGCGCCTGGCGGCGCGTTGCGCGCGTCGCCTGGGATTGGCGGACAAGGCGAACAGGCTGGAGGCCGAGGCCGAGCTCCTCCGTGAGCGTTTCGAGGACGCGTTCTGGTGCGAGGAGCTCAGCACCTACGCGCTGGCGCTTGATGGGTCAAAAGCGCCGTGCCGGGTGCGTACGTCCAATGCCGGGCAGCTTCTGTTTACCGGCATCGTGCGGGAAGACCGCGCCCGGCGCGTCGCCGCCGACCTGATGAGCCAGAAATTCTTCTCGGGGTGGGGCATCCGCACCGTTGCCAAAGGCGAGGCGCGCCACAACCCAATGTCCTATCACGACGGCTCGATCTGGCCGCACGACAACGCCCTGATCGCGCTCGGCTTCGCGCGCTACGGCCTGAAGCATGCGGTGGCCCAGCTGTTCAAGGGCCTGTTCGACGCCGCGAGCTACATGGATCTGCGGCGGCTGCCCGAATTGTTCTGCGGCTTCCCGCGCGAGCGACGGCGGGGCCCGGTGCTCTATCCCGTCGCCTGTGCACCACAGGCCTGGGCGAGCGCGACGCCCTTCACTCTGCTGGAGGCAGCCCTCGGTCTCGAGTTCGATGCCGCGCGCGGCGAAATCCGTCTGCGCGATCCGCGCCTGCCCGAGTTTCTCAACGAGGTGGTGTTGCGCGACCTGCAACTCGGCCCGTCCAGCGTCGATTTGCGCCTTCGCCGCCACAACGGCGAGGTGTCGCTGGAGGTTCTGCGCACGCGCGGCCAGATTCAGGTGTCGATCGTGCTGACGCACTAAAGGCTTTGATGCCACGCGCATCGCGTCCGGCGCTTTGGGAGGTCATATGCGGGCAAGGATTTTGATCGGGTTCGTCGCGGCGGCTTTCGCCGTGGTTGCCGCGGCGAGGGCGGCAGACGAGCCGGTGCCGCCGCAAGCGAACCAGGCTGCACCGCAGGATGCCGAAAAGCCATCCGCGCCGGCTGCGAAAACACCGGCGCCGCCGCCCTCGGTTACGGTGATCGGCGCGCGGGACGCGCATGGCGTCCTCGGCCGCGAGGTCCGCAGCGCGGCCAATGAAGACATGGGACGTATCGTCGATGTGATCGTGGATCGCGAGGGCACGGTACGCGCCGCCGTGATCGATTTCGGCGGCTTCCTCGGCGTCGGCAGCCGGAAAATCGTGGTCGACTGGAACGCGATGCGGTTCGGCAATGTGTCGAACAAAAGCGACAGCATCACGTTGGACCTGACCAAGGACCAGGTCACCGCGGCCCCCGAATACAAGGAGGATACGCCGCTCATTGTGCTGGGCGCCGCCGGCAGCCTGCGTCCGTGGGAATACGACCATTAGAGCATGATCCGGAAAAGTGGGTACCGGTTTTCCGAAAAGATCATGCTCAAACAGAAAGATAGAGCGGGATGACGATTCGAAGAAAGTCATCAAGCTCTAAAGGAGAATAGCCTGGTCGCGCGTCCGACCCCTTCGCTCGACACCATTGACGACGATCGCCACAAGCGATCGGTCGGCCGCGATAAGATTGTGCCGGTGCCGCCGGAGCCGCCGACGTCGAACCCGCCACGGGCGCCATCACGCGAAAGCCAGCGCGGTCTTGACTGGTTCATCTTCTTTCTCGCCGACGTGCAGACCGGCTTTGGGCCGTTCGTCGCGGTTTACCTGACCACGCAGAAATGGACCCAGGTCGAGATCGGCTTTGTGTTGTCGATCGGTGGCATCGTCGGCCTGATCGGGCAGATGCCCGGCGGCGCGATTGTCGATGCCGCCCGTTCGGAACGAATGGTGGCAGGCCTCGCCGTCGCAGCGATCGGGACGGCGGCGCTGGCTTATGCGGTTTGGCCGATCTTTCCGGTGGTGGCGTTAGCCGCCACCCTGCATGCGGGCGCAAGCTGCGTGCTCGGCCCCGCGATTGCCGCGATCAGCCTCGGCCTGGTCGGGCCGCTCGCGATCGGCGAGCGGCTCGGGCGCAACGCGCGCTTTGCCTCGCTGGGCAACGGTTCGGCGGCGGCGCTGATGGGGGCCTGCGGCTATCTGCTATCGAGCCGCTCGGTATTTCTCGTCACTTTCATCCTGGCGATCCCGACCTTGCTGTCGCTGGCACGAATCCGCGAGCGCGAGATCGACATCGCGCAGGCCCACGGCGCCGTAGCGCGCGAGCAGCCCGACAAGAAGGCAACGAGCGTGCTCAGTCTGATGCGGCAGCGGCCGCTGCTGATTTTTGCCGGCAGCATGCTGCTGTTCCAGCTTGCCAATGCCGCGATGCTGCCGCTGATGGCGGGCGTCGTCACGACGCGATCGAGCCAGTGGGCGCCGGTGTTGATCGCGGCCTGCATCATCGTTCCGCAGGCGATCGTCGCGCTGACTTCACCGTCGGTCGGAAGCAAGGCGCAAGCATGGGGCCGGCGGCCGTTGTTGCTGCTCGCATTCGCTTCGCTGGTGGTTCGTGGTCTGCTGTTCGCGATTGTGACCGACCCTTATTTGCTGGTCGCAGTCCAGGTATTCGACGGCATCACCGCGGCCGTGTTCAGCGTGATGGTGCCGCTGGTCGTGGCCGACGTTGCCTTCGGCAGCGGCCACTTTAACCTCGCGCAGGGGATCGTCGGCACCGCGATCGGCATCGGGGCGTCACTCAGCACGGTGCTTGCCGGTTACATCAGCGACACATTCGGCAGCGGCGTCGCGTTTACCGGCCTTGCCGGCGTCGCGGCGCTCGGCTTGTTGATGATCTGGCTGGTCATGCCGGAGACGCGGCGGCCGGCGGGTTGATGGTCACGCGGTTCCCTCTAGGCCGTCACGACCTTGCGGTAGAGCGCGCTGTAGCAGGCTGCCGAAAGGTCCCAGCTGAAGGATCGCGCCATCGCGCTGCGGCGCATGGAGTCGAGACGGTCTTTGGCCATGAAGGTATCGAATGCGCGGCGGACACCGCCGAGGAAGGATTCGGCCGACGGCTGCGAAAACAGGAATCCGGTTTCGCCGTCCTTGATGGTTTCGGCCAGGCCGCCGGTCTGGTGACCGATCGGCAGCGATCCGAACCGCTGCGCATACATCTGGCTCAGCCCGCACGGCTCGAACCGCGACGGCATCAGGGTAAAGTCGCTGCCGGCGAAAATCCGTCGCGCCTGGGCGTCGTTGAAGCCGATGACGACCCCGATGGCATCGGGCCTGCGGCGATGCGCGTTGACCAGGGCTTGCTCGATCTCCGGCTCGCCTGAGCCGGTCACGACGATCTGGCCGCCGGCCTGGATGATCTCGTCGGCCGCCGACAGAACGAGGTCGACGCCCTTCTGATGCACGAGGCGGGCGACCAGGCCAAAAATCGGACCGCGCGATACCGCGAGACCAAACTGCCGGCGTACATAGTCGGCGTTGGCCTGCTTGCCGTTCCAGTCGCCGGCGCCGAAGGGCTGCGCGAGTTGCGCGCAGAAGCGCGGATCCCAGCTCTCGTCGATGCCGTTCAGGATTCCCGTCAGTTGCTCGGCGTCGGAGCGCAGCCGCAGCAGGCCCTCCATCCCGCAGCCGAGTTCCTCGGTCGTGATCTCCTTCGCATAGGTGGCGCTGACGGTGGTGAGGTGCGAGGCGTAGACGATGCCGCCCTTGAGGAAGGAGAGCTTGTCGTAGAATTCGAGCCCGTCGATATGGAAGGAATTTTCCGGTGCGCCGATCCGCCGCAGCGAGTCCTTTGGAAAAAGCCCCTGATAGGCGAGGTTGTGGATGGTCAGGATCGAAGGGATCTTGGCGCCGCTCCAGGCGAGGTAAGCCGGTACGAGCGCCGCCTGCCAGTCGTTGGTATGGACCAGGTCCGCTGCCCAATTCTTGTCCAGACTGCCTGCCGCAAGTTCCGCGGCGGCGGAGGCAAATCGGCCGAAGCGGATGTCATTGTCGGGCCAGTCGCGCCCCGATTCATCGCCATAGGGATTGCCCGGCCGGTCGTAGAGTTGCGGGCACAACAGCACGTAAACCGGCAAGCCATCCTTGGTCGATGCGCGGCCAAGCGAGCACGCTGGCATCTCCGCCCGGGCAGCGCATTCTCCAACAATTTCAATGTGAGTGAACTGTTCGACGACGTCCCGATAACCCGGGAGCATGATCCGGACGTCGCTCCAGGGACGAAGCGCCCGGGGCAGGGCGGCGGAAACAGCAGCGAGACCGCCCACCCGGACGAAGTCGTCCATTTCCGTCGTGACGAATAAGACCCTCAACAAACGCCTCGTTCCAACCCTTAGGTGCAACCATGCAAGATTGGGTCCAATTTTCTTTTGATTGAAATGCAGAGCCCGGGCCGTTCATTGCCGGACGAGACTCTTCCCTGCCGGGGCGGCGCCACCTAGGGTCACGCCGCGCCAGTAAACGAAGCAGGCCGGGGAGCTTTGACGATGACGATAGCCGAAAACGATGAGGGGAATTTGACAAAGAGCTTCGGCGGGCTGCGCGTGCTGGATTTTTCGACCACGATCGCCGGGCCTTATTGCACGCGGATGCTGGCCGACATGGGCGCAGAGGTCATCAAGATCGAAACCGCCGAGGGCGAGATGATGCGGACCCGGCCGCCGCTGCGGAATAGTTGCAGCACCACGTTCGGCCAGCTCAATGTCGGCAAGAACAGCCTCGTGCTCGATCTGAAATCGCCCGAGGGCGTCGAGGTTGTGCGCCGGCTGGTCGCGACGGCTGACGTCCTGGTCGAGAACTTCCGCCCGGGCGTGATGCGACGGTTGAAGCTCGACTACGCCAGCCTGCGCGACCTCAATCCAAGGCTGATCTACTGCTCGATCTCCGGCTACGGCCAGACCGGGCCGTCGGCGGAACTGCCGGCCTATGCCCCCGTCATCCATGCCGCCTCGGGCTACGAGATGGCACATTTGGCCTACCAGCCCGGGCGAAGCCGTCCCGATTGTTGCGGCATCTATCACGCCGACGTGCTGACCGGCGTCTACGCGTTCGGCGCCATTTCGGCGGCGCTCTATCAGCGAAGCCGCGGCGAGACAGGCCAGCATATCGACGTCTCGATGCTGGAATCGATGCTGGGCCTGACCTTGAGCGAACTGCAGTGGTCGCAATTCGAGGTCAAGGCGACCCAGCGTCCGATGTTCGGGCCGATCGAAACCTCCAGCGGCTATGTCATGGTCGCAATCGCCAGCGAGAGAACTTTCCAGAGCCTGATGAAGGTGATCGGCCGTCCCGAATGGATCACCGATCCGCGCTTCGCCAGATATTCCGACCGCCGCGAGAATTGGGGAAACATGATGGACGGCGTCGAGCAATGGTCGCGCAGGGTGACCACGGAGACATGCCTGGCTGCGCTGAACGAGCACGGCGTTCCCTCGTCGGCCTATCGCACCGTCGCCGAGGCGTTGCGCGATCCGCAGATTGCCCATCGCGGCGCGCTGGCCGACGTCGAGGATGGCGGAGGGACGTTCAAGGTCCTCAATCTGCCATTCCGGATGTCGGGTGCCATGGTCTCGGCGGCCAAACGGATGTCGACGCTCGGTGAACATACGCTTGCCTATCTCAGGGAGACCGGCCTCTCGGAGGATGAGATCGCGGCCTTCGCGGGAAAGCCGGCGAAGGCGGCGCGCGGCTAACACCTGCGGCTTTTCATCCGCTGCCTGACTACGCACTTGCCGCAGACGGCGATTCCAGACAATCTCGCCGCCGACCATCGAACGATCCGGAATACCGGACGTACGCCTCCGGGAGGGAGCACCAAAATGATAGCGGCGATCCGCTCGAACGCGCTTGCGCGAATATTTCTTGTGACGGGATTTGCGACGGCGCTGTTCGCTGCGCCCGCCAGCGCCCAGAAGCAGGGTGGCAGCATCACCGTCGGCCTCGAACTCGATATTCCCGGTTTCGATCCGCTGAAGGTCGGCGTGTTCGATACCTCGGCGGAAATCGCGGCCGCGGCCATCTTCGACACGCTGACCTATCTCGACGACAAGGGCGAGCCGCAGCCGAAGCTCGCGTTGTCTTGGACGCATTCGGACGACTACAGGAACTGGACCTTCAAGCTCAAGCCCGGCGTCAGATTCCACGACGGCACGCCGTTCAACGCCCAAGCGGTCAAGGAGAATTTCGACCGCCAGAAGGACCCGGCCAACAAGTGCCGTTGCGCGTTCTACATCGCGTTCATCCACGATGTGCAGGCGCCTGACGAACTGACGGCAGTCTACAATCTGAACGATCCGTCGGTGAATCTGCCGGCGATCATAACAGTTCAAGGTGCGAACTTCGTTATTCAGTCGCCGACGGCATGGAAGACCAAGGGTGACGACTACAACCGCAATCCCGTCGGTACCGGACCCTACATATTGAAGTCCTGGACTGCGGGCGACCGCATGGTTCTCGAACGCAACCCCGACTACTGGAACAAGGGGCATCCCTACCTCGACCGCATCGTCCTGAAGCCGCTGCCGGATGCGCAGTCGCGCTTCGCCAGCCTGCAATCGGGCGAAGCCGATATCATCTGGGACGACGAAGCCGATGCGGACAATATTCAGAGGGCACAAAAAGATCCGAAGCTGACGGTCCACACCTATGCCGGCTCCGGTGCCGCGGTCGCCGCCTTCAACACCAAGGTTGCGCCGTTTGACGATGTTCGCGTGCGGCAGGCGTTGGTGATGGCGATCGATCGCAAGAAGATGTCGCAAGCGCTTACCAATGGCTTGGCGCGGCCGGCCAGCAATCCCTACGGCGACGGCTCCTGGGTCAAGTGCAGGGATGACGGCGCGTTGCTTTATGATGTCGAAAAGGCCAGGGCGCTGATCAAGGATTACGGCAAGCCGGTCGAGTTCAAGATGATCGTCACGGCGACGCCGCGCGGGCGCGCGGGCGGCCAGGTGCTGCAGCAATTCTGGAAGCAGGTCGGCGCCACCATGGAAATCGAGCAGGTCGACCAGGCCACCATCCCGCCGCGTGCCTTCATGCGCCAGTTCCAGTTGACGCCGTGGCGGATCGTCGATCTCGCCGATCCCGACGTGCAGATGTACGCGAATTTCCACACCGGCAGCCCGGTCGCACTCGCCAATTATTCCGATCCCGAACTCGACCGGCTGCTGGAGCACGCGCGGACCACGGCCGATGTCGACAAGCGAACCGAGGATTACTGCGCGATCAGCCGACTGATTAACAAGCAGGCGATCTGGTTCTGGACTTTCCAGAACACCTATTACGCGATCTCGAGCGCCAGGCTGAAGGGCCTGCCGAAGATCTATAGCGGGGTGATCGACGTCTCCGACACCTGGCTGGAATAACCGTCGATGCTCGGCTTCGTCGCGCGCAGGCTGCTGTACCTGATCCCGGTCCTGGTCGCCGTATCGCTGCTGACATTTTTTATCGCCTCGCTGTTGCCGGGCGACCTCGCTTACGTGATCCTGGGCGACCAGGCGACGCCGGAAAACGTCGCGGCGCTGCGCCACGACATGGGGCTCGACCAGCCGATCTGGCTGCGCTATTTCGGCTGGCTCGGTCACATCCTGCAGGGCGATTTCGGGCGATCGTTCCGCACCGGGCAAACCGTATTGCAGGCGGTGACGGAACGGCTGCCGGTATCGTTCGAACTGATGATCCTGGCCGAACTGATGGGGCTTGCGATCGGCGTGCCGCTGGCGATCGCCTGCGCCGCCCGCAGCGGCGGCGCGTTCGATCGCTTCATGACCGGCTCGGCCTTCGGCATGCTGTCGGTGCCGACATTTCTGTCCGCGATCCTCCTGATCTATCTGTTCGCGGTGGAACTGCACTGGTTGCCGGCGACCGGCTACGTGCCGTTCACCGAAGACCCCATCGCCAATTTGCGCTTCTTCGTACTGCCGGCGCTGACATTGGCGCTTGCGGAATGGCCGGGCATCATGCGCGTGCTGCGTTCCGACATGATCGCGGCGCTGCAGGAGGACTATATCGCGCTCGCCAAGGCCAAGGGCCTGAAGCCGTCGCGCATCCTGTTCGTGCATGCGCTGAAACCTTCGTCGCTCACGCTGGTCACGATCACCGGAATCAATATCGGGCGTCTGATCGGCGGCGCGCTGATCGTCGAGACCATTTTCGCGCTGCCGGGAATCGGCCGGCTGCTGGTCGGGGCGATCTACACCCGCGATCTCATCATCCTGCAGGGCGTGGTGCTGCTGGTCGCCGCGGGCTTCGTGATCATGAACTTCGTTGTCGACTTGCTCTACGCCGTCCTCGATCCCAGGATACGTCATGGCCACGCTTGAGCTCCGTCTCGATGAAGATGTCGCGGCTGCACCGACGCGACGGGCGCGCCGGCTCGGGCCGCTGTTCTGGATCGCCATCGGCTGGATGACCCTTGTTTTTGCCGTTGCCATATTCGCCGACATTCTGCCGCTACCGAGCCCGACCGACATGGACATGCTGGAACGGCGGGCGCCGTTCTCCCTGCCGCACTGGCTGGGCACCGACGGCCTCGGGCGCGACGAACTGTCCCGGGTCATCTACGGCGCGCGGATATCGCTCATCGTCGGTCTCTGTGCGCCGGTCATCGGGCTCACGATCGGCGGCGCGCTCGGCATGCTCGCGGGCTATTTCCGCGGCCGGTTCGAGAGTTTCGTCGTCGGCAGCATGGACGTGCTGCTGGCATTCCCGCCGCTGATCCTGGCGCTCGCGGTGACCGCTTATCTCGGGCAATCGATCCTCAATTTGACCTGCATTCTCGGTGTGCTCGGCATTCCCGCCTTCATGCGGGTGGCGCGGGCGTCGACCTTGACGCTGGCGCGGCGCGAATTCGTCATTGCGGCGCAGGCGCTGGGCGCCACCCATGCGCGCATCCTGTTGCGCGAATTGCTGCCCAATGTGCTGCTGCCGCTGCTCGCATTTTTCCTGCTGGGCGTTGCCGTTACCATCGTCGTCGAAGGCGCGTTGTCCTTCCTCGGTCTCGGCGTGCCGCCGCCGATATCGAGCTGGGGCAGCATGATCGGCGAAGGTCGCGAAAGCCTCGAGGTCGCGCCGCGGCTCGCCTTCATCCCCGCGATCGCGATGTTTTTGACCGTGCTGTCCTTCAATCTGGTCGGCGATACCATCCGGGCGCTCACCGATCCCAGACAGGGCGCGCTGTGACCGGCGACGCGCTGCTCTCGGTCGCGGATGTGGCGGTCGATCTGCCGACGCCGCGCGGCAATCTGCGCGCCGTTGATCATGTCGACCTCACGGTCGGCGCCGGACGGACGCTCGGGATCGTCGGCGAGTCCGGTTGCGGCAAGACCATGCTGTCGCGCGCGATCCTGCAATTGCTGCCAAAGAAAGCGAAACTCACAGGGCGGGTGATGTTCGACGGGCAAGATCTGCTGCGGCTTCCGCCCGAGAAACTGCGCAGGCTGCGTGGCCGCTCGCTCGCGGTGGTGTTCCAGGACCCGATGACCTCGCTCAATCCGGTGCTGACCATCGGCACGCAGTTGATCGAGACGCTGCAGGAGCATCTCGAGCTTGATCTTGCGAGCGCTAGGAAACGCAGCGTGGAATTGCTCGCAGCGGTCGGCATTCCCGCGCCCGAGCAACGGCTGACGCAATATCCGCATCAACTCTCCGGCGGCATGCGGCAGCGGGTGGCGATTGCGATCGCGCTGTCCTGCGAGCCGAAACTCCTGATCGCCGACGAGCCGACCACCGCGCTCGACGTCACGATCCAGGCGCAAATCCTCGATCTCTTGGCGCGCGAGCAGCGCCGCCGCCATATGGCGATGATCCTGATCACCCACGATCTCGGCGTCGTCGCAGGAAGAACCGATGAAGTCGCGGTGATGTATGCCGGCCGCGTGGTGGAGCGGGCGCCGACGCCGGCTTTGTTCAAGAAAATGCGGATGCCTTACACCGAAGCCTTGCTGGCCGCGCTGCCCAAGCTCGACGCCGCGCCACATACGCCGCTGCCGGCGATCTCGGGGCGTCCGCCGGATCCGACCCGGCCGCTGCTGGGCTGCTCGTTCTCGCCGCGCTGTCGCTATGCAACCGATCGATGCCACCGCGCGAAGCCGTCGCTTGCGGAAGCTGAATCGCGGGATCATCTGTACGCCTGCTTCCATCCGATCGAAATTGCCGCTGGTGTCTGCGCATGATGCACGGCATCCAACAATCCAGTTTGAATGCCCCACTCCTGAAAGTGGAAAATCTCGTGGTCGAATATGCCCTGGGCGGCAGGACCATCCACGCGGTATCCGGTGTCAGCCTGGAAATCGCCCGCGGCGAGACGCTCGGTCTGGTCGGGGAATCCGGCTGCGGCAAGTCCACGCTCGGCCGCGCGGTGCTGCAATTGCGTCAGGCGGTATCGGGCAAGGTTGTGTTCGACGGCTGTGAGCTGACCGCGATGTATGGCGATGCGTTGCGCAGGATGCGCCAGCGCGTGCAGTTGATCTTCCAGGATCCGATTGCTTCGTTGAACCCGAGGCGGCGGATCGGTGACATCGTCGCCGAACCGCTGGTGATATCGGGCGTCAAGGATCCAGAGCAGCGCAAGCGGCTGGTCTGCGACGTGCTGACCGCCGTCGGCCTCGACCCCCAGCTCGTGATCGGACGCCTGCCGCATGAATTCTCCGGCGGCCAATGCCAGCGGATCTGCATCGCGCGCGCACTGGTGCTCAATCCGGAATTCATCATCTGCGACGAGCCGGTTTCGGCGCTGGACGTTTCCATCCGTGCGCAAATTCTCAATTTGCTGGAGGAGATGAAGGCGCGTTACGGATTGACGCTGCTGTTCATCGCCCATGATCTCGCCGTGGTGAAAGCGGTCAGCGACCGGGTCGCGGTGATGTATCTCGGCAGGCTGTGCGAGGTTGGGCTGTCCGAACAGCTGTTCGCGCATCCGGCGCATCCCTATACCGCGCTGTTGATCGAAGCGATCCCGGTGCCCGACCCGGATGTTCGCCCAACGGAGGCGGTCCCGGTCGGCGAACCGCCGTCGCCGATTGCACCACCTTCCGGCTGCCGTTTTCGCACCCGCTGTCCGCGCGCAGATCAGCGATGCAGCGCCGAGATGCCGGAATTGCGCCCGGTCGCGCCAAACCAGTTCGTGGCTTGCCATCACCCCTTGATCTAAACATTGGGAGTCTTTTGTTTCGACGCGTTTTCTTCACGCGAACCGGTACCCACTTCGCTCGAAAACGCTATCCATGTTTGTCTCGGTCGGACAGACGTGGCAAGGTCCGCCCAAGATCAAGAATATCGGGAGAGCCACGATGAAGAGTTTCCAGGTTGCCGATTTCAACGCCCCGTTGAAGGAGGTCGATCAGCCGACGCCGCGGCCATCGGGCACGCAGGTGCTGATCAAGGTGCAGGGGGCCGGCGTCTGCCACAGCGATTTGCACATCTGGGAAGGCGGTTACGATCTCGGCCATGGACGCAAACCGCTGTCGCTGAAGGACCGCGGCGTGTCGCTGCCGCGCACGATGGGCCACGAGAGCGTCGGCGAGGTGCTGGCGTTCGGGCCTGACGTCAAGGACGGCGACAAAGGCGATATTAATACCGGCGACGTCGCGCTGGTCTATCCCTGGCTCGGCTGCGGCAAATGTGAAACCTGCCTTGGCGGTGACGAGAATATGTGCGTCGTCAAGCCAAATTCGATCGGCGTCTATTGCGACGGCGGCTATGCCGACCACATGACGGTGCCGCATCCGAAATATCTCCTGAACCTGAAAGGGCTCGATCCCGTCACCGCCGCGCCCTATGCATGCTCCGGTGTCACCACCTACAGTGCGCTGAAAAAGGTCGAATCCGCCTTCAATACGCCGATCGTGATCTTCGGCGCCGGCGGTCTCGGCCTGATGGCGCTGTCGCTGTTGAAGGCGATGGGCGGCAAGGGCGCCATCGTCGTCGATATCGATGCGCGCAAGCGCGAAGCCGCCGAGCAGGCCGGCGCGCTCGCCACCGTCGATGGCAAGGCGCCCGACGCGCTGGAACAGCTCACCCAAAAGGCCGGCGGCCCGATCCGTGCGGTGATCGATCTCGTCGGCAACGCCGCGACCACGCAGCTCGGCTTCGACTGCCTGAGCAAGGGCGGCAAGCTCGTGATCGTCGGCCTGTTCGGCGGCGGCGCGCCGTGGGCGCTGCCGCTGATTCCGATCAAGGCGATCACGATCCAGGGCAGCTATGTCGGCAATCTCCGCGAGACCCAGGAATTGCTCGATCTGGTGCGAACCAAAAAGATCGCGCCGATCCCGGTAACGCGCGTGCCGCTCGCCAAGGCCAACGACGCACTGGTCGATCTGCAAAAGGGCAGGCTGGTCGGCCGCGCGGTGCTGACGCCGTAACGCTCCGTCATTGCGAGCGAAGCGAAGCAATCCATGCCACCACGTGGGGCAAGAATGGATTGCTTCGCTTCGCTCGCAATGACGGCAAAACGTCTCCTTCTTCTCTCTAAGGAACTCCCATGTCCGCGAATAACGCCCTCCACATCGCCGTGCTCGGCGGCGATGGCATCGGCCCCGAAGTGATGGCGCCGGCGCTTGAGGTGTTGCGCAAGATCGAGTCGACCACCGACCTGAAATTCCGCTTCACCGATGCACCGGCCGGCGCCAACCATTATCGCGAGACCGGCAAGTCGATGCCCGACAGCACGATAAAACTGTGCGAGGAGGCGGATGCGATCCTGCTCGGCGCCTGCGGCCTGCCGTCGGTGCGTTATCCCGACAACACCGAGATCATGCCGCAGGTCGAATTGCGCTTCCATTTCGACCTCTATGCCGGCGTGCGTCCGGCGCGCCTCATTCCCGGCGTACCGAGCCCGATCGTCGGCGCCGACAAGCGCGGCATCGATCTGGTCGTGATCCGCGAATCCACCGAAGGCCTGTTCGCCTCGATGGGGAAGGGCGTCGTCACCGACACCGAGGCCCGCGAGACGCTCGTGATCACGCGCAAAACCTCGGAGCGGCTGTTCGAGTTTTCGTTTCGGCTGGCCGAACGCCGCAAGGCGCGCGGCCGCACCAATGGCGGGCTGACCTGCGTCGACAAGGCCAACGTGTTCAAGGCGTTTGCGTTCTTCCGTGAGATGTTCGATGACGCCGCCCAACGCCACCCCGATGTCAAAACCGACCGGCTCTATGTCGATGCCTGCGCGGCGCTGCTGGTCAAGCGGCCCTGGGATTTCGACGTCATGGTGATGGAGAACATGTTCGGCGACATTCTCTCCGACATGACCGCCGGCCTGATCGGCGGCATGGGCATGGCGCC
>Ga0137415_10002046_pt1 | contig 20086 bp, 18 predicted proteins | sample CZODoug3_1_1_16f_FD_183082 | JGI IMG/M metagenome (GOLD analysis project Ga0137415, IMG submission 183082) | Vadose zone soil fungal communities from Angelo Coast Range Reserve, California, USA - CZODoug3_1_1_16fungal (Hybrid Assembly) | ecosystem: Environmental > Terrestrial > Soil > Vadose...
CGGTAGCAAGCGATTAGGTAGGTCCGTTATGAGGCATATCGTAATGTGTTGATTTTTTTCGCGGCGCATGTCGATCTTCCCCGGGCTCATTCGTCGACCTATTGAGCGAGACAGTTCCGCAAGGCCCGGTGGCCGCGGCTCGCCCCAACAGGAGTTTTCGATGCGCTTCATGTATATCGTCACGTCCTCGCAGCCCCCTCGGCCCCCGACTCCGGCGCTGATGGAGGCGATGGGCAAGCTCGCCGACCGGGAAATCAAGGCCGGCCGCATGATCGACAATGGCGGGCTGATGCCGGTTGCCATGGGCGCGCAGGTTCGCATCACCGACGGCAAACTCAGCGTCGTCGATGGGCCGTTCGTCGAGACCAAGGAGATGATCGGCGGCTACGCGATCTTCGAACTTCGGGACAAGGAAGAGGCAGTGGCCGCAGCGGTCGAGTTCATGCAGCTCCACAGGGAGCACATGCCGGGGTGGGAAGGGACGTGCGAGGTCCGCGCATTTGCGACGGCCGGCGCCGACGGTTCATGCCAAGTCGATGCGCTCGCCCATTCCTGATGCGAGGGCCGGGTAAGCGATATCGGTGGCGATGACGGCCACCGACATCCATCGCACCATCCTTGCGGTCTGGCGCATCGAGCAGCCACGGCTGATCACCAGCCTGTCGCGGATGCTGCGCGATGTGCCGCTGGCCGAGGATCTGACGCAGGAAGCCTTGTTGGCGGCGCTCGAGCATTGGCCCGCCGCAGGCGTGCCGGAACAACCCGGCGCCTGGCTGATGGCAATTGCAAAACGCCGGGCGCTGGATCATTTGCGCCGTGGCCAAATGCTCGCGCGTAAACACGCGATGGTTGCCCGGGACATGGAGCGGGAGCAGCAGGCCATGCCCGATTGGGACGCAGCGCTCGACGACGACATCGGCGACGAGCTGCTGCGACTGATCTTCACCGCCTGTCATCCGCTGTTGTCGCGCGAGGCCCGCGCGGCGCTGGCGCTGCGGATGATCTGCGGCCTGACCACCGAGGAGATCGCGCGAGCCTTCCTGCTGCCGGACGCGACGATCGCCCAGCGCATCGTGCGCGCCAAGCGGACGCTTTCGGAATCGGGGCTGGCCTACGAGACCCCGCGCCGCGGCGAACTCTCGGAGCGGCTCTCCTCGGTGCTGGAGGTCGTCTATCTCATTTTCAACGAGGGCTACACCGCGGCGCGCGGCGAACACTGGCTGCGTCCCCAGCTCTGCCATGAAGCGCTTCGGATCGGCCGCGTGCTTACCTCGATCGCGCCGCTTGAGCCGGAAGCCCATGGATTGCTCGCCCTGATGGAGCTGAACGCCTCGCGCACGGCGGCGCGTACTGACGCCTCCGGCGAGCCGATCCTCATGCTGGAGCAGAACCGCGCCCTGTGGGACCAGTTCCAGATCCGGCGGGGTATGCAGGCGCTCGGGCGCGCGCGTGAACTGGAGGGGGCAGGCGGGTTCTACGCCCTGCAAGCGGCCATCATCGCCTGCCACGCCCAGGCGTCGACAGCGGATGAGACCGACTGGCCGCGCATATCAGGACTTTATGCGGAATTGGCGGCGCTGGTGCGCTCGCCGATCATCGAACTCAATCGTGCCGTTGCCGTCGGCATGGCCGAGGGGCCGGAGGCGGCGCTTGTCATCGTCGAGGGCCTTGCGCATGAGCCCGCGCTCAGAACCTATCATCTGTTGGGAAGCGTTCGCGGCGACCTGCTGCGCAAGCTCGGCCGCCACGCGGAAGCCCGCGCCGCGTTCGAAGCGGCGGCAGCACTTGCGGGCAACAAGCGTGAGCAGGACTTGCTGCGACGCCGCGCCGCCGAACCTCCGACCTGAGAGCGAGCGGTCCGCAGTTAAGAGCGGTTACGCCCCTCGCTTCACGAAGCTAGGCAAATCGTGCGCGGTCACGGCTGGCGCTGGGCCTTCCAGGCGCTCGATCTCGACCAGGCAGGTCTGGGCGCTGCAACCCTGGCTCAACTTGCTGGCGCCGATATCAAGGGTGAGCGCATTGGGATTGCCGTGCTTCTCCAGCGGCCGGTTGGCGCCTGAGTCGGCCGGGTCGAACCAGGCGCCGGTGCTGAGCCGTACGACGCCGCGGCGGATGCGGTCGCTCAAGCGCGCGGCGGCGAGGCAGGCGCCGCGGTCGTTGAAAACGCGCACCAAGTCGCCCTCGGTGACGCCGCGGGCTGCGGCGTCCTCGGGATGCAGCGTGATCGGCTGACGGCCTTTGACCTTGGTCGCGCGGGAATGTGGGCCGTGATCGAGCTGACTGTGCAATTTGTCGGCCGGCTGGTCCGACAGCATGTGCAGCGGATAGCGCTCGGCAGTCTTGCCGCCCAGCCACTCGATCGGTTCCAGCCAGACAGCGTGCGGTGGGCAGTCGTCGTAACCGAACGAGGCAATGCGCTCGGAATAGATCTCGATCTTGCCCGATGGTGTCTTGAGCGGATGTGCCAACGGATCGGCGCGGAACGGTCCGAGCATCACCGGCGGCTGCTGTGTGCCCACGGCCTCGGCGATACCAGCTTCCCAGAATTCTTCGAACGGCGGCAGGCCGACGCCAACCTTGGCCGATTTGACGCGCGCCTCCTCGTAGAGGTGAGAGAGCCATTCGCTGATCTCGCGGCCGTCGGACCGGGCACGGCCGGCGCCCATGCGCTGGGCGATCGCCTGGAAGATCGCATAGTCGTCGCGCGCTTCGCCGATCGGCTCGCGTGCTTTCTTCATAGCGATCAGGTAGGGCTCGCGCCTGGCGTAACCGATATCGTCACGCTCCAGGCCGGTGGTAGCGGGTAGCACGATATCGGACATCTTGGCGGCCGGCGTCCAGAACTGCTCGTGGAACACCACCGTCTCGGGCTTGCGCCAGGCCAGCCGCAGCCGGTTGAGGTCCTGGTGGTGATGGAACGGATTGCCGCCCGCCCAATAGACCAGACGGATGTCGGGATAGCGGTGCTCGGCGCCATTGTAGGAGAAGCGCTCCCCGGGCTGCAGCATCATGTCGGCGATGCGCGCCACCGGAATGAAGTCGCTGACCGGGTTGGTGCCCTGCGGCAGGGTCGGGCCGGGATGGCGCAGCGCGCCGCTACCCATCAGATTCGCCGGCCCGTAGCCGCAGCCGAAGCCACCGCCGGGCAGACCGATCTGGCCGAGCATGGCGGCCAGCGTGACCAGTGCCCAGAAAGGTTGCTCGCCGTGGTGCGAGCGCTGCAGCGACCAGCCGATGCTGACCATGGTGCGGGTCGCCGCCATCTCGCGTGCCAGCGCCACGATGCGGTCGGCGGCAATGCCGGTGATCTTTTCAGCCCAGCCCGCGTCCTTGGGTTGGCCGTCCTGCTCGCCGCTGAGATAGGGGCGGAACTTGTCGAAGCCCACCGTGTAGCGGTCGAGGAAGGCTTGATCATGGAGGCCCTCGACCAGCAGCGTGTGGCAAAGCGCCAGGATCATCGCGGCGTCGGTGTTGGGCCGGATCGACAGCCACTCGATATCACCGCCAGTATCAAGATCATCGGCCGTCGGCGTCACATTGACGAAGCGCACACCCGCGTCGCGCATGCTGAAGAGGCCGCCTTTGACATTGTGCACGATGGCGCCGCCGGCGTTGATCTGGGCGTTCTTGCGCGGCACGCCGCCGAAGGACACGAAAAGCTTGCAGTGCTTGGCGAGCATCTCCCAGCTCGTGTGGCTCGCCAATATCTCCTCCAACGGCGCCACAATATGCGGCATCAGTACGAGGGCAGCACCAACGCTGTAGTCATCCTTGTGAGGCACGAAGCCGCCGATCGAATTGAGGAAGCGCCGTAGCTGGCTTTGGGCGTGATGAAAACGCCCGGCACTCGCCCAGCCATAGGAGCCGCCGAAGATCGCCTGGTTGCCGAAATCGCGCTTGACGCGACCGAGTTCGCCAGCCACCAGGTCGAGTGCTTCATCCCACGACACTTCGACGAAGGGCTCGGCGCCGCGGCGCTCCGGGAAGGCGCCGGGACCATGCTCGAGCCAGCTCTTGCGCACGGCGGGACGGCGTACGCGCAGGCGCGCCACTTCGTCGGACAGCATGTGCAGCCCGATCGGCGAGGGATCGGGATCCTTCGAGAAGGAATGCAGATGGATGGCCTTGCCGGCCTCGTCGTATTCGACCTCGTAGACGCCCCAATGGGCCAGGGTGAGCGTGCGTTGATGAGTCATGGAACGGTCAGCCTCGCGGGCGATGGAAAAATAGCTTCGCTGCATCAGCGGTCGCTGAAAGAAGCAACGCAGCGCACCTGAAAACGTCTAGCTTGCTCTATCGAAATCTCGCGCTTTCGGTGCCGGATACGGCCGCCCGCGCCGCGCTTCCTGCTCGGCCAGAGCCTGTTGTCTCGACGTGACCCCGCGCAGGCGAGCGACCCTTCTCGCCGCCTGCGCCAACACTCCATCGCAGAGCCAGCCGAGAGCGAGGCGTGTTACTTCCCGTGCGCGTGCTCGCAGGTCACGTTGGGATTCATGTCCGCGAACGCACCGCGCGGGTTCGCTTTCCAGGCCCACACGTGCAATTCGTAGAACGGGCCGAGGCCGTAGCGATTGGGCGCGCCGGTGAAGCTGAACAGTTGGCCTTCCAGCGAGGCCGGTCCCTTGGAGGTGATGTACTCGACCGCCACCAGCTCCATCTTTCCATCGGGCATCGGCTCATACATCACCGCTTGCGGCCGCTTGATATCGGGTACCTCGTCCTTCAGGTATTCGCCGTTGACGTAATGCACGCCCATCGCGCCGCCATCGATGCCGCTCGTGCAAGGGATCGGCGCGTAGCCTTCGGCGACCGCGACCTTCACGTCCTTGAAGCGGCTATTGGCGTCACGCACATGCTCCGCTAAGGGATTGTGACCGCCATCGGCGGCCAATGCACTGCCAAACGCGAGCAATGAAAAGAGAGCCAGACCTCTGGCCCAAAATATTACTTTCATCCTGTTCTCCTTGATGCGGCGGCCCGATGCCGGCGCTGCCGGTCTCTTCAATGCCGCGTTCCTTGCGGGTCGATCGGAGGAAAAGCCGTTGTTGTCAGCGTGGAAAAATCGGATACTTGCGTTGGAATTTGCGGGCCTGCCGGTGGCCGCCTGCGCGCAGGAGCCGAAGGCGCCCGGATCATGAAAGGGAAAGAGTTGCTGCGCGTTTCCGTGCTGGGCAATCTTGCCGTGTCGCGCCACGGCATGAGAATGCAGCTGCCGCCGTCCAAAAAGACGCGGGCGTTGCTCGCCTATCTGGCGGTCACCGACCGTCCGCACAGCCGCGACCGGCTCTGCTCCATGTTCTGGCCCGTTCCGGATGATCCCCGTGCCGCGCTGCGATGGAGTCTGACCCGGCTGCGGCCGCTGATCGACGAGCCGGATTGTCGAAGGATCGTCGCCGATCGCGAAAGCGCCGGGCTCGATCTTGATCGTGACACCGTGGATATCTTGTCGTTGCGCGATCTGGTCCGAAACGGCACCGATGCGGTCCTGACCGATACGCTGCGCCAGGCGACCGAAGCGCTCGAGGTCGATTTCCTCGAGGGTCTCGATCTGCCGGATTGCCATGAGTTTCAGGGCTGGCGCACCGGGGAACGCGAGCAAATGCGCCGGCTTCGCGAACGGCTCCTTATGGCGCTGGTAACCCGGCTCGAGGACGAGCCCGATGAGGCGCTGGGCCACGCGCGGGCGCTGAGCCTCCTTGCCCCCGCCAATGAGGCGGCGCAAGCCATGCTGGTTCGACTACTGCGCGCTGCCGGTCGCTGGCGCGAGGCCGAGGAACAATTCCAGCGCGCACAGCGACGGCTCGAAGAGTTCAAGGTTGTATGCAGCGGCGCTCTGCGCCAGGCCGCGCAACTGCCGCTTCAAGCCGAATTGCGGTCGCGCGCAAATGATCGAATCGTCCTCCGGCCCGAGGCGGAGCGCTTGCGTGCACGCCCCGCTTTGCACGAGGTGCAGTTTTGCAGGACTTCGGATGGTGTCCGGATCGCGTATGCCCGCGTCGGCGACGGCCCCCCTTTGGTGTGGGCGGCGCACTGGCTCAGCCATCTTGCCTTCAGTTGGGAAAGCCCGATCTGGCGGCACTGGACCGAAGAGTTCGCAAAGGACCATTCCTTCGTCCACTACGACGAGCGCGGCAACGGCCTTTCGGATTGGGACAACCCCACGTTCTCTGTTGATGCGTTCGTTCGCGATCTCGAAGCGGTGGTCGATGCGCTCGGCTTCGATCGTTTTGCGCTCATCGGTAGCTCGAAAGGCGGCGCGACCGCTATGGCCTATGCCGCACGCCACCCGGAGCGGGTGTCGCACCTCATCCTCTGCGGCGCCTACGCCCAGGGTTGGCGGGTGTGGGGCAATGACGCCGAAATCGAACGGCGCGAGGCGATCATCACCCTGACGCGACAGGGCTGGGCGCAGGACAACCCCGCCTTCCGGCAGATCCTGACATCGCTGTTGCTGCCTGATGCCACGGTCGAAGAGATGGGCTCGTTCAATGACCTGCAGCGCATCTCGGCCTCGGCCGAGAATGCCGCCCGGCTGCTGCAGTCGAGTGGAGACGTCAATGTCCTCGACCTTCTGCCGGGCATCGTCGCGCCGACACTCGTCCTGCATTGCCGCGAGGACGCCGCCATGCCATTCGCCCAAGGTCGGCTCATCGCCAGCCGCATTCCGCGGGCCAGGCTCGTTCCGCTCGAGAGCCGCAACCACGTTCTCTTGCCGCGCGATCCGGCCTGGGCCGCTTTCGTCAGTGAGGTACGCCGGTTTCTTGGCGAAGGCGTGCCGACGATGTCTGGCGCTACTGCCTTCCGCGAGGTCTGACAACGGCGGCATCGTTATGATGTGGGCCGCGCCTAAAACCCGGACGAGATCTGATTGTTGTCGACGGCTACGCCGGCCCGGGCACGCCGAACGTTACTCACGAGCTGGCCCGGCCGGTCCTCATTTGCAGGCTTCGCGGTCGCAAGCCGCAGCACGGCAGCATAGTTCGGCTGCACCTCCATCCGTGCAGCATGAGGGCTGCGCGAGAGAATCTCATGAACGCGCGGCAGGTTGTAGCAGGGGACATAGAACAGCAGATGATGCTCGAGATGATAGTTGACGTAATAGGGCGCAATGAACAGTCGCTCGAGAAATCCCGCGCGCGTGGTGCGGGTGTTGCGCAACGGATCGTCGCTATCCGGCACCACGGCATGTTCGGCGATGTTGCGGATGCGGGTAATGACCATCATCCAGGTCACGAGCGGTAACAGCCACAACAGCGGATAGGCCCACCACACGCCCGCTGCGGCAAGTCCTGCCAGGAAAGCCAGATTGAAGACGATCTGCGGTCCCAGCCTGTCCCAGAAGTGCGCGGCCCGCTGCGCGAGGGGCCACGATTGGTCGCCGAGCGCATTGAGAAACTGCGCCTTGCGCTGCGCATAACCGGTCTGGCCGCTGATGTCGCGCCAGAATTTCCGGCGATAGCTTGGCCGGGTGATTGGAAACGGCGCCGAAAGGATCAGATCAGGATCGTCGTCCTGTTGCGTGCGTGCATGATGCTGCAGATGATAGCGGCGATAGGACTTTGTCTCGGCGAACACGGGGTAGGCGCAGAACCATTGGCTGAGAGCCATGTTCAACCTCTCGCCGTTCGCCAGACAACCGTGCGCGCCGTCATGCATCAGGATCGAAAGTCCGAGCTGACGTGAGCCGATGATCGCAACCGCCAGCACGAAGGTGAGGGGGTTGGGCCACACGGCAACCATCGCGATCGAACCGAGAATCAGCGTCCATGCATGCGCGATCAGGGCAACGCTCTTCCAGGTCGACCGCGCGCGCACCTCGATAAGCTCTTGCTCGGTCATCAAGTCGCGCGCGCGAATGCGAAGTGCGGTCATGGCTGTTTCTCCGTGTCGGCGGACAAGCTGTCGGGAGCGGAATTTCCTGTTCTGACGACCGTGAGCCGCGCCGCCGCGGCAGGCACATCGGCCTGCGGGCCGAGCAGGCGCAGCATCTCGGCGGCAAGATCGTCGGGTGAGCGGCCCATCGCCTGCCCTTCCAGCGTGACGCCAATCGCGATCGTCCAGAAGCGCCGCGCACTGGTTTCCGGATCGAGACGCGAATGCCAGCCTTGCGCCGCCATCTCGGCCGCATAGGCGCGCAGACCTTCGGCGTGCAGCCGTTCAACCGTCCGCTCCACCAGCGGCGCGAGATCCTGGCGACGGCGGGTCAGCGTCATCGCTTCGACGAAGAAGCCAACGGCATCCGACCCCATCACGCTGTCGACCAGTGCGCGGGCATAGTCTGCCGGCGAGAGTTGTTTTCCGGCATGCTGCTCGGCCGCGCGCGCGACATAGAGTACGTCACGGCATGCCGCCTCGACGAACAGCGCTTCCTTGGTGCGAAAATAATAGGTGATCTGGCTCGGAAAGGCGTCGGCCGCTGCGGCGATATCGGCGATCGAAATCGCCGCCAGCCCGCGCTCCTTGAACAGCCGGCTCGCCGCATCGAGCAGACGCGAGCGCATTTGACGGCCCGCCGTGCGCGTAGCCCGTGCGGCGTGCTTGGGATCGCTCAAACGCTCTTTGGTCGAAGCGCCTTTCATACGGCCTCGTCGCTGCACAAACGCTCTGGTAGCTCGTTGTCTTTTAACTTGTATGTCATACAAACAAACTCGTCAAGTGGCCTTGGAGGGGGCTGGTTGCAAGCCGAGAAGGAGGTGAAGCGATGGTTGGTGACCGTCGGCCTTCGTGGCGGCGAGCTGCGGCACTAGCCCGGTTGCTACGCGGAAGCGTCAAGGGCAGGAGGCGATCACGTAAGAATTCGGGCCGGTCTGCTTCAGCGTGGTGACAATGAACACGTTGTCGAGGCCCAGCAATTGGTTCGAGCCGTTGGCCTCGGCGAAAAAAAAGTTGTCGTGCGCTCGACCGGCCACCACGTGGTCGAAATTCGTGGCGGTGAAGCAGGTCGGCGGGGCCTCGGTCTTGGCGCTGACTTCCATGGAGGGGCCGCTCAGTCCACCGCCCGCACCCTCGGATTTGATGACATAGAAATACGTCGTGCTCCCTGTCAGCCCGGTATCGGTGAAGTTCGTCCCGGTGACCAGGCTCGGATTGACCTTCGCGAAGGGACCCCCCGATGTCCCCGCGCGGAACACGTCGAAGCCGGTCGCGTCCGCCGGCGCCGTCCAGGATAGCGTCACCGATGTAGCCCCGACCGCGTCGATCTTCACGTTGGTCGGAGCCAGTATGGTAGGTGTTCCGGTGGTCGTGACATCGAGCGGACTAGATGCAGCGCCTTCCGCGCCCGTGGAATCGATGGCCTTCACCGTATAGCTGTAGGTCCTGCCCGGCGAGCGACCGGCATCGGTAAAGGAAGTGACCGGGACAGGGCTGCTCGTCGCCTTTGCGCCGTCGCGATAAACGTTGAACCCGGTTGCGTGCGCGACCGCGCTCCACGACAGCGAAACGGTGGTGTCGGCGACGGCGGTCGCCTGCAGATCGGCGGGCGCAGGCAAACCCTCGTAACCGCTCGCAATCCGGTCGATCATGCGTTTGACTGCCGTCATCTGCCGCCCGGTCTTCACCGCATAGTCCGGATCATCGTAACCCCACCAATCCCAGCAACCGTTTGGGTTGGAACCGGAGGCGGTCGCTTGTGGGTAAAGCACGATCATGTTGTTGGCGTCAGCCCATTTGTTGTAGCCGGTGTTGCGCACGTAGGTCGTGCCGAAGGTCGCTTGCCCCGAAGGCGAGGAGTAGCGATACGTCTCATACTGCTTGCAGCCGTGAAAGACGACATGCAGCTTGCAGCCTTCCTTGTTGCCGCAAGTCGCCGGAACATAAAGCCATCCGTCCGGCGCCATGCCATGACTGGTCGCCTGATCGATGAACTCGTTTTGATTGAAATTGATGAACGAGCCCGCGAGCTGACCGGTGTTCTTGGGGTGCAGGTTGCCATAGACCCACTGCAGCAATTGGCCGGCGGCATCGTAGTTGCAGTTGCTGATGAACGGGTCGGCCAGGGTCGCGCATGGATTCCCGAAAAAGTCGGTCGGCATCGCATGTTCGGCGGCGATGTCGTTCTTGTAGGAGATATTCCCAGCATCGATGTAGTGACGATAGTAGGTAGAGAGATCGTCCATCACCCGCTGTGGCACCACGGTGTCGTTGCTGCCGGAGAACAGCCATATTTTGTGCCGAGCCAAGTTGCTGGTGGCGTCGATGAGGCCGCGGCCGGCATCCCGGTCGGTGATCGCGATAAGCTGGGCGACGTTGGTGGAACTCTGCCCGAAGCAACCGAACGGGGCGCAACTGCATGTCGATGTCGCCGTCAGAACGCTGCCTTGCGCACAATAAAACGGCCCGCCTGCGATGATCCCTGCTCCCCGCAACGTCGAGGAGAACGCGACGTCGAACTGTACGGCCATGTAACCGCCGGCCGAAAGGCCGGAAACCGAGGTCTGGTTGATGTCGACATTGTAGCTCGGGAGACTGGCGATCTGGGCGGCCGTTGGCGATGACGCGGCGGTGAGCGCCAGAACGCTCGTCGCGCAGATTGACGCGAGCAGGCCTTGGTACGATGACGACGACATGATCGGCTCCTTCCCACCGGATGGATCCGCGGCAGCCGCGAGCGATGGCGCCTGTTCTTCAGTAGAACTGAAGCCGTGTCCGCCGCTGGATTGTGAAGGGCGCTCGCACCTGTTGCAGCTGCGATCGGGAGAATGACGATATCGTATTGGAGCGGCGCGCGGTGTGAACTACCTCACAATTTCGCAGCGCCGCGAATTGCCGGGCCAAAGCATGAAGGGGCAGGTCACCCGCTCGGCAAGCGATACGATTCCTTTTTCGTATTGGCGAAAGAGAGTTCCTCTTCAACGTACTGGCCAAGAAGATCTGCATGCAGCAGCCCGAGGAATGGTGGAAATACGCTTTGATCATAGCTGTATTGACAATGTGGATACGACCGCCAATATATGGCTCATGGCAAAGCATCGCTCCACATCGTCGAGCAGACCGGGCGCCGGAACCGTGACGGTTGCGGAGCGTCCTTCGGCTGCGGATACGAAGGGAAGCATCAATTTGCGCATCGAGACCCATACCCGCCAGCTCATCGACGACGCGGCTGCCGTCCTGGGCAAGACACGTACCGAGTTCATGATCGACAGTGCCCGGAAGGTTGCGATCGATGTACTTCTCGATCAGCGCTTGTTCGTGCTCGATCCGGAGCGATACGACGCTTTTGTCCATGCGCTCGATAATCCCCCGGCGCTGGGGCCTAAGTTGCGGTCCCTGTTGCGTCGAGCCCCGGCATGGGAAAAATAACTCCCACTCCGCAGAGCCAACAAAAGAAGCTTTCGGCGCCCGTTCCTTTGACGGCGGATCACGATCTTTCCGATTTCGACTGCGGTGAGCCCGCTTTGAATGACTGGCTAAAGCAGCGCGCTCTCAAGAATGAGAGTCGGTTCTCCCGTACCTATGTCGTTTGCGATGGCAATCGGGGCGTGGCCTATTTCTGCATTTCCGCTGGGGCTGTTGAGCGGGCGTCCGCTCCGGGCAAGGTGCGGCGCAATGCGCCTGATACGATTCCGATTTCGGTAATCGGGCGTCTGGCGGTCAGCCGCGATTACGCGGGCCGCGGGCTTGGGGCCGATTTGCTGTCCGATGCGCTTCGCCGCATCGCGGTCGCCTCCCAGAGCATCGGCATCGGCGCCGTGCTCGTGCATGCCAAGGACGATGCGGCGAAGGGCTTCTATATGGCCTGCGCAGAGTTCATCGAGTATCCAGCGGATAGCCGCACGCTGTTTCTTCCTATCGAAACAGTGATCGCTGCCTTTAGTTGACTCACCATCAACGAAGCAAATGTCGACGATAATCGCCCGGCGATTGGCCGACCCAGCGCCGGAAGGCATGATTGAACGCGCTGACTTCGGAGTAGCCGAGCGAAAAGGCGATTTCCGCCAGCGCCAGAGTCTCGTTCTCCAAGAGGTTCAGCGCCAGCGTCTTGCGCACGTCGTTCTGCAGGTCGGAGTAGTTCACGCCGGCATCCTTCAGCCGCCGCTGGAGCGTCCGCACCGAGGTGCCGGTCGCCTTGGCGAGGTGCTCGATGCCGCCCTCGCCCTTGACCAGCACGCGGGCGATCTCGCGGCGCAATTGCTCGATCTCGCCGCGCTGTTCCGGCAAAGCGGCGAGCCGAAGATCGCCGTAATGGCGCATCAGGGCCTCGATGCGTGCTGCGTTCCTCGGGCGCGGCGCCGGAGAGCACGACGCGTCCCTCGCTTTCGCCCCAGCCGCGATAATCGAACATGACGACGAGATAGCCGGCTTGCGCGAACTTCGCGGCTTCCGTGCGGAACCGTTCCATGGTGCCACCCCAGCCATAGGCCATGATGATGGTCGGCAGCTTTCCCGTGGCAGACTTTGGCGAGTAGACGTAGGCGCCGAGCCGGCTACCGTCGCTCAGGATCGTTGCCTTGCGCAGGCTGACGTCATCGGGCAGCGCAAATAGCGGCAGGTTCGGCTGAAACGGCTGCTGCGCCAACACAGACGCCGTCGCAGCAGCGGCAAACGCCGCGGCGACGTGGATCGCGTGCTTCAAAAGGAGGTTCACTTTCACGCTTCCGTTGCCCGGGATCGATTTTTTCGGGTCTGCGCGCGGGCAGGTGATAACCTCGTCCGTCTGGCAACCGCGCTCATGTCATCGCCCGACGAATACAGGCGCGCGGTTCTCTTGTGTCGCGCGGAGAAACTCCTGCCGGTCTTCGCTTCTGAGCAATTTGACGAACTCCGGCTGCAGCGCAGCGAAGGCGGCCTTTTCGCCCTCGCTGAGCGCCCGATGCGCTGAGGCAAGCGTCGCCTTCACTCCAAGCGGCGCGCCGGTTGCAATACGTTTCGCCAGCTCGATCGCGCGATCCACCTGCTTACCGGGGTCGGTGATGTCCTGCACCAGGCCGAAACGGCGCGCTTCCTCGGCGCCCCAATCCTCGCCGGTCAGCATGTAGCGCATCGCATTTGCCCAGCCGGCTTCGCGTACGAAACGGATGGTGCCGCCACCGCCCGGGAACGCGCCGCCGAATACTTCGCCCTGGTTGAAGCGCGCGTCGCTCGATGCGACGCGAATATCGGAGGCAAGAAACAATTCGTGGGCAATGCGCGTGACCTGTCCCTGCACCGCGACCACCACCGGCTTCGAACGGACCGCGCCGGTGACGCTTAGCGGGTCGAGGAATTCGTTACCCTGGGGCAGGGGAGAGCTGAACGCCTTCGCCCAGGAGGGCGGATCGAGACCGCGGGAGAAATCCGCGCCGACGCCGTACAGCACCGCCGCGCGCAGTGAGTCGTCGTGCTCGTACTCGTAATAAGCCTGGCCGAGGCCGACGTAGGTCGGAAAATCGATGCGGTTCTGCGCCTCCGGCCGATTGATGCCGATCAGGAAGACGGCGCCCTGCTTCTCGAGCTTGAGGCCCTGTTGATTGACGCTGCGGCTCGACGGTGCTTGCTGGCCGCTCGGCGCAGCGGACTGCGCCAGTGCAGCACTTGCTCCCCCAACAGCCGCGGCGACAGCGCCGGCGCCTGCAGCGAGCAAGTCGCGACGGTCAATTGCCAAGCGGTTGCGGACCGCAGCGATCATCGAATTCTCACGCAGCTCGGATGAGTTAGCTTCGTCGAACATATCCGTATCTCAAATTGCTCGGCTCGATGCCGTCGAGTTCGTATTGCGCCTTCATCTCGGTGAAGCGGTCCGGCCTCGCGAGCTCGGCGTCTTTCTTGTAGCCGAACAGCCGAAAACCGTTTTCCGCGAAGATAGCGTTCTTGACTGGACCATCAGCCGCACCGAGCGGTGCAAAGCCGTGCTGTTTTTGCATGTCCTCGGGGATTTCCAGCCGCCGCATCGCTTCGATCTGCCACTGCGGAGATCCGGTCCAGATCGAGTCGGTTCCCCAGATGATGTGATCGGCGCCGAGCCCCTTGATCAGGATGCCCATCATCGCAGCCGCGACCTTCGGCTGCGCGATTACGGTCCAGCCGAAGATGGCGCCGAGATCGCCATAGACATTCTTGACGCCGAATTTTTCCGGAATCTCGGCAAGGTCGCTGACCCACGACAGGCGGCCGGTCTTCTCCCACTCCTCCAGTCCATCGGTCGGCGGCCCGCCGACGTGACGGAAGCCCGAGTGATAGATCGCGAAGTTGAGTTGCGGCCAATCCTTCGCCGCCTTGCCAACATCGGCGACCGACGCAAACGCGGCGAGATGCGGTAATCGCTCCTCTGCGGCCTTGGGAAACAGACCTTTGTGGATGCAGACACTCCTGATGCCGGCTTTGGCCGCCTTCTCGTAGAACGGATACATCAGCTTTTCGTCGTCAAGCCGCCAGGCGGTCTTGCCGCCGTGGGAGAGGATGACGTCGCCGATTGTGTAGCCCTTCCAACCGACGGGCTTGTGCACTTCGATGGCCTTGTCGACGCCTTCGAGCCAACCGGACTGTCCAGGAGTAAGAACGTAGTGCGCAAGCACGCGCCTTGACCCCGCCTCCTTGTTGATCTGGTCGCGCGCGCTGAACACCGCTTCCTGCGGCACGATCCAATCCTGCGGCGCGTCCGACGGCGCGTTGGTCAACAGCGCCACCTTAGTGTCGCTGTCGAGAAAGATTTCCTTGAAGTAGCTGTCGAAGCGGAGATCGTCGATGGTCGGTTCGCGGCCGTCGGGCAGCTTGCTCCATCCGAGTTTGGCGGCGATCTTTCGCTGCCACAGCAGGCTGCCGGCGCGGTTCGGATCGCCGTACTCCGGTGCGGGATCGTCGCGCAGGAAGTGGGTATGCGCATCGAAGACCATCTGGCCCTTGAGGCCGTTCGCGCGCTGGTCGGCAAGCCCGGGGGTTGCGGCCTCGGCCTCATTGACGGCAAACAGCCTTCCATACACCTCGTTCATCACGAGATAGGATGCGGCCATACCCGCCGCCGTTTGAAAGAACCGGCGGCGGCTCATGCCCTGCTTGCGCGCAAGCGACGAGCCGAGGTCGAGTAGCCTGGCCTCGACCTCGCGCTGCTGTTCGCTCTGCGGCGCGGGGAAGTACTCGTCGCTGGATATGATCTGTGTCGGGATCGGTGTCGGCAGGGCGGCGTCCTCTGCCACCGACAGCTGAGCCATATGCTCGGGGCCAATCATTCTCATGTGTCCCTCCCTGGAAAGCGACGTTGCGAAGGCTATTGCCGACCGTGGCACGGTCAGTCGCCGCGCAGCTGGGGTGCGCGACCGAGCCATAGCACAGAGTTGGGTGGGTGGTACCACTAAGTACCTCGCTTGCAATAGTTGGAACTGATTGGTACCAATGTCAATGACTTTTTCCGGCCCGACGAGCCCGATCACGACATTGAGATTGAACGACGCTGTGTCCGCTTGGATGCACTTTGATGCGTCAACAGCAGCATGGAGTTGAGATGGAAAAGACCCGACGCAAGGCACGAAACTCGGCGCGATCAGCACCTCCGGCGCCGGTCAGGGAGCGCGTCCTGAATGCGGCTTTTTCTGCATTTGTTGAGAAGGGCTATAATGCCACGAGCACGCTCGAGATCGCGTCACGTGCGAAGGTGTCAAAGCGAGAGCTTTATCAGATCTGTGCTGACAAGACCGGATTGCTGCGCCAAGCCATTGCCGAACGGGCTGGCCGAATGCGCTTGCCGCTGGAAGTTCCCGCGGCGACCGATCGCAAGACATTGGCGACAACCCTGCGATCGTTCGGGACTGCAACTCTGAAAGGGTTGAGTGATCCGGCGGTGCGAGGAGTCTTCCGTCTGGTGATCTCGGAATCCGTCGAGGACCCGGAAGTTGCGCGCGCGCTCAAGGGAGGACGCGACCAAGGCCGTATCGCGCTCGCCCGCACGCTTGCCCAAGCGCAAGCCGACGGCCTGATTGGCCAGGGAGAGCCAGACGAAATGGCGAGGGACTTCCTTGCGCTTCTTGTCGGCGACCTGATGATACAGATGCTGTTGCGGCTGATCGATCCACCCGGTCCGCAAGCTATCGAACAAAGGGCGCGCGCCGCCACCGAGAAATTTCTGCAGTTGCATTCATGAGGCTTGCGCCGCCGCCCTGGCGGCCGCGGCGCCAGCCTTGAGCTAGTAACTCAAATTGATCGTGATCGACTTGCCCTGATCGGTCAGGTCGAACGATGCCTTGGCCCATTGCGGCGGCGCGAGTACCTCGCGGGCGTCATTGGAGACCCCGTAGCCTTCGGTCGGCAGGCCGGTCGGATCGGCGTCCAGTTTGCCGTTGTCGTTCTCGTCATGGAACGACGTCAACGCGTATTTGCCGGACGGCAGATTGCGAAACGTGAAGGTCACGGGTCCACCGGATGCTTTCATCCGGAAGCCGCCCATCGGTGCGCCGCGTGGGAAATTGGCCTCGGCGTTGAAGATCGCAGCCGCGACCGAGCCGCTCGAGTTCTTCACCCCGTTGACGGTCACGGTCAGGTCGGCGGCGTAGGCCGCGGTCGTGAGCATCAACAGGGCGGAGGTGATACTGGCTAATCTCAACATCGTGTTCTCCATGCGCGACCAGGCGTCAATAAGCATCCGACTTGGTACCATCCCGTACCATAGGGCCGAATATGGAGTACTGGAAAGTACCAGTCAAGTGCGGGAGCCACAGGTGCGGGATCGCTCGCAACTTCGTGACACCTATTGGTAGAAGTCCGGGGCGTGGCGGAGCACGTCGCTCGACGGCTTGTCGTGGTTAATCCAGAACTGGGCGTGTTTCTCTTCGATGATATGCGCGATCTTGTCCATCGACGCGGCCGACTGCTCCTTGTCGGTGTTGAATACGGGCACGCGGCGCGCATCCCAGTTTGACTTAAAATGCGTGACATCGCCGGACAGCACGACATAGCCCGTCTTGTTGAGATGGACGAGGAGCGACTGATGGCCGGGCGTGTGGCCCGGCGTCGACAGCAACGCCACGCTGCCGTCGCCAAACAGATCCTTGTCGCCCTCAAGCAGTTGCAGCTTGCGGTTGGCGTTGAAGGGCAACGCTTGGGTCTTTGCAAACTCCCACTCCGCCTTCTGAATGATCAGGGTGGCGTCGGGAAAGTCGTCGACATTCCCGCTGTGATCGGGATGAATGTGCGAGATCGCGACGTAACGGATGTCTGAAGCCTTGACGCCGACCCCGGCGAGCGACGCGATCAGGGTCTGCGTTCGGTGCCAGGTCTGTTTGATCGCCCGCACGACGAGGCCGTCTGGCAAGTCCGCGACGCGGTCGCCGATCCCGGTGTCCCAGAGCAGGTAGCCTTCCCGGTCGTGGTGAATGAGGTAGCAGTTGTCGGAGAGGTCGATCGGCACGTCGACATTAATGCCGGGCGACCAGCGCGATTGATCGGCCGCATGAGCCCAGCCGCAATCGATCACGTAGAGCCGATCGACGCCGTTAGCCTCAGCGGCAGATGCTAGCACGAATAGAATGACAGCGAGTAACGCGCTGCGCGCCATAAGCGCCTCCTGTCGGCTCCAGCAGCCAGACCCCGCGACGGTACGACATAGTACCATAAAACGAAAATGCAATACCGACGGGTACCGGTCAAGCCGATTCCTGGTGCTCGCCTTCACGATTGGCGGAAGCGGCGTAGATCGGGAGCCTTCCTCCACCGCAACCCTTACTCCGGTCCGAATCGGTGAACCGAGGCAAAGTATCCGAGGCGTAGGGGTGCGGGCTTGGCTGCAAAGCCAGCACAATTCGAACATTCGGACAACGTGTTGGCGGCCGATAGGTCGGCTCCCGCGTGCCGTGCGCAATTTGCGAAATGCACCGGGACCCCAAAGCGAGTTCGAGGCAGCCCTTTGGCGTCTGATCATCGCGATCGGGACCCGGGCACCGAGGGTGACCGGTTCTGCGCTTCCCCTTGTTGCTGTGCTGCCGAGCCAAGGCCTGCTCTACTTTGCATGGGGTTGTTTTCGCGATTTTCGGTCCCGGCCCTGCGGTGCACGGCCCATAGCGCGTCGAAGACGCGCGTGAACGCGCTGGAAGAGGCGCTGCACCGCGTCCGGGACACGAGATCGTTAATGTTTGCGCTTACGGCGACTCGATTCAACTCCAAGCCACCATGCTCTAGTCGGACGAGATGTGAAGAAGTTCCTACACCAACACCCATTTTTGCAAGTTCCGGTAGCCGCTGCTATTCAAGCTAAATCAGCTTCATCCCCTTCAGGCTCGCATACCCGTTCTTGCCGACGATGATGTGATCGTGCACGGAGATGCCGAGCGGCGCGGCGATATCGACGATCGCGCGGGTCATCTGGATATCCGCCTGCGATGGCGTCGGATCGCCGGAAGGATGATTGTGCACCAGGATGATGGCGGTGGCGGACAGCTCCAGCGCCCGCTTGATCACCTCGCGCGGATAGACTGGCGTGTGGTCCACGGTGCCGACCTGCTGCACCTCGTCGGCGATCAGCTGGTTGCGCTTGTCGAGAAACAGGATACGAAACTGCTCCTTGTCGGCGAACGCCATGCTGGTCCGGCAATAGTCGATCACGTCATTCCATGACGACAGCAGGGTGCGCTGCTTCAACTGGCCCTTGGCGATGCGGCTTGCGGCCGCCGCGATCAGCTTGAGTTGGGTGATCGTCTTGTCCCCGATTCCATCGACTTCGCGCAGGCGCGCCTCCGGCGCATGAATGACTTCCGCGAACGAACCGAATTTCTTGATCAGCGTCTTGGCCAGCGGTTTGACGTCGCCGCGCGACCGGGCGCTGAACAGCACCATCTCCAGCAGCTCGTAATCGCTCAAGGCGTCGGGTCCGGCGCCATGAAAGCGATCGCGCAGCCGCTCCCGATGGCCGTGATAATGCGGTTCTTCGGCGGGCTGATCGTTTGGTTCGCTGGTCTTCGCGGGCATCGGCGCAACATGCCCTGCCGGTCAGTTTTTGCAATCTCGAATTGTCAAATGACGGCGTGGCCGCGCGGAAAATCAGGCCGCTATCGGCGGCTTCTCGCCGTGGCGTTGCGACAGCGTGAAGATTTCGACGCCGTTCGCGGTCACGCCGACCGAATGCTCGAATTGCGCCGACAGCGAACGGTCGCGCGTGACCGCGGTCCAGCCGTCGGACAGGATCTTCACATGCGGCTTGCCGAGATTGATCATCGGCTCGATGGTGAAGAACATGCCGGGCTTCAGCACCACGCCTTCGCCGGGGCGGCCGACATGGATGATGTTCGGCTCGTCGTGAAACATGCGGCCCAAACCGTGGCCGCAGAAGTCGCGCACCACGCTCATGGCCTGCGGCTCGACAAAGCTTTGAATGGCATGGCCGATATCGCCGGTGGTGGCGCCGGGTTTCACCGCGGCGATGCCGCGCATCATGGCCTCATAGGTCACCTCGATCAGCCGTTCGGCCTTGCGGGCAATCGGGCCAATCGCATACATCCGGCTGGAATCGCCATACCAGCCCTCGACGATGAAGGTCACGTCGATGTTGACAATGTCGCCTTCCTTCAACACCCGGTCGCCGGGCATGCCGTGGCAGACCACGTGATTGATCGAGGTGCAGGTCGAATAGCGATAGCCGCGGTACATCAGGGTGGCGGGGTAGGCGCCATGGTCAAAGGCGAAGTCGCGGACGAAATCGTCGATCCGCGAGGTCGGCACGCCCGGCTTGACGATATCGGTCAATTCGTCGAGGCATTGGGCTACCAGCGCGCCAGCCTTGCGCATGCCGGCAAAGCCGCTCGGCCCGTGCAGCTTGATCTGCCCGGTCTTGCGCTGGGAGGTATCGGTGGCTTCGATATAGCTCATGGGCTGATCATGGTTTGGCGGGCAGGGGACTGTAATGGGCGGTTTGGGAGACCCAATTTAATGATCGGAGCTGTGAGCGCAAGCCAAGGTTGGGACGCGGCATGGTCCCGGCTCAAGCGGAACCGCCGTGTTTCCATGGCAGGATTGGTGGCAAGGCGCATACGCATCAGCTCGAAACCTCGACCGTGGTCTCGACCGGGAGCGCGCCGCCGCGGATGCGGATCTCGCGCACCGGATAGGGGACCCGGATGCCCTCGCGCTTGAACGCCTCCCACAGCGACAGCATCACGTCGCTCTTCACATTGTCCATTCCGTCGGGATC
>Ga0137415_10002048_pt1 | contig 20083 bp, 17 predicted proteins | sample CZODoug3_1_1_16f_FD_183082 | JGI IMG/M metagenome (GOLD analysis project Ga0137415, IMG submission 183082) | Vadose zone soil fungal communities from Angelo Coast Range Reserve, California, USA - CZODoug3_1_1_16fungal (Hybrid Assembly) | ecosystem: Environmental > Terrestrial > Soil > Vadose...
ACAGCCCGCGTGGTGCTCACACAGCCCGCGTGGTGCTCACACAGCCGCCCAACGGGCTGTGCCGAGCCACATGGGCTGTGTCGGGCACGGCCCGGCCCGGACCCACCCACGCCGGACGCGGCCGTGCGGGGCTCTGAGGGGGCGCTGGGTTCAGTCGTCGACGTCCTCGGTGGCCTCGTCCGGGGTGGTGCCGTTGCGGGCCTTGATCGCCGCCTTGGCGCGGCCGCGCCGCTGCGCCGGACGCGGGGCCGGCATGGGCATCTGGCCGGCGTGCGCACCCGGGCCTCGGCCCAGGATTATCTCGGCGAAGGTGGCCATCGCCTCGTCCAGCTGGCCGGCGTTGCGGCGCTCGGACTCGTGGTTCGCCTGGTGCACCAGCGCGGTCAGCGAGTCCTTGTCCGGACGGGCGCCGAGCGTGCTGTCCACCGAGTCCAGCCGCTTGGTGAGGTCATCAAAGCGGACGCCCAGCGCGTCGAGCCGGTTGGCCAGGCTGGTCAGCTGGTCGGTGGGGTCGACCGCCGGGCGCTGGCCCAACTCGGTGAGCTTGCCGTGCAGTCCGGTGCTGGTCTCATTGATCAGCTGGCGCACGGCGTCGCCGGTTTGCTCGGCGTTTCGCCGGGTCTCGTCCCGGTTGCCCTCGAGCTGGTGGCGCACCGCGTCGTCGACCTCGTCCAGCCGGTCGCGCAGCGCGGACTCGGTGCCGCTGAGCCGCTCCTTCACCGGGCCGGTGATCGCTCCGGGCATCCCGTCCAGGCGCAGCTCGTGCCGGTCCAGTCGGTTGTCCAGGTCGTCCAGCCGCTTGTGCAGCCCGGCGAGCTTGTCGTCCAGGCCATCCATCCGGCCGGCGATGCCCTCCATCCGCCCGGCCACCCCGTCCAAGCGCCCGTCGAGCTGCGCGAACGGTTTGGCCAGCCGGTCGACCAGGGAGTCCACCGAGCGGGCCACGGTGGCTACGGATGCGTCCTGAGCGTCCAGCTTGGCCACTGTCTCGTCCAGGCGCTCGGCCAGCACGCTGACCTCGGTGCGGTCGGGGAGTTCGGCGAGCCGCTTGCGCATCGAGCCGAGTGCGTCAAGGGTCGCGAGTCGAGCGTGGATCTCGTCTAGGGAGTCGAAGATCTGCTGCTGTTCGCTGTCGCGGATCTCGGCTGCGCGCATGAGCATGCTGCGCATCCGATCGAACGACAGGGTTTGTTGATCACTCACGGCGTTGACGCTTTCGTCGAACGGATAATGGGGAGCTGACATGCAATAGCGTATCGGCGTAGCTGAGCGTCACCCGCTTGGGCTCGGCGATGCGGCTTGTCTCACCCGATAGGTGTGGGTATAGGACGGAAGAGTGACGCCTGTGATCCAGATCCCCGTTCCATTGACGTACGAGCACGTGCGCGCTGCGCCAAAAGTGCTGCTGCACGACCACCTGGATGGCGGCCTCCGGCCGACGACCGTGGTGGAGCTCGCCGAGACCGGAAGATACCGGTCGCTGCCCACCGCCGATCCCGAGGAGCTGGGCGCCTGGTTCACCTCGGCTGCCGACTCGGGCTCGCTGGAGCGCTATCTGGAGACCTTCGCACACACCGTGGGTGTGATGCAGGACCGGGCCGCGCTGGTCCGGGTGGCCGCCGAGTGCGCCGAAGACCTGGCCGCCGACGGGGTCGTCTACGCCGAGATCCGCTACGCGCCGGAGCTGCACGTGGAGCGGGCCCTCGGGCTGGACGAGGTGGTGGAGGCGGTGCTGGAGGGCTTCCGGCTGGGCACCGAGCGGGCCGCCCAGGACGGGAACCGGATCCGGGTGGGGTGCCTGCTCACCGCGATGCGGCATGCCGCCCGCTCCCGGGAGATCGCCGAGCTGGCGGTGCGCTACCGGGACGACGGCGTGGTGGGCTTCGACATCGCCGGTGCCGAAGCGGGCTTCCCGCCCACCCGGCACCTGGACGCGTTCGAGTACCTCCGCCAGCAGAACTCGCACTTCACCATCCATGCCGGCGAGGCATTCGGGCTGCCGTCCATCTGGGAGGCGCTGCAGTGGTGCGGGGCGGACCGGCTCGGCCACGGGGTGCGGATCGTGGACGACCTCACCGTGGACGGCGGCGGCGGGGTAACCCTCGGCCGGCTGGCCGCCTACGTGCGGGACAAACGGATCCCGCTGGAGATGTGCCCGTCGTCGAACATTCAGACAGGCGCGGCGAAGTCGCTGGCCGAGCACCCGGTCGGGCTGCTCACCAAGCTGCGCTTCCGGGTCACCGTGAACACCGACAACCGGCTGATGTCCGGCTGCAGCATGACCAGCGAGCTCACCGACCTGGCGCACACCTTCGGCTACGGCTGGGCCGACCTGCAGTGGTTCACCGTGAACGCGATGAAGAGCGCGTTCATCGGCTTCGACGAGCGGCTGGCGCTGATCAACGACGTGATCAAGCCGAGGTACGCCGAGCTGATCGGCTGACCGGATCGCCCGGCGCGGGTCAGGGGCGGTGGAGGCGTTGGAGTAGGTCGTCGGCGAGGGCGGCCCAGCGTTGTGCCTCGGCGTCGAACGGCGGGCTCGGGGCCAGCCGGGTCGGGTCCGGGCGCAGCACGAACGAGGTGAGCCAGCCGAGGCTCTGGGACGGCCGCAGCGCGATCGCGGCGGTCTCGTCGCCGGCCCACTCGCCAACGTCCAGCAGCAGCTCCACGCCGAGGTCGAGCTGGCTGGGGTCGACGGCGGTCGGGCCGTCGGTGAGGTCCTCGGGCAGCCCGGAGAGCTGGTAGGTGTTCTGCGGGTCGACCTCGACCTCGAGCTCGCCGGCCATCGCTTTGGCCACGACCTCCGACCAGGTGGATGCCGCGGTCAGGTCGTGCCCGTCGGCGCCTGCGTCGGCCAGGTACTTGGCCAGGGCACGGGCCGAGGGCAGCGCGTCGATCCGGCCGTTGCCGCCGAGGAACACCGGCTTGTCGCCCAGGTAGCAGCGCAGCGTGTAGTGGTCCGCGTCGTCGGCGCTGATCAGGATGGGGTCGATGCCGACCGACTCCCAGAAGGCGACGGCCTCGCTGGGCGCGGCCTCGTCCTCGCTGGCGGCGGCCTCGGCGGCCGTGTCTTCGGCGGCCGTGTCGTTCGCAGCGCCCTCGGCAGCGGCCTCGGGAGCGCCCTCGGGGGTGGCCTCGGTGTCGGGGTCGGGCGACTCGTCGGCTCCGGTCAGGGTCACGCCGGTCTCGGCGGCCAGCTCGCGCTGGGCGGCGGCCAGGGCGGCGGCGTCGACCTCGGGCACGGTGACCACGGCGTCCAGCGCGTCGATCACCTCGTCCCAGCGGGCCACGATGGTGTCGGCCAGCTGTTCCCAGAGCTTGCCGCCCTCGCGGCCGTTGAACGCCCAGGTGCCGCGCTCTAGCACGGCGAAGCCCTCGGCGGAGTTCAGCACGTCGTGCACGGTGTCCAGCTCGCAGGTGTCGGCCAGGGAGCGGACCAGGGTGGTGATCCCGGACAGCTCACTGACCGTCCAGGTGTCCGGCTCGTCGGCCACGATCTCGGGGACGCCGACCAGGTCGTAGCACTGGTCCTCCTCGGGGACCAGCTCCGCGACGGTGAGCTGGCGGACCAGCGGCCAGGCCGGGTGGTCGTTCAGGTCGTGCTCGCTGACGGTGCGCACGTAGGCGGCCAGCGCGGCGGTGTCGGGGAAGGCGTGCACGTGTTCCTCGTCGCCGAGGAAGCCCTCCCACTCCTCACCGTCCTCACGCCACCTCGGCGCCCAGAGGGTGATGAGGTCGCCGGAGGTCAGCGAGAGCTGAATCGGCACGATGTCCATGGCCACGGCTGGCAGGGTAGCCAGCCCGCTGGGCGCGCCGGGTGTCGGCGTGCCCTGGTGCCGTACGCCGAGTGTTGCGCGCATGGGCACCGCGCCCTGGGATACGCGGTCGGGTCGGACCGGTGGGCCCGACCCGCCGGATGCGTCGGTGTGGGGAACCCGGGGAGGTCAGTGCGCGGCGTGCAGCCGGACGACGCCGACGCTGACGTCGGTGAGTCCGCCCTCGTCGAATTCGTGGCGCAAGCGGTCGGCTTTTAAAGTGGCCGCCATTCCGTCGTACGGACCATGCGCATCGACCTCGCCGGTCTGCGGATCAACGGCGAGAACAATGTAGCCATCGCATTGCCCGAGTTGCTCCGCCGCCGCAACCAATGCTGCATTCGCCTGTGCGTGCTCTGGCACTTCGATCACCTCCTGACGACTGTCTCCTACTGAGTACAGCGGTCGGAGAGGGGTGAGCGTGTCACTCATTCCCGGATACCACCCATTTGGGGCAGGCCCACGGGTCACTGTGGGTGACTTGACTCGGCGGCGCCGGTGTGCGTGCCCTCGCGTCCCCCGATCGAGCGGACTCGCGTTGACATAACCGCAGGTGATCACGATTTCCCAAAAATGTTGTCGCTTGCAACATATTGCGCCGGTCGGTACCCTCAGGAGCGAGCCGGAGGAGCCCCGGGGTGGCAGGATCAGGTCATGCGGACCCTGCGCACCGCCGAGGATCTATTCGGTTTAGTATCCGATTTTGAATATAGGCCATCTTATGCCGAACTGTCAGATGATGATGGCGGCATATTGCGAATGGCGTACGTCGAGGCCGGCCCGAAGAGTGGTCCGGTCACTCTTCTGTTGCACGGTGAACCCACATGGTCGTTCCTCTATCGGATGATGATCCCCGTACTGGCTGACGCCGGGTTGCGCGTAGTTGCACCAGATCTCGTGGGGTTCGGCCGATCGGACAAGCCAACTGAGGCAACCGACCACTCTTACGCGCGACATGTGGAGTGGGTGCGGGCCCTGGCGTTCGACACGTTGGAGCTGCGGGACGTCACCCTGGTGGGGCAGGACTGGGGCGGTCTGATCGGGCTGCGGCTGGTCGCGGAGCACCCGGACCGGTTCGCGAGAGTGGTCGCGGCGAACACCGGGCTACCCACCGGTGACGTGGACATGCCGCAGGTCTGGTGGCAGTTCCGCCGGGCTGTGGAGAAGGCGCCGGTGCTCGACATCGCCCGACTGGTGGCCAGCGGCTGCCGCCGCCCACCGAGTCCGGCCGCGCTGGCCGCCTACGACGCGCCTTACCCGGACGAGTCATACAAGGTCGGCCCCCGGGTGATGCCCAGCCTGGTACCCACCCGACCGGATGACCCGGCCACCGAGGCCAACCGCGCCGCCTGGGCGGTGCTGCGCGAGCTGGAGCTGCCCTGGCTCTGCCCGTTCAGCGACGGCGACCCGATCACCGCCGCGATGGCGCCGATCCTGAAGCGGGCCATACCCGGCGCCGCCGGCCGCGAGCACCCGACGATCACCGGCGCCGGGCACTTCCTGCAGGAGGACGCCGGCCCCGAGCTGGCCGCCGTGATCGCCGAGTTCGTCCGGTCCACGTAGCGGCGGTTCAGCCAGGTCGCCGCTCCGGTTGCGCACGCCCGGCGCCAATACGGTCCGGGCACGTACCTACCGGCAAGTACCGTGTTGCCCCATGGATCTACATGCGGTGGACCACCCGCTCGTGAAGACCTGGCTGTCCACCCTGCGCGACAAGCACACCAGCGACGCGGCGTTCCGCGCCGCGCTGCGCGTGCTCACCGGCATGCTGGTGTACGAGGCCTGTCGCACGTCTGACCTGGTCGAGGCCCCGATCGACACCCCGCTCACCGAGACGACCGGCTACCGGCTGGCCAAGCCGCCGCTGCTGGTGCCGGTGCTGCGCGCCGGGCTGGGCATGGCCGAGGCCGCGCTGGAGCTGCTCCCGCAGGCCCGGATGGGCTTCGTCGGCGCGGCCCGCGACGAGCGGACCCACCGGCCGGTGCCCTACATGGCCTCGCTGCCCGAGTCCCTGGACGGGCACCCGGTGTTCCTGCTGGACCCGATGCTGGCCACCGGCGGCACGCTGGTGCACGCCGTGGAGCTGGTGATGGCCCGGGGCGCGACCGCGATCACGGCGATCTGCGTGCTGGCCGCCCCGGAGGGTCTGGCCACGGTCGAGGCCAGCGGGCTGCCGGTGCGGGTGCTCACCGCGCAGGTCGACGAGCGGCTCAACGACGACAAGTTCATCGTGCCCGGCCTCGGTGACGCCGGGGACCGCCAGTTCGGTCCCTTCTGAGCGGACTACTGAGCCGGACTACTGACCGGGCTTGTCGCCGCCGGACCGTTGGGCGCCGGACGTGGCGCGCCAGCCGTAGACCAATGCCCGGAAGGCGGTCCGGTACATCTCGGCCGGGTCGCCGGAACCCTCCGGCAGCAGCGCGCGCAGCTCCAGGGAGACCAGCCCGTGCACCGTCGCCCACATCGAGGTGGCGATGGTGACCGGGTCCTCGTCGCGCAGCAGGCCCAGGTCGATCGCCCGGCGCACCGCGTCCAGCAGCGGCTTGAAGGTGGCCAGGCCGCGCTCCACGGACTCCGGCTCCGGGGTCATCACGCCACCGAGCGGACCGAACATCACCTGGTAGAAGTGCGGCTCGGCCAGCGCGCTGGCCCGGTAGGCCTGGCCGAGCGCGGCCAGGTCGGTGACCGGGTCACCGGTCGGCACGACCGAGCCGAGCCGCTCGCCGAACCGGGCGAACGCCTCGTCGTAGACCGCGTTCAACAGCCCGGGCTTGCCGCCGAACAGCGAGTACACCGCCGTGGTCGAGGTGTTCACCTGGGCGGCGAGCTTGCGCAGGCTGAGCGCCTCCGGCCCGTGTTCGGACAGGGTGCGCACGGCCTGCTCGAGCAACCGCACGCGCAGCGCCGCGTCGTGGACCTTCGGGCGGGGCATTCCGGCAGGCTAACCCAACGGGGTCGGGCGGGACGGCCGGGTCAGCGCAGGCCGGGACGGCCGGGTCAGCACAGGCCGGGACGGCCGGGTCAGCACAGGCCGGCACGGCCGGGTCAGCACAGGCCGGTACGGCCGGGTCAGCACAGGCCGGTACGGCCGGGTCAGCGCAGGCCGGCACCGCGCGGTTGACCTGGAGCGGGCTCGAGCGCCTACCGTCGACACCGTGACGACCACGGTGACCGACCAGCCCAGCCTCAGCATCGCGGAGGTGGCGGCGCGCAGCGGCATGTCCGCCGACACCCTGCGGTACTACGAACGGATCGGCCTGATCGACCCGCCGGCGCGCAACTCGGCCGGTCGGCGGGCCTACCGACCCGAGGAGCTGGACTGGCTGGCGTTCCTGACCCGGATGCGGGACACCGGCCTGCCGCTGCGCGCGCTGCGCGAGTACGCCGCCCTGCGCCGGGTGCGCAACGACGCGACCACGGCGCGGCGCAAGCAGATCCTGGTCGAGTACCGGTGCGACATCGCCCGCCGGATCGGCGAGCTGCAGGCCAGCCTGGACGCGCTGGACTACAAGATCGGCAACTACGAGCAGGTGGAGCGCAAGCTCGCCGCCGTCTCCCCGCCGAACGGCGAGCAGGAGTAGTCAGGGCATCAGGGTGGCGGCCACCGTGGCGCCGAGCTCCCAGCACGCCTTTAGCGCGGCCTTGTCCGGGCCGCCGGTGACCACGACCGGCGCGGCCACCCGCTGCCAGCCCAGCCCGTCGGCGATTGACTCGACCGCCCGCACCGCGCCCTCGGTACCCAGGTTGCCGTGCACGAACAGCCCGTACGGCCGGCCCCGCGTGTCGTCCAGCACGGGGTAGTACACCTGGTCGAAGAAGTGCTTGAGCGCGCCGGACATGTAGCCGATGTTCGCCGGCGTGCCCAGCAGCAGCCCGTCGGCGGCGAGCACGTCCGACGCGGTGGCGGCCAACGCGGCCCGGCGCACCACGTCCACGCCGGTGATCTCCGGGTCGGTCGCGCCGCGCAGCACCGCGTCGAACATCTCGGCGGTGGCCGGCGACGGCGTGTGGTGGACGATCAACAGCGTGGGCACGGCGTCCAGTCTGCCGCCCGGCCGATGGTCACGGTGTCGCCGGCGCGCCGGTACCGCGGCTGCGGGTGCGTGGTCGGCGATCCTCGGCGGTGATCGACGCCGAGTTCAACCTCACTGGCTCTTGATCATGGTCGGGGACCCGTGTGGTTGAACTCGGCGTCCGAAACTGGATGTCGGTACCCGCGCTTGGGGGTGGCCGCCGGAGGCTGGGATGCGGCGGCGGCGGTGTCCTGCTCGTCCGTGGCCGATCTTGTGGGCGGGCCCGGTGTCCGGTTCGCTACTCGGCAGCGTGCTCGTCGGGCACGTTCAGCAGGGCTCTGACCTGGGTGCGCAGCGCGTCCAGCCGGTGGCTCGCCCGGTCCCGCGCGCCGGGCAGGCCGGCCGGCCCCTCCGGCGGCGGCTCGACGACCTCCAGGTAGGCCTTGAGCTTCGGCTCGGTGCCGGACGGCCGGATCACCGCGCGGGTCCGCTCGCCGCGCAGCACGAAGACGTCCGGCGCCGGTCGCTCCAGCGTGGCGCCGGCCAGCGGCGCCGCGGCCGGCGGGGTCGCGACTGTCGGCGCCGCGCCCTGCGGGGTCGGCGAGTCGGACGGGGGCGGCGAGTCGGGCCGGGTCGGGGTGCCGGCCGGTGGCTCGGCGGCGAGCTTCGCCAGGACCGCCGCCCGCTCGTCCGGCGCCATCAGGATGGTCACCGCCGCCGTCAGGTAGATCCCGTGGGCCAGCGCCAGCTCGTCCAGCGCGTCGAGCAGCGAGCCGCCGGCGGCGCGGCGGGTTGCGGCCAGGTCGGCGGCCAGCACGGCGGCGGCGATGCCGTCCTTGTCCCGCACGGCGGCCGGGTCGACGCAGTAGCCGAGCGCCTCCTCGAAGCCGAACACCAGGTCGGCGCCCGCCCCACCAGCCCGCACGATCCACTTGAACCCGGTCAGCGTCTCGGCGAACCGGGCGCCCCGCGCGGCGGCCACCGCGCGCAGCTGGGTCGAGGAGGCCACGGTGGTGGCGACCAGCGGATCGGGGTGCGCCGCCCGGTCCAGCGTGGCCAGCACGTGGTCGCCGAGCAGCGCGCCGGTCTCGTTGCCGGTGAGCATCCGCCAGCCACCCGGCGCGGTCGGGTCGGGCACGCCCAGTGCGCAGCGGTCCGCGTCCGGGTCCAGCGCGACGGCCAGGTCGGCGCCGACCTCGGCGGCCAGGGCCAGCAGCGCATCGGTGGCGCCCGGTTCCTCGGGGTTCGGGAAGGCCACGGTCGGGAAGTCCGGGTCCGGGACGGCCTGGCTGCGCACCACGTACACGTCGTCGAAACCGGCCAGGCGCAGCGCGTGCACCGCGACCGCGCCGCCGACCCCGTGCATCGGGGTGAGCGCGATCCGCAACCCGCGCGCGGTGCCCCTGGGCAGCCGGGCCACCCGGTCTAGGTACCGCTCGAGCAGCTCGGCCGGATCGGTCGGGCTGACCGGCGTGGTGTCGATCGAGACGGCGGCCGGCGCGGCGGCGATGGCGGCCTCGATCTCCGCGTCGGAGGGCTCGACCAGCTGTGCACCGTCGGCCAGGTACACCTTGTAGCCGTTGTCCGCCGGCGGGTTGTGCGACGCCGTGACCTGCACCCCGGCCACCGCACCCCGCGCCCGTACCGCGTACGCCAGCACCGGCGTCGGCAGCGCCGCGGCCAGCGCGGTCACCTGGAAACCGGCCCCGGCTAGCACCTCCGAGGCGGCCACCGCGAACTCGGCGGAACCGTGCCGGGCGTCCCGGCCGACCACCACCGTGCCGCCGCCGTGCCCGTGCGCGACCAGCCAGCTGGCCAGGCCGGCGGTGGCGCGGCGGACCACCGCGACGTTCATCCCGGCCGGCCCGGCGCGCACCGGCCCGCGCAGCCCGGCGGTACCGAAGCGCAGCATGCCGGCCATCCGCTCGGCGAGCTCGTCCGCCGGCCCGCCGGCGAGTGCGGTGGCGAGCAACCGCTGCAGCTCGGTACGGGTGGCCGGGTCCGGGTCGTCGGCGATCCAGCGCAGCGCCGCGTCCCGCAGTGCCGGCGCCAGGCTCACCGCCGTGCCCTGCCCGCTCTGGCCGGCCGCTGCCCGCCCGCTCTGGCCGGCCGCGCCCTGCCCGCTCTGGCCGGCCGCTGCCCGCCCGCTCTGGCCCGCCGCGCCGTCCCGCCCGCCCCGCCCATTCCGGCCGTCACGCCTGGGTCACCAGCTCGCGCAGCAGCTCGCCCATCCGGCCGGCCGCCGCATCGCCGGCCGCGATCACTTCCTCGGAGTCGACCGGCTGCCCGCTCATGCCCGCCGCCAGGTTCGTGACCAGCGACAGCCCGAGCACCTCCAGCCCGGCGGCCCTGGCCGCGATCGCCTCCAGCACGGTGGACATGCCGACCAGGTCGGCGCCCATGCCCCGGAGCATCCGGATCTCGGCCGGCGTCTCGAAGTGCGGGCCGGGCAGCCCGGCGTAGACGCCCTCCACCAGCGTGCCGTCGATCTGGCGGGCCAGCGTGCGCAGCCGCGCCGAGTAGAGGTCGGTGAGGTCGACGAACGTGGCGCCGACCAGCGGCGACCGCGCGGTCAGGTTCAGGTGGTCGCTGATCAGCACGGGCTGCCCGACGGAGAGCCCCTCGCGGATCCCGCCGGCCGCGTTGGTCAGCACCAGCAGCCGGCAGCCGGCGGCGGCCGCGGTCCGCGCGGCGTGCGCCACCGCCGCGACCCCTCGGCCCTCGTAGGCGTGAGTCCGGCCGAGCAGCACCAGCACCCGGTTCGGGCCGACCGGTACCGAGCGGACGGTGCCGCCGTGCCCCAGCGCGGTCGGCGGCGTGAAACCGGGCAGCTCGGCCATCGGCAGCTCGGCGGTCGGCTCGCCGAGCGCGTCGGCGGCCGGTCGCCACCCGGAGCCGAGCACCACCGCGACGTCGTGCCGGTCCAGCCCGGTGCGGGCGGCCAGCACGGCGGCGGCCCCGGCCGCGAGGGTCGTCGGGTCGGACTCGGGGGCGGCCGTGGCGTCCGGGCGGGTCGAGCGGTCCGGGTCGGTCGTCAAGGTCGCGGCTCCCTCGGGTCGGTTCCAGCTGGCTGCCCGTCGGGGCTCACGGATGGAACCCCTGGGCGATGCTGGTGAACAGCTGTTCGGAGTCCGCGCCGGCCCGGTCCGCCGGCACGGTCAGCTGGATCACCCAGACATCGTCGGCGACCGGAGTGAGCTGCGCATAGCTGAACCGGCTGGAGGTGCCCTGGGAACCCGTCCGGTCGGTCCAGTACCGGACCTGGTTCGGCGGCACCTGTTGCACCACGACCTTGGCCACGCCGAGCACTCCGGCGGTCAGCCCGTTGTTGAAGTCGGCGGCCCTGGCCGGCTGGGCGCGGTTGCCCACGAGCTTGTCGATGCGCACCTCGCGGGCCCCGTCCGGGCTGACGAAGCGCACCGAGGCCAGGTCGTTGCCGCCGATCAGCCGGTACTCCTCCCAGCCCAGCGGCACCGTTGCGGTGAAGTTCAGCGCGCCGGCGCCGTAGCGCTGCGCCGAGTCGGTGTGGTTGGTCATCGGCGTGCCCGCCGAGCTGCCGCCGCCTGCCGGGCTGACCACGGCTGTGGTCAGCGGCGACTGGCCGACCAGTACCCGGGTGCCGGCCCAGCCGCCGGCCGTGCCGAGTACCACGGCGAGCGCGCCGGCCAGCACGAACGGCAGCGCCCACCGGCCGGCCACCCCGGCCTGCGCGGCCACCGGCGGCGGCGTGGGGCGGTTCACCGGCGGGCGCGGCGGCGGCGCCGGCTGCCAGCTGGGCCGCCCGCGCGTCGACGGGTTACCCAACGGGCCGCCGCCCGGGATGGGGTTGTTCATCACCTGGTTGCTCATGGGGGGGTTGCCCATGGAGGGGTTGCCCATGGCCCCGCCGCCGGTACCGAGGTCCGCGCGCGGACCGGTGGGCAGCGGGCCGGGGTCGGGCGCGAGCGGGGCCGCGCTGGCCCACTGGCTGGATGCGGCGGGCGCCGGGTTGGGTCGGGGCCTCGGCCGGGGCGTCGAGGAGTCACCGCCCGGCTTGGGGCGCGGCGGCGCCGACGTGCCACCGTCGCCGCGCACCTGCGCCGGTTGGCCGATCTGCTCCGAGACCGGGCCGGGCGGCGGCGAGTAGGCGTCCACCGAGCCGGGGAACAGCGGGTCGTCCGGGTCGGCGAGCAGCGGGCGCAGCCGGCGCCGGGCCTCGACCAGCGACATCCGCTGCTCGGGGTCCTTGACCATCAGCGCGGAGATCACCTCGCCGAGCGGCCCGCCCATCTGCACCCTGGGCACCTGCGCGTGCACCACCGCGGTGACCGTCTTGACCGGGTCGCCGTCCACGTCGTAGGGCGGGCGGGCCTCGACGGCGGCGAACAGCGTGGCGCCCAGCCCCCACAGGTCGGCGGCCGGCGTGACCGGCAGCCCCGAGGCCACCTCGGGCGCGATGTACGCCGGCGAGCCGAGCACCAGCCCGGTCTGCGTCATCGTGACGTCGTTGGTCTTGCGGGCGATGCCGAAGTCGGTCAGCTTGATCCGGCCGTCGTGCGCGACCAGCACGTTGCCGGGTTTGACGTCCCGGTGGGTGATCCCGGCGCGGTGCGCGGCCTGCAGCGCGGCGGTCATCGCCAGCCCCACGGAGGCGGCCTGGCCGACGCCGAGCCGGCCCTGCTCACCGATCACCTCCGAGAGGTTCCGGCTGGGCAGCAGCTCCATCACGACGAACGGGTCACCGGACACGTCCACCACGTCGTACAGCGTGATCACGTTGGGATGCGAGAGGCCGCCGAGCGTGCGCGCCTCGCGCATCATCCGCTCGCGCATCGAGGCGACCTCGCCCTGCGGCACCCCGGGTGGCACCTTGAGCTCCTTGATCGCCACGGACCGGTGCAGGACCTCGTCGTACCCGGCCCAGACCGTCCCCATCGCGCCGCTGCCCAGCGGTGCGGTGAGCCGATAGCGCCCGGCGATCCGGCGCGGTTCGGTCTCCTCGGGGGTAGACCCGGATACGGACATGTCCGCCATTCTCCTGATGCTGTTGCACCGGGCGCGCCTCGGTCACCGTTTTTCCGACCGGGCCGGCGCGGGTATCGTTGAGCCACGCTCCGCAGTACCCGGTGCACCGCCTGTGACGTGCGGCGGTACGTCGGTGAACGGTCACTAACTCCTTGCGCCTGTGATCCGGATCGCAGGGTGTCGCCGACGGCTCGGGAATGCGCTCGGGAGCCGACCGGTGAGCGATGTCACTGCCCGTTCGTCGGTTCCAAGACTACCGGTGGGCTGACGGTCCTCACCGCCCGCAGCAGATCAATGGCACTTGAGCGCGAGGATCCCGGTAAGTCGGCAATTGTGCCGATTCGGGCCATCCGGGTGATGCACCATTGTACGGATAGCGACGCTGGTCGGGGTTCTGGTCACGCTCACAAGGCGATGAATCGGCCACCTGGGTCATCGTCGACATCGAACGGATTGAATCGGTGGTGGTACCGGTGTCTGTGCTTGATGCGAGCACCGAAGTACTGGCTGCGCAGGCAATCGGCCCGATCGAGCCGGTGACCGACATGGGCCAGGGCAAGGGGCCAGGCTGGCTGGACAGCTGGCTCGCGACGCACAACCGCGAGCTGGTGTCCTGGCGTCGGGCCATTCACGCGCGCCCTGAGCTCGCCCGCCAGGAACGGCTCACCACGGCGCTGGTCGCGGCCCGGCTGACCGAGGCGGGGCTGAGCCCCCGGGTCGGCCCCAGCGGCACCGGTCTGACCTGCGACATCGGCTCCGGCGACCACTGTGTCGCGCTGCGGGCCGACCTGGATGCGCTGCCGCTGCGCGAGATGACCGGGCTGAGCTTCGCCTCCACCGTGGACGGCGCGATGCACGCCTGCGGCCACGACGCGCACACCGCGATGCTGCTCGGCGCCGGGTTGGCGCTGGCCCAGGCCCCCACGCTGCCCGGTCGGGTCCGGTTGATCTTCCAGCCAGCCGAAGAAGTGCAGCCTGGCGGTGCGCTGGACATGGTGGCCGCCGGCGTACTGAAGGACGTCGAGCGGATCTTCGCGCTGCACTGCGACCCCCGGCTGCCAGTCGGTCAGCTCGGCACCAAGGCCGGCCCGATCACCTCGGCCTGCGACCTGCTGGAGATCCGGCTCACCTCGCCGGGCGGGCACACCTCCCGGCCGCACCTCACCGCCGACCTCGTTTACGCGCTGGGCGTGTTGATCACCCAGCTGCCCGGTCTGCTGTCCCGCCGGGTCGACCCGCGCTCCGGCACCGTGCTGGTCTGGGGCGCCGTCGAGGCTGGTGAGGCCGCCAACGCGGTGCCGCAGAGCGGTCTGCTGCGCGGCACCCTGCGCACCGGCGACCACCGGATCTGGAGCGAGCTGGAGCCGCTGGTGCGGTCCCTGGTCACCGCGCTGCTCGCGCCGCTTGGCGTCGGCTACGTGCTCGACCACCGCCGCGGCGTGCCACCGGTGCACAACGAACCGCTCAGCGCCGGGCTGCTGCACGACGCGGCGGTCGCCGCCGTCGGCCCGGACGGCGCGACCAGCACCGAGCAGTCCAGCGGCGGCGAGGACTTCGCCTGGTACCTGGAGGACGTGCCCGGCGCGATGGGCCGGCTCGGCGTGTGGTCGGGCGACGGCCCGCAGAAGGACCTGCACCAGCCCACCTTCGACCTGGACGAGCGCGCCCTCCCCGTCGGCGTCCGCGTCCTGGTCCACGCCGCCCTAGCCAGCCTCGCCGCCTAACCCCACCCCACAGTTTCCGCGAGTCGGGGATTTTGTCAGGGTGAGTCGCGGATTCCGTCAGTTGTCCACATCGGCGTGCGCTGTCCACAGGCGTGCGTCGGAGCGCGGCGCGAGTCGTCGAGCGGCGCCACCGTGGGGGAATGCGCACATCCCACGGTTTGCACGGCGCCCACCTGCGGCGGGAGCTCGTTGCTCGGGTCGGTAGGCATCAGGTCAACGGACAGCTCGAACGAGGCTCGCTGCGCCGGCTCTGGCCAGGAGTGGTCGTCGAGTCCGGGCGGTTGGCCGACCCGATGACTCGGGCGGCTGCCGCGTTGCTCGCACACGGCGGCCGTGCGGTGATTGCGGATACAACGGCTGCCCGGTTACACGGGTATACCGCGATTGAATCCACAGCCACCCATATCGTGGTTCCGTACGGCCATCCTTCGCGCACGCGAAACGACCTAGTCGTCCACAACGGACCGTTGCCCGACGAGGACATTGTCGAACTTTCCGGATTGCGCACGCTGAGTCCGGAACGCGTGGTCAGCGACCTGTTATGTATCGCCCGCCCCCGCGATGCGCTGGCCGTCACCGATCAGGCGCTGGCGGAGCAGCTGCCCGAATGGCGTGACGCTTGGAAAGCGCGCCTTGCGCGGCGACTACAGCACCGCGCCGATCCACGTGGCACCCGAGCCGGCGCCCGGCTGCTCGATCTGGCCACCGGCCGCGCGGAGTCGCCACCGGAGAGCTGGCTGCTGCTCGAGGTGGTTGATCTCGGGTTCCCGCGTCCCGAGGTCAACTGGTCCCTGTACTCGCCCGCCGGGCTCGAGCTCTACCGGCTCGACCTGGCGTGGCCGCAGCTACGGGTCGCGCTGGAGTACGACGGGTACGCGGTGCACTCCGGCCGGGAGGTGCAGGACAGGCGCCGAGCGGACGATCTCCGGCGGCGCGGCTGGCTCGTGCTCGTGGCGACCGTGGACGACCTGAGGGACAGTCGCCGACTGGAGATTGCGCTGCGGGAGGCCTTGCGCAGCCGTGAGCACGATCGGAGCTCGACGCGGTCCGCCTGACAAAATCCCCGACTCACCCTGACAAAATCCCCGACTCGCGGAAACGAAGGGGTGCGGGGCGGCGGGTGGGTTAGGGGCCTACTTTGCGGCTGGGGCGGGTGCGGAGGGCTTGGACGTAGTCGTCGGGGGCGCCGGCCTGCTCGGCGGCGTCGGCCATCACGCCGAGGTAGCGGGCCGAGGGGAGGCCGCCCTCGTAGGCGTCCAGCACGTACAGCCAGGCCAGCTCGGTGCCCTGCATGGTGTGCACGCGCAGCCGGAGCTTCTTGTGCAGCCCGAGCTCGCCGCCCTCCCACCGGTCCAGCGTGGCGACGTCCTGGTCGGGTACGTCGTAGAGCACGACGAACACCTGGGAGGCCGGGTCCTCGACGACGGTGGACAGCGCGCCCTCCGGCCCGTAGTCCTCGCCGCCGAAGGTGAGGCGCCAGCCCATCAGCCAGCCGGTGCCGGCCATTGGCGAGTGCGGGCACCGCTCTTTCATCTGAGCGGGGTCCATGTTGGACCCATAGGCGGCGTAGAGCGACACGCGGACAGCCTAGGCCAGCGACGTTCCCGATCAGCGCCCGGCTCGCTGCGCCGTTCGGGGGCTGGCCGGGTAGGCGCGCCGGCCGGTCGTTCATGGCGGTTCGAGCCACGCCCGGAGGGGGCTACGCCGGTGGGCGCGCCGTTCAGAGCCCCCTTAGGGTCAGTGGCGATCGTTGCGCCGGAGCGGCTGAGGCTGCCGAGTGCGGCCGAGGCGGCCGCCGGAGCGGGAACGGACGCGGAGGGAGCGGCCCGATGAGCCGGATTGTGATCATGGGTGGCGGGCCGGCGGGCTACGAGGCGGCCCTGGTCGCGGCGCAGCACGGCGCCGAGGTGACGGTCGTCGAGCGGGACGGCATGGGCGGCGCCTGCGTGCTGGACGACTGCGTGCCGTCCAAGACGTTCATCTCCTCGGCGGGCGTGCGGGTGGAGCTGCGGCGCGCGCCCGAGCTGGGGGTGGACGCCGACCCGAGCGCGGCCCAGGTCGACCTGGCGCGGATCAACGCCCGGGTGGAGTCCCTGGCCAGGGCGCAGTCCGCCGACGTGCGGGCCCGGCTGGAGCGGGAGGGCGTGCGGCTGCTGGCCGGCAATGCCTCGTTCGCCGAGCAGGCACCCGACGGTGCGCCGCATGGGGTCCGGGTGCACGCCGACCCTGGCCACGACGGCGCCACCGGGCAGGCCGACGAGCTGCCGGCCGACGTGGTCCTGGTCGCCACCGGCGCCACGCCGAGGGTGCTGCCGGCCGCCGCCCCGGACGGCGAACGGATCCTCACCTGGCGCCAGCTGTACAACCTGCGCGAGCTGCCCGAGCACCTGATCGTGATCGGCTCCGGGGTCACCGGCGCGGAGTTCGTCTCGGCGTACACCGAGCTGGGCGTGCCGGTCACGCTGGTGTCCAGCCGGGACCGGGTGCTGCCGGCCGAGGACGCCGACGCGGCCACCGTGCTGGAGGACGTCTTCGCCGAGCGCGGCGTGAACATCCTGCCCCGGACCAGGGCGGACTCGGTGCGCCGGGACGGCGACGGCGTGGTCGTCACGCTGGCCGACGGCTCCACGCTGACCGGTTCGCACGCGCTGATGACCGTCGGCTCGGTGCCGAACACCGCCGACCTCGGGCTGGAACGGGTCGGCGTGCAGGTCGGCCGGGGCGGCTTCATCCCGGTGGACCGGGTGTCGCGGACCACGGCGCCCGGGGTGTACGCGGCCGGCGACTGCACCGGAGTGCTGATGCTGGCCTCGGTGGCCGCGATGCAGGGGCGGATCGCGATGTGGCACGCGCTCGGTGAGGGAGTCGCGCCGATCAAGCTGAAGACGGTGGCTTCGGCGGTGTTCACCCGCCCGGAGATCGCCACCGTCGGCATCAGCCAGGCGACCATCGACTCCGGCGAGGTGCCGGCGCGGACCATCATGCTGCCGCTGGGCACCAACCCCCGGGCCAAGATGCAGGGCCTGCGGCGGGGCTTCGTGAAGCTGTTCTGCCGGCCGGCGACCGGGGTGGTGATCGGCGGCGTGGTGGTGGCCCCGGTGGCCAGCGAGCTGATCCTGCCGATCGCGATGGCCGTGCAGAACAACCTCACGGTGAACGGCCTGGCCTACACGTTCTCGGTGTACCCGTCGCTGTCTGGCTCGATCACCGAGGCCAGCCGCCAGCTGATGCGCCACGACGATCTTGACTAGCGCGCAGAGCCGGCCGCTGGACGGCGTCACCGTCGTCGCCTGCGAGCAGGCCGTCGCGGCCCCGCTGGCCACCCGGCACCTGGCCGACCTCGGCGCCCGGGTGATCAAGCTGGAGCGGCCGGGCGTCGGCGACTTCGCTCGCGACTACGACACCACCGTCAAGGGCATGTCCAGCCACTTCGTCTGGCTCAACCGGTCCAAGGAGAGCCTCACGCTGGACCTCAAGCACCCGGCCGCCGCCGGCGTGCTGGACCGGCTGCTGAGCGGTGCCGACGTGTTCATCCAGAACCTGGCGCCGGGCGCCGCCGGCCGCCTCGGGCTGGGCGCCGAGACGCTCACCGAGCGGTACCCGAAGCTGGTGCACTGCTCGGTGTCCGGCTACGGCGAGGACGGGCCGTACCGCGACGCCAAGGCCTACGACCTGCTCATCCAGTCCGAGGTCGGGTTGGTGTCGATCACCGGTACGCCGGGGCAGCCGGCCAAGCCGGGCATCCCGGCGGCGGACATCGCGGCCGGCATGTACGCCTACTCCGGCATCCTCAGCGCGCTGCTGCACCGGGTGCGCACCGGCCGGGGCGCGGTGCTGGCCGTGTCGCTGTTCGACGCGCTCACCGAGTGGATGGGCTTCCCGCTGTACTACACGCGCTACGGCGGCCAGCCCCTGACGCCGGCCGGCGCGAGCCACCCCGCGATCGCGCCGTATGGGCCGTACCCGACCGCCGGCACCGACATCGTGCTGGCGATCCAGAACGACCGCGAGTGGGTGGCGTTCTGCGCCGAGGTGCTCCGCCGCCCCGAGCTGACCCGCGACCCCCGGTTCGCCGACAACACCGCGCGGGTGGTGCACCGGGACGAGCTGCGGGCGGCCATCGAGGAGGTGTTCACCGCGGTGGCGACCGACGAGCTGGACGCCCGGCTGGCCACCGCCCGGATCGCCAACGCGCACCGCAACGACGTCGCCCAGTTGATCGAGCACCCGCAGCTGAGTGCCCGGGGGCGGTGGGTCGACGTGGGTTCGCCGGTCGGCCCGCTCGGCGCGCTGCTGCCGCCGTTGAACTTCGGCGGGGTGACGCCCCGGATGGACCCGATCCCGGACATCGGACAGCACACCGACGCGGTGCTCGGCGAGCTCGGCTACGCGGCGGACGAGATCGCCGGGCTGCGCGCGGACGGCGCCGTCTAGACAGTCACCAGTTCGTACGCCGGGTCAGCAGCATCGGGTAGCCGGCCGATCGCGGTGGGTACCGGTCGGGTCATCTGCGCAATTTCCCCCTGGGCAGTGGGCAAACTGGGGGCATCGGCTGAGTAGCGTTGCGGGCCGACGGTGTCAAAGCGGAAGGCAGGACGATGGAGCTGGCAGCGATTCCCGAACTTGGACGGCTGGGGCCGGAGCAGCGGGAGGCCAGCTGGCGGGAGCTGGCCGGGCAGCACTTCGACGTGTTGGTGATCGGCGGCGGTGTCGTCGGGGCTGGCACGGCACTGGACGCGGCGACCCGGGGGCTGCGGGTGGCGCTGGTGGAGGCCAGGGACCTGGCCTCCGGCACCTCGTCGCGCTCCTCGAAGCTGTTCCACGGCGGCCTGCGCTACCTGGAGCAGCTGGAGTTCGGGCTGGTCCACGAGGCGCTGCGGGAGCGCGAGCTGATGCTCACCCGGCTCGCGCCGCACCTTGTCAAGCCGGTCAGCTTCCTGTACCCGCTGCACGGGCGGTTCTGGGAGCGGCCGTACGTGACGGCCGGCCTGACGCTGTACGACCTGATGGCCGGCGGCCGCGCGGTGCCCCGGCAGAAGCACCTGACCCGGTCCGGGGCGTTGCGGATGGCGCCGGCGCTGCGGGCGGACGCGCTGATCGGGGCGGTGCGCTACTACGACGCGCAGGCCGACGACGCGCGGCACACCATGACCGTCGCCAGGACTGCCGCCCACTACGGCGCGGTGGTGCGCAACTCCACCCAGGTGACCGGCTTCCTGCGCGAGGCCGACCGCGTCTCCGGGGTGCGCGTGAAGGACACCGAGAACGGCCAGGAGGCCGACATCTCGGCCAGCGTGGTGGTCAACTGCACGGGGGTCTGGACCGACGAGCTGCAGCAGCTGGCCGGCGGCCGAGGCCGGTTCCGGGTGCGGGCGTCCAAGGGCGTGCACATCCTGGTAGCCCGGGACCGGATCGTGTCCGACACCGGCATCATCCTGCGCACCGAGAAGTCCGTGCTGTTCATCATCCCGTGGGGCGGGCACTGGCTGATCGGCACCACCGACACCGACTGGCACCTGGACCTGGC
>Ga0137415_10002049_pt1 | contig 20069 bp, 15 predicted proteins | sample CZODoug3_1_1_16f_FD_183082 | JGI IMG/M metagenome (GOLD analysis project Ga0137415, IMG submission 183082) | Vadose zone soil fungal communities from Angelo Coast Range Reserve, California, USA - CZODoug3_1_1_16fungal (Hybrid Assembly) | ecosystem: Environmental > Terrestrial > Soil > Vadose...
TGATCGTCAACGTCTATAACGGCGATCGCGGCTGGACTCTTGATCGCGGCGGCGTTTCCGAACTAAGCACCGCGGCGGTCGCCGATTTTCAGGAGCAGGCCAAGCGCGATATCAACAATTTGCTGCGCGTACGGCTGAAAGAGCCGGGAATGACTGTCCGTTACGCCGGAACCGATGTTGTGGATCTCAGGACGGTGGATTGGGTTGAAATCACCGATACCGAGCAGCGCGATTTTCGGCTCGCGGTGGACAAGAGTACGCATTATCTGGTGCGCAGCGTCGTGACGCTGACGGACGATACCGCGCCGGACCGCAGCGTGGAAACGCACATTTACACGAATTATCAGCTCATGGACGGCGTCTGGACGCCGTTGCAGATCACACTGGACCGCAACGGGCGCCGCATCAACCAGGTTTTCTTTCAATCCTGCAAGTACAATCCCGGTTTTGCGGAAGATTTCTTCACGAAAGCGGCTTTGGACAAGCGCTCGTCGGAAGTTGGCGTGAAGAAATCTAAAGCCGAAAAGAAGAGAGAGAAAGAAGCAGAGAAAGATAATTGAGCTTCAGCCCGCCAGCGCTGGTTTCAGCTGGCGCGCAAATAGCTCCAGCTATAACGATCCGCGCGCACACTCAGTGCACAACTTCTGACGCAAAGACCAAGCGCACTCCTTGCGCTTTCGCCTCAGGTAAAACGTCCCGCAAGGCCTGAAGCGTCGCGGCATGAGGGTGACCGATGGCAATCGCATCGCCCTTTTTCTGCGCTCCGCGCAACGCGAGCAGCAGTTGCTTGCGGACCGCGCCGACTTCCGCGACATCATCGAGAAAAGGAACATTGCGAAAACCGGAGCGCACACCGAATCGCTGCGCGCAGTCAAAGGCCACAGTGGCCGCCGTGGTCCTGCTATCGACGTAGAACAAGTTGTGTTCGCGCAACACCGGCATCAATTCGTCCATCAGCGCGGCGTCGGCAGTGGATTGCGAGCCCTGATGATTGTTCACGCCCACGACGTCGGGCACTGCGTGCAATAAATCAACTACCAAACCGTTTACGTCAGCAGCGGACATGCCTGGCCGCAACTCCTGGGCTTCCGGTTGCTCGTTGCGCATGGACTCCATGGGAAGGTGCAGCATCACCTGGAAGCCGCGCTGGCGCGCCTCTTGCGCAATGTCCACCGAGTGCGGATGGTTGGGCAAAACGGAAATCGTCAGCGGGTAGGGCATCGCGAAAATGGCCTGCGCCGCGGCGCGATCGTTCCCCAGATCATCGAGAATTATCGCCAAGCGCGGAGAGCCAGCTTCGGTTGAAGGCGCCGCAGCAGGCAAGGCTCGTGGCACTATCTCCACCACATGGGTGGGCAGCCCTCCGCGGCGATACTCCAGATGATTGGTAGACGAAGCGCCATTCGCTGCATCGCGCGTGAGCGCATTAGCGGTAGCAACGCGGTCCAGCGACTGTGTAAGCCGTACCACCAACTCATTTTGCAACTGCAATGAGCCCGCGCTTACATTGACGCGGATGTGGTCGACTTGCCCTGGGCGGCGCGCGTCAAATTCCAGCTTGGATTCGATGTGACCTGGTTCGCGAACCACGACGGCAGCCGCGCGCAGCATTTCGCGCGTGATGCTATGGACTTGCGAAGCCTTTAATGACGGGGATGACTGCTTTTTTTTGCAAGCGGCTGCGGCAAAAACGAATAAGGTAATAAGAATCGCGAACCTAATGCCGCGCCATCTTAGAGAACCAGAACCGGCTGTAAGCGGAGAACTTCTATCCGCCACGGCCAGGTAAAAAATGTTAGGCGGCCTTCTTTGCGGGCGCCCTTAGCAGGTCAAGAGCTTTGTGGAAAACGGGGTCTTCCGGAGAGAGCGGCCGGGGACCAGAAGCCGTTTCTTTTGTTGAGGCCGAACTGTCATCGCTTACATCGTTGTCTTCTTCGGCCGCAGCGCGAACAACTTCAGAGGGCGTCACACCATCCTCCAGGATGGCCTTACCGCCGGAGTTGTAGTAGTTGGCGACTGTTAGGAATAAGGCTGAGCCGTCATCCAGGGTGATCAGCTTCTGTTCGGAGGCCAAGCCAAAGGTGCGTTCGCCGACCACGTCGCCGCGACGATTCGCAACGATTGCCGACGCCAATACTTCCGCCGCTCCGGACGTTGTCCCATCGATCAAAATAGAAACCGGACTACGCCAAATTACTTTGCCGGGTTCTGCGGGAAATGTTTGCGCGGAAACCGTTTGACCGCGAAGCGTTGCGACAGTACCCGATGGAATAAAGAGGCGGGCGACGTTGACAGCCTCCGAGACCGGCCCGCGGCCGCACTCACGCAAATCCAAAATCACCTTGTGAATACCCTGCTTGTCCGCATCTGCAAGGCGGTTGCGAATTTCCTCCGCACGGCCGGGATCAAGAGACGGCACACGAATTGCCAAGATGTCCGGATCGGTTTTTTGCGCGACAACCTTCGGAACAGCCAGCTTCTGCCGCACGACATCCACTTCTTCCGGTTGAGCACGTCCGCGCCGGATCACGCCGACTTTCACGCCGCTGCCCGCCGGACCATTCAGCAGGTTCAGCGCCTGGCCCACGGACATGTCGCGCGTGGTGAATCCAGCCACGGACTCAAAGATATCGCCGCTGTGTATGCCAGCCTTCTCCGCGGGACTGTCCGGGAGAACAGAAATAACGATTACGTAGCCAAATCGCTTGCTCAGGTTCAGGCCCGTTTCGCCGGTGCTGGCGCTCTGCGCCTTCTGCTTGTATTCGGTATATTCGCGCGGTGTGAGGTAGCTGGACTGCGCATCGAGCGATTCCAGCAATCCGTGCAACGAGCCAGCCGTGACCAACCGCATATTGGGCTCGTCGACGTAATCCGACTGGATCTTTTGCAAAACCTCGCCGTACACGGTCAACGACTTGTACGCTTTATCGTCGGGTGTACGTCCAAGAACATGGCCAATTCCGGCGTAGCAAAAGATTGCCGCCGAGGCTAACAGAATGCCGATACGCGCTGTTCGATTCATCGCTCACCTTACCTGGAAACGGTAAAACGCCATTATAACACCGCCACCCATGGGACGCAGAATAACAAGGAAAGGAAGCCCCACCGGTGCCACTTGACGGTAGTGTTCCACAAAGACACAGCCAAACAGGCAAAATGTGGCTAAATTACCACGCTCAATGCAGAGAATAGAGCGGGTGGGGGTTATAAGTTGTTGATACTAAGGAACAAGCGACGAAATCATTTCATGACATTGTGCTAGAATCTGATGTGTTGATGTTCCAAACAACCATTGCGAATTCCGCTTCGGCTGAGGGCGTCGGCCTCCACACCGGCGTGTACGGGCGCATCCGCCTCGTTCCCGCGCCGGCCGATACTGGCATCGTATTCCGCCGCGTCGACCTCGACAATTTCGCAATCGAAGCGCAAGGCCACAACGTAGCCCGGGTCAGCTACGCCACGAGCTTGATGAAGCATGGCGTCCTGCTCTCCACGACCGAGCATTTGCTCGCGGCAATCTACTCCTGCGGCATCGACAACATTTACATCGATATCGACTCCATCGAAGTGCCGATTCTCGACGGCTCCGCCGAGCCGTTTATGCAAATGCTCGAGCAGGCCGGCACGCGGCGGCTCCGGCGCAAACGCCGCTACCTTAAAGTTTTGAAGCCGCTCGAAGTCATCGAGGGTGACCGCCGCATCGGTATCTATCCCGCCGATGAATTCCGGGTTCGCTGCTACGTGGATTTCCCGCATCCGCTCGTCGGCCAGCAGGAAGTGGAGATGCTCGTAAGCCCGGAGACCTTTCGCCATCTCCTCGCGCGCGCCCGTACCTTTTGCTTCGAGCGCGACATTGCGCCGCTGCGCTCCATGGGCCTGATTCGCGGCGGTTCTTTGGACAACGCTATCGTGCTCACCGCGGGCGGCGTAATGAACGGGCCCCTGCGTTTCCCCGACGAATTCGGCCGTCACAAGGCTTTGGACCTGATTGGCGACCTCGCCTTGGCGGGACTCCCGTTACTGGGCCTAGTCGAAGCGCACAAGGCCGGCCACGCCCTCCATACGCAACTCGTCAGCCGCCTGCTCGAAGATCCTACCCTTTGGACCGTCACCACGCGCGACGCTCTTCATAAACAGGCGGAAGCCCCGGTAACGGCTCTTTCCCCTGTGGCCGCTGATTAGACACTTTCGAAAACTCGACACCTCAACACATTTGCGAAATTGATTCTGGTCCCGCAGAATGAGGGAGCTTATGCCAGCCAATGATCTTGCTGTCGTAATTCTCGCCGCAGGAAAAGGCACGCGCCTGAAATCGGGCGTGGCAAAAGTTTTGCATCGCGCCGGCGGCCGAACATTAGTAGAACACGTCGTTACCGCGTGCGCTCCGCTGAAATCACGAAAAACGATAGCGGTGGTTGGCCATCAGGCCGACCAGGTCACCGCTGTAGTCGAGCCGCTCGAAGCAGAAAGCGTGCTACAGCAGCCACAGCACGGCACCGGTCACGCCATGCAGGTAGCACGGCGCGCGCTGGGCTCGGTCAAATTCGTAATCGTCTTACCGGGTGACGCGCCGCTGATCCGCACCGAAACTCTGCGCGCGATGCTCGCCGCTCACCGCGAGGCCAACGCCGCAGCAACGATCCTAAGCGCGGTAGTCAGCGATCCCAGCGGGTACGGACGCATCCTGCGCAAATCCGAAACCAGCGTTCAGGCAATCGTCGAGGAATCGCAGCTTACCGACGAGCAGCGCGAGCTCAACGAAATCAATTCCAGCATCTACTGCTTCACTCTGGAGAAACTCTGGCCGGCGCTGACCCAAGTAAAGCCGCACAATAAGCATCGCGAACTGTATCTGACGGATGCTATCGCTGTGCTCGCATCCAAGAATGAGACAGTGCTGGCGCATGTAGCCGCCGATCCGCGGGAAGCTCTTGGCTGCAACACGCGCGCCGATCTGGCGGAGGTCGATCGCATTTTCCGTGAGCGCAAGCGTGCGGACTTGATGAACGATGGCGTCAGCATCCAATTGCCGGAAACGGTTTTGATCGATCAGAACGTGACTGCCGGTGAAGACACAGTAATCGAGCCGTGCGTGCAGCTGCTCGGTAAGACCAAAATTGGCCAGCGCTGCACGATTCGCACCGGCAGCGTGCTAAGCGACATGATTCTGGGGGACGACGTCTTGGTCGAGCCGCACTGCGTCGCGGTGCAGAGCCGTCTGGACGACAACGCCATCATTGGCCCCTTCGCCCGTTTGCGTCCGGGAACGCACCTTAAAGACGGCGCGCGTGCCGGAAATTTTGTGGAAATGAAGAAGTCCGTCATCGGCGAAGGCACGAAAGTCCCGCACCTGACGTATCTCGGCGACGCGCACGTTGGTCCTAAGACGAACATCGGGGCCGGCACGATCACCTGCAATTACGATGGCTTCGGAAAGCACCCGACGAATATCGGCCGCGGTGTTTTCATCGGCAGCGACACCACACTGGTAGCGCCTGTACGCATTGCCGACGGCGCCTACGTCGCCGCCGGTTCCACGATCACGGAAAACGTTCCGCCCGACAGCCTGGGCATCGCCCGCGGACGCCAAGTCAATAAACCACGCTGGGCTGCGCATAAGCGCCGCGAACTAGCCAGCGCGGAACATTTGACCAAGCGCGCCCGACCCCGTAAAAAGTCGAAGTCGCAGAAAAAGAAATCCCGCCGCCGCTAAAGGCGCGACACAACCCTGCCCGATGTGTGCATTATTGGAAAGCGCCGCTCGACACCAGCGGCGGAGAAGCGCAGCTACAAACCGAGCGACCCCGAAAACTTAACCCGCGCCTTGCCCGAATCTCCGCGCTCGATCCGGCCCATGCGCACGAATTTCTCGCGGCGCCGCTTCAGGTCCGCCTCCACAGAGGCTACGTTTCCCGGCGGCACTACGAGAATCATACCAACGCCCATATTGAACGATTGCAACAGCTCGTCTGACTCAATTTTCCCCAGCTTCGCCAGGTACTTGAAGATGGGCGGCACAGGCCACGCCGCCAAATCAATTTCCGCTCGCACGCCCGAAGGCAGGACGCGCGGCAGATTCCCAGGAATGCCGCCGCCCGTGATATGCGCCAGAGCGGAAACCCAGCCGCGCGCAACAATATTTTTCAGAGCCGGCGCGTAGCAAAGATGCGGCTTGAGCAGCTCGGCGCCTATCTTGTTTCCGACTTCCGCGACGTACGTGTCCGGCTTGAGCTTGGCAACTTCGAACACAAGCTTGCGCGCGAGGGAATAGCCATTCGTATGCAATCCGGCCGAGGGCAGCGCGATCAGCGCGTCGCCCGGCTTCACACTTTTTCCGTTGAGAAGTTTCTTGCGCTCCACGGCACCGACGATGAAGCCCGCAAGATCGTATTCGCCCGGAGGATAAAAGCCGGGCATCTCCGCGGTTTCCCCTCCGATCAGCGCGCATCCTGCCTTTCGGCAGGCGCGGCTCATGCCCTCCACGAGTTGCTCGACCACATTCGCGTCGAGCTTGCCCATCGCCAAATAATCGAGAAAAAACAGCGGCTCCGCGCCCTGCACCAGAATGTCGTTGATGCAGTGATTCACCAAATCTCCGCCGACCGTGGAGTGCACGCCGGTAGCCATGGCCACTTTGAGCTTGGTGCCGACACCGTCCGCGCTGGAAACGAGCACCGGCTCTTTCCATCGCTTGGTGTCCAGCGCGAAAAGAGCGCCAAATCCTCCGATTCCGCCGAGTACTCCCGGCGTAAACGTCCTGCTCGCGTGGTGGCGGATGCGCTGCTTCGCTGCGTCGGCGACGGCGATGTCCACTCCGGCATCGGAGTATTTCATTGAGATCCTATGAGCGTTCGTTTGTCACACGAGCGCACGAAACTTCCTATCGTTCTCGTTCGGGAGAATACTTGCGTGCCGCCGGGCAGGTTCGGCAACACTTCTTGCGTTTTGCCGAGGACAGTCAGCCTAAAAAGTCCGGAACAATCTTTTCCACCGCACCAAGCCAGGATGCACCAGCGCGTTCGCGTACGCAAAAAAACGCTCGCGAATCTGCCCAGGCTCCCAGGCATCGGGGGGGACGTCGAGCGACATGTATATCATCACCGGCGTGCCGATAATATCGTTGCGCGGTACCGGACCCCAGAAGCGGCTGTCGTACGAGTTCCCGCGGTTATCGCCCATCACAAAATAACAGTTTTCCGGAACCTTGAGGGGTTGCTTGAAGTCGTAAGGGTCCGTGCGGCCGATGGTGTAGTTTTCTTTCAGCTTCTGACCATTCACCCACACTGCGCCGTCGTGGATCTCAATGGTGTCTCCCGGCAGGCCAATGACGCGCTTGACGTAATCCGGCGTGTCCGGCGCAAAGGGCGGCTTGAAAATAATCACTTGCTGGCGATGCGGATTGCGCCACAACGGTACATGCCAATTCGTGAAGGGCACGCCGGCGTCGTAGCCGATGCGGCTCATGATCAAGTGATCGCCAATGAGCAGAGTGTTTTCCATCGAACCCGAGGGAATCACGCGCGCCTGGCCGATGGTGCCATTAATCAGCAAGAAGACTAACGCCACCCAAAACCAGGCGATGATCTCCCGCTGCACTTTCTGCCGCACGGGCACATGCGGCACTGCTTCCTTGTTTCGCCTGGCGTCGGCTTTGACGTCGCTTTTCGTATCAGCCTTCAGTTCAGCTTTCATGTTCCACCGTCACGGGATGCTCGCTTGAACCTTCACCAGCGTTGCCATTCATCGCGTCACCTGTTTTGCCGCTCGCAATGCCATTGCGCACTTCCAGTTGCACCAAGTCCGTGGGATATACACCGGTATAGCAAGACGTGCAATAGCTGCCCTTCGTATCGCTGACCGCCCGCTTCAATCCGGCGAGCGAAACGTAACCCAGCGAATCGGCTCCGATGAACTTGCAGATTTCTTCCGGCGTGCTCGATGACGCGATCAACTCTTCGCGCGTGGGCGTATCGACACCGTAGTAACAAGGAGAGATCGTCGGCGGGCAACTGATGCGCATGTGCACTTCCGTTGCGCCCGCGTCGCGTACCATGCGTACAATCTTGCGGCTGGTGGTGCCGCGCACGATGGAATCGTCCACCAGCACGACGCGCTTGCCTTCAATCAGGCTGCGGATTGGATTCAGCTTCAACTTCACGCCGAAATTGCGGATGGCCTGCGACGGCTCGATGAATGTGCGCCCGATGTAATGATTGCGGATCAGTCCCATCCGGAAGGGGATGCCGGACTCCAGCGCGAAGCCCACCGCGGCGGGCACTCCCGAGTCCGGAACCGGCACAACGATATCGGCGCTTACGGGATGTTCTTTCGCCAGCGTGCGGCCGAGCGCCTCGCGGCTTTCGTTCACCGAGCGGCCAAAAATAATGCTGTCCGGCCGGGCGAAATAGACGTGCTCGAAGATGCATTGTTGGCGCGGCTTCTCCGGCGCGAAATGAATGGACTCGATGCCCGAGCGCGAGATCCGCACCATTTCGCCGGGTTCGATTTCGCGAACGTACTGCCCGTTGAGCAGATCGAAGGCGCACGTTTCGGACGCCACCAGCCAGGCATCACCGACTTTGCCAAGACTTAACGGGCGAAACCCGCGCGGATCGCGCACTGCGATCAACTCGTCGGTGGTCAGCACCAGGAGCGAGTACGCGCCTTCTACTTGATTTAAGGCATCGCCAAGCGCACCAGTGAGGTTGCGGGCTTGCGAGCGCGCCAGTAAATGCACGATCACTTCCGTGTCGCTGTTGGTCTGGAAAATGGAGCCGCGATGCTCCAGCTTGCGGCGCCACTCCGCGGCGTTCGTGAGATTGCCGTTGTGCCCGAGCGCTACTTTGCCCTTGTTGCAGTCGATCATGATGGGCTGCGCGTTCAGCAAGGCCTTGTCGCCCGCGGTGGAATAGCGCGTGTGTCCAATCGCCAGATCGCCCGGCAAATTCGTTAGCACCGGCGGGGTAAAAATTTCCTCGACTTCGCCCATCGCGCGATGCAGGTGCAGCTCCGCGCCGTCGCTGGAAACGATCCCAGCCGACTCCTGGCCGCGATGCTGCAGCGCGTACAACCCGAGGTAGGTCAGCTTCGACGCCTCTTCATGGCCAAAAACGCCGAACACACCACATTCGTCGTGAAAACGATCATCGGCGTAAGCAAGCTTTTGCATCATTTCCCTTTGACCGTGCCCATTTGAACGAAAATCAGCCAGCCTTGAGCGTGCGTTCCAACGAATGAGCCCAGGTTTCGAACAGATTGGCTACAGAGCTGTCGACTACCGCGCTCCCCTTATATTCGATGCGAAAACCATCGCCGCGGATGACCTGGCCGATCTCCTGGGCCGCCACTCCGCATTGTCTCGCAGTCTCGAGAACAGCGCCAAGAGAACTTGGCGCGACAGATACAATAGCGCGGGCGCCGCGTTCGCCAAAGAGCGCATATTCGGCCGGCGAAGCTTCCGGAGGCAGACTCGCGTTGGCACCCACTTGCGTCGCACCTTGCGACGCAGCCGCGAAGCAGGATTCCGCCAGAGTTACAGCAATGCCGCCGTCGCTCACGTCATGCGCCGAACGCACCGATCCGGCAGCCGCAAGCGAGACCAGGCATTCCTGCAAACGCTTTTCGGCCCCCAGGTCAATAGCCGGCGGCTCACCCGTGACAATGCCCCTGATGGTCTTGGAGTACTCGGAGGAAGAGAATTCACGCTGTCGTTCTTGTAGGGGCGCAGCATGCTGTGCCCCAGCCAAAGGAGTCGACCCGTCGAGCAGGACAATCACGTCGCCTTCTTCGCGAAATCCGATCTTAAGCACGCGTGAAGCGTCTTCCAGAATCCCGAGCACGCCAATCACCGGCGTTGGATAGATCGACTTGCCCAGCGTCTCGTTGTAGAAGCTGACATTTCCGCCCGTAATCGGCGTGCCCAGCTCGTTGCAAGCAATGGTCAACCCGTCAATCGCTTCGCTGAATTGCCACATCACGGCCGGTTTTTCCGGGCTCCCGAAGTTGAGGCAATTTGTGGCGGCCATAGGGCGCGCGCCGCTCGTCGCCACATTGCGAGCCGCTTCCGCGACCGCGTGCATAGCGCCGACACGCGGATTCAACTCGCACCAGCGCCCGTTGCCGTCGGTGGCTAGGGCCAACGCCCGCTTCACTTTTCCTGTTTCCGGATCCTTGATGCGAATCACGGCTGCATCGCTCGCGCCAGGTCCCGCAAGCGTGTTGGTGCGCACGGACGTGTCGTACTGTTCCGTGATCCATCGCTTCGACGCAATGGCTGGCGATCCCAGCAGCTTTGCAAAATTGTCTGTTAGGTTTGTGCGCTCTGCTGAGAACTGAAACCAGTCCGCCGCTGTTTCTTTGCGCGCCGGCGGCTGCGCAATCGGCCGCTGATATACCGGCCCCTCTTCGGCCAGTGGATGGGCCGGAATCTCTGCCGCCAACTTGCCGCGGTCCCTCACGCGCAAAAGTCCGCCCTCGGTCACTTCGCCAACAACGACGGCGTCGAGTCCCCATTTCTTGAAGACATCGAGAACTTCCTGCTCGCGGCCGTCCTCAACAACCAGCAGCATGCGCTCCTGCGATTCACTGAGCATGATTTCGTAGGGCGTCATTCCGGATTCGCGCTGTGGCACTTTCGCCAGATCGATCTCGATGCCGGTGCCGCCGCGCGAAGCCATCTCCGTCGTTGAGCAGGTCAGCCCCGCCGCACCCATGTCCTGGATCGCAACCACGGTGCCCGTCTGCATCGCCTCCAGGCAAGCCTCTAGCAGCAGCTTCTCCATAAATGGGTCGCCAACCTGCACGTTGGGCCGCTTCTGCTGCGATTCTTCCGTGAACTCGGCGGACGCCAGCAGCGAAGCACCGTGAATTCCATCACGGCCCGTTTTTGCGCCGACATAAATTACCGGATTTCCGATACCCTTCGCCTTGGCCAAAAAGATATCGTCTTTCTTCGCGATTCCCAGCGCCAGCGCATTAACCAGCGGATTTTGCGAATAGCAAGGCTCGAACGCGACCTCGCCGCCCACCGTGGGCACGCCGAAGCAATTTCCGTAATGCGCAACGCCGCGAATCACACCATCGAGAATGCGGCGATTTTTTGCCGCTTCCTTTTCGCTGACGCCGTTGCCGGCCGTGATCGGGCCAAATCGCAGCGAATCGAGCACGGCCACCGGCCGAGCGCCCATGGTGAAAATATCGCGCAAAATCCCGCCAACGCCCGTGGTCGCGCCCTGAAACGGCTCCACATAACTCGGATGATTGTGCGATTCGATTTTGAACGCCGCGACCAACCCATCACCGATGTCCACGACACCGGCGTTCTCGCCCGGGCCTTGCACCACAAGCTTTCCGCGTGTGGGCAGCCGCTTCAGATGCACTTTGCTCGATTTATACGAGCAGTGCTCGCTCCACATCACCGAGAAAATCCCCAGCTCCGTGATGTTCGGCTCGCGGCCGAGGATCTCCTTCACTCGCGCGAATTCTTGCGCGGTAAGGCCGTGTTCCGCCGCAATCTCCGGTGTGACTTTGATTTCAGTAGGTGCTGTGGCCATTTTTGCGTCTAGACTCAACGGGGCGCAGCAGCGTGCTGCGCCCCAAGCAGAGAATTCACCTGTTTCACGACAAGTTTCAAGCAGTTGCCTTCGCCGCGCCGACCAACGCTTCCACCATTGACCGGAAAATGACCAAGCCATCGGCGGAATCCAGCGCAGATTCCACCGCGCGCTCCGGATGCGGCATCAGACCAGCGACATTTCGCTCGCGATTACAGATTCCGGCAATGTTGGCGATGGAGCCGTTCGGATTCCCAGCAGCGTCCTCCGTTCCATCGGACGTCGTGTAACGGAAAATGACCTGCCGATTCGTCTCGAGCTCACCGAGCGCAGCCTCGTCGCAAGTGTAATTCCCGTCGCTATGCGCGATCGGAATTCTCAAGACCTGCCCCTTTGCGGCGGCGTTTGTAAATGCCGTATCGGTCTGCTCCACGCGAACATGCACATGCCGGCAAATAAAGCGCAGGCCGCTATTGCGCGTCATGGCGCCCGGTAGCAAGCCCGCCTCCAGCAAAATCTGAAAGCCATTGCAGACGCCCAGCACCATCCCGCCGCTCTTCGCAAATTTGCTGACGGATTTCATCACCGGAGAAAAGCGCGCAATCGCTCCGGTGCGCAGGTAATCCCCATACGCAAATCCGCCGGGCAAAATAATGGCGTCGCAATTGGCAAGGTCCTGCGACTGGTGCCAGATAAACTCGACAGGTTTTTTCAGGATGTTGCTGATGGCGTAGAACGCGTCGTGATCGCAGTTGGACCCCGGAAAGACAACAACTCCAAATTTCATGCGCTAATCGCTCCCTGCCGCATCTTGGGAACTCTTATTTTATCACATTCGCTGCGAGGAATTCCGGCCGCAGCGGGACCTCCACTGGCACAGGAATTCCGTAGCCGATTCCGCAAAAATGGAGTGTGAAAACCTCTTTCAGTGGGGAAATACTAATGAGGGAAATACGTCTCACCGCGGAGCAGCGCGCGAATCGCATCCGGCAGACACCACATCTCGGATTTCGGACAAGCGCCCTTGATTCCGACGTTTCGCGCTTCCACCGCCAATTGACCCGGCAGATGCACCGATAACATCAATATCGCCGCGTTCGGATGCTCTTTCAATATTTCGCGAGCCGCATCCAGCCCATTCATTTCCGGCATCTCAAAATCCATCACGGTAACGTCCGGCAGCAGATCGCGATACTTGCTCACAGCATCCTTGCCGTTTACCGCTTCTCCGGACACCTGCCAGGAATCCTGTTGCTCCAGCAGCCTAAGTGCTTGCTGGCGCATGAGTTGATTATCATCGACCACGAAGATATTTGTCACAAAGGCAGCGAGCCTCGCTCTCGACGCAAGTATGCGAAAGTTACGCCCTTTTGGAAGCAATGCAATACAGGATTGACTTGAGACTGCCAGCCCTCGCCGAAGAAAGCCCGTGCCGCATATCCGGTCTTTACCTAATTGCACGATTTGGGCGCCTCGCTATGCTAACCACGGGGTTCGGATTATGCCTTCACCATCTTTTGACATTTTCAGACGAGACGCGGTCGGGGACGTCTGGGTCGAAGCCGCTCGCGATCTGGACACTGCGAAAAGCCGGCTTATAGAGCTGGCTGCAGAGGCGCCCGGACAATACGTGATCTTTAATCAGCGCAGCGGCCGCATGGTCAGCAGCGGGACGGTTGTCGCAAGTCCGGCGGCGCGGGCCAGTGTCAGGGACACGGAGAAATCCGCGGAGCCTTGCGCCGCATCCAGGGCCGGGGATTCGGACACGCTCTGGTAGAAATTTGACGTACCGCAGAGAAACTTTGAAGTGAGTAGAAGTGGGCGCAGCAAATGCTAAGGAGCCAAGAGCCAAATGGATACAAGTCGCCGTTATGACATCGTTAGAAGGGAGGGCGAGAAAGCTGCATTCTGGCTGGAAGCTGCGCCGGAACTGAGCGCCGCAAAAACCCGCGTCGAGGAACTTCTCTCATTCTGGCCGGGCGAATATCAGATCTTTGACCTGGAAACCAAGCAGGCCGTCCTGACCGCGTCGGAGCTTTCCGACGTGGCGGACGCGATACCCGTCAGTAATTGCGCCGAGTAGCGAGAACCCGCAACCTCAGCACCTTACGCGGGAGGGCTCGCGACACCCTCCTGGTGAAGTTCCCTCTGCGCAGCATGCGCTCCCACCAGTTCGCTCTGTTTGCGGTGATGCACCACTAAATGTAAGAGAAACATCACGACCAGCACTCCTCCGAAGGTCACCACAATCGTCGCGCCCGTGGGCGTGTCTAGCTGTACGCTCAAGTAGCAGCCCAACGCCGAAACCAGCGTCCCCATGGTCCATCCAATCGCCAGACGCGGGCCGATACGATCCGCGAAGAGCATGGCGCCGACGCTGGGCACGATCAAATAGCAGAAAACCAGCAACACGCCTGCAATGGCCACGGACGAAGTCACTACAAAACCAAAAGAAGCGTAGAACAAAAAGTCCCAGAACCGTACGCTGACCCCAAGAGTCTCCGCTTTTTCATGATTCATGGAAATCAGCAGGAATTTCTTGCGAAACACATAGTGGAAAACGCCGACCAGGGCGTACAGAATTGCCGTCTTACGCACTTCCGGCCAGGACACCGCCAGAATATTTCCGACAAGCATGTCCTTAAGGTGTTCCGTCTCGCCCGTGGCTTTGCTCATCAACAGGATGGCCATGGCCGAGGACGCATGTACTTAGTAAGACGGAGCTTAGGCAAGATTCGTTGCGGGGTCAACTTTCCTAAGGCTGCAATTAAAGCAACCAAGACGTCTCCTTGTCCGTCTAAGGTGTACACTAATGTGTGCAGCCCTAATCCCATGCACCCCGCGAACTTCGACACCGCCAGACGCGCACTAGCAATCTTAGGGTGCATCGCGCTTCTGTATTTTGCCGGTGGAGGCGCTTTTGTCCACCAGCACAGCGGCGGAGCGGACAACGTTTGCCATGTCTGCCAAGCGCTGCACATGCCGGCCTTGGCGGCTGCCGCTCTTGATCTCATCCCGGAAGCTCGGCAAGTTGCCTGGCATGTTGTTCTCCCGGACAAGGTTTCCCCTTTAGATCCCTTCGCGCTGCATCGCGCCTCTCGCGGTCCTCCTTCCGCTTAACCCAGATCTACTGCTGATTTCACTGTCCCTTGCGCGAGCACCACTTAATGCTCGCGCAGCCGCTATTCAGTAAGCGGCTTCTATCCAACCTCAATCGACGCACATCCCATTTTTGGGTCGGAGGAAACGTGTTAGGTAGACATCGAAGTTATGGCTTTCTGCTATTGAGTATGAGTTTGTTCGCTTTTGCAGTGCCTGCGCGCGCCCAGCTGGGGAATTCGGGATCGATCGAAGGCGTGGTCAAGGATCAGTCTGGAGCCTCGGTGCCGGGAGCGAAGGTGGAAATCACCAATCCCGTCAGCAGCTTCCATCGTGAAGCCACCACGGACAATGACGGCAACTTTCGCTTCACGAACGTACCGTTTAATCCGTATCACCTGGTTGTCACGGCCGCGGGCTTTGGTTCTGTGAGTCAGGACGTAGACGTACGTTCCACTGTTCCGGTGAATATTCCAGTGGCTTTAAAGGTCGGTTCGGCGGCGTCCACTAGTATCACGGTCGAGGCCAACGGCGGCGACTTAGTGGAAAATGAGTCGACGTTTCACACCGACGTGGACCAGGGAATCATCGATCGCCTTCCGGTGGAGAGCCAGTCATCGTCGTTTACTTCGATCGCTACACTGGTTTCCCCGGGTGTCGCCGCGGACTCCAACGGCTTGATGCACGGATTGGGCGATCACGCCGAGAACTCCGTCTCGCTTGATGGGCAACCGATTACGGACCAATTCAGCAAAGTCTTCTCGAACCAGCTGCCTTCCGACGCGATTCAGTCGATGGAAATCATCTCTGGTGCACCACCAGCGGAGTTTGGGGACAAGACGAGCTTGGTGATTAAGGCGACCACAAAATCCGGGCTGGGAGTCACCAGACCGACCGGCACGGTCTACGCTTCGTACGGAAGTTTCGGCACCGGCAACATTGGCTTCAATCTGGCGTACGGAACCCAGAAGTGGGGAAACTTTATCTCCGCAAACGGTCTCAACTCCGGGAGATTCCTGGATCCGCCTGAATTTCAGGTGATTCACGCAAAGGGCAATGAGGAGAACATTTTTGACCGGTTCGATTACCAGTTCTCGCAGAAAGATACTCTGCACCTCAACCTGAACTACACCCGTTCGTGGTTTCAGACGCCGAACGCATTCGACAATCTGAATGTCACAGATGCCAACGGGAACATTGTGGGGAACACAGATCAGCGGTCAAAGATTGGGACTTACAACATAGCTCCAGTTTGGACGCGATTGATCAATTCCAACACCGTGTTTACCTTGGGAGCGTTCGTGCGTCACGACCAGTTCAATTATTACGCGAGCCCTAACCCCTTGGCGGATTTCAGCCCGATCCAGCAGGAGAGCATCGCGCAAAACCGAACACTGACGAACGCGGGGCTACGCTCGGATGTCTCGTACGTGAAGGGGATCCATAACATAAAGGTTGGCGTCACTTACGAGCATACATTTTTGACGGAAAACGACAACCTTGGAATCGTTGATCCAAACCTCTTACCCTCCACAACGGATGCCAATGGGAATCCCTGCTTTGATCCGACGACGAATACAGCCGTACCCGGCACACCGTGCGCCACTCTGCTTCCCTTCGATCTCACGCGGGCGGGAACCTTTCATTTGTTTCATGGCCACACGGATGTGAAGGAATTGGCGCTGTACGCGCAGGACACGATCACCAAAAACAATTGGTCCTTTAATTTGGGAATTCGGGGTGATCTATACAATGGGCTTTCCACTTACCGGACAGCCGAGCCGCGGCTAGGTGTTGCATACAACATCAAGCCAACCAACACGGTGTTGCGCGTTTCCTATGCGCGAATCGTGGAAACACCGTTCAACGAAAACCTGGTCGTCGCCAGCACCGGTTGCAATGACCCGGTGGTCAACGGAATTTTCAGCGCGACATCCGGAGGGTCCCCGTGCTTGAGTGTGCCGCTGCATCCCGGATGGCGTAATGAATTTCACGCGGGCTTTCAGCAGGCGTTCGGCAAATACTTCGTTGTGGACGCCGATTACATCTGGAAGTACACGCATTACGGATTCGACTTCAGCATCCTGGGGAATACTCCGGTAACGTTCCCGGTGGAATGGCACAACTCGAAGATCCCGGGCTTTGCACTGCGCGCTAGCGTGCCGAACTATCATGGATTCAGCGCTCTGGTAGTGATGTCGAGCGTGGCGGCACGGTTCTTCCAACCGCAAATCTCCGGGCTTGGCGTTACACCTGGGGCCGGCACAGGCGTTTTCCGCATCGATCATGACGAAAGGTATAACCAGACGACACATTTGCAGTATCAGTTCCGGAAGGGGCCGTGGGTCGGGTTCAACTGGCGGTATGACAGCGGCCTCGTAGTTAGCGGAGTTCCCGATGCCGGCGCAGCTCTGGGCCTGACGGGGAACCAGCAGGTGACCATCGGCTTGGCGTGCAATGGAGTCTTCGCGACGGTAGCTAACCCGCTGACGCCGGCCAACTGCCTGGCCGGGCCGGTCACCTCGAAACTGATCACTGTGCCGCAAGGTGGTTTCAATGGAATCCCGAGTCAAGAGAATGATGACCACAATCCTGATCGGGTCAAGCCACGCCATCTGTTCGACGTCGCGGTAGGAGAGGACAACCTGTTTCACGGAGACCGATACCGGTGGAGTTTACGCTTCACGGTGGTCAACCTGACCAACAAAGTGGCTTTATATAACTTCCTGTCAAGTTTCACTGGAACGCATTTCGTGACGCCACGCACGGAAACGGCCGAGCTCGGCTTCCACTTCTAACCTTTAACCTCCTACAACTTGCTGCATCGCGGGCGGACCGAATTTGGTCCGCCTTCGGTTTTTGAGCGCGTCTGTAGGCCGCTTCTGATCATCCATCAGGGCAGAGGCATTCGGATACTTACGCTGATTGCGTAGATATCGCTGGGGTTCGCGTTTGCGAGCGCGCTGTGGCTTGCTTGCGACGAGATCCGCCATCCGCAAAAAATGTGGCTCGCTTCGCAGAGTTTGATTACTCTCCGCGGAGGTTGATTTAGAGGAGGCGGTGGGGAAGCAAATAGGTGAATCCGATGAAGGCTTCCCAGCGCGTGGAGGTGCTGGTAAGTCCGTGGTTGAAACCGGCATCCAGCACAAGGGTTTTGCGTGCGGCGTAACTGACGGCCCACAGATTCCCTACGGCATTGCCGCGCAGGAAGGGCTGCGTAAAATGCCAGATCTCGCCGGAGAGTGTAAATTTTCCCTTTAGCGGATGCGAAATTGTTAGGCTTTGGCCGAACTGGCCCCTGCGGACGCTGCCTTCGTTGAGTTCGTTGAACATGGCATTCGCGTCGTAGTGAAATCCCTTCACATCCGCGCTGGCCAAGAGCACCACGGAATTTCCGGGGCTGCCGAAATCAAATTCGGGTGCGCCACCGTCGTAGACGCGGTGGAAGTAGCTGACCGCAAGCGTCGGCTTGGCACCTTCGCCCGGGCTGACGACGGCTTGCGCCCCCAAGAATACTTCGGCTACGCGGTTTGTGCTTTGCCCCGCCACACGGGAGTGAACGACGGGTTCGCTGGACGCGAGAAATTCCAGCCTGGGGTGAACGGAAAATTTCATTATCTCGTTCGGCGCGAAGCGAGAGGTAAATTCGGAAGAGTGGCTCGCGCCGGTGAAGCCCGTTTCAAATTGCAAATAGCCTTTAGGCGTAAGCGTGGCGGGAGTGGAAACGGTGGGACGGCCTGGGTTTGCTTCCGGTGCTTCACCGACCGGCGTCTGCGCGCTGGCTTTAACGACCAAAAGAGCGAGCGCGATCAGTGCGATTGGAAGCTTATTCACTTGATTTTGGACGCTGTAGCCAAGTAAGTCCTGGCTTCCTTGAGCTCCGCGCGATCGGCTGACGGGGCGGAGATTTCCATCAGCTTTGTGTAATAGGCGTTTGCGGTCGCGGCATCGCCGGCCAATTGCGCGGCGTGTCCGGCTCCATACAGCGCATCGAACCGATTCGGCGAATTCTTCAGGGCGGCTCTGTATTCCGCGAGGGCTTCGGAGGGGCGCTTCAGTTCGAGGAGCATGTCTGCGAGCATTTCACGCGTGGGCATGGCAAGGGAGTCGACCCCGTCCGCATCTTCGCGATCCGAGGCAGCGCGCAGCGCCTTCACAGCTTCGTCGGCTTTGCCCTCGGCGAAGGCTACCCAGGCTTCCGCTTCCAATTGCTGCACGCTCTTGTCCTGAGCTTTGTCTCCGTGATGGCTTGATTTGCGCCGCTCCTCGGTGCTGATCTCAACATATTTCTGTAGATCTTGCCGCGCGGCGGCTGCGTCGCCCTGATGGGCGGCGGCTATGGCGCGAACCCTGTACGTCGATTCTTGCGACTCGCGCGGGACTTGCGGAATAGGCAACGCAGCGGCTTCCTTCCATCGGTGCGCCTCGAATGCGTTGCGCGCGGCGAACCACGCTTGATGCTCGGCGAGGGATTCGCGGTCCGCGCCGGGCACGTTCTCCAACTCTTTCACCATTTCGCGGGCCTTGGATTCTTGTCCGCTTTGCAGGTAGGAATAATTCAAGAAATCAAGCGCATGGAATTGGTAATGCGGCGGGGAGCGATGCTCCTGCGTGGCTCTGGCAGCGGATGCGGCTGCGACGATGTTCGACGATATGGATTCCTGCCACAGGCCCAGCCGTACGAAAATGTGCGAGGGCATGTGCAGGGCGTGAGAAGAATCCGGAGCGATTTTGGAATAGGCGCGAGCTGCTTCGAGACCCTGCGGAGCCAGTTCCGGCGTATCCGTTGCATGGATCAAGTAATGCGCGGGACCGGGATTCTCCGGCGCCTTGCGGCAAAGCGGCTCGAGAATGGCGATAGCGGCTTTGCGGTTCGCTTGCACGTCGACCTCTTGCTGCTCGGCCAATGCGACCAACGACAACGCGTAGAATGCAGCGGCATTCGCATCATCGGGCTGCTTCTTGCGCAAATCCGCGAGAGCCGCGGAGAAGGCCTGGACGCGTTGTGTCTCGCTCAATTTCGCATCGGCAAGGTAAAACGCCGCGGCGGCCGCGATGTAGCCGCGTTCGCGCTCGGTGGAGGCGCCCGCCGCTTGCGCGCGCTGAATCTGCTCCGCACCGCGTTTCAGCGATCTCTCCGAAGGAAATTCCCAGAGCTGCTCGTAATAGGTCATTGCCTGGCCCCAGTACGCGAAGGCGCACTTCGGATCGCGCTTGGCGGCTTCGCTGAAACTCTGGTCGGCTTGCTTGTACTGAAATGAATGCAACAGGGCGACGCCAGTTTCCATCGAAGACTGCGCTTCCGCGGCGCAGCTTGTGGGGAAATGGACTTGGCCTAGCTGTGGCGGAGGCGCGGCGACCTGCGAATTTGAAAGCTTCGGTGCGGGCGTTCCTACCCAAAACAGCAACGAAAGCACA
>Ga0137415_10002053_pt1 | contig 20059 bp, 14 predicted proteins | sample CZODoug3_1_1_16f_FD_183082 | JGI IMG/M metagenome (GOLD analysis project Ga0137415, IMG submission 183082) | Vadose zone soil fungal communities from Angelo Coast Range Reserve, California, USA - CZODoug3_1_1_16fungal (Hybrid Assembly) | ecosystem: Environmental > Terrestrial > Soil > Vadose...
CGGCTTCATCAGCATCGAAGGTCATCGCCACGCGATGGCGTGCCGGCAGCGAGCGGACGCTTGAGTTTGGCGCCGAAACAGCCGCTGACTGCCACGTCGTGAAGATCGTGTTGCGGACCATGAATATCCGCTTCTCCGTGTCCGGCCGAACCGTGCAGGATGGTGTCACCACACCTGGGACGGTCCACGTAACCGAGCCTGCCTTACCCGTTCGTTGCCTCTTTCGCGGGTCTTACGATGTCCTGCACCTGCACGTACCCAACGCTCTGATCGCCGAATGCGCCCGCGACATGCCCGGCCACCAGGCGCCGATACTTCGCTCGGAGGCGGTTCCAAGCAAAGATATAGTGATCGATTGGCTGGGGCGCGCTTTGCTTGAAGCCAACCGGCTTGACGGCTCGTTCGGACAGACCTACGCGGACTGCATCAGCATGGCCATCATCGCGCGGCTCCTGGCTTCAGCGAGTGGCGTGGGCACTTCCGAGCGATCGAGGGGGAGCAAGCTTGCGCCATGGCGGCTGAAGCGAGCCATCGACTATGTCGAGGCCCGCCTCGATGAGCCCGTGAGCCTTGCCGATGTCGCTGCGTCGGCCGGCCTCACGCGCATGCATTTCGCAGCGCAGTTCCGGGCTGCCACGGGCCTTCGGCCCCACGAATACCTCTTGCGCCGTCGGATCGAGCGGGCTCAAGAGATGCTCGTCGCAACCGGCATGTCGCTGGTGGATGTCGCGCTCTCGGTCGGGTTCCAGACCCAGTCACACTTCACCAGCGTTTTCAAACGCTACGCGGGGCAACCACCGCGCGCCTGGCGTGAATCCCGTGGCGTACAGATCAGACCGACGTCAACATCACCCCTCGCAGAGGTGTGAGTGAAGCGCAACTAACCACGCGCGCTCCAAGCAACTCCACAGGTGCGCGGTTCTTCCGGACGTGCAATTAAAGAACCAAACCGGCCAACCGGGAAGATTCATTTGCGCGCCGGGTTCAAGGTTCTCACGCAGCAAGGGGTGGCATGTCTCATCCCGTGCCGCTCAAAGGGCAGGAGCAACCGTGATCAACGCATCCACGCGCCTAGGGCTTCTCGTAGGATCGACTCTTGCGCTGTCCGTACCGGCCCTCGCCGCCGACAGCATTCAGATCAAGGAACTCGTCATCGCCGGTCAGATCCCGGCGCCACAGCGTGCTGCGACCCTGAAAGCCGTGCGCGCCTTCTATGAGTTCTGGAACACAGGGGATGTCGCCTTGCTGAAGCAGGCAATCGCGGAGAGCTTCACCGACCGTACCTTGCCGCCGGGGCGTCCGCAGGGGCCGGAGGGGCCGGCATTTGCCTCGCAGCGGTTCCGCGCTGCCGTGCCGGATCTCAAGGTGACGGTGGAGAAGATAATCGTCGCTGGCGATTACGTCACCGTACACATGAGCTTCAACGGCCATTTCACTGGCTCCTTCGGCCAGACGCAGGGCAAGGGGCAGCCGATTGCCTTCATTGCGACCGATCTCCTCAAGGTCGAGGACGGTCGCATCACGGACAACTGGCACATCGAAGACAATCTGACGCTGCTTCAAGAGATGGGTATTGGGTCGTGAAGTGTGCCGAGGGCGCTGGCGGCCAGGACTGCAGGCCCACTTTGCCGCCTGACGACACGAACCGACTGTCGACAGGATTGCCTCAGCAGTACAGAACGAATCTCCCGACGTGCAGCAAGTCCGCGAAGTACGGGACAGGCGATCCCGAAGCGCCGATTCTGCCAGGCGTGCAATTAGAAAACCGGACAGGCGATCCCGGAAGATTCATTTGCGCATCTGGATCAAGGTTCTCTCCGATCCAGGTGTGCGTTGAATTCTGCCCGACACTCAAGGCACGCAAGCTCGCCGCGATTCGCAGGGATGCATCGGGCGTTGCCCACAGTCCGGCGCCGGAGTGGTTCGGGCACGGCGAGTCAACGGCGCGGATCGAGTCCGGCGCGGGCAAATGATGAGGTGACTACCAGCATGTCGGATTCACGACTCACCGATGGCCGGCACGAACTCTCGCGCCGGACGCTCCTCACGGCGGCCGCAGCGTTAGCAGTCCCGGCGGTACTTCAGGGGGGGTCGGCCGATAAGCAAGCGGCGCAGGAGACGCGAGGACCCAAAGCGTCCTCGACTTGGCCTCACGGCGCACGCTTGGCCGTGAGCTTTTCGCTCATGTTCGAAGCGGGCGGGCAGCCCATCTCAGGCGCGGGCGGTGTGATCCCGGATCCCATCCAGCAGGGCAGTCCTGACTTGCCCACCAATGCGTTCTTTCAGTACGGAGTCTACGAAGGAATTCCCCGCCTCCTAGACTTGTTCGACAAGCACCGGATCAAGATGTCGTCGTTCATGATCGGCCGTGCGGTCGATAAAGCCCCCGACCTGGCACGGGAGATCGTCAGACGTGGACACGAGGCTGCTGCGCACGGGCGCACCTGGGAGAACAGCTACGCGCTGGACGCGGATGCGGAACGACGGTTCATCGCGGACGGGGTGGAAAGCATCATAAAGGCCACGGGCGAGCGGCCTGTAGGGTGGAACGCGTACTGGATGCGCAATTCGCCGAGAACCCTGGACATTCTGCAAAGCCTCGGATTCCTGTACCACATTGACGAACCGAGCCGCGACGAGCCTTTCATAGTGAAACTGAAAGGCGGCGACTTCGTCACGGTCCCGTACACGTTTCATCTCAATGACATCGTCTCCTTCCCGTTCGTTGGCTGGAATGCAGCGGCCTACGAGCAAGCATTGCGCGATGAGTTTGACCAACTTTACGAGGAAGGCAGCCATCGCCGTCGCATGATGGTCTTCAGCCTGCACGATCGCATCTCAGGACATCCGAACCGCGTCCGCAGCCTCGACCGCTTTCTGACTTATGCGCGTTCGAAACCTGACGTGTGGTTTGCGCGAAAGGACGAAATTGCGCACTGGGCGCTCGCGAATCGAAGTGCAACGCCGATCTTAGAACGTGGTCCACCGACGGTCACTGGGTTGCCCGGCTCGGCAGGCTAAGCGCTTGCGTGGCCTCCGACGGTGGCTCGACCCTGTCGAGAGGACTTGCCAGCTTGAGGAGCGAATCTAATGAGTATCGATAACTCTGTGCGCTGGGTGAGGCGTGTGACACTGGCCGTCGCGCTAATCATGATTGCCTGGGGGTCGAGCGTTGTCCTTGGCCAACCGGTCACTGCTTGGTTTGCTGCATCGGCCACGATTTGGATGGCGCTGCTGCTGATAGCCGCCCTTTGGCAGCTACGCGGGTCCTTCCTTGCCATTGCGGCCTTGGCGCTGGCTACAGCCGTGGTCTCGCGCTTATTCAGCATTCTGCGACTGCACCCTCCCGCCAACCTAGCTGGCTTGCGTCCGGACGATCTCGACCTGCTGGTCGCGACGGGTCCGGGCGTGCCGGGCTTCGAACTCCTGGGTTGGGTTTTGGGCGCTCTGGTGCTCGCCCAGTTCATTCTGCGCGCCGCGTCAGCGGCAGCGGCAGCGGAGTCGCGAGACTCATCGCTTAATGTGGCGGCACTGACATTCATCAGAATTTACGTCGGCTTGATGTTTGTCCCGCACTTCGGAAGCCACGTCCTCGGCGGGCCGTTTCAATTCAAGATCTACACCCTTTATTTTGCGAGCCTCGGCCTGCAGATGCCCGCGATGCAGGTTCTACTCGCCGGATCGGTCGAGCTCATCAGTGCGATCGGCCTGGTATTGGGACTCTTCACGCGACCCGTTGCATTGCTCGCATCGGTGTATTTGCTGCTGTCGATGCTGTGGGGCGGACATTTTCACATCGGCTATGTGTGGGCGCTGCCGGACGGTGGCTACGAATTCGGCGTCTTCTGGGCCGTAATGATCGCGGTATTCGCGGTGGTCGGCGGCGGACCGCTGTCGGTCGACAGCTCCATACGGCAGAGCGCATCTCAAGGCCGGTCGCCCTGGCTTCGGGCAGCGGGCCTTCTGTCTGTCTAGTGGCTCCCGTGCTCCGAGCACTTCGATGGAAGTACCTCGCCTGGGCACTGGGAATCGCCGTCTTGCTCCCGGTTGCTGCCCGCGTTTCCGCGCGAGAAGTGCGCGTCGGTGTCCTCATCGATGGCCCCGCCGCACGAGAAGGGGTCACCGCGAACGACCTCGAGCAAGCTGCCAAAGCGGTCTATGGCGACGGCCTCGTACTGGCGATAACGCCCCAGACACGACTTGACGGTAATTGGAGCGCGGCGAAATTGAACGCGGCCCTCGATCGACTTGAAGCTGATCCGCAGGTTGACGTCGTCGTTGCCCTGGGATTCGCGGCAAGCCATTTGGTTGCGCACCGCGCTCAACTGCCGAAACCCACCATTGCAGCGTCTATTCTGGATCCGGTGCTCCAGGCCTTGTCATCAAAAGCAGGCACGAGCGGCCGTCACAATTTCACGTACATCACTGGATTCAACCGAGTCGAGGACCAAGTCGAGACGTTCCACCGCACTATCGGCTTCTCGCACCTGGTTGTGCTCGTCGACCCACTGGCGCTTCAAGTGGTACCGGAGCTTCAGACCAAGGCCACCGAGCTACAGGCCGCGACGGGTGCCAGCGTCGCGCTGCGCGCGACCGGTAACCTGCCCGAAGCTCTCGCCAGTCTTCCGCCTGACACGGATGCGGTGTACGTCGCGCCTCTGATGCGGCTGTCCGACGCTGACCTTCGCTCGCTCGCGGACCAATTGGCGCAGCGGAAATTGCCGAGCTTCTCGCTCCTCGGTCGAAGCGAGGTCGAACAGGGTCTCCTGCTGTCCACGTCCTCCGACACGGAACAGAGTGAGCGTCTGGCGCGCCGCGTTGTGCTCGATATTCAACGCATCGTAGAGGGAGAGGACGCCGCCAGCATCGAGGTTGCTTTTCCGGGCGAGCAGCGCCTCGTTGTCAACATGCACACGGCGCAGCTCGTTGGCTTCTCCCCACGCTGGGACGACCTCACTGATGCAGTCCAGCTGGGCGCCGAAGACACGGAGAATCGTCGGTCTGTGAGCTTACTGCAGGCGCTCGAGGCCTCGATCAGCGCGAATCCCGCTCTTCGCGCAGCGCAGCTCGGAGCCGACGTTGCCGTGGATGAGGCGCGCATAGCGCGCAGTGCACTATTGCCGAGCCTTGCGGTGGGAGCGTCCCACACGCAGATCGACGCGAGTCACGCAAATCCGCTTTTGCTCGCGCAGCGCACCACCGCGGCAGGAGCAACGGGACAACTGCCGATTTACAAAGACAGCGCGTGGGCGGGCTGGTCCGTGTCGCGGCGCCTCGCAGCGGCGGCGAACGAACAGGCGCGTCAGGAGCTGCTGGATACCATCCGACAAACCGCAACGACATATTTCGACGTGTTGCGCGCCAAGTCAGTGGAGGGCGTCCGCAGGCAAAATGTAGAGAACACGCGTCAGAATTTCGAAACCGCGCGTGCACGCGAAGCAGTCGGGTTATCGACGCAGTCCGACTATCTGCGTTGGGTGGCCCAAATGGCAGTTGCCCGCCAGGAACTGCTCGCAGCCAAAGCCAACGTGCGGCAGGCGACCGTCGAGCTGCGTCGGCTCATCCATGACGAGTCTTCGGACACGCTCGTCACGGCAGAGGTGGGAATCGATGAACCCCTCAAATGGATCGCTAGTCCGCATACCCAGAGATATCTCGATACTCCCGGAAAATGGACAGTCTTTCAGGAGTTCATACTGAACCAGGCGCACCAATATTCACCGGAGGTAAAGCGAGTCGATGAACTGATTGCCGGCCAGCAGCGTGCGGTAACTTCGGCGCGCCGCGCCTTCTACATCCCAGACCTCGCCGCTGTCGCCATCGCCTCCGATGAGTTCAGCCGCGGTGGGGCGGGGTCAGAGCGCACGCCCTTAACACCGGGCAACACGGCGTGGTTCATCGGCATCCAAGCGACACTCCCGATCTTTTCCGGGGGTGCACTCGAGGCGAAACTGTCACAGAGCCAACATCAGCTCCGACAACTCGACTCCGAGCGGGACGCGACCGTGGATGCAGTCGATGCGCGGGCGCGGGCAGTACTCGCGCGAATTACCTCTTCCTATCCGGCGATTGCCCTCTCACGCGAGGCCGCCTCGGCGGCGCATGAAAATTACATGAAAGTTGCCGACGCGTACGCGCATGGCGTGGTGTCCATAACGGATCTGATCAGCGCTCAGGATGCCTCACTCAATGCGGAACTGTCACAAGCGCAGGCGACCTTCACCTTTCTGATCGATTTTGCTGACACGCTGAGAGTGTCCAATAGCTTTGATGTACTGCTCGATCCCCAGACGCGAGAGCCTTGGTACAACGCCGTCGATACCTGGTTTCGGGCTCACGGGACACCGATCCCGACGCACTGACTACTTTGGAGGACAAGGACCACGGTGAACACGAAACGGTTTAGCTCCAGGGCTGCCTTCCTAGGGGTCGTTGTGTGGCTCGCCGCCTGCCATGGGAAGCACGACGCAAGCGTTGACATTCGCCCCGTGCGAACCGCAGTCGTAGGGACCGGGCAGTATGGTAACGAAGTCACCTACACGGGTGAAGTTCGCGCACGGCACGAGTCTGATCTCGGCTTCCAGGTTGCGGGCAAGTTGATTGCGCGTCCGGCAGAAGTCGGTGCCTCGGTACTCGCGGGCGCGGTCCTGGCTCAGCTTGATCCGACGGATGAAAAGGTGGCAGTGGATTCGGCGCAGAGCGTCGTGACCGCCGCACAGGCCGAATTGGCTCGTGCCACGTCAGAGGAAGCGAGCTATCGCCACCTGCTCGAGCGCGGTCTGACGACGCGCACAACGTTTATACAGCAGCAGACTGCAACCAAGACGGCGAAGTCACGCTTACAACAAGCCATGGCCGACCTGGATCTGCGGCGCCGCCAGTTGAACTACACCACCTTGCGCGCCGGGAGCGCGGGCGTCATCACGCGGGTTTCGGCAGACGTTGGGGCGGTACTCGCCCAGGGACAGGCGGTGGTAACGCTCGCCCAACCGTCGGAGCTGGACCTGGTATTCGACGTGGCGGATACCCAAGTGGATACAGTCCGCAATGCCAAGAGCGTCTCCGCAGCCCTGCTGTCGGCGCGCGATAGGCCTCTCGTCGCGTACGTGCGCGAGGTCTCCCCGAGTGCCGACCCCGTCACTCGCACCTATCGGGTGAAATGTACCCTGCCTGGCCAACCACCCGGTTGGCGCCTAGGCCTGAACACTATCGTCACGCTCGCATCCGGGAATGCCGCTCATGGGATTCGAATTCCCGCCACCGCCCTGTACGAAAAGGATCGCAAGAGCGCGGTGTGGATCGTGAAGTTGGACCACACCATCGAGCTGCGCCCGATCGAAGTGGCTCGTTACGACACAGACAGTGTAGAGATTGGCAGCGGACTTCAAGCCGGCGAGCGCATTGTCACGGCCGGCGTGCACAAGCTACTTGCGGGGCAGGAGGTCCGGCTACTACCGGATTCCAGCAAATGAACCAGTTCAACGCCTCGGCCTGGGCGCTTGAGCACAAGTCATTCGTCGGATTTCTTATGGTCCTGCTCTCGCTAGCCGGGCTGCTCAGTTACGGGCAGCTCGGCCGGGACGAGGATCCGCCACTTACCATCAAAGTGATGGTCGTACGTGCGATCTGGCCCGGCGCTACCGCGGAGGACACAGCACGCGAGGTCACGGATCGCCTGGAAAAAGCCCTGCAGTCACTGCAGTGGATCGACTACATCTCAAGCTATACCAAGCCGGGCGAAGCAACCCTGATGGTGCAGCTGAAGGATCAAACCCCCCCGTCGGCAGTGCCCGATCAGTGGTATCAGGTACACAAGAAGATCTCCGACATCCGGCACACTCTGCCGCTGGGTACTCAGGGACCATTCTTCAATGATGAGTTTGGGGATGTCTACGCAGTCATCTACGCCTTCACGAGCGATGGATTCAGCTATCGGGAACTGCGCGATACGGTGGAATCTGTCCGCTCGGAGCTTTTGCGCGTTCGAAATGTCGGCAAGGTAGACCTGATCGGAGTGCAAAACGAGGTCGTTTATGTCGACTTTTCGACGCGCGAATTGGCGGGGCGCGGGATCAATCCCGATCAACTTGCGGAAGCGCTGCGTGCGCAGAACGCGGTCAATGCCTCAGGCGTTCTCGAAGCGTCCCACGATCGCGTAGCGGTGCGCGTGAGCGGTCAGCTCAACTCCGTCGCGAATATCGAGCAGGTGAGCGTCAGCGTGAATGGCCGATTGGTGCCATTGCGCGATCTGGCAACCGTGAGCCGCAGTTACGAAGACCCGCCCACGCCACTTTTCCGCTACAACGGTCAGCCGGCAGTCGGTCTTGGCGTGGGAATGGTGAAGGGCGGAAACATTCTGGAATTCGGAAAGGCCATCGCAGACACCATGCGTCGGGTTGAAAGAGGCGTACCGGTGGGAATCGACCCACAGCTGGTTGCCAACCAGCCGCAGGTTGTACAGGAGTCGGTGGGTCATTTCACCCGCGCGCTCGGCGAGGCCGTTCTGATTGTATTGCTCGTCAGCTTCGTCAGCCTCGGACTGCGCGCCGGCGTGGTGGTCGCAGTGTGCATTCCGTTGGTGCTTGCGATCACGTTCGTTGTTATGGATCGCACGGGGATCAGCCTGCAGCGCATCTCACTCGGTGCCCTGGTCATCGCGCTCGGTCTTCTGGTAGATGATGCGATCATCGCGGTAGAGATGATGATACGCAAGCTCGAGGAGGGCTTCGATCGCTTCAAGGCGGCAGCATTCGCGTACACCGCGACGGCATTTCCCAGGCTGACGGGTACGCTGGTTACCGTCATCGGATTTCTTCCGGTCGGATTTGCCAAGAGTGGAGCGGGCGAGTACTGCTTCACCCTCTTTGCGGTGGTCGCCATCGCGCTGCTGGTGTCCTGGCTTGTCGCCGTCCTGTTCTTACCCTACCTCGGCAATCTACTTCTTAAGGAGCGACCTCCGCACGAAGCACCTCATCAAGAAAGCCGCATGACAGTTGCGTTTCGTAAGCGACTGACCTGGGCGCTTAGGCATCGTCGGTGGGTGGTCGCTGGGACGGCGGTGCTGTTCTTTCTCTCGCTCGCCGCCTTCACATTGGTGGAACAGCAGTTTTTTCCGGCCGCGGATCGGGCGGAGCTGCTCATAAGTCTTACGCTCCCGCATAATGGATCAATCGCGGGCACGCAGCGTGAGGTTTCGCGACTGGAAAAGATCCTGCTCGAGGATGCCGGCATCGCCCATCACACAACATACGTTGGAGCTGGCGCCGTCAGATTCTATTTGCCGCTCAATGTGCAGCTTGAGAACGCCAATTTCGCGCAAGTGGTCGTGGTAACCAAGAGCTACGAGGTGCGCGACACGGTGCGCGACCGACTACAGCGAGCGCTGGAGGAGCAGTTTCCGGCGGTGCTGTCGCGAGTCGAGCCGCTGCAGCTTGGCCCGCCCGTAGATTGGCCCATTCAGTACCGGGTCGGCGGCCCGGACATCGGCGAGGTCCGGGCATTGGCGGATCGGGTCGCTGCGCTGCTGCAGGCAAATCCGACTGCTCGGACCATCAACTTCAATTGGTACGACATGGGTCGATCGGTGCTCGTGACTGTGGACCAGGAGAAGGCGCGGCTGGTGGGAGTTACGTCGGAGCAGGTCGCAAGATCATTGGACGACCTGCTGTCAGGGCGCACGGTCACGCAATTACGCGATGATATCTATCTGGTCGACGTGCGTGGGCGCGCAATGGATCAGGATCGCAGGGATCTTGCATCGATCCGCGATCTGAAGCTTCGCCTTCCCAATGGCAACACCTCGCCGCTTGCGCAGATTGCGAGCTTTTCCTACGGGCTCGAGGAGCCCGTGGTGTGGCGCCGGGATCGGCTGCCGACCATCACTGTACAGGCGGATGTCGTGCCGGGGATTCAGGCCGCGACCGTTAATCAGCAACTGGCGAGCGCCATGGGCAAGATTCGCGCATCCATGCCGCCGGGCTATCGGCTGGAAGAGGGCGGAGCGGTCGAGCAGAGCGCTAAAGGCCAGCGGTCAGTGCTGGCCGTGATCCCCGTGATGCTTGTCCTGATGCTGTTCATTCTCATGGTTCAGTTGCAGAGCGTGCAGAAGCTCGCGATGGTGATGCTCACGGCGCCCCTCGGTCTCATTGGAGTCACCATGGCGCTGCTGCTCTCTCACAAGCCCTTTGGGTTCGTGGCGATGCTGGGGGTTTTTGCGCTGACCGGCATGATCATTCGAAATTCGGTCGTGCTAATTGCCCAAATTCAGGCGAATGAAAGCGCCGGACTGGACCGTTGGCACGCCATCGTCGATGCCGCGGCGCACAGACTTCGACCCATCCTGCTGACGGCAGCGGCTGCGGTTCTCGGGCTGATGCCGATCGCGGGGGAAGTGTTCTGGGGACCCATGGCCTATGCAATGATGGGAGGCCTTCTGGTCGCGACGGTCTTGACCCTGTTCTTCCTGCCTGCCTTGTATGCGATGTGGTATCGCGTTCCCGTCGAGCCGACCCACACTTGAGGATGCGGTCGTCAATGAGAGGCACAAGGAGCGGGTTGGCCCTTGGCACCAGCGTTCGATTCCGTCGCAAGCCGGCTTGCGAAGGTGCTCGAGCTTGTTCCGGGACGTGCGATTAACAAAGAGAACTGGCGATCAAGGAAGATTCATTTGCTCCCCACGAGCAAACTCTTCCCGTGCTCTGACGGGCCTTGGCCATTCCTGACATTGGGGCGAGCGCCCACCTGCGATGGTAGTCGTAACCCGACCGGTGATTCGGCTGCACCTGGCACCCTGCGCCTGCTGGAACCCTGCTAAGCCATGTGGACCCCTGACACCTTGCAGCTCGCCCGAATTCAATTCGGGTTCACAGTTTCGTTCCACATCATTTTCCCGGCCATTACCATCGGTCTGGCGAGTTACCTCGCCGTGCTCGAGGGTTGCTGGCTACGCACGCGAAACGAGGTCTACCGGACGCTCTATCATTTCTGGTCCAAGATTTTCGCAGTCAACTTTGGCATGGGTGTCGTGTCAGGTCTCGTCATGGCGTACGAGTTTGGCACGAACTGGAGTCACTTCTCCGCCTTCGCCGGTGGCATTACCGGGCCGCTCTTAGCGTATGAGGTTTTGACCGCATTCTTTCTCGAGGCGGGCTTCCTCGGAGTGATGCTCTTCGGCTGGAAGCGGGTAGGGCCGGAGCTGCACTTTTTCGCGACCATTATGGTCGCGATCGGAACACTGGTTTCGGCGACCTGGATTCTCGCGTCCAACAGCTGGATGCAGACCCCGCAAGGATATGAAATCATCGCGGGACGGGTCGTGCCCACCGACTGGCTCAGAGTGATCTTTAACCCTTCGTTTCCATTTCGGCTCGCCCACATGGGCATGGCGGCGTACCTCGCGACCGCGCTCATGGTGGGTGCGTCCGGGGCTTGGCATTTGCTGCGTGGCCGGAATGATCCAGCCATTCGCACCATGACCTCGATGGCGATGTGGATGCTCCTGATCGCGGCGCCGATACAAGCCATGATCGGCGACTCTCAGGGTCTCAATACCCTTGAGTATCAACCGATCAAGATCGCGGCAATCGAGGGGCATTGGGAAAGCGTACCGAATGTCGGCGTGCCGCTCACGCTCTTCGGCTGGCCGGACGGCAGGCGTGAAATCAACCGGTTCGCCGTTGAGATACCGCACCTTGGCAGCCTCATCCTGACGCACTCCTGGGACGGGCAGTTCCGCGGGTTGAAGGAATTCCCCGTAAAGGATCGGCCGAACGTCGCAGTCGTGTTCTGGTCCTTCCGGGTGATGGTGGGCCTCGGCGTTCTCATGATCGCCTTGGGAGCGTGGGCCGCATGGGCGCGGTGGCGCAGCACTCTGTATCACTCGCGGACGTTGCTGCGGTGCGCCGTATTCATGGGACCGGCCGGGATCATCGCCATGCTGGCCGGATGGATCACGACCGAAGTCGGACGCCAGCCGTGGGTGGTTTACGGGCTCCTTCGAACGGCCGACGCGGTGACACCGCACAGCACCGCCGAGCTCGGCCTGTCGCTGGTGCTCTTCGTCGTCGTTTATTTCACGGTGTTCGGCGCCGGAATTCGGTACCTGCTGCGCCTCATCGCAGTGGGACCGGGCGTGCAGGACGCGACGCAGGTGGAGGGTGGTCCGGGACAGGCCCGGCATGCCTTGCGGCCGCTTTCGTGCGCGCCAGATCCTTCGGCCAAAGGGGACGGCGCCCCAGCGCGCGGCTGACCATATGGGTATTGATCTACCGTTGCTGTGGGCCGTCATCATCCTCGTGGCGGTCATGCTATACGTCATGATGGACGGGTATGACCTCGGGATCGGGCTGCTGTTCCCGTTCGTCGCTGACAACGCCGATCGCGACATCATGATGAACACTGTTGCGCCGGTCTGGGATGGCAATGAGACATGGCTCGTGCTGGGCGGCGCGGGCCTCCTGGTCGGATTTCCGCTGGCGTATTCGGTGATTTTGAGTGCGCTCTATCTGCCCGTCGTCTTCATGCTGCTCGGCCTTATCTTCCGCGGCGTCGCATTCGAGTTTCGGTTCAAGGCGAGCGAGCAGCGCCGTCACTGGTGGGACAAGGCATTCATTGGCGGGTCCGCTGTCGCAGCCCTTTCTCAAGGCGTGATCCTCGGAGCGTATATCAACGGCATCCGGGTCGCGGAGAGTGGCTATGCGGGTGGCGCTCTCGATTGGCTCACGCCATTTTCGCTATTTACCGGCGTTGGCCTGTGCGTGGCCTATGCGCTTCTGGGTGGTGCGTGGTTGATCCTTAAAACGGGCGGCAGGCTGCGCGCGCGGATCATCGAGCTGGCACGGCCACTCAGTTGGGCGCTGCTCGCGGTAATAATCGCAGTGAGCATCTGGACGCCGCTCGCGCACCCGGCCATTGCACGACGTTGGTTCAGTCTGCCGACCCTCGTCTGGTTCTCCCCCGTCCCGATTTTGGTAGCGCTGGCATTCTGGAGACTGCGGCAATCTCTGCGCGGCGAGCCGCAGGCGGCGCCGTTCGTGCTCACTTTGAGCCTGGTCCTTCTGGGATACACCGGCTTCGGCATCAGTGTCTGGCCGAACGTCGTGCCACCGGCGATGTCGATCTGGGATGCGGCCGGCCCGCCCCAGAGCCTAGGCTTCACGCTCGTGGGCGCGCTGCTCATCATCCCCATGATCCTCGGCTACACGGCGTGGGGCTATTACGTGTTCCGCGGCAAAGTCGATGCCTCGCGCGGCTACCACTGATGACACACTCGCCGACGCCGGCGCGTACCGTCAGTCTCGCCCGCTGGGGCGGGCGCCTTGGATGGCTGATTCTCATCTGGGCGGTCAGCGCTCTTACGCTTGGGGTGGCAGCGTACGCATTTCGCCTCGTGATGGCGTGGGTCGGGTTGACCCGTTGAGGAGATATCCGGCCGGACTGAGCAGGACACTGCCGGGTCGGCGCGAGGAACAGAGATGGATCTGAAATTGAAGGACAAGCTGGCACTGGTCACGGGCAGTACCGCGGGGATCGGCCTCGCGATCGCAACGACACTCGCCCGCGAGGGAGCGCGCGTGATTATCAACGGCCGATCCAGGGCATCGGTTGATGAGGTCGTGGTCTCCCTTAAGTCCGGTACAAGTGGGGATCTCCAGGGGTTCGCCGGTGACCTGAGCATCGCATCGTCTGCCGAACAACTGGTCCGCAAGTATCCCGGCGTACAGATCCTTGTTAACAATTTGGGAATCTTCGAGCCAAGAGCATTCGAAGACATTCCTGACTCCGAGTGGTTGAGATTCTTCGAGGTGAATGTGCTCAGCGGCATAAGGCTGGCCAGGCTCCTCTTACCGTCTATGAGACGTGCCAACTGGGGCCGAATCATCTTCATCTCGAGCGAAAGCGGCGTTCAGATCCCGAGCGAGATGATCCACTATGGCGTGACCAAGACTGCACAGCTGGCGATATCTCGCGGGCTTGCGGAGGCCCTCGCTGGCACGGCCATCACCGTCAACAGCATCCTGCCAGGTCCCACCAAATCGCGCGGTGTGGGCGAGTTCGTTGACACTCTGGCTCAGGCGAGGGGGATGTCGTTTGCCGCCTTCGAGAAGGAGTTCTTCGAGAAGGTGCGACCCACCTCGCTTATCAAGCGGTTCGCTGACCCGGAGGAGGTCGCCTCTCTGGTGGCCTACATCGCCAGCCCACTGGCCTCAGCCACCACCGGGGCTGCGCTGCGTGTCGACGGAGGCGTGATCAGGAGCGCTTTCTGACATCGCCAACGAAGTTCGAGTCAACGGGCCGACTCCAAACCCAAAGACACTTCACTAGGTGTCTCAAAACGCGAGGGGGGAGTAGCAACTACGTGGGTGGCGCGAGCCACGCTACGTCAATACTTGCGGTGAATGGTGAGTCTTCCGGACGTGCACAGCTCGATGCGGTGGGCACGCTTTCCCCACATAGGCCCACGGAGCACGTTCGGCTCCATGGAGGAACAGTGACGATTATCAGGCTTGCCCACTATGCGATCCACACCTCCGATCTAGAGGCGTCGCGGCGTTTCTACACTGAGGTAATGGGATTTCGCGTCGGTTATCGTCCGTCGTTTCCCTTTCCCGGCATATGGCTATATCAACATGAGGAGCAATCCGAGTTCGGCATCGTGCACATCATCGGCCTCGACCCGGATGATCCAAAGAATCTCGAAGGCTACTGGGGCATTGGCTCTAACAAGCCACGAAGTGGCACCGATTCGTTCGATCACATCGCATTCTTGGCGAAAGACTGGCCGCAAATGCGCACCCGCTGCCAAGCTCATCGGGTCGACTATGTGGAGCGAAGTGTACCCGAGCTCGGTCTGCACCAGGTCTTTCTGGTCGACCCTTCAGGGATCACACTAGAACTGAATTATCCCGCGATTGAAGGCAGTGCAGAATAAAAATATGCGGACCCAAGCCGCTTGTCCGAGCCCCTGGGACACACAGCAGGGTAGTGCCAGCCCGCCGGAGATGAATTTAGCGATTGGCGGCGGCCGCGCTCGAGCCAGCTTTGGGGCTAGACTCCCCAAGATCTAGATTGTGGCACCGCCCGGGAAGCTGCCCGGCTGCTGCGCGGGCAAATTCGCCGCGCCGGTGCGTCGGCCGAACGGAATCGCTGAAGGCGGGGGGACTCTGCTGAGGCGTAACAGTTCACAGGAGCGAGCCGTGCCGCGCCAAGTCTCGCGGACCGCGATGCCTGCGCTGTCGAATGCCGCATCGCTTGAGTCGACGTATTGCGCCCCTTGGGCGGCACGTGCCGCCGTGACCGCCATGGCGATGTGCTACGCCGCCGGCTTCTCCGAGCAGTCGGCGGCCGCCGCCCAGCAGTTCCGGGCAGCGCCGCAAGCGACCGTCGATCCGCAGGTGATCCGGCTGCCCGTTGTGGAAGGAACGGATCTGCGGTTCACGCGGCTGTCCAGAACGCAGGGCTTGTCGCAAACGCGCGTGACTCAGATTGTGCAAGACGATCGTGGATTCATGTGGTTTGGAACGCAGTTTGGATTGGATCGCTACGACGGTTATCGGTTCAAGGTGTTCAAACACACGCCCGGCGACACCTCGAGTCTCTGCGGTGTCTACATTTACGCGTTGTTCAAGGATCGCTCCGGGAATTTATGGGTAGGCTGCCACCAATATTTGGATCGGTTCGATCCTCAGACCGAAACATTCGTCCACTACCAGTTCGACGCCGCAGCAAAGGAGGGTCGTGCTGGCTCCGTGGTCCATATCAGCCAAGACAATGACGGCATGTTGTGGTTATCAACCGGTAGAGGCCTCTACCGGTTGGACCCCAGGTCGGGTAAGACGGCCCGATTTCGGCACGTTCCCGACGACCCTGGAAGCCTCAGCAGCGACAACATAGAGTCGACCGGCCTCGATCGATCCGGGGTGTTCTGGGTCGCGACAAGTGAGGGACTTGACGCGTTCGACCGCGCGTCCGCGCGGGTGACGCTGCATATCCCGATACACGAGGCGCGAGAAATGTCCTTCTACGAGGACCGTGCCGGGACGTTCTGGGTTCTCTACTCCTCGAACAACGGTCTTGCCATATTCGACCGGCAGACCCGCCGACTGACCCGCGTGTCCTTCGCCAGCCAAGATCACCCCGGAGACCCGCTGACGGGTGTCATCAGCATGCTGGAGGACCGGGACCAGGCGCTGTGGATCGGGACGCAATCGGACGGCATTCTCAAGTACGATCGTGCTCGCCACCAATTCATCAGGTATCGCAACGATCCTACGAATCCGGAGAGCCTCGCTGAGAACCGTGTCACGACCCTCTACCAGAATTTGGAGGGAGTTATTTGGGTCGGATTGGGTGCGACGGAGCCGGGCCATTTTTCGCCGCGTCGATTTCTATTCACGAAACTTCCATACGACTCGGGTAACCCGGCCAATCTGGGGGAAACTTTTGTCAACGTGATCTACGAGGATTCGCAAGGGAACCTATGGACGGGAACAACCGGAGCGTTGAGCCGCTTGGACCGCAACCGCGCTCGCTATACTCGTTTCGCGGTTCCAGGCGGAGGCGTCAGCAGCGACGTTCTGTCACTTGTTGAGGATCGATCTGGCGCGCTGTGGATTGGCACCTCCGGGCAAGGCCTCTATCGTCTTGATCGCGGGGCGAAACGATTCAAGGTCTATCGACACAATGAAGCCGACGCCGCAACCTTGGCCAACGACACGGTGGTTCGTCTGCTGATCGATAATCGGGGAACGTTGTGGGCCGCGACCTTGGACGGGCTTAGTCACTTCGATACACAGTCGCAGCGCTTCGTCACCTACCGGACGGAGACGGAGCGTTCAAGTTACCTCTCGCTTGCAGAAGACCAGCACGGATTTCTGTGGGTTGGGACTCATTCGTCGGGACTGCTGCGCTTTGAGCCACAATCAATGCGATTTCAGAGATTTAAGCACGAGAGCGGTCAGCACGGTACTCTGACGGATAACAGAATCAATTCAATCCACGTCGATCAGCACGGCGTCATTTGGGCCGCAACGCAGAATGGACTGAATCGCTTCGATCCTGCCACCGGCCTATTTTCTAGTTACTTCGAGACAGACGGCCTGGCCAGCAACGCGGTGAGCTGTATCCTGGGGGATAGTTCGGGCGATCTTTGGATGGGGACCAACAACGGCATCTCGCGGCTCAACCCACGAAACGGCACCTTCAAGAATTATTCGGTCGCTGACGGCTTGCCGGGTCCAGATTTTACGGGATGGGGTGACTGCTTCAAGAGCGCGAGCGGCGAGATGTTCTTCGGTGGGTTTGCCGGAGCTGTTGCATTTCACCCCGAAGATGTCAGCGACAATGCGTATACGCCGCCGCTGGTCCTGACGGAGTTCGATCTCTTCGGAACGCCCGTCCGGCCCGGACCCCACTCACCCTTGGAAAGGGCGATCGGCTACACGGATGCGGTGACCCTGTCGTACGCACAGAACACCTTCTCGTTCGAATTCTCGGCACTCAGTTTCCGCAGCCCTACAACCAATCGCTACCGCTACATGCTCGAGGGCCTGGATGCGAATTGGCACGTGGTAGGGAGCGATCGGCGGCTCGCGAGTTACACGACGCTACCGGCGGGTGTTTATACGCTTCGCGTGCAAGGTTCGACAAGCCGAGGCCCGTGGAGCGAGCCTGGCGCAGCGTTGCGAATAAAGATCGTGCCACCGTGGTGGGGGACCCTATGGTTCAAGACGCTCGTCGCAGTCCTAGTGGTTCTGTCGGTGCTGGGTGTCTATTACTACCGCGTGAGCCGGATCGCGCGACAGTTCGACATCCGCCTCGAAGAGCGCGTCAACGAGCGGACACGCATCGCGCGGGACCTTCACGATACGCTGCTGCAGAGTTTTCAAGGAGTCTTACTCCGTTTTCAAACCGTCTCAAACCTGCTCCCAGAGGGCCCTTCCAAACAAAAGCTCGATAGTGTGATTGAGCAGGCCGCCGGGGCGATCACCGAGGGCCGGGATGCTGTACAGCAGCTGCGCTCCTCCCAGGTCGACGCTGGCGAGCTACCACTGGCCGTGCGCACGCTCGGAGAGGAACTCGCGGCCGATGCGGCGAATCGCGGTTCGGCCGTCTTTCAGGTCGAGGTCGAAGGCGAGCCGCGCAGCCTCCATCCAATCCTCCGGGACGAGATTTATCGGGTTGCGGGCGAGGCGCTGCGCAACGCGTTTCGGCACGCACAAGCGCACCGGATAGAAGTGGAAATTCGGTACGACGACCGGCAGCTTCGTTTGCGCGTCCGGGATGACGGCAAGGGCATCGATCCCAAGGCTCTGGATGTGCGGGAGCGCTCAGGACACTGGGGCTTGCATGGCATGCACGAGCGGGCCCGGCTTGTGGGCGGTATCCTGAACGTTTGGAGTGAAGTGAATTCGGGCACCGAGGTTGAGTTGATCGTACCCGCCGCCAAGGCTTACGCGACTTTTCCCTCTCGACGCCACTCCTGGTGGTCTGAAAAGCTTTCATGGAAAGGGATGGTGAGCAAGGCGTGAGTAGTGACCCCAGCTTGATTCGGGTTCTGGCGGTCGATGATCATCCCGTCCTTCGCCAGGGAATCGCTGGACTCATCGCCAGTCAACTGGACATGCGTTTGGTTGGTGAGGCCTCGAACGGGCTCGAAGCGATCCAGCAGTTCCGTGCACTGCGTCCCGACGTCACTCTGATGGACTTGCAGATGCCGCAAATGAACGGCATCGATGCGATAAGCGCCATTCGCGGCGAGTTTCCCGAGGCCCGAATCATCGTGCTGACCACCTACGCGGGCGACGTCCAGGCTTTGCGCGCCATGAAAGCCGGAGCTCGCGGCTATCTGCTCAAGAATCTGTTGTATAAGGAACTCCTGGACACGATCCGTGCGGTGCACGCGGGGAAAAAGACCCTCTCCCCTGAGATTTCCTATCAACTTGCCGAGCACGCGACCGATGAAGCGCTATCCCCCGCGGAAATCTCGGTACTGCGGCTGATTGCGGCCGGGAACGGCAACAAGCAGATAGCTCATCAGCTTTCCGTCACCGAAGAGACCGTAAAGGGTCGAGTGAAGAACATCCTGTCCAAATTGGGCGCTAACGACCGCACACACGCTGTCCTGATCGGCCTGAAGCGTGGAATCATTGAACTCTGATTCACTCGAAAGGGTGATCGCGCACCTCTATTTGGGCTTCCGAGCGCATCGCAAAATTTCCTAATCTAAAGGTTCGACATCTCAATTAGAGCCTGCATTGCGCCGGTTATTCTCTACGTTCGCCCGTGGATGGCCTGGCGCAGGCTTGCTTCTCATGCGTTTGGTTGCTGGCACCGCCTTGATTGTTGATGCGGTCACGACGCTTCGTGGCGGGCCGCCGATCCTGGCCGCCATACCGCCTGCGCTCCGTGCCGTTGCCGGATTGCTGCTACTTGCTGGTCTATGGACGCCCATCGTCGGAGTAGTGGTGGCGGTTGTTGAGCTGTGGAAGGCCGTCTCCTCACTTGGGGATCCGTGGACCAGCATCGTGTTGGGGACGCTCGGTGTGGCTCTCGCACTACTCGGGCCCGGGGCCTGGTCGCTCGATGCTCGTCTGTTTGGGTGGAAGCGCATCAGCGGTCGGACTCGAAAGAGCTAGCCAGCAGCCCGTTTTCGAGGCCACCCCCGCCCTGCACAGAGTCGACGCGCGCCTCGAGATAGTTGGTACACGACTCCATCTAGGGTTTTAGGCTGGAGAAATGCGCGCCATGATTCTGGTGCGTATACGCCCTGCAGAGCTCTTTCAGGATTGTTCAGCACAACCGCAAGGAATCGATCCACCCGCGAAAGTAGGATGGCGAATCAGCGAGGAGACCGATGGACTGTTCCGATTCCCGCGCAGGCTCTCGAGGCACTTCAGTATCCGAAGTGCACGGCAGCCCGATGTATGCCGAGAACATCGTTGCTGACGAGCCTGCGTGGCGAGTTCCGCGCCAGACCTCCGCGTCGGCTTCATCAGCATCGAAGGTCATCGCCACGCGATGGCGTGCCGGCAGCGAGCGGACGCTTGAGTTTGGCGCCGAA
>Ga0137415_10002054_pt1 | contig 20059 bp, 11 predicted proteins | sample CZODoug3_1_1_16f_FD_183082 | JGI IMG/M metagenome (GOLD analysis project Ga0137415, IMG submission 183082) | Vadose zone soil fungal communities from Angelo Coast Range Reserve, California, USA - CZODoug3_1_1_16fungal (Hybrid Assembly) | ecosystem: Environmental > Terrestrial > Soil > Vadose...
CCTCCCGAGGGTGGCCGATGACCGAGAAGAAGCTCGTCGACATGACCTGGGATCCCGTCACGCGCGTCATCGGCAGCCTCGGCATCCACACCAAGATCGACTTCGAGAACCGCACGGTGGCCGAATGCCGCTCGACGTCTTCCATCTTCCGCGGCTACAGCGTGTTCATGAAGGGCAAGGATCCGCGCGACGCGCATTTCATCACCAGCCGCATCTGCGGCATCTGCGGCGACAACCACGCCACCTGCGGCGTCTACGCGCAGAACATGGCGTTCGGAGTGAAGCCGCCTCACCTGGCCGAGTGGATCATCAACTGCGCCGAGGCGGCCGAGTACATGTTCGACCACAACCTCTTCCAGGACAACCTGGTCGGGGTCGACTTCTGCGAGCGGATGGTGCGCGAGACCAATCCGTCGGTGCTTGCAAAGGCCGAGACCACGCTCGCGCCGCACTCGGACATTCACGGGCATCGCACGATCGCGGAGATCATGCGCGCGCTGAACCCCTTCGAGGGCTCCCTCTACAAGGAAGCGCTGCTGATGAGCCGGCTGGCGCGGGAGATGTTCTGCCTGATGGAAGGGCGGCACGTGCATCCCTCGACCCTCTATCCCGGCGGCGTGGGCACGGCCCCTTCGGTGCAGCTCTTCAGCGATTATCTGGTGCGGCTCACACGCTACATCGACTTCGTCAAGCGGATGGTGCCGCTCCACGACGATCTCTTCGATTTCTTCTATCAGGCGCTGCCCGGTTACGAGCGGGTCGGCCAGCGGCGCGTCCTGCTCGGGTGCTGGGGCGCGTTCCAGAACCCCGACGCTTGCGACTTCCGCTACCAGACCATGCCTTCGTGGGGTCGCGAGATGTACGTCACGCCGGGGATCGTCGTCGATGGCGAGCTGATCACCACCGATCTGGTCGAGATCAACCTCGGCATCCGCATCCTCCTCGGATCCTCGTTTTACGACGACTGGCAGGAGCAGGAGACGTTCGTCGAGGAAGACCCCCTCGGCAATCCGATCGATCAGCGCCATCCCTGGAACCAGACGACGCTCCCGCGGCCGCAGAAGCGCGACCTGCAGGGAAAGTACACGTGGGTGATGTCGCCGCGCTGGCTGGACAAGCGAAGCGGCGCGCACCTCGCGCTCGATAGCGGCGGCGGGCCCCTGGCGCGATTCTGGGTGACCGCGCTCGCGGGTAGAGTGGACTTTCCCGGCGTGAAGGCCACAGGCAGCAGCGTGAAGATTCGCCTGCCGAAGACGGCCAATCTTCCCGAGACCGAGCTGGAGTGGCGGATCCCGCGCTGGTCGAACACGCTCGAGCGCGACCGGGCGCGCACCTATTTCCAGGCCTATGCCGCGGCTGCCGCCCTCTATTTTCTCGAAAGGGGCCGCAAGGAGGTGCACGCCGGGAACCTGCGGACCTGGAGCAATTTCAAGGTGCCCGAAGAGGCGATCGGCTGCGGTTTCCACGAGGCCGTGCGTGGGCTGCTCTCGCACCACCTGGTCATCCGCAAGGGCCGCATCGCGAACTACCACCCCTATCCGCCCACTCCGTGGAACGCGAGCCCGCGGGACAGCTTCGGAACGCCAGGCCCTTACGAGGACGCCATCCAAGGCAGCCCGCTGTTCGAGGAGAACGGGCCCGAGTCGTTCAAGGGCATCGACATCATGCGGACGGTGCGCAGCTTCGATCCCTGCCTTCCCTGCGGCGTCCACATGATGCTGGGCGACGGCAAGGTGCTCGAAGTCCGGCATTCGCCGACCTTCGGCGCGCAGATCGGCGGACCGCCGTGAGCGCCGGCGACGGGCCACCGCTCAGCCCAGGCGAAGGCGCGGCCATCCTCGCGCAGCTCGCGCGCGGCCCGAATGGAAATCCGGGCTGGGCGACGGCGCTTCCTCAGCAGCTCGCGATTGCGGAGGCACGCTATCGCGCGCTGGTCGAGCAGATCCCCGCGGTGACGTTCATGGCTTCGCTGGCGGGCGGACTCAGCGATGTCTACGTGAGCCCGCAGATCGAGGGATTGCTCGGCTTCTCACAGGAAGAATGGATGAGCGATCCGGTGCTCTGGTTCCGGCAGCTCCATCCGGACGATCGCGAGCTCTGGAACGGCGAATTCGCCCGCGGCTGTGCGACCGGTGGACCATTTCGCGCCGAGTGCCGCTTCCTGACCAAGGACGACCAGGTGGTGTGGGTGCATGGGGAGGCCCGGCTGATCCCGGACGAGTTCGGACAGCCGGTGCTGCTCCAGGGCGTCGCCTTCGACATCACCGAGAGCAAGCGCGCCGAGGAGATCGTCAAGCATTCGCTGCGCGAGAAGGAGCTGCTCCTCAAGGAGATCCATCACCGGGTCAAGAACAACTTGCAGATCACCTCCAGCCTCCTCCGGCTGCAGGCAGGCAAGATCGCCGACGCTTCCGTGCGGCAACTGCTGCGCGAGAGCCAGGATCGAATCCGGTCGATGGCGCTGGTCCACGACATGCTCTACCGCTCACAGGATCTGGCACGGGTGGATTTTCCCGAGTACGTACGGACGCTGGTGGTCCAGCTGTTTCGCTCCTACAACGCGAGCGGCCGCATCCGGAACGTGGTGGAGCTCGAAGGGATCGTCTTCGGGGTCGATCTCGCCGTGCCCTGCGGGCTGATCATCAACGAGCTGGTGGCGAACGCGCTCAAGCATGCCTTTCCCGGCGAGCGCCGGGGCGAGGTGCGGGTGCGGATGACGGCGGCGCAGGATCGCTACAGGCTGTCGGTTCACGACGACGGAGTCGGACTGCCGGCGGGGCTCGATTTCCTCCACACCGAGACGCTGGGCCTGCAGCTCGTGCGCATGCTGACCGAGCAGATCGGCGGCCAGTTTCGCCTCGATCCGAGCACGGGGGCCGGGTTCGTGGTCGAATTTCCGGCGCAGCCGGGATCCCCATGAGCGCGCCGCGGCGGAACATTCTCGTCGTAGAGGACGAGAACATCGTCGCGATGGATCTGCGCGCGAGTCTCCTCGGGCTCGGGTACGACGTAACCGACACGGTCGGGACCGGAAGCGAGGCGATCGGGAGTGCCCAGCGCCGGCCGCCCGATCTGGTGCTGATGGACATCAACCTGCGCGGAGAGATGGATGGCATCACGGCCGCCGACGTGCTGCGCACGCGGATGGCCCTTCCCGTCGTCTATCTGACGGCATTTTCCGACGACTCGACGCTGCGGCGCGCGCGGGTGACCGAACCATTCGGATACCTGCTCAAGCCCTTCGATGAACGCGAGCTGCACATCGCCATCGAGATGGCGATTTACAGGCATCAGGCGCAGCGCGAGCACGAGAAGCTGTTGCAGGAACAGGCTGCGCGCGCAGCGATCGAGAAGCAGCATCGATGGACGCGCTTTCTCGCCGAGGCGAGCGACCAACTCTCCGCGACGCTGGACGTGAAGTCCACGTTGGACTCGCTCGTGCGGCTGGCAGTGCCGCAGCTCGCGGATTGGGCCATGGTCCACTTCAAGGAAGGCGACCAGATTCGCACGCCCGTGATTCATCACGCCCATGGCAAGGAACAGCTGCTTCACGACCTGCTCCGTCGCTATCCGCCACCGGTGGACCTGGCGCACGGATACCCGCACGTGATCCGCACCGGTCAGCCGGAGTTGCTCGGCGAAATCGGCGATCAGGTGCTCGAGGATGCGGCCGTCGACGAGGAGAACCTGACGTTGTTGCGCGCTCTCGGGCTCAAGTCGCTCATTTGTGTCCCCCTCACCATTCGCGGGTCGACGGAGGGGGCGCTCACGCTCTTGAGCGCGGAATCCGGGCGCACCTTTGCTCAGGAAGAGCGGCAGCACGCCGTGGAGTTCGCCCGGCGCTGTTCGACTGCCCTCGAGAATGGGAAACTGTACCAGCTCGCGCGAGAGGCGATCGCCGTGCGCGACGAATTCCTTTCCATCGCCTCGCACGAGCTGCGGACGCCGCTGACGTCCATGTTGCTCGGCGTCCAGGGGCTGGCGGGGGTAGTGGCGCAGTCCCAGGACGCCGGCGTGCGCGAAAGGACGGCGCGCATCGTCCAGCAGGTCCGGCGGCTGATCACCCTGATCGATTCATTGCTCGACGTCTCGCGGATCGCCGCAGGCAAGCTGGAGGTTTGTCCGGAGGAAATCGACCTTGCGCAGCTGGCAAGGGAGGTGGTCGGCCGGTTCTTCGAATCGGCGCGGCAGAGCGGTTCGTCGCTGCAGGTCCATGCTCCGGGCCAGCTCATGGGCGTTTGGGACCCGTCGCAAATCGACCAGGTGTTGACCAACCTGCTCGCGAACGCCATCAAGTTCGGCGCCGGCAAGCCCATCGAGGTCGTCGTCGAGGGCAATGACGCCTCCGTGCGCATGCTGGTCGCCGATCGGGGAATCGGTATTTCGAAGGACAAGATCCCTTTGGTCTTCGATCGCTTCGAACGGGCCGTGCCGGGGCGCAAGTACGGAGGGTTGGGCCTGGGTCTCTACATCGCCCGCCAGCTGGTCCTGGCGCACGGCGGTCGCATCGAGGTGGAGAGCGAGCCCGGACGTGGAGCGACGTTCGCCGTGCATCTCCCGCGGCGCTGCCAGCAAGCGGCCGCGACGTAACCTACTTCGCAGCCAGCGCTTTCTGCAGGGCACGCTCGGCGAGCGGGCCCATCAGATCGTAGCCGGCCCGATTGGGATGCACGCCGTCCTCGCCCAGACTGGCTTTCAGGCCGCCGTCGGCATCGGCCATGGCGGCGTGGTAGTCGAGATAAACGAGCCCGTTCTTCTCGGCATAGGCTCGGAGCAAGGTGTTGAGCGCGATGATCTTCCGAGCGGGTTCGAGCCCGGGGCTCCAGAGGTAGTTGCGCGCAGGGAGGATCGAGGCAAGGACCACGTGGATCCCATGGGCCGTGGCCAGCTCGACCATGGATTTCAGGTGATCGAAGGTGTCCTCCTCACGGTACGGCCCCGTGTTGCCGGCGATGTCGTTGGTCCCGGCCAGGATCACCACGGCCCGTGGCCTGAGGGCGATCACGTCCTGGCGGAAACGCACCAGCATCTGTGCGGTGGTCTGTCCGCCGATCCCGCGCGCGAGGTAGGGGCGGCGCTCGAAGAAAGCGGGAGCCGTGGAGACCCAGGCCTCGGTGATGGAATCCCCGAAGAAGACCACCCTGTTCTCCGCGGAGGTGGGAGGGCCGACGCGGGCATTCTCCGCTCGGTACCGGCCGAGTGCGGCCCAGTCTGCTTCCGGCGTCTTCGAAACGTCCACAGGGACGGAGCCTAGTGCGGCGCAGACGAGGAAGGCCAAGTGCTTCACGCTGGACCTCGCGGGTCGTGAGGAGATTCGACTACGCCGCCGTCAGGCGAGGCCACGTCCATTCGTCGCGATGACGTTGGAGTAGAAGCGCGCGCTCGCCTTCGGCGTTCGCCGCTGCGACTCGAAGTCGACGTGCACGATACCGAAGCGCATCGAGAAGCCCAGCGACCATTCGAGATTGTCGAGCAAGGACCAGACGAAGTAGCCGCGCACGTCGCACCCCGCCGCGATGGCGCCGTGCACGGCGCGCAGGTGGTCGCGCAGATAGGCCACGCGCAACGGGTCTTGCACGCCGTCGGCCGGCGCCTGAGGCGGGTCGTAGAACGCGGCGCCGTTCTCGGTGACATAGAGCGGCACGTCGCCGTAGCGCTTTTTCACCCAGAGCAGCGCGTCCTGAAGCCCCTGAGCGAAGACCTCCCAGGACATCTCGGTATGCGTGGCGTGGACCTGCCGCACCGCCGAGGCGCGCAGCGGCCAGCTCGTCGCATCTGCTCGGGTGACGCTGCGCGTGTAGTAGTTGACGCCCAGGAAATCGATGGGCACCCGGAGGGGCGCCACCTCCTCGGGCTTCCAGCGGGGCCAGGCTTCGCCGAAGATCTCCGCGAGCTCCTCCGGGTACCGGCCGAGGAGCGCGGCGTCCAGGTACTGGCGGTTCATGTACGCCTCAGCGCGCAGCGTCGCCGCCACGTCCGCCGCGTTCGCCGTCGCTGGATACTTGGGCTCCAGGTTGACGACCAGTCCGATGCGGTTGCGCCCCTCGGCTCGGTAGGCGGCGACCGACGCCGCATGCGCCCGCATCAAGTTGTGCGAAGCGCGCGGCGCCTCGAACGGGCTGCGATGCCCCGGCGCCAGCGTGCCGTGCAGGTAGCCGCCGTCGGACACCACCCAAGGCTCGTTCAAGGTGACCCACAGCTTGACGCGTCCGTCCAGCCGCCGGAACACTGCGCGCGAGTAGTCGGCGAACCAGTGCGCGACCTCGGGGTTGAGCCATCCGCCGCGGTCGTCCAGCGCGGCGGGAAGGTCCCAGTGGTAGAGCGTGGCCATGGGCTCGATCCCCTGGGCGAGCAGCTCGTCCACGAGGCGATCGTAGAAGTCGAGCCCCTTTGCATTGATGGCCCCGGTGCCCTCGGGGAGCACGCGCGACCAGGCGATGCTGAAGCGGTAGGCTTTGAGCCCCAGCTCGCGCATCAGCGCGATGTCCTCCCGGAAGCGCCGGTAGTGGTCGCAGGCCACGTCCCCGGTGTCGCCGTTGCGCACCCTCCCGGGCGTGTGCGCGAATCGGTGCCAGATGCTCGAACCGGCACCGTCGCTCACCGGCGAGCCTTCGATCTGATAGGCCGCGGTCGCCGCGCCCCAGAGGAAATGCTGCGGGAAGTTGTAGTCATCGTTCATGTCGGACCTCGAGCATCTCTAGCCCAGCTCGACGCGGAGGACGTCGGGCGCGTCCGCGCGCCGATGCGCGGTCCAGGCGTCCAGCGGAATCGCCGCGCCGCCGGCCCGGTATGGGTTGTCGACGCGGGTGAACGCCAAAGGCCGTCCGTTGAGGGCGATGAGCCGCGGCGAGTAGCCATGTCTGTCGACCTGAACTTCCACGTGCAACCGGCGCCCCAGCACCGACAGCTCCGCGCGCAGCCCGCTCAGTTCCGGCGCGATCACCGGGTCGATGACCAGAGCGGCTCCGTCGCGGCGCACTCCCAACAGGCCGGTCACGAGGAGCGAGAGCGCGACTCCCGGCCCGCTCGAGTACACGCGCCAGCCGCCGTCCAGGGCAACCGTCCCTGCAGCGACCTGCGCGTAGTCCTCCTGCGCCTGGTACCGGTCGCGAAATGCAGCGTCGGAGCTCGCGAAGTAGCAGTTCGCCTGGCGAAGGCTGGCCTGCGGCAATCGCTCCCGCAATTGCACCGGGTGCGCCAGCGCCAGGGATCGCAGCAGGCCCTGTGCATCGCCGACATGGGCTTGCATCTGCGCGTACCGCAGATGCGCGTGCGTATACATGATGCCGATCTCGCGCCCGAAGAAGGCGCTGCTCTCCGCGCGCTGGAACAGCCGCTCCGGGCCTCCGCGGTAGGGCAGGGGACGATCGAACAGGCGTGCGCCGTCCGGGCCCCACAGGTGCTCGCGCATGATCGTCAGATGCGCCGCGGCCTCCTCGGGCGTGCACAGGCCCTCCAGGATGGCGTGCATCATGGGCAGGAGGCTGTAGCGCACGCCGGTCTGGCGGTCGCGCGGGTGAAGCAGCAGCTCGTCTACAGCGCCCGCTGAGAAGACCCCGTAACCAGCGATGACACCGTCGGCCATCAGATACGTTCTGAAGTCACGCCGGATGTGGAGGATCTCGGCCTCCAGCCTGGCGGCTCGCTCCGCGTGGCCTGCGAACCGCAAGGCTTTGGCGAGAGCGGCGAGGGTCTGATGGTGTAGCGTCACGGTCCAGGCGCTGCACAGCCTCTCGCGCATGGACGGGTCGGCGGGCTGTAGAGAGTCGTTCCAGTCGCCGTGGCCGTACGCCGCCAGCGCGGTGCCGGCCACCCGGCGCCGCGCGATGACGTCGAGGGCGCGCTCCACGTGCTGCAGCAGCGTCGCCGGTGCCTCGCTGGCGCCTCGTCCGCCATGGAAGGGCACCTGCGCATCGAACAGGGAACCATCGCTCGTGCCCAGCACGGTTCGCGCGAGCGCGAGCAGCGGCCAGAAGACGATGTCGCCGTGCGAATCGCTCGCCCGCAGGTCGCGCTCGCGCTCGATGAACTGGAACCACTGCGGCCAGTCGCCGTCGGCGTTCTGCGCGGCGAAGACCCGGAGCACCAGGTCGCGGGCGGCTTCCGGGCAGTCCAGCGCCAGAAGCATCTCCAGGGGGCCCTGGCACGCGTCGCGCGTGCCCCAGCCCCCGCCGGAGTACTGCTCGAGCCCTCGCGGCGAGAGGTAGTGCACCAGGGCGTTGTTCAGCAGCCACGGTAGCATCTCGGCCAGGCGGCGCACTTCGCGCGCAGCGCCGTTCTCCCCCGATGCTCGCAGCGCCGGCAGCGGGAGCGGCGAGGGCAAAGATGGCGCGCCGCGCACCAGCCTCCCCGACAGCTCCAGGCCAAAGGAGCTGCTGGGCCCGCTCTCCACGCACAGGAACGGCAATCCTCGCGGCCGGCCATCCGTGAACAGGCGTCCGTCGCCCCGGACTACGACAGGAGCCGTGTTTTCGGGCAGCACCACGGCGAACCCCCCGCCCGGGAAGCGCGCGTGCAGCTCACTGCCCTCGGGAACGCCGACGAAGACTTCCTTGCCTTGCACGCGCCAGGCGACAGGCGTTGCGGAGTTGCCGTCGTCGCCACCCAGCGCCAGGTGCAATGTCGAGAGCCACGCCACTCGCGGGCCGTCGAGAACGCGCGCCCGCAGGCTCAGGGCATTCCTCCCGGCCTCTGCCCCGCTGACGACCTCCACGACGCCACGGGCGTGCCGGTAGATCCATCGGCAGGATTCAGGCCGCATCTCGAATGCCGAGGGCACACCGAGGAGCTGCCAGGCGCCGTCGACTTGCACGAACAGACGCAAGCCGTGTGAGCGGAAGAGCCCGAGCCAACTGTGCTGGGTGGACAGGAACCGGTTGACGCTGACGTGGCCCTGCGTGACCATCGAGTGGAAGACGCCCGACATCCACACCGTAGAAGTCAGCGACGACTCCTCCGGGACGCGGGCCTGCCCTGTTCTCAATAATTGGCCGTGCGGGCGCTGGGTCCGCGCCTCCTTGGCGCGCAGCACCACGTGGGCGTTCTCACCGCAGAAGAACGAGAGCAATTCGCCGCCGTCGCGCTCCTCGTGGCGCCGCTCGGCGCCGAAGAGCCGTACCAGCTCCGCCTCCTCCAGGTCGCGGCACTCGAGCATGGAGGCGGTCGCGAACAGCGTGCCGCCGCCGGGCTGATTGTCCTCGCGCGCCGGGCTCGAGGGCGGCAGCTCCAGCGAGGTGGCCCAAGAGAGCGCGGCATCCACGGCAGAGAGATCCTCCGCCGAGGTGGCCAGCGGGTGATCGGCCTGCAGCGCCACGAAGAACCCGCCCGCCCAGCGGGCGCCGGGCGCCAGCGCCACGATCTCGTCCTGGACAGCTGCGATGGCGTGCTCGTGCTGTAATCGCTGCCCCGGCAGCCCGTTCGACACCCCGCTCGGCAAGCCGCCCAGGCGCTGCGCGAGCCCGTAGAGTTGCAGGCCGTCGGTGGCGAAGGAGACGCCGCGCCGGAGTGAGCCGACGACGGCCCACGGGTGGCGGCCGGCCTGGGCAAGGTTCTGCCGGGCCGCCACCACCCAGCCGCAGGGCGCGTGTTCCCAACCGCTCAGATCGATGTAGTGGCTGACGTAGTGCTCGTTCAGGCGCACGGCACCGTAGCTCGCCAGCGCGAGGTCCTGGCCGAAGATCAGATCTGCGCGAAGCTCTTCCCGGGAGCGGTTCCCGAGTCGCACCTGCCAGCACCAGGCGGGCCGGTCCTCGGCGAGGGCGAGGCGCAGCTCGATGTGCACGCCCTGCCATTCGCCCGAGGCTCCAAAGCCCTCCGCCGAAGCTTGTCGCCGCAGAGGCGACTGCGGCCCGAGCAGCGGCACGGCTTCGACCTTCGCGCCGCGGTGCATCCGCAGCCACACGTTCGCGGGCGAGGGCTCCATGCCGTTGCCCATGAAGAGGTTCACCGCGACGCCGCCGAATCCGATTCGTCTCGCGCCGCCGTCGGGGTTGAGATCCAGGCTCAGGCCGGCGGCATTGGTGAGGCGCAGTGCCTCGGAGGACACGGGTTGCGACTCGGATCCGAGGATGTCAGTCATGGTGGCCTTGCTCATGGATCAAACTGCACGGTCGCGGGTCCTCTGGGAAGGACGAGCTCGCGGCCGGTCCAGAGTAGCTCGCCGCCGTCGTGACGTGCCCGCGGCAACGGACCGGCCAGCGGCCACGCAAGGCGCACCCCGCCCCGGGGTGGCAAGAGCCCCCCGGCCAGCTCGAGAAGGATGCCCCTTCCCGAGGGTGTCAGCGCATAGCTCAGCGGACCCTGCGGCGTCGACATGTTCTTCACGGCGACGCCGGAAGCCATCCACTCGTCGCTCAGGCCCGCGCCCAGCACCAACGCGTCGTCCTCCTCCCGCTCGTAGGCGAACATGTCGAGCACCGAGCGCAGGTAGTCCGAGGCGACCCAGGCATGCGGCATGTCGCCGAGGAAGTGCGGCTCCCGGGGATTGGGCAGCACCACCTCGGCCCACTGGTTCCAGCCTTCCGGCCGCCGGTCGTGCATGAAGAACTTCAAGAGCTCGTGCGCCCGCCCGGGCTGCCCCAGCCGCACCAGCGCCCCGACCATGCGCAGCTCGTAGGGCGTGTAGTCCTTCCACGGGCGCGTTCCCGCAGCGCGCTGCCGGGCCTCCTGCCAGTAGCGCTCGAAGGTGGCCGTCAACAGTCGGGGTGGGACGCGCGACTGCGCGGGATTGAGCGCCACCGACGTCGACGTCGGGTCGAAGTCCCCGCGGTCGGCCGCGCCTGGGATGGCGTCCGTGCCGAAGAGCGTGGCGGAGGCCTCGAGCGACTGCGCGAGCTCGGCCTGGAGCTCGTCGCGCCACTGCGCCCACTCCGTCGCTCGCGCCGTCTGGCCCAGGGCTTGCGCGATGACCACCGCATCCTTGTAGCCGCGCAGCGCCCAGAAGTCGTCCCAGTAGGAGAAGGCGGGCTTGTCCGAGTAGCCCTCGTGGCTGATGGACGGGGGCAGCAGCCCGCGGAGGTTCGCCGGGTGCGCGGCCGTGAACGGTGCGGTGCGCGTGCTCTGGCGCAGGCCCTCTAGCCAGCCGACGACCCGCTGCACCACCTCCCAGTGGCGGGCCAGGAAGGCCTTGTCCCTCGAGTGCCGCCACACCTCGGCCACCGCGTAGAGGTACTCGCCGTGGCTGTCGTTCTCGACCACGGGGTCGGCGCCGCGCGCATCCACGCAGCACGGCACCTTGCCCGAGGCGAACACGAATCCGGCGAACCAGTCCACGAAGTCGCGGGCAGCGTCGAGCTCGCCCAGGCGCACGAGGCCCGCGACCATCATGGCGCCGTCGCGGATCCAGGACCGCGCATACGAGCGCGTGCCCGGTCGTAGCGCGGCGCGGTCCCCCGACATCAGGATGTTCGCGTGGGCCGTCCGCACCGTGTCCGCCACCTGCCGCGAAGACGCAGGCAAGGTCAGCTCCATCTTGCCGAGGCGCGCGCGCCAACCTGCGGCCACCTGGTCCATGCGCTCGTCGATGGGCTGTGCGGCAGCGGGTCCGGGGTCGGCACCGAGCGGCGCGCTCCAGCGGACGACGCGCGTCTCGCCCGGCTGCAGCGTCAATTCCCACTGTAGCAGCGCAGAGGCGTGGCCCTGCTCATCCGTAAGGTCGTGCAGGGCCTGGGCGTCGCGCTGCCGGCGCAGGTCGATGCCGCCTGCGAGGGGCATGGCGGTGACCCGGCCCGGCGCTTCCGCGAAGATCAGCGCCTTTCCGCGGTTCACGATCAGCCGAGGCGCCTGCCACCGCAGCCGGCGGATGCGACTCGCGCCGCCCGGCGTGTTGAGGAATTGCTGCGGTGGGTTCACCTGCCACGGGCGCACGGCCAGGAGCAGCGTGAAAGCACGCGCCGAGCCGGAGGTATTGGTCAGCACGTACCGCGCCAGGAGCTGCGGCGCTGCCGGCTGCCCCTCGGCTGCCGCCGCGATGTCGAGCGCGAACAGGCCGTGCCGCCAGTGCACCTCCGGCATGGGCAGATGTCCTTCGCGCAGCGAATGGACGATCTGCACCTCGGCCCAGGTCATGAGCTGCCCCTCCGTCAGGACGGCCGGCTCCACGCTGAAGCCGCCGCGGCCAAGCTCCAGCGCGCCATCCTCGCTGAAGAGAGCCGAGCGCTCGCCGCCCCCGGCAACCCCCACCAGCGCCCAGTAGTTCTGCTCGCCGAGGAACGCCCGCGGGACGTGGCCGCGCGGCGCGTGACGCGCCAGCTCGGACAGGACCGCGTTGAAGTCGGGCCACTGTTTGCTGTCGCGCAGCTCGACGTGCAGCGGCGCCGCCGTGTCCAGCGCGCGGATCTTCAGGTGGCGCGCCTCGATCTCCGGGAGGTAGAGCGCGTCGAAGCCGCCGGAGCTGCGGCGCACACGGCGCAGCACCGTCCACCGCCGCGCATCCGGCGATGCCAGCACGTCGTAGTCGACCTGCCGTACCGGCTCGGGCCACTGCAGCAAAAGCCCATTGAGCTCGCGCGGCCGGAGAAGATCGAGCTCCAGCGTGCGTCCGCGCGTGCGGACCAAAGGGTCCGGCCAGATGGCAGGATCGGCTTCGCGCTCCTTGAGCCCCACTTGCGCGATGCACAGCGCGCCCTTGCCGCCGTCGCGCCCCGCCACCACCGCGAGCTCCAGGGTCTCGGTGCGCGCCAGCGCCTTCTCGGCGGTGGGCCCCCAGGCGAAGCTGAAGTGTCTCTCCTTGAAGGTGACGTCGGTCAGCTCCCGCGGCGTGGCATGGGTTGGCCGGTTCACCCACCAGACATTGTCGCCGCTCGCGTCCACGAGCTTGAGCTGGAAGTCGTTCACGCCGCCGCGGCCCTTGATCCGCACCCGCAAGGCGAATGCGCGAGGCCATTGGACGGGCATGGAACGCCTCATGACCGCGTAGCCCGACACGGAGCGGAAGTCGTACTCCAGGCACAGGCTGCCGTCGGCGTCGCGACGGATGGCGGCCTCCACCTGCTCGGACGCTAGCGCCTTCCATGCGGAGGCGACGCGGGCGTCCGCGAGCACGCGCTCGCGCGCCACGGCCGGCGCGCTTCCCAAGAGCACCGCCAGGATCAGGGTCGCCGCAATCAACCCTTCACGCTCCCGACCAGCAGGCCCTGCATGTAGTACCGCTGCAGGGCGAAGAAGAGCACGAGGACCGGCAGCACCGTGATCACAGCGCCGGCCATCATCAGCTCGACGTCCTGCACGTGCTCGCGCGACAAGGTGGCGAGCGCGACCGGCAAGGTCTGCATGTCGCGATCGGTGAGCACGATGAGGGGCCACATGAAGTCGTTCCAGGAGCCCATGAAGGCGAGCACCGCCAGGGTCACGACGATGGGCTTCAAGAGCGGCAGCACCACCCTGAGGAAGATGCGCCCCTCTCCCGCGCCGTCCAGGCGCGCCGCCTCGAGGAGCTCGTCGGGGATCGACTGCGCGTACTGCTTCACCAGATAAATGCCGAACACGCTCGCCAGCCAGGGCACCAGCACGCCGGGGGTGCTGTTGACGAGCCCCATCCGCTTCAGCATGAAGAAGAGGGGCATCATGGTGATCTGCCCCGGGATCACCAGGGCGCCGAGCAGGAGGCGGAAGATGCGCTCGCGTCCCCAGAAGCGCAGCTTGGCGAAGGCGTAGCCCGCGCTCAGGTTGAAGGTCAACGACAGCAGGGTGGCGAGCAGCGAGATCAGCAGGCTGTTGAAGGCCTGCCGGACGAGGCCGTGCTTCGCGAACAGCACCCGGTAGTTCTCGAGCGTGGCGGAGGCCGGCAGCACGGGCGGTGGATAGGTGCTCGCCTCACCGGGAGTCATCAAGGACGCACAGACCATCCAGGCGAGCGGGAACAGGGTGAGCGCCGCCAGCAGGACGAGCGCAGCGTTGACCCCCAGGAAGCCGAGGCGCGGCCTCATGCCGTCCCCCAGCGCCGCGACGCCCGGACCTGAAGGACGGTGAACCCGAACATGAAGAGGAAGAGCACGAAGGCCACCGCCGACCCGGTGCCCAGGCTCCACCATTTGAAGCCGTCTTCGTACATCAGGTACAGGACGGTGACCGTGCGCTGCGCCGGGCCGCCCTGGGTCATCACGTAGGGTTCGGCAAAGAGCTGGAAGTGGGCCGCCATGGTGAGGATGCTGACCATGAGCAGCATCGGCCCCAGCGACGGAAGGGTGATGTGGCGGAACACGGCCCATGTCCCGGCGCCGTCCAGGCGCGCGGCTTCGTACTGCTCGCTCGGAATCGCCTGCAGGCCAGCGAGCAGGATGATCATGTTGTAGCCGAAGTTCTTCCACACCGAGAGCAGCATGATCGCGGGCATCGCCCAGCGTGGATTGCCCAGCCAGTCGATTGGCGAGAAGCCCAGCGACGACAGGCCGTAGTTCAAGAGCCCGTAGCGGGTGTGCAGGAGGAAGCGCCACACCACCGCCACCGCCGCGAGCGTGGTCACCACCGGCACGAAGAGCGCGGTGCGATAGAGGCCCTTGAAGCGCGCCAGGGGCGAGCTCAACAAGAGCGCCGCCACCAGCGAGGCGGCGACGGACAGCGGCACGCCGACCACCACGAAGAACAGCGTGTTGAGCAGCGCCTGCCAGAAGAGCGGCCTCCGAAGCAGCTGGACGTAGTTGTCGAGCCCGATGAAGCGCACGTTGCGCAGGTCCGCCAGGCCGTAGATGTCGAAGTCGGTGGCGCTCATCACCAGCGCCGCCGCCACCGGCACCACGAAGAACACCGCGATGGCGAGGAGCGCGGGCGCCACGAACAGCCAGGCCGCTTGCGCCGGCTTCATCGACGCGCCCTTCTGTCGAGCATCCAGCGGCGTTTCTCGAGGATGAGGTCGGCGCGCGCATCCATCTCCTGCGCCACCCGCGCGGCGGGGATGTCGCCGTGCACCACCGCCTCCATGACCAGCCGGAGCTCGGTAGCAATGCGCTCCCACTCCGGCACCTGGGGCAAGGGGCGGACGCGGTCGAGCTGGTCGCGGAAGCCGCGGGCATACGGGTCGTGCGCCAGCGTCGGCGCGGCCCAGGCCGAGCGCCGGGCCGGCAGGTTGCCGCTGAGCCGGTAGAACTCCTGCTGCACCGCCGGGCGGGAGAGAAACTCTACCAGCTTCCAGGCCGCATCCGGTCGCGTCGAGCGCCGGAAGATGGCCAGGCTGCAGCCGCCGGCGCTCGACGCGCCGGGCCCATGCGGGCCGGGCAGCGGGGCCGTCATCCAGGACGCCTGCAGCGCGGGAGGCAGCCGCCTCTTCAACTCGCCGATCTGCCAGGGGCCGGAGATGAAGAAACTGAAGTAGCCGCGGGCGAACTCGTTCCAGACGTTGGCGACGTCGTTGCTGGTGACCCGTGGCGCCAAGTGCCGGTCGAACATCGACAGATAGAACTCCAGGGCGCGCGCGAAGCCCGCGCTGCGGAAGTTTCCCCGGCGCCCGCCGTCGCGCAGCATCGGTTCGCCCTGCTGCAGCCACAGCACCAGGAGCTGCTCGTACTCGTTGAGCGGCAGCAGCACCGCGTAGCGATCGGCGCCCCCGCGCTGCTTCACGGCGACTTGCATGCGCAGCCATTCATCCCAGTCGCGCGGCGGCGCGTCGAAGCCGGCCTGGGCCAACAAGTCGCGGCGATAGAACAGCACCCGGGTGTCCACGTACCAGGGCACGCCGTACTGCCGCCCCTCGATGACGTTGGTGGCCACGATGCCCGGGTCGTAGTCGCCGAGGTCGACCTGGGCCGAGGCGCGAAGGCGCTCGTCGAGGGGCACGATGGCGTCGAGGGCAACGAATTCGGGGAGCCAGGTGTTGCCCATCTGCGCGATGTCCGGCGTGGCGTCCCCGGCATATGCGGTGAGCAGCTTCTCGTGGGCGGCCGACCAGGGCAGCTGCTCCACGCGAACGCGCAGGCCCGGGTTCTCGCGCTCGAAGGCCGCGAGCAGCTCCGACGCGACTTCGCCCTCGCGGCCCATCGCCCAGAAGTGGAGGACGCGAGCATCCTCGCGAGCGCAGGCTGCGGCACAGAGGGCGGCCGCGACGCCCAGCAGCGCGCGACGCGACCGCGAGTGGCTGGTTCCTGCGCCCCCACGCTGGTGGGTGAGGACCCTCAACCCAACCATCCGCCGGTGAAGCCTGCTCGCAGCAGTCCGCGCTTGATGGCGGAATGCCGGCGCGTGCTCTTCCAGACGAGCTCCCCGCGGTAGTTGGCGATCATCGCCAGCAGCGGCCCCAGCTCGATGCCCAGGTAATCTCCGTCGACCCACCCCAGGCCCGGCACCACCCGGCCCTGGGTGATCCGGGCGTCGGTGAAGGTGAAGCTCTGGTTGAAGGCGTAGAAGCCGTAGCGCCCGTAGATGGCCGCCCCGTAGCGCTCGTACATCGCGGCGAGCGCCGGCAGAACGATCTCCGGCGCGAAGACGACCGACGAGCCGGCGGCATAGGGAGCGATGGTGCCGTCGTCGTAGGTTGCGGGTCCGCCCATGCCGCGGCCAGCGTAGCCCATGAAGCGGCGCTGCTTGCCGTTGAAGTAACGGGTGAAGTCTCCCGGCCCGTCGCAGGCGGTGATGCCCCAGACGTCGCGCCCGTATCCGGCCCAGCCCTCGGGGTTCGCGATCGCATAGCCTTGCTGTGCGTAGGTGGCGCGCCGCGAGTTCTCGAAGTAGTCGATGCCCTTGCCCCTCATGTAGGCATCGGACATGCCGCGCATGTCCACCCAACACTGGGTGAACTGATGGCCGAACAGGGGAGGGAAGCGCAGGTAGGTCTGTCCGTACTCGGTGACCCAGCCGGAGTTCGGGGAGGTTTCGTAGGTGCTCGTCCAGGCGGCCCAGGCGTCAGCGCCGAGCGAATGGTTGGGCGAACCCAGGGCCAAGAGGTAGAGCAGCGAGGCTTCGTTGTAGCCCTTCCAGTCGTAGGCGGAGAAGCCCTCCTCCGGGCTCCAGCCCATGGCCACGAGGGGCGAGCGCTGCTGGAACCAGGGCCAATCGACGCGGGCGTAGATGTCGTCCACCAGCCTGCGGATCAGCGTCTCCTCCGCGTCGGCCCCGTCGAACCATGCCTGGCAATGCAGCATGCCGGCGACGAGAAGCGTGGTGTCGATGGTCGACAGCTCGCAGGTGCCGAAGCGGGCGCCGGTCTTCGTGTCGAGGAAATGGTAGAAGAAGCCCTTGTAGCCGGTGACACCCGTCGCTCCGCTGCCCTGCGGCGCGTCGTGGAAGAAGCGGACCGTGGCGAGAACGCGGGCCCGCGCCTGCTCGCGAGTGATGAAGCCCCGCTGGGCGCCGGCGACGTAGCCGGTGAGGGCGAAGCCCACCGCCGCGATGCTGGAGAAGGACGGGGTGGGCCAGCGGTCCAGGGTCAGGCCGGTAGCAGGGTCAGTGGTGTCCCAGAAAAAGTCGAACGCGCGGCGCTCGAGATCGGTGAGCAGGGCGTCGGCGGGCAAGGGCGGAAGATTCACGGCCGCTGGGGTCGGCGCCGGGACGCCGTTCCTTCGGCACGCCGAAAGCGGCACCGCGAGGAAGGCCGCGAGCAGATCGCGGCGCCCGAGGTGAGCCCGCACCCGCCCATCGAGGCGAGCAGGCGAGGCAGGTGGCGGCGGCCGCGGTGCGCTTTTTCTCTGATTCATAGGGTCGGGAGGATTCTGCGGGCCCGCGCAGGCTCCCGAGGCGGGAACCTGCGCGGGCGGGTGGATGCGTCGACTCAGAAGCTATAGTTCCCGGAGAGCTTCAGGGTGCGCGTCGGTCCGCGAATCCCGATTGCTTTGTTGAGGCTGAGGTTGTCCAGACCGAGCGAGTTGGCGGCTTTTCCTGGGGCCACACCCACGCCCCCGAAGGGGTTGGTGTCGTAGGAGTCGTTGGTCCAGTTGAACACGTCGAGGACGTCCGCACGGATCGTGAACGCCCCGGCCCCGGTGCCGAATCGCTTGGACAGGCTCAGATCGAGCTGCTTGAACGCCGCCGAGTCTGCCAGGAGGGCCACCGCACCTCCGTTTGAGAGATCGCACGGATTGTTGCCGACGAACGGACATCCGACGACGCGCCGCGGGAGCCCGCTGCCGTAGGTGAACTTGCCGGACACCACGAAGTCCCACGGCAGGTTGTCCGCCAGGGCCGCGACCACCAGGCGGTGCTTGTCGACGAGGCGCGAGGTATTCCACGGCCGATCGGCGGGTGCCCTGCCGTAGGTCCAATCGAAGATGTCGTCATTCCACTCGCGATGCTTGGTCTTCGCGTCGTTGAAGGTATAGGCGATCGTCGCAGTCCAGCGCGACGCCCTCGTGTAGGGTTTCTCTACCTTCAGCATCAGCGACCGCGTGCGGGTCTCCCCGATGAAGTCGCCCAGGATCAGCGACCCGAATCCGGCCGGGCCGCCCCAGAGCGGGTCGACGGCCGACTGCGTGGCCCACCCGCCATTGAGGTCGCGATTGCCGCTGAACCACTGGAACTGGTTCTTCCCGTCGAGCTCGCTGATGACGGCCTCTACGTTGAACTGCAACACGGCCTGGCGAACGCCCAAGCTGTACTGATCGGTGTAGGGCATCTTGAAGTTGTTCCGGATCAGCCAGATCTCGCCATTGGGCTGCGCGTTCTTTTGCATTTCGTCGAGCGCGTTGTTGGCCATGGCGCGGTCATAGGAGCGGCCGAAGCCGCCGAACACCACGGTGCCCTTGTCGCCAAGGACGTCATACGAGAATCCCAGGCGTGGTGCGATCGCTCCCAGGTACGTCTTGCGCGAATGACCATCTGCAATGTAGTCCGCGACATTGATTCCGCCCTTGGCGAGCGATTGCGCGTAGGTCTGACCTGCTGCCGCCGTTTGACCCGTGAAGGTCCGGGTGTCGGGTGCGTTGAGGGCCGCGACCCGATCTGCGGGGGTCGCGTAGCCATTGTTCAGCATGTTGGTCTCGACGTCCCAACGTACGCCCAGATTGAGCTGCAACCGGCTGGTGAGATCCCAGTCGTCCTGCGCATAGACGCCAATCTGGCCGTTGTTGATGCTCACCGCCGTCGGAGCGAGCGCCCGATCGATCTTGCACTGGTCGCTGTTGTTGCCGTTGTTGATGACATTGGTTCCGGTGCATCTCCCGCTCCCGGCGTCGTAGTACGGAAGCCCCGTGGTGGGGTCGACCAGGGTATTGACGACGTCGACGCCGCGCGAGGTTCCGGAGAGGTCGTAATTGAGGTAGGAGAGCTTCGCTCCGCTCTTGAAGACGTGCTTCGCGAGCCCCGCATAGGTCAAGTCCTGGGCCAGGGTGACGCCTCTCTGCCCACGCACCTGGTTGTCGGGCGACCCGCCCGTGAGAAGCACGTCCGAGCCGCTGGCGATGGTCCCGGGCGCGGCGGTGAAGTCCGCGCCGTTGATGCTGTACTCGCCGCCCTGCACGCTGATCGGCGCCGTGGAGATTCCCGCGATCGGGACCGCGTTCGAGACGACCAGCGCGTTGCTCGGCGCGTCGAGGTTGTCGACGAAGGCGAACGGCACCGGCAGCACCGTCTCGGTGTAGACCGGTAGCAAGGAGTTGAAGCGGATCTGGCCGAAGAGCGCCGCGAGGCCACCTTCGCCATGCTGCACGAAATCGGCGGCGAAGCGCTGCAGCGAGCCGTCGGCGCCATAGGCCACGTCGAGCACATCGAAGCGCCCCTTCAGGGTGTTGCAGCCGCGGCCCTCGCCGCTCAGGTTGATCCCGGGGGAGGGGCCGTTGTTGAACGGATAGCGCACGGCCATCTCGTAGGCGCCCACGGCGAGCGGCGCGCTCTGCGGCCCTGCGAGGTCCAGCGTCCAGAAGTTTCCGGCGCCCTGGATGGTCAATGAAACGCCGTTCTGGATGTTGCGTCCCGGAATCGTGCCCGGTGCTGTCGCCGGCCTGATCACGTATCCGGTGCCGCTATAGAGAGCGCGCTGCTGACCTGCGCCGATGAAGTCGCCGGGCTGGCTGTGGTAGTAGAGGATGTTTATGCCCGGCGCGAACGGCGTCGTGGTCTGGAACGTAGCACTCGCTGCACCGATCTTCACCGTGGCGAAGGTGGAAGTGCCCGGCAAGCTCGAGGAGCGCAGCTGCAGGCG
>Ga0137415_10002055_pt1 | contig 20045 bp, 13 predicted proteins | sample CZODoug3_1_1_16f_FD_183082 | JGI IMG/M metagenome (GOLD analysis project Ga0137415, IMG submission 183082) | Vadose zone soil fungal communities from Angelo Coast Range Reserve, California, USA - CZODoug3_1_1_16fungal (Hybrid Assembly) | ecosystem: Environmental > Terrestrial > Soil > Vadose...
CCAGAACAGACCGATATCGCTCGGTTCTGGAGCGACAATCCGCCCTTGCAATGGAATCGTGCCTGGCGCGCGTTGTCCATCACCAAAGGCCTCGGATTGGCTGAGAACGCCCGGTACTTCGCTGTGCTAGCCAGTGCATCCGCCGATGCGCTGATTGCCTGCTGGGACGCCAAGTACTTCTATAACTTCTGGCGGCCCGTTACTGCCATTCGAGCCGGCGATTCCGACGGCAACCCGGAAACCGCTCCGGATCCGGCGTGGATAGGGCTCATTGTCACCCCGAACCATCCCGAGTACCCTGCAGCCCACGGCTGCTTCAGCGGCGCCTCGACTGAGACTCTGAAGTATCTCTTCGGCACCGACGAGATCAGCTTCTCGGTTGACAGCAACGTTACGGGGCTCGTGAACCCCGTCCGAACGTATTCTCGTTTCTCAGACGCGCTGACGGAAGTCCTTGACGCCCGGATCTATGGCGGAATGCACTACAGAAACTCGACCCGGGTCGGCGCAAACATAGGAAAGCAGGTGTCCAGGTTTACGACGAGGCACTTCTTCCGCCCCCGCAAGCATCACGGGAACAAAACGAACGAATAGTACACGCGTTGACGAAGGGTGACGGTTGCTATTGGAGCAGCAACTGTCCCCCCTCTCAAAGCACAGCGCCTGCTCTCGAAGAAATTCAGCAGAAGCTGCCGGGGAGGATTGATCTCTTCGAACCGGATCATCCGGGTATGCACACTACCGACACGGTGGATTTCGACGTCATTGTCTTTGGCGAAGTGAATCTCGAATTGGACGACGGAGCTGAGGTTCTTCTCAAGGCAGGTGATTACGTAATTCAGAACGGAACTCGCTACGCTTCCCACAACCGGTCCTCGGGGAAGTACGTGATCTCGGTCGCGATAGTCGGCGCGGAGCGCCGTAGTCCATCCCGGGGCACACTACGAAGAGTATTGCCGGAACGTGGATCGACGGTGGCCGCGTGTGCGAGCCTGGGACAAGCCGCAATAGCGGTGGAATTGGGGAATGTGGGCGATTGGACACGTTGCTTCGCGCACTCGTGAACAATCCCGTCCGAGCGCCCACTTGCCGATGGTAAGAAAACCTCTCGGTTTAGGACCAGTGGTCACCAACTCTTATCCTTGGGATTACGTCGGGGTTACTCGCAATGGGCTCAAAATTGTCGGCAAGGATTCATGGAGCTGCCCTTTGCCGCCGCTAATCGGTAAACAGAGAGCGACTGGGGAGGACTCGTCCTGCTCCTGGCAGCTACTGCAGCTTCGCGTATTCGGCCTTGGCCTCTTTCAGAATGGGGATGTCGGGGTCAGCGTCTTTCCAGAGAGCGAAAAAATCCTGATATGCCGTGCGAGCGTTGGTCGCGTCGTGCTGCGCGGCAAGAGCGCGGGCGAGGCCGAGCTCGGCCAAGGACCAATGAAACGAAAACAGCTGCAGTGTCTGCCGCGTTAAGAATTTCCTGAACTCCTGTGCGCCCTCGCTGGGTTTGCCACTAGCCAGGTAAGCGTTGCCACGAAGCACATGCGTTTGGAACCAAAGCCCGTCTTCGTATGCCTGGGCAGGGGCAAGTGTCTGAACAGCCGCATCGGCCTTACCGCGGTGTATATCCAGTTGCGCCTCAATGCGGGGAACGATTACGTTTTTCACCATCGTGTCATCGGGGCGAGCGCTCCTCCCTTCGGTCATGAGCGCTTCGGCGCGCTTGTCCATTCCGGCAACCGCGAGGACGTCAGCCGCGGATAACAGTAAGCCGGGGTCGCGTGAAATGGCCAGAGCCGAATCAACTCCCTCAATTGCCCGGGACGAGTATCCTAAACCGGCTTCGGCGGCTGCTGCCAAAAGTAGCTGATTTGCGGCGTAGTCGCTCATGTTCAGCCGTTTTGCCTGGTCGACGATACGGCCCCTCAACTCCCGCATCTCTTGCACTTTGCCGAGCGCCGCCGCATGCGAAGCTTCTTGATCCAGCGTGCGCAATTCGCCTTCGGGACTCGCCTTTGCCAGTCCCTCCATACGCGCCACACCTGCACTGTCACCTCGGACGATGGCGGAGCGAGCGAGGGCGACATAAAGACCCGTGCTTGCGATCTTCCTTTGCTGGGCCTGGGCAAGCAGGGCGTCAGCGTTGTCCAGAGCGCCCAAACTGCGGTAGCTTGCCGAGCCAACGAGGTAACAGTTCAGAGTGTCGGGTTCAAGGCTGATGGCGGCCAGGCAGTTCTCGATTGACTTTTCATATTGCCCGAGGGACTGATAGTCCACCGCGAGATTGATACGCGAGACCTCGTCGCGTGGATAAGTCTGCTTCATCAGTTCCCACGCCTGGATCGATTTGTCCACCTCTCCCACATTGAAATAATAGAAGGCGGTTATGTAGAGCCGCTCGTATTCGCTGGTACGGGCACGCAATTCGAATGCCTTGGACACCTCCTTCGTGGCCGAGCCGAGTTGCCCTGTATTGCCGGCGACAACGCCGAGCCGCAGGTGCGCCAGCGCGAAGTTCGGGTCTAACTCGATGGCCCGCTGGTAGAAGGGTATGGAACCGATGTCCTCCAGCTTGCTGTGCAGCTCGTCGCCAAGTGTGTAGGCTTTCAATGCCTCGAGCGAAGATGTGGTCGCCTCATCCAACCGTTTGTCGAACTGCTTAACGGAGGCCAGAGTTTCGCCCAGTTCGCCACGCAGCTTAGTGGCCGCCTCGCCGAGGGCCTTGAGCACCCCGTCCTTGCTGGGCGCCGGCTGTTGTGTTTGTGCCAGCGAGTCACCTGTGGAGGCGTTAATTGCCTCCAGCGTGATCAGATACTGGCTCCCCAGCTGCGCGATCGAGCCGGTCAGCATGGCCTTGATGGCGTTGCGCTGACAGATCTCGCGGCCGATATCGGCCGTCATGCGCACGTCAGGTGGTCGTCCCATGAATTTCAGTGTCTGCTGTACTTTCTGCTCAGGCACAACGTTCAGAAAGGGCGACTGCTGCAGATCGACGGCGAGAGCCTTCTTGAGTGTCCCGTCAAAGACGGCATCGCCGGTTGTGTTGACGAAATCGACCAGTAAAATCGAGTCCTTCTCCGTGATGGCGCGAGCGCGCGACGAGCGGAAGTAGAGGGCGCCTACGACGATCACCAGCGCGAGCGCACCGAGGAGGGCGAGAATTTTCCCCATCGGGCGGCGCGGGACATCCACATCTACGGACCCGCTGGGCGGGGCGGCGGGCACGCGGGCGGTACTACTTCTCTCCTGGGCTGGCGGAACGGAGGCAGATGCGGGTCCTGAGGCGGGCGTAAAGACGGCGCTCGAAGCCGGCAGCTCGACCTCGGTTGGTACGATCGCGCGTCCGGAGTCCGAATCTCGCTTCAGGCGCTGCAGGTCGGCTCGTAAATCACCGGCGTGCTGGTAACGCAGGTTACGATCTTTCTCAAGCGCCTTGTTGACGATGCGCTCCAGTTCGACCGGGAGATCGGGATTCAGGCGTACCGGAGCTACCGGGGCTTTGCGGAGAATGGAATCGAATAGGGCCGCCGATGTTTCCCCTCGGAAGGGGAGGGTGCCGGTCGCCATCTCATACAGGACCGCGCCGAACGAGAACAGGTCGGTGCGGCCATCGATTTCTTTACCCAGGGCCTGCTCGGGCGACATGTAGGCGACCGTTCCCAACGCGGTGCCGGGGCTGGTCAAATGCCGCTCGTCTGCGCCCGCGGTAGCTTCTTCCAGGGCCACGTCGGTGCGGTCGCCCGCTGGAGTCAGCTTGGCGAGGCCGAAATCGAGGATCTTGGCGTGGCCGCGCTTGGTCACAAAGATGTTGGCGGGCTTGATGTCTCGGTGGACGATACCCTGCGCGTGGGCAGCATCGAGCGCATCCGCGATCTCGATCGCCAGAGCAAGTAATGCATCGGTCTCTATCGGCTTTCCGGCGATGCGATGCTTCAACGTCACGCCGTCCAGAAACTCCATGGCGATGAACGCTTCACCGTGTTGATCGTCAATCTCGTAGATCGTGCAGATGTTCGGATGATTCAGGGCAGAGGCAGCCTTGGCTTCGCGCTGAAAGCGGCTGAGGACTTGCGGGTCTTTGGCTACCTCGTCGGGCAGGAACTTCAGGGCAACAAACCGCCCCAGCTTCACATCCTCGGCCTTGTAAACCACACCCATCCCGCCGCCACCCAACTTCTCGACAACACGGTAGTGGGAGATGGTTTGGCCGATCATTTGGGGAGATGCCCCGGTTTTCGCGCCGCTTCATCTTACGGACGCTCCATTGGCTAGTCAACGAATGACCGGATTTGGCTGAAGCGTGTCGGAGCTGGAACAATCGGCTTGGAACGGGCCATCTGCGGAATTGGCCGTGCCCGATATTCAATTCCAGTCGCTCACGCGGTCACTCCCGGCATGACAGACTGTGGGTGGAAGGCAGGGGTTGTGGCCACTCGTCCGGGATTGCCTTGTCCTTCCGATACCTGCCCGCGTTGGGACCAGGAAGCTTAATATATCCATTGCGAAAGGGCTTTGGTCTTTCGTCGACCGCGGCCTTCCAAAGGACCTCCAGATATGAGCCAGCGATTATCCCTCGATCGCGGATCTTTCAAGCGGTCCCTGTCCGCTCTATTCCAGCACATGCAAAGGCAGGGACTGCGCGGTAGCACGGGTGATCGGATTGACCCCCAGTGGCAGTCGGACCTGATCCAGATAAGGCAGGAACTAAAGAGCGGCGCGCTCGACCTGAATGCCGTCATCAACCGGCTCGTGAAGCTGACTCGGAGCGTAGTTGGCGCCGGTGGCGCAGGCGTTTGGCTGTTCGCCGATAACGAGATCTTCTACAGCGCAGGAGCAGGTAACGCATCGAACGACGAGGGATTGCGCCTCCGAGTGATTTCAAAACTGGCGATCTCCTGCCAGCTCAACAAGGATTCGCAATTTCCAGGCGAGCCAACCGCAAGCAATACGCTCTACGACGCCAGCCATGGAAGCGGCTGCGCCGAGTCTTTGTTCGTCGAGCCCGTCTACCAAGGACATAACGTCGCCGGAGCGCTGGCCGTATTTTCCGATGAGCTCGATGCCTTTACCGAGCGCGATGCCGCCAATGTCCACGTGCTGGCCGGCGTGCTAGCCGAGGCACTCGGCAAGGCCGCGGAATCGGGGCAGCAACAGAGCGTGGCCTTGGAACCCGCAGCCATGTTGCAGTTGATCGAGCGGATGATTCCGGCTCTGCAAAGGATGTTAGAGGGCGACGAGAACGAGCGTCCCTCGAGGCACCATTCTTCGCAGCGTGCACCAGAGAACGACCTTCCCACTGCAGACAGGAACACGATTCCGCTGCAATCCTCGCACGAATCGTGGGTGAGACCTCCTGCCACGGAAGTGATCGCTCGGACCGGGGCAGAACCCGAGCAAGCGGCGCCTGCCCGGCCTCTCGAGGACACATATGTAGCCGGGATAGGAATGTGGGCTGCGTTGAAGTGCAAGCTCACTGAGGCTTCCGCCCTCTGGCCCGTAGCCAGGCTGAAGTTGGAGCGCACGCTCGCTTTTGTGAGCGCCTACACCTCGCGCACCCTCAAATGGCTGAGACTCAAACTATTTGGGCTTTCACGTCGCATCAGGGAAGCTGGGCATCGGGTTTGGCGGACAGGTCGTAACTCCTCTGATTCTCCATCACTGGCATCCAAAACCGCGCATCGCTTTCAGCGAGGTCTGCGCCACGCGCGGGATCTGTTCCAGCATGCCTTAAAGGTTGTCAGTACTCGGCTTCAGATGCTTCTCCAGTCTCGGCCGAGTCTGCGGGCTCCCCTCAGCGCGGCTTCTGTCCTGGGAGTTCTCGTAATCGTAATCACGTTCTTTATGCTGAAGGCGGGTCGGCACAATCCTGCTCAAAGCGCGGCGTCCAGATCGCGGACCACCGCGCGGGAGAACACCAGTCCACGCAGCGCCGCGAAGTCGGACGCTCGGGAAGCGCACGGGGGTGAGCAGCTCGGAACGCCTGCTCCGCTACCGGTGAGCCACCTGCATGTCACCGACCGCGCGACCGAGGCCGCTGTACGGACTCTGAGCCGCTACGAACTGGCCGGACTACGTCGCCGGGCGGAATATGGAGATGATTCTGCGGCATTCCAATTGGGAATGGCTTACGAGATCGGACGTGGGGTCCCACAACGCTGTGCAACCGCTGCCCAATGGGTCGCGAGAGCGGCTGGTGAGGGCAACGCCGCGGCAGAATACAATCTCGGGCTGCGCTATCGCGAGGGTGACGGCGTCGCGGTCGATGAAGATGAAGCCGTGAAGTGGCTGCAGAAGGCGGCAGCCCGGCAAAGTTCTGACGCCCAGGTGGCGCTGGGGGTGCTCACCTCGTCTCAGGCGCGTGTCATCCCCTCTTCTCAGACCTCGCACTAGCCAAACCCACGACAAAATCCCCTTATCGTGGCATCGCCAGCCTCGCTGAGTCTCAGGATTGAGTTCCATAGTCCTCAGAGCACCAATCAGCGAGTTCCTCAGCTGGGCCTTCAGGGCAGGAAATGCAGGACGTTTCGCGGGCCGACATTCGGCCCCGAGCTCTCAAAAGCGGCGCGTTTGGAAGCTGGCTACGGCCACGTTCGATCTCGAGCCACGGCGGCCTTAGCGTTAGCTTTTCTGGCGCACAAGCCCGTTTTGCCTGCAAATTGCAGGCAAAATGGACTTTTTTTTGAGGGGAAGGCAGGGCCGCCGTTCTGCGAGGCCCACAGATGGCGGCCTTGTGGCTGCCACCAGGTCGAGCGACTGGCGACATGCTAGGTTCCAACTTGCTATTCTGGCAAGTTACTTTGGGACATGTACCAGCTAGGTTCCGTCTCCTCAACCTCTTGCGCTGTTACTTCGGTTTTCACTCCGCTCGCCCGTTCTCGACTGGCCAAGCGAGGACACAAGCGATTGCGCTAGACCGCTAGGGGTAAAGCGGCCTTCATTGACAGTCCGGTTCGGGCAACGGGGGACGCAATCGAACCCGGGGCATCTTTATCACGCCACGAGCCGAAAGACTGGCGCCAAACAGAAGCAGCATTGCGCCCGCGTACGTCCACACTAGCAGCGTCACGGGCAGCCAGAAGACTGTGCCGTACGCCCGCTGAAAATCGAGCAGCGGCAAGGTCCAGCCGAATATCAGCTTGAACACCTCCGCCAGCAATCCGGTGTAGAAGGCCGCGGGGAAGACCTGCAGGACCGGCACCTTGCCGTTTGGCACCCACCAGAACACGAGCCAGAAGCTAAGGATGGTCATCGGCAAGGCAAAGACCTTCATGACCACGAAATTCAGTCCCGCGTTCAGCCACAGGATGTGGATCGGATCGGCAAGCGCGGCCTTGCACGCCGCAGCGAACACCACCCCGGCGTAGGCAAGTGCGGCGCAACTGCCCACTAGCAAGAGGCTCACGATCTGGTTACCCACGTAGCTACGGTTCTTCTTGATCCCCCAAACCCCGTTCAGCGCGACCTCAAAGGGCAGAAACACGCCGCTCGAAGATACTGCCAGCATGATCAACGAGAACACCTGCACTCCGTGGTGCGAGGTCAAACGAACGAGGTCGCTTTTGAGTTCCACGGCACCCGCCGGGAGATACTCGGCCACGAGTTGATAAATCATCCGCTCAGCCGGCGGGGATTGTGTCAGGTGAGCGATCGTGATGAGCAGTACCAGGAATGGTACAAGGGCCAGGATTGCGTTGGCCGCGACCGAGTATGCATAGGTATGCGCCTCGCAGGTGCTGAGAAATCTCGCACTCGGTCCTATCAAGGTTGCTGTTTGCCTCACAAGCAACCAAACACGACGAGTCTGTTCTTTCCAACCGGGCGGTGCCGATCCCGCTGCGACAATAGTCGCCATGAACTCTCCATTGGTCGGCCGCATCGTTGCGGCTTGATTCGGGTCACTCTCAGTGGAGCTTTGCTCGACGATCGCCCGGCAGACATCAGACATGCAGAGCCACGGAGCGTCGCTTATTTAGCACGATTCCTGTGCGCGGCAGACATCGCAAACTTGATGGGTGCGGACGTTTGTCCTGCGTGCTGCTTTCCTGGACACGGGTGCTCAAACGGGGGACTCAGAATAGGAATCTTGCACTCGCCGGAGTGGCAGGACATAGATTACTAAGGTTGCTGTCCTGAACCGGGCTGTCGTGCCCGTGCGACGCTTGGCTCAACCCATCGGGCCATCACGGGTGTTGTGACACCACCAGGGCGTCGCGGACCGTGAGCCAATCTGATTCAGGCCGGCGTCCTTGCGACATCCATAACCTGGGCACTCAGCGCTTCTTATGCGCCTTTCGCCACTTTGCCCAGCGTGTCTTCTGGGCTGCCCGGATACGAGCGATCGCAGCTGCTGACATTGTCCGTTTCTTGCGAGTGCGGGTGGATTCAACCTTCGGCCCCTTGACTTTGGCCCAGCGAGCGCGCTGCGCCGCCGCGATCCGCGCCCGACCGGCTGCGGACATTCCTCCCTTGCGAGGGACCGCGTTGGCGCTTACTCCGTTTAGTGCTGAAATCGCGCTATTGACACTGCCAAGTTGAGTGGTCAGACGGTTGCGTTCCTGCTGAAGTTGGTTCAGTATCGAGGTGAGATTGGGCATGGGGAGATTCTACGGCCGCTTCGCCTTTTCTGCGTCGGAAATCTGCCGTATTGAAGGGTAGGCCGCGCCCACACTACCTTGAATGACTCCGTTTCTCCGTCTCGGTTTTGCGCACGATCAGCTCCGTCCACTGAACTACGGAGGCAAGGATGGCCTCGATCCAGGTTCTTACCCGGGAGGGCCGCGCCCACGCATCTAATTTGCAGTGCCGCGTCGATTCGCAGTTTTCATTGACCGCTCCGCCTCCCTATCGGAGGTCAGATCCGCGTGAGAGCTCCCAAATCCGAGCTCTGAGGGCATGAAATGAGCACCTTGGGCATACGACTCTTATTTCCCAGCAGGATGGAACGTAGTCCTGTCGCTGCCTGGCTCATTCAGAGAATGGTGGCGGTCAGGGAGTGCATGGACGAAGGGCTTCCTGAACCCGCACTGAGCCTGCTGTATTCAGGGATTGACGCGCTTGGGTGGTTGGCTGCACCGGCCGGGACGCTGGACGCGTCAAAAAGCACGTTTGAGGATTGGTGCTCGCGCTACCTGTTGCCGAAGCTCAACGCGGGTAGCGAGAACGAACCGACAGCCATGGACCTCTACGCGTCACGGTGCGGGGTACTCCACACCTCAACCGCAGAATCAAAGCTTGAGGGCAACACTCACGAAGTTTTCTATCGCTTCAGGGGAAAGGCGGCTGCGAACCCTGTACTGAACGCATCCCAGGCGCCTTTGTTCGTGGAGATTGACAGCCTCGCGCGTGCCTTTGACGAGGGCAGCCGGGCGTTTGTTCGAGACCTGAATCAGGACCAGAACCGACTTCGAATTGCGGAAGAACGTGCTGGGCGGTTTTTCAGCTGGGATAAGGTGGAGAGGGCGCTCTGAGCGTGCCCTTCGGTTCCTGCTTCGCGGTTTTTCATCGGCGCATCGGTCCGGGGCGGGCTTAAAGTGCCCTCTGGGCACGGCCCTCCGTTAATGCCGCAACGACACGCTCAGCCCCGCCACCATCGACAAGTGATCGGGTGCGCTCTGCCATCGCTTGTCTGAGGTCACGCGAAGAGACCACACTCCGGAGGCGATCCACGATGGCCTTTCCAGTTACGGTCTCTCCTCGTCCCAGGTTGACGACCATCCCTTTCTCAGCAAGCTGCCGGGCAACCGGTTCCTGATTGTCCGCTAACACGATCAGCAGAGCCGGCAATCCCATGAAACACATCTCCCAGGTCGTCGTTCCCGCGCCTGACACCGCCACATCGGCCCATGCCATGAGTTCCGGCATGTTGCCAACGTTCTCAACCAGACGCACCGTTCGCCCATTCTCTTCCATCAATTCGCGCAGTTTCGGCAAGTGCGGGTTGCTGCCGCCCGCCACCACGATCCCCTCGAGCTCAGGTTCGGACATGATGGCCGCCGCAACGCACGCCGTGATGTTGTCCGGATCGCTGCCTCCCAGCGTGACCAGCACCTTCCGCGCGACCGGGGGGATCTTCCGTTTCCATCCACCCCAGGCACCGAACTCCCGCCGCAGCAGGGTAAACCGCGGACCCAGGAGTAATCGGGTCGAAGCCTCCCGATTCGGGTAGAGCGCCTCGCAGGCATGGGGGTTCTGATTCAAGACCAGATCGGCCGAGTAGCGCCCCGCCAGAGCGATATCGTCCACCAACAACACCTGCAAGCCTGCTCGTTTCAGGTGAGCCTGATACTCTGGGCCAAAAACGTACCCGTCCACGGCCACCCAGTTCGCCGCATTTTGACGCGCCCATCTGGCCGTTCCGTCGGCATCTTCGGCACTGCCCGCGGACTCAGTCAGACGCACGAGGTCCAACCGCTCGGCGCGTACACGCTCCTCAACCGCGGGCGTGGTTTCGGCCATCGCAAAGATGGCGTGTCCGGCCGCATCTTTCCACCTCTGCGCCAGGGCGAGGCAGCGCATCACGTGTCCTGTTCCGATGGCGATGCTGGCATCGCACCGGATCAGCAGGTTGCCTGACACCGCCATCCCTCGCGTCGCCCCTTCTGCATGATGCTGCGGCTCATTTCAACTGGCTCCAGTTCCCTGTTCTGCATACCAACTAGTGCGAATAATGAGTCGTCACTTTCCTCACCGCTGCGAGCACATCTTCCACATCCTGTTCGCTCATTCCGGAAAACATCGGCAGACTGATGAGCTGTTCGTACGCGCGCTCCGCCACGGGATACTCCCCGCCCTGGTATCCGAACTGATCGCGGTAGTAGCGATGCAAATGCACCGGGAGGTAGTGCACGTTCACGCCAATGTTTTCCGATCGCAGTGCGCGCAACAGCTGGCCGCGATCCGCGCTTAGCTGGGCAGCATTCACGCGGATCGGGTACAGATGCCAGGCAGATTTCACATCCTGGCGCACGTTTGGACGGACGACTCCTGGAAGATCCTGGAATGCTGCCGTGTACCTCGCGGCAATCTCGCGGCGGCGAACGAGATTAGCTTCCAGCTTCTTCAATTGTGAAAGCCCGAGCGCACAGGCGACGTCAGTCAGGCGATAGTTGAACCCCAGGAGCACCATCTCGTGGCGCCACTGTCCCGAGGCATTCCGCTGGCGCGCATCTGTCGACATGCCGTGGTTTCGGAACCTGCGCAGCAATTCAGCGAAATCCGCGCGATCGGTCGTCACCATGCCGCCCTCGCCGGTCGTCAGGTGCTTCACCGGGTGAAAACTGAAAACCGACATATGCGCGATGCTGCCGGTGCGGCGCCCGCGGTATTCGGCGCCCAGCGCATGACAGGCATCTTCCACAACGGTGAGGTTATGCTTCTCCGCCAACCCGAGAATGGCATCCAGATCCGCGGGGTGCCCGGCGAAGGCGACCGGCAGAATGGCGCGCGTCTTGGGCGTGATGCGCTCGGCCACGCGTTCCGGATCAATGTTGAGCGTGTCGGAACTGACGTCGGCAAAGACCGGTCGCGCGCCCTGATAGAGCACGCAGTTCGCAGTCGCAGCGAAAGTCACCGGTGACGTGATTGCCTCATCTCCGGGCTTTAGGCCAGCGGCAAACGCAGCTCCGTGGAGGGCCGCCGTGCCGGAACTGAAGGAAACCGCATATTTTGCGCTCACCTGGTGCGCGAACGCTTGCTCGAATTCGTCGACCTTCGGACCGGTGGTGAGCCAGTCGGAGCGCAGGGTATCAACTACGGCCCGGATGTCGTCCTCATCAATCGATTGGCGACCATACGGCAGTAGCGTGTTGCGGACGGGACTGCCCCCATCGATTGCGAGCACGTCCGGCCTGGTCGGGGTCGCGCACATCTCCTTCGCGTGGCTATGCGGGGACTGGAGATTCGTCGGGCTCACTGGAAGCAAGGAACTCCTGGAGGTGCTCGTTTGTGAGCCACGCGGGGTTGGTATCGCTTGCGTAGCGGAAGCCCTCCGGCAACGCTCTTCCGTTCAACCAGTTCTCCCCCTTCCACCAGGGGTGTGAGGGCTGGATGACATACATGTCTTTCACCTCTACGGTGTTGCGCGCCTCGTCTTCCGACACCAGCGCTTCGTGGAGTTTTTCGCCTGGCCGGATTCCGATGGTCTCGATCTCGCAACCCGGAGCAATGCATTCCGCCAGGTCCATCATCCTCATGCTGGGGATCTTGGGCACAAAGATCTCGCCGCCGTGCATCTCTTCCAGGCAGCGGATGACAAATTTCACGCCGCTTTCAAGCGTGATCCAGAAACGGGTCATGCGGGGATCGGTAATGGTGATCTTGCCGCGTTTGCGCTGCTCGAGAAACACGGGGATCACGCCGCCCCGACTCCCCACAACGTTGCCATAACGGGCACAGCTAAAACGCGCGTTCTTGGTCCCGGGGTGAGCATTGGCCTGAACGAACATCTTCTCCGCACAGAGCTTGGTGGCACCATACAAGTTGATGGGATTCACGGCCTTGTCGGTGCTCAAGGCGAGGATACGCCCGACGCCCTGGTTGATGGCCGCGTCGATGACGTTGCGGCCGCCCATGATGTTGGTCTGGATCGCCTCGAAAGGGTTGTCCTCGCACGAGGGCACCTGTTTCAGGGCCGCGGCGTGCACGACGATGGAGACCCCCGCGCAAGCCCGCTCCAGACGGGCCGGATCCCGAACGTCCCCGATGAAATAACGCAGGCTGGGATGATCGAGGCCGGAGACGCGCATGTCATGCTGCTTCAGTTCGTCGCGGCTGAATACCACGAGCTTTTTCGGGTGGTATTCCTGCAGCATGATCTCGACGAATTTCTTGCCGAATGAGCCCGTTCCGCCCGTAACCAGGACGACCTGTTCCGACCAATTGATCAATTACGCCTCACAGAAATTGAACCTGATTCCAATACCGTTCGAGTAGGAGAGCACGGAAGTCGCCGAGCGCGCCGGCAGGCGGGCATCCTTGGTCGTCCCCCGTAAAACCACGAATTGTAAGTATATCGGAGACGCGACCACGGTGATTTCCTTCCTGTACCGCGATTGAGGGCTGCCCTGGGCATCCGCAGTCGCAAGCACTTTGGCCGGCAACTGCGCGAGGATTGTTCGGGGCCGCAGGTGCTCGGAATCGCCAATGGACTCGAGCAGGCGCCAATGCCCGCTCGGATCGCGCGCTTCGAGTTTCAGGTGAGAGAGCTTTGGGTCTCCCTCTTGCCGAATCACCTCCTGAAACCGTACGGGGCTCGGCCAGCTCAGTTCCACCCAGGTTTCCGCCGGATCGGTCTCCTCCTTCGAGGTCCACCCGGGTGTTCGCGAGATCGCCGTCGATCAGATTCTCGGGCTTGGCGCCTTCAGACGCGCTGGAGGCCGTCGCACGCGCGGCCTAGAGCCACGTTGCCCCCCGGCGTCTCCTGGGCGGCAAGTGCGATCGGAATGGCGGTCAGGACAAGGAGTGTGCAGAGCACAGCAGCACGGAAGTACGGGGGGCCCGGATTCATCGCTAAAAGCGAAGCCGCTGGAGGTACTCGTAGCTGATCCGGGCGCTCTCGAGCGGCATCTTTGGATTGTCATGCTCGACGAAGTAATGCTGGATGCCAGCTTGTTCCGAATGCGCAAAGATGCGTTTCCAATCGATGATCCCGCTACCTACTTCAGTGAGGTCAGTCATGCTCGCGCCGGCAAACCTTCCCTCCTTGACGGTGGCAAGATCGGGAACTTTCTTGAGATCTTTCACGTGCACCATGGGAAAGCGACCGGGATACTGGGCGAAATACTTGACTGGATCCTGGCCGCCGACGGTGATCCAGCACAGGTCCATTTCCATCTTCACCAGATTTGGATCGCACTCTTTTAGCAGGATGTCGTAGGGAAGCTCTCCGCTGGCGGTGGGGATAAATTCGACCCAATGATTGTGATAGGCAAACTGTATGCCGGTCTTGTGACTGATCTCGCCGGCTCGATTGAAAGTCTCGGCTGCGCGCTGCCATCCATCAGCTCGAGCGAGAAGATCGTCGCCGATCCAAGGATTGACGATGTAGGTGTGCCCGATGATTTTGCTGTCTTCAATCACCTTCGACCACTGGTCACGCAAGCTCGAAAAAGGGACGTGGGTCGAGGGCGCGACCAGGCCGTGCCGAATCAACGCGTCCCGCACGACTTTGGGTGGTTTATCGACAAAATCGCCCAGCTCCAATTCGCGATATCCGATGGCGGCGATTTTGGCCAGCGTGCCATCGAAGTCCTGCTTGAGCACATCCCGCACCGTGTAAAGCTGAATTCCAACCGTCTTGATGCGGTGTTCTTCGACGGCCCAGGCGAGACTCCGCCCCAGAATGGTTGCTGCCGAGATTGTGCCCAGGAACGTGCGTCGATCCATGTCCGATGCCTCCGATTGGGTGCTGGGGGTGCTCTGCGTACCACCTCGCCAGATATTCAGCACGTTGGCGTGCAGACCAAGCCGCGGTTGATTTTACACATCCAGCCGTATGAGATCGACACTGAAACTACAAATTCGCTAATTCGGCGGCACAGCCGATTGCTCGACTGTACGGCAGGGCCTGATACGCTTCCTGGGTGCCTGCGCACGCAAGCCCCTCACAATCGAATCTGGTGTTCGGCTCATGCCTGCGGGAAATTGGACTGTTACAATTTTCGGCAGCCATGAAAGCAAACCTAACCCGATTGATCCCATCCGCTCAGCATCGCCGCCGGTTCATGAAGAACCAGGGTCTCCGGATTTTTATTTTGGCCGAGCTGCTGCTGATGCTTTCGATGCTATCTGCCGCCCAGGGGGGAGATACCATCGTCGTCGATCCGTCAGCTCCCGCACATGCCTTCCCGCATTTCTGGGAGCAGATGTTCGGCTCCGGCCGCGCGATCCTGAGCCTTCGCGACAGCTATCGGCGGGATATGCGCGAAGTAAAGCAGATCACCGACTTTCGCTACGTTCGCTTTCACGCCATCTTTCACGACGAAGTCGGCATTTACGACGAGGACGACCATGGGCAACCCGTCTTCAACTTCTCCTACCTCGATCAAAGCTATGACGGATTGCTCGCCAACGGGGTGCGGCCCTTCGTCGAACTGAGCTTCATGCCCAAGAAATTGGCGTCCAAGGATATGCTCCACGCCTTCTGGTACAAGCAGAACATCGCGCCGCCCAAGGATTACGCGAAGTGGGACGCTCTCATCACCGAGTTCGCCAAGCATCTGATCGAGCGCTACGGGATCGACGAAGTCAGCCAGTGGTATTTCGAGGTTTGGAACGAGCCCAACCTCGATTTCTGGGGAGGCGAACCTAAACAGGCGACCTACTGGGAGCTTTACGATCACACCGCGCGAGCCCTCAAAGCGGTGAACGCGCGTCTGCGAGTCGGCGGCCCCGCCACCGCGCAAGCGGCCTGGGCCGATGCATTCATCAAACATTGCGCAGACAACCAGGTGCCGGTGGATTTTGTGTCGTCGCACGTTTATGGCAACGACAAGGCAGAGGACATCTTCGGCACGCACGAAGTGATTCCCCGCAATCAGATGGTCTGCCGCGCGATCAGGAAGGTGCATGACCAGATCCAGTCTTCGTCCATGCCAAAGCTTCCCCTGATCTGGAGCGAGTTCAACGCGAGTTACATGAACGAACCGCTGGTGACCGATACGGCCTACATGGGGCCCTGGCTCGCCGACACGATTCGGCAATGTGACGGTCTGGTGGACGTGATGTCCTACTGGACATTCTCCGACGTCTTCGAAGAGCAAGGAGTCGTCAAGACACCGTTCTATGGCGGCTTTGGCTTGATTGCAGCCGGCGGAATTCCGAAGCCAGCTTTCAACGCGTTCAAGCTGTTGCACGAACTTGGGGACTCGCGCATTGAGGTCAAGTCCGACCACGCCCTGGCCACCCGCAGGAGCGACGGCTCAATCGTGGTGGCAGTGTGGAACTATGCCCCTCCCGAAAAAGAAGGTGCGTTGATAACAGTCACTCTCCGGTTTAAGGGCGCCACAACCACGCAAGCGCAGGTGTCGGTGGTTGATCCCCGGCACGGAGACATTCTCCCGACATACGAGGCAATGGGTTCACCACGATATCCGACGCAGACCCAGATCCTCAAATTGCGAAAAGCCGCTGACTTGGCGCCCCAGGAGCCGCGCAATCTCACACATGGCGAGTTGACGCTCACCCTGCCGTCGTACGGGCTGGCATTGATCACCGTGAAGTAGCGCGGGATGCGACCCGCCGCACGATGAGCGCGATGGGAAGCCCGACGCAGAAGATGTGGATGACCACGCCGATCACCATCATCTGGAAAGAAAATGGGTATTTTCTGGCCGCCGACAAAGGCACCACGATGCGGTTCATGAAGAAATACACCGCCACACCGTACAAAACTCCGGAGAAAACGGCGTGCTGACCGAGGAATTCGAGCCGGCGAGTCGCCACCGCGAAGACAGCGGCCGCTGAATACGCGATGACGAAATGACACAGCAGCCCGAACAACGCAGTTGCCAGTCCGCCTTCGAAGGCTCGTGGTCCCAGCAGTCCGGCGGCAATCCCCTGCAAGAGCCGAGTGGGTCGAAGTCCAAAGAAGCCATACACGACGAGGGCGGCGGTAATATCCAGCACGCCGCACACGAACCCAGCCCAGACAATGGCGCGCCCAGTCCGAGGTCTCTGCTCTGCAACAGCTCCGACCGCCTGGCTCACAGGTTCTCCCAGAACGTATCCCTGCGCGACGAATATCACCCCGCCAGCGCATCCGGGAACTGGCAGAGTAGCTCAAGACGGGGAGTATACGGGACCCATGGGTTCAACGAGAGCAACGAATGTGTTGTTATGCCAGCGGCGGGGTGGTCATGGTTGAAAAGCTCGATTCCACCGGACTGGTTTTTCCTGAACCTTAAATCTCGCCAATCCTTTTGGTTTCCTATAGATGCGCGCTCAGATTTCGCTTCCCTCAACCTCCCAAATCAGCTTGAGGGTCAGGCCGTTTCTCTCGATTTCGCATATACACGCTGTCACGGCTTAACAGGGATGCCGCGGGCGCCGGGGTCGTTCACGTGTGGCTCTTTCACTTGGCACAGACTCTCTCCCAGGCACTCACATCAGAACTTTCCAGAATACCAAGCACGGACCTATGCCGACCGAATGTTGCATGGAACAATTCCTTCGCGATGGGATGAGTCGAACGTGCGACTAGGCAGTCAACTCCGACGGAGTATCTGGATCGATAGGCGTTTCCCGTTGATTGGGTGGCTGGTCCCGCAGCCTCAGGCTGCGTCGCCAATTCTTTCGTGCGCGATCCGGTCGCGCACGAAGGACGGGCAGGAAGCGATGCCGAACTCACGGTGTTCGCCGCGAGCAAGGAATTGCACGGCCGCCGAGTCGGTCTCCGCCAGCATGGCGAGATCGAGCACCGCCCACAGGCGGCAGTCCGCTGCCGATTGCACGAGTTGGTTGAGGTAGGGCAGGTGGCCTTCAAACAATCTGCCGGAGACGCGAATGGTGACTGTGGGAGTGGGGCAGTCGGACATCATTTCTCCATCCTTTTTGTTGTATGGGTCTGTTGGGTTGATGTCTTCAGAAAACATAACAATCTGCGCGTTTTCCCTCGCACGATACGAGGGATGTGACACGTTGTCTTCCCGGAACTTGTGGACCAGCACTACGAACAGCACCCATCCTGCCAGCAGGACAGCCACGGGCAGCAGGTGGAGGAGCAGTTCGGAAGCCACGGCTCAATTCTCCCGGACGCCGACTGGGAGTGGCTGACCCAGGGAGGCAAAATCTGGCTGCATTGGAGTTGTTCGGGGGATGGCATCCTTCCATTGGCGCCAGCTGCGCTTTCCTATTAGAGGACGCTCGGCACAAAAGTTGCGTAAAGATTCGGTAAATATTGGTCAAGTCGGGCCTTCTCTGCGTCGGCGACTGTCAGCCGTGAATCCGATTACTCCCATTGAGTCGTAGCTTTCGGCAGTTTCTCGTTCCCTTCCGTATCAGGTACGCCCGACTCCAACCGAGGCAGCTTCGCTTTAAGCAGCACCGCCTTCGAGACCTGCCCGGTTTGCGAAATCTTGACGCGAAGAACTGACAGTAACTGGCGGAGTCCAGGCCGGTTGCGCGGCAAGGATTTCAGTGCCAGTGTCCTCAGAAATCCCAGTTCACAGTCTTGCGCCGCGGTGGCCGTCACGCTGTAGTTGCGCCTCGGTGAGAGTCGCGGCTAAGCCTGCCAGTGCGCCGGGACCCCGGGGTGCTGGGGAGCTTTGCCGGGGGTCAACGCCGAAGACCAGGCTAGCTGTGCCTCAGAAACCTGCCGAAAGCCCGTTCCCCACGCCCGAATAACCGGTCGACCTCGTTCTGCGCTCTTTCGCAGCGCCCTTCGAGAAGAGCCCCGCGTCGGTTGGGGCACCGCCGGAGGGTAACCGGACGGGACCGACGCGGGGTCATTTTGCAGTTCTGAAGTTGGCAAAAGCCTATTCCCGCATGTCTCTGGCTTCAATCGGGTCGAGCCTTTAAGGTCCATCTTCGACAATCAAAAGGCGTACATTGTGGGCTCGGTCAGGGTTAACTGATTCACTTCAAAGCATGATTAGCGATCCCTGCATGGTCGCTCCTCACGCGAACACCTTCGATAGCAGGCAATTACAAAATCGGTCCGATCATTGAGTCTACCGCTGCGTCGCACGCCCCCCTGGGCCGCACGCACAGCGGCAACCTCATGAATGACGAAGAGCGCTGGAGCGCCTTCATGTGTCATTCATGTGTCTCGGCTTTGGCGGGTAGGGTGAAACAAAAACTTGCGCCGCGCGGGGTGTTGTCGGCAGCCCACAAGCGGCCACCATGCGATTCGATAATGGAGCGGCTGATGCGAAGTCCCATGCCGGTCCCATGGGGCTTGGTCGTAAAGAAGGCATCGAAGATCTGCTCCGCTTGTTGCGCGGGTAGCCCCACGCCGGTATCGCTGATCGATACCATAACGTGCTCGTTTTTCGCTGGCTGCGAATTGATGATTAGCTCGCGCGTCGTGTCCACGTCCTTCATCGCATCGATACCATTGAGCAGGAGGTTCATCAGGACCTGCTGCAATTGCACGCGATCTCCCATAACTTGTGGAAGATCCGACGCCAATTCCGTCTGGACTGAAATGGAGTGTCGGGTTGCTTCGCTGCGCAGCAGGACGATCATCTCTCGAATCACTTCGTTGACATCCACCAACTCCCGTTGCGGACTAACCTTTTCGAAAAGCAGACGGATCCGGCTGATGATATCGGCCGCACGGGTTGCGTCTTTAACCATTCTTGACGCAGCCTCACGCGCCTCTTCCAGATCGGGTTGATCCCGCCTAAGCCAGCGCAAGCAGGTATTGGCGTCGGTGGCGGCGGCGGCAATCGGTTGATTCACTTCGTGCGCGAGCGAGGCCGTCAGCTCTCCGATGGTGGTCACCCGGTTAGCGTGTGCGAGCTCCACCTGCGCCTGGCGCAATCTCTCGCGCTCTGCCTCCGCCAGCTTGCGCTCGGTGATGTCGATCACGGTACCCACGAATTCAACCAGATCGCCGGATGGGCTGAGAACGGGATGACCTACTATGTGGACGTCTCTGATCTCGCCGCCGGGATGAACGATTCGGTAATCCGACTCGAAATCTGCTTTTTCACGCAATGCTGTCTCGGCCGTTTCCCTATTTTTGGCTTGATCATCCGGATGGATGCGTTGAAAGAATGTTTCAACTCGCGGTTGTCCACCGTGCGGGTCAAACCCTAGTACGCGGTAGCATTCCTCGGACCAGTACCGAATTTCGCCTGTAGCAGGGGTCCATGCCCAACTGCCCGTATGGCTGAGCCTTTGCGCTTCGGCTAAGTATGCCTCGCTCTCCCGAAGCGTCTCTTCCGCCTGCTTTGCTACGGTGACGTCCATCACCGCTCCTACGAACTCGGCGCTGCCCGATTCATCGCTTAAGGCATGAGCCACAACGTGGAGATGTTTGACGGAACCATCCGGCATCAGCAAGCGATATTCATGTTCAAAATTCTTCCCATCCTGCGACGCGCGTTCGA
>Ga0137415_10002056_pt1 | contig 20045 bp, 22 predicted proteins | sample CZODoug3_1_1_16f_FD_183082 | JGI IMG/M metagenome (GOLD analysis project Ga0137415, IMG submission 183082) | Vadose zone soil fungal communities from Angelo Coast Range Reserve, California, USA - CZODoug3_1_1_16fungal (Hybrid Assembly) | ecosystem: Environmental > Terrestrial > Soil > Vadose...
GCGGATCTTCGACACGGCGGTCGAGCGGACCAAGAAGGCCGGCGGCACCCAGCTGCCCGGGGACCAGGCGTTCGCGCTGCACGACACCTTCGGCTTCCCGATCGACCTGACCCTGGAGATGGCCGCCGAGGCCGGTCTGACCGTCGACCAGGACGGCTTCCGGACGCTGATGAACGAGCAGCGCACCCGGGCCAAGACCGACGCCGCCGCCCGCAAGACCGGGCACGCCGACGCCACGGTCTACCGCGCGGTGCTGGACAACCACGGCAACACGGTGTTCCTCGGCTACCACGAGCTGGCCACCGAGAGCCGCGTGCTCGGCCTGGTGCGCGACGGGCAGTCGGTGCCGGCGGCCTCGGAGGGCGACGCGGTTGAGGTCGTGCTGGACCGCACGCCGTTCTACGCCGAGGCCGGTGGCCAGCAAGCCGACTCGGGCACGCTGCGCGGCGAGGGCTTCGTGGTGCGGGTCGACGACGTGCAGTCGCCGGTCACCGGGCTGCGGGTGCACCGGGGCACGGTGACCGCCGGCACGGTCACGGTCGACGCAGGAGCCATCGCCGAGGTCGACACCGTGCGCCGCTCGGCCATCTCCCGCGCGCACACCGCCACCCACCTGGTGCACGCCGGGGTGCGTAACGCGCTGGGCACCTCCGCCGCGCAGGCCGGTTCGCTGAACGCCCCCGGCCGGCTGCGGTTCGACTTCACCTCGCCGACCGGTGCGGTGTCGCCGGCCGCGCTGACGGAGATCGAGGAAGAGGTCAACTCGGTCCTGCAGGAGAACCGCGAGGTCGAGTGGTACGAGACCACGATGGACGAGGCCCGCAAGCTCGGCGCGATGATGCTGTTCGGCGAGAAGTACGGCGACCGGGTCCGCGTCGTGGACATGGGCGACTACTCCCGCGAGCTGTGCGGTGGCACGCACGTCGCCCGCACCGGCGAGCTCGGCGTGGTCAAGGTGCTGTCCGAGGCCTCGATCGGGTCCGGGGTGCGCCGGGTGGAGGCCCTGGTCGGGCTGGACGCGTTCCAGTACATGTCCAAGGAGCACCTGCTGGTGTCCCAGCTGTCCGACCAGCTCAAGTCCCGTCCGGAGGACCTGCCGGACCGGGTTGCCGGCCTGGTCGAGCGGCTGCGGGCGGCCGAGCGGGACCTGGAGAAGCACCGCGCCGACGCGGTACTGGCCTCGGCCGGCGCGCTCGCCGACGGCGCCGAGGACCTGGACGGGATCGCGCTGGTCGCGGTCGAGGCGCCAGCCGGCACCAGCGCAGGCGACCTGCGCGCGCTGGCCTCCGACGTACGGTCGCGCCTGGGCACCCGGCCGGGCGTGGTGGCGCTGTTCGGCACCGAGGGCGACCGCGTGTCGTTCGTGGTGGCCACCACCGCGACCGCGCGCGAGCGGGGGCTGGCCGCCGGCAAGCTGATCCCGAGCTTCGCCCCGGCGGTGGCCGGTCGCGGCGGCGGCAAGCCGGACCTCGCCCAGGGCGGCGGCACCAACCCGGCCGGCGTGCCGGAGGCGGTGCGGGCACTGCGCGAGGCGCTGCGCGGCTCCGCGCGCGGCACGGGGTGACCGCGGCGGGCTCGGACGCCGGGTCGGGGCAGCGGATCGGCCGAGGTCGCCGGCTCGGCGTCGATGTCGGATCGGTGCGGGTCGGGGTCGCTCTCAGTGACCCCGATGGGCTCCTGGCCACCCCGCTGGCTACTCTCCGACGTGACGAGCGGGACAGTTCGGACCTTCGCCAGCTGGCCGAGCTCGTCATCGAGCACGAGGTGGTTGAGGTGGTGGTCGGACTGCCCCGCACGCTCGCGGGCCGGGAGGGTCCGGCCGCCCAGGCCGCCCGGGACTACGTCAGTGCGCTCGGCCCGCTGCTCTCGGTGCCAGTCCAGCTGTCCGACGAGCGGTTGACCACGGTCCTGGCGATCCGCACGCTGAGTGATCGCGGGGTGCGCGGCCGCAAGCAGCGGGCCGTGGTCGACCAGGCCGCCGCTGTGGAGATCCTGCAGGGTTGGTTGGACTCCCACCGCGCGGTGGGCGGCGGGTGACCGGGGTGACATCCAGACCGGGCGGACCAGCGTGGGACCGCCCCGGCCAGCGTGGGCCGGACCACGGCGCTGACCAGGTGGCCGAGCCCGACTACGACACCCAGCCGTTGGCCGCGATCCGGCACGACACGAGCTGGCCGCTCACGGCTGACCGGGACAACGGGCCGGCCCGGCCGTACGACCCGAACCGCCCGGCCAACCAGTTCCGCAACCGCGGCGCGGACGGCGGCCCCGGTCCGGACCGAGGCCCTCGCCCGGAGCGCGGTCCCGGCCTGGAGCGAGGTCCCGGCCCGGGCGCGGACCGCCCGCGCGGCGCGTCGGAGCCGCCCGCGCGGACCGGCGGACGGGGTCCCCGGCCGCCCGGCTCGCCCCGCCGGCGCTGGCGTGGACCGCTGCTCGGCCTGGTCGGGTTCGCCGCGATCGTCGCGGTCGGCGCGTTCCTGCTGTACCGGTCGTTGTTCGCGGTGCCGGACTACGACGGCCCCGGCCAGGGCGACGTGATCGTGCAGGTCCAGGCCGGCGACACGACCAGCGCCATCGCCACCGAGCTGGCCCGCGAGAACGTGGTGCGCAGCGCGAGGGCCTTCACCGCGGCCGCCGCCGAGGACGAGTCGCGGGCCCGCTCGGTGCAGCCGGGCTACTACCGGCTGCGGCTGCAGATGTCCGGCGAGGACGCCGTGGAGCTGATCCTCGACCCGAAGTCGCGGGTCGGCCAGCTGGAGATTCGCGGCGGCGTGCAGCTGGACGACACCCGCGGCGCCGACGGCTCGGTGACCCCCGGCGTGCTGTCGCTGATCTCCAGGGCCACCTGCACGACGCTGAACGGGGCGAGCACCTGCCTCAGCTCGGACCAGCTCGGCAACGCGATGGCGACGACCCCGCCGGCCCAGCTCGGGGTGCCGGGCTGGGCGCTGGCCGACGTCACCAAGGCCGACCCCCGGCGCCGGCTGGAGGGGCTGATCGCGCCCGGTCGCTACGACGTCCGCCCCGGCAGCTCCGCGCAGGAGGTGCTGCGCACCCTGGTGGCCGCCTCGGTCACCCAGTACGAGGCGCTCGGCATCACCGCCGCGCCCGAGCAGGGCCGGTACAGCCCGTACCAGCTGCTCGTGATCGCCTCGCTGGTGGAGAAGGAAGGCATCACGCCGGACTTCGGCAAGATCTCCCAGGTGCTCTACAACCGGCTCAGCACCCGGACCCGCCTCGAGCTGGACTCCACCGTGAACTACCCGCTGGACCTGCAGGCGCTGCGGACTAGCACCGCGGACCGGACCCGGCCCGGCCCGTACAACAGCTACCTCAACTACGGCCTGCCGCCGACGCCGATCGGCGCGCCAGGACAGCGGGCCATCCAGGCGATGCTGCACCCGGAGCCCGGCCCGTGGCTGTTCTTCGTGCGCTGCCAGAAGGACGGCACCTCGTGCTTCGCGACCACGCTGCCCCAGCACCAGGACAACGTGCGGATCGCGATGGCCGCCGGGGCGTTCTGATGCCGCCCGAATCGGCACCGGAGCTGGTGCCGGGACCCCGGCGGGCGGCGGTGCTGGGTTCGCCGGTCGGGCACTCGCGTTCGCCGGCGCTGCACCGGGCCGCGTACGCCGCGCTCGGCCTCGGCGGCTGGCGCTACGACGCGATCGAGTGCACCGAGGCGGCGCTGCCCGCACTGGTGGACGGGCTCGGCCCGGAGTGGGTCGGGCTCTCGGTGACCATGCCGGGCAAGCGGGCCGCGCTGGCCCGCGCCGACCTGCGCACCGAGCGGGCGGTGGCGGTCGGTGCGGCGAACACGCTGGTCCGGCTGCCGGACGGGGCCTGGCGGGCGGACTGCACCGACATCGACGGCGTTACCGGAGCGCTGACCGAGCGGGGTTGGTCGGGTCCCCGGTCCGGTCGGGCGCTGGTGATCGGTGCGGGGGCCACCGCGGACGCCGCCGTGGCCGGGCTCGCCGCGCTGGGCGTCGAGCGGCTCACCGTGATGGTGCGCGACCCGGCGCGGGCCGCCGGCACGGTCGCGGTGGCCGGCCGGTTCGGGCTGGTCACCGAGGTCGTCGGCTGGGACCCGGCGCTGCCCGGGGTGGACGGGGTGGACGTGGTGGTCAGCACGGTGCCGTCGGGGGTGGCCGACGCCTGCGCGCCCGCCGCCGCCCGCGCCGGCCTGGTGCTGGACGTGGTGTACCACCCCTGGCCGACGCCGATGGCCACGGCGGTCGCCGAGGCCGGCGGTCAGCTCGCCACCGGCCTGGACATGCTGCTGCACCAGGCGTTCGGCCAGGTCGAACAGTTCACCGGGCGCCCCGCGCCCAGGGCCGCGATGGCCGCCGCCCTGGACCACCCCGCGCCCGCGGCCTGACCGGCCCGACCGCGCGCCCCGCCTACGGGTTGACCTTGGCGATGATCTTGTCGGCGTACCGCTGCAGGTGGGCGACCTTGTCGGCCAGCGGTTCGGTGTCCGGGCCGAGGATGTAGGGCAGCCGGAAGCCGACGATCACATCGGTGACGCCCCGGTCCTCCAGCCGCTTGATCCCGTCCACCGTGTAGGCGTCGAGAGAGATCACGTGGATCTCCATCGGCCGGTCCGCGCAGCCCTCGGCGCGGCGGATCCCGTCCAGCTTGGCCAGCAGCGTGTCCAGCTCGGGGCCGACGCCGCCGGCGTGCATCCAGCCGTCGCCGCGTTGCACCGCGCGCCGCAGCGCCGCGTCGGAGTGCCCGCCGACCAGCAGCGGGATCGGCTCGCTCGGGGTCGGCGTGATCTTGATGGCCGGGATGTCGTAGAACTCGCCCCGGAACTCGAAGTAGCCGCCCCTGGTCAGCCCGCGCACCACGTCGAGGCACTCGTCCATCCGCCGGCCGCGCCGCTCGAACGGCACACCCATGATCTGGAAGTCCTCCGGCCACGGGCTGATCCCGACGCCCAGGGTGAGCCGGTTGCCGGTCAGCGCGGCGATCGACGCGGCCTGCTTGGCCACCAGCACCGGCGGGCGCACCGCCAGCTTGAGCACGAACGGAGTGAACCGCAGCGTCGTGGTCACCGCGCCCATCGCGGCGATCAGGATGAAGGTCTCGATGAACTCCTTGTCCTCCAGGAACTCCCGGCTGCCGTCCGCGGTGTACGGGTAGGTGCTGTCGGAGTCCTTGGGGTAGGCGATGCTGTCGGCGACGGTGACGCTCGTGTACCCGGCGGCCTCGGCGGCCTGTGCGAGCGGCAGGTAGTAGCTCGCGTCGGTCATCGCCTCGGCGTAGGTGAATCGCATGGTGCACTCCCTGGGTCCGGCGTGGGTCCGGCTCCCCAGAGAATAGAACGTGTTCTTGTTTTGTGGCCAGCCTGCGCTCTAGGCGGGTCCGAGCGTGCGGGTGGTGATGTCGGCGTCCGGGCTGGTGGCCCGCAGCACGTCCACCATGGCCGACGTCGCAGCCTCGAGCTCGGCATCCGGCAGCGCGCCGAGGGCGTCCAGGATGAACACCCCGTGCGTGGTCTCCGTGGTCAGCCGGGTGCGCACGCACTGGCGCCAGTTCCACCGCCGGCAGGTGATGCCCAGGTCGTCCCGCCAGACGATCTCGCCGGGTTCCGGGTGCTCGGTGGTCGGCTCGCCACCCGCCACCGTGTCGAACAGCTCCGCACCGGTGGCCCGGATCAGCCGCAGCGGGCCTTGGTACGCCGCCACGTCCTCGCCGCCGATCGGTAGTACGTGGGCGATGGACACCGCGTTGTAGACATCGGTCAGCCGGTTGATCCGGGGCAGGCCGGCGGGCACCCGGCGCAGCAGCGCATCGACGCTGGGCCGGAACCGCTGCGGCTTCGCCCCGAACGCGCGGAACGCCGCCCGCCACGCCGCCAGGTGCGGGTGCCCGTCCCACTCGACGGCGTCCTCGCCCTGGTAGCGAGCCTCGGCGTCGGCCAGCAGCTTCTCGCTCACCTCGTCGCTCGGCCCGGGTTGCAGGTTCTCCGCGAGCACCAGGCTGGCCCGGTAGTCCGGGCAGAGCTCGTGTACGGACGGGTCGATGTAGGCCGAGGACAACCAGGTCACAGGTGATTCCCGAGGTTCGAGAGCCGCTGGGGGCGGTCGCGCCGCCCGCGCCAGATGAGGGTTCCGGAAAGCCTAGTGCAGGGCGTCCCAAGTCCTTGCGTTGATCAGCCTCCTGCGCGAGTGCCGAGGTGGCGTCGGAACCACGTGGCCAGGCCGGCATCTACCTCGCGGGCCAGTGGCAGCTGCGGCGCGGGCTCGATGCCGGGCTCGTCGGCGAGCGGATGCGCCAACCCAGGAATCGACAGCAGTTCGGACCGTTCCCCCAATGCGTCGGCAAGGTCGAGCGCGTCGGCGCGCAGCGCCGGGTGATCCAGCTCGCCGCTGACGACCAGCAGTGGCGCGCGACCGGCGATGATGCCCGCCTTGGGGACGAAGTCCAGGCTGTCGACGGCCTTCGCGGACTCGGCGTCATACGGGTAGTCGCCAGGGAACAGGTCGACGACGGACCGCATCCGGATGGCGGCGTTCACGACGGCACCGGCGAAGACCGGAATCTCGGTGTCGGTCAGGATCCGCAGCGCGACGGCCCCGCCCAGCGAGCCGCCGAGCACGCCGATCGGGCCGTCATCGACCGGAAGTTGCGCACGGATCGACGCCAGTGCGGCTGGGAACTCCTCGGTCGCCTGTCGCACGAACGGGTACAGAAAGGACATCAGGGCGTCCTTCTGCATCAGCTCCACGACCGCGTCCGTGCGGCCATCGACCATGCGCGCCCCGCACATCGGCATGCCGAGGTGCACCCGCCACGCGGGCAGCTCGTTCATCGGCAACGCGGCAGCGAACGCGGCGTCCGACCTCGGCGCGTCCAGCATGTGCCAGGTGACGATCAGCGGCGCGGGGCTGTCGTCGGCCGGCGGCAGCGCGGTGAACGGCACGCCGGCGGCCGTGCCCGTGATCGGTGAGTGCATGTGGTCAAGCTAGTGCCCTGCGTCCGAAGTCCTTGCCGAATATCGGTTATCGCCACCGGCGAAACCGATGGCCGCGGTCGGGGGAAGGCCGCCGGCCCGCCGCTGGGGACGGCAGGTGCTCTGGGGGAGTCCTGTGGCCTGGCAGGCCGGCGGTGTCGAAGACTCTAAGGCTGCGTCAGTGCGGCCGGTATCTCCCGGAGTGGACATGTTCCTCCCTCGTCCGGCTGGTCTGACGCGGTGGCCACGAACGTGTGAACCGCGCCGGTCGCCCCGCCGGTGGCGCCGCAGCCGCGGCGCCGCCCTGGGCGCGACGGGTGGGGCGGTAGTGCATGATCGCGCCCAGCAGGGGTGGGAGCGTGTTCCGCCGTAACACCGCGGACACCTCGCGGTGACACCGGCTGCTTAGCGTTCCCGGCGGCGAAGGGAGATCGCGGTGCTGTTGTCCCCGCACGAACAGGAGCGGTTGCTGCTCCACCTGGCGGCCCGGTTGGCGGCGGAGCGCCGGGAGCGCGGCCTGCGGCTGAACTATCCGGAGGCGGTCGCGGTGATCAGCTCGTACGTGCTGGAGGGGGCCAGGGACGGCCGCTCGGTCGTGGAACTGATGGCGGCCGGCCAGCACGTGCTGACCAGCGACGACGTGATGGACGGGGTGCCCGAGATGGTCACCTCGGTGCAGGTCGAGGCCACCTTCCCGGACGGCACCAAGCTGGTCACCGTGCATCGGCCGATCCAGTGAGCGGGGCCGACGGGGTCGTGCCCGGCGAGTACCTGCTGGCCGAGGAGCCGATCCAGGTGGACGGTGAGACCGTCGAGCTGACCGTCGTGAACACCGGTGACCGGCCGGTACAGGTCGGTTCGCACTACCACTTCGCGGCGGCCAACCCGGCGCTGAGCTTCGACCGCGCGGTCGCCGATGGCAAGCGGCTGGCGGTGCCGGCCGGTACCGCGGTCCGCTTCGAGCCCGGGCTGGAGCGGGTCGTCCGGCTGACCCCGCTGGGCGGCACGGCCACCGTGCCCGGCCTGCGACTGCCCACCGGAGGGCACTGATGAGCTGGCAGATCGACCGGGCGCGGTACGCGGAGCTGTACGGCCCGACGGTCGGGGACCGGGTCCGTCTCGCGGACACCGACCTGCTCATCGAGGTCACCGAGGACCGCTGCCGGGGTCCGCACGGCGGCGACGAGGTGGTCTTCGGCGGCGGCAAGGTGATCCGCGAGTCGATGGGCCAGTCCCGGACCTCGCGCGCCGAGGGCGCCCCCGACCTGGTGATCACCGGCGCGCTGGTGCTGGACCACTGGGGCGTGGTCAAGGCCGACATCGGGGTGCGCGACGGCCGGATCGTCGGGCTGGGCAAGGCCGGCAACCCGGACACCATGGACGGCATCGACCCGGAGCTGGTGATCGGCCCGAGCACCGAGATCATCGCCGGCAACGGGCTCATCCTGACCGCCGGCGCGGTCGACTGCCACGTACACCTGATCAGCCCGACGCAGGCGCCCGAGGCGATCGGCTCCGGGGTGACCACCTGGATCGCCGGCGGTACCGGACCGGCCGAGGGCACCAAGGCGACCACGGTGACGCCCGGCGCCTGGTACGTGGCGCGGATGCTGCGCGCGATGGACTCGCTGCCGCTGAACGTGGCGCTGCTCGGCAAGGGCAACACCGTCGGCCTCGAGGCACTGCGCGAACAGGTGGGCATCGGCATCTCCGGGTTCAAGCTGCACGAGGACTGGGGGTCCACGCCGGCCGCGATTGACGCCTGCCTGCGCGTGGCCGAGGAGACCGGCGTCCAGGTGGCCATCCACACCGACACCCTGAACGAGGCGGGCTACGTGGCGGACACCCTGGCCGCGATCGCCGGCCGGGGCATCCACGCCTACCACACCGAGGGCGCCGGCGGCGGCCACGCGCCGGACATCATCACCGTGGCCAGCGAGCCGTACGTGCTGCCCAGCTCCACCAACCCGACCCGCCCGCACACCGTCAACACGCTCGCCGAACACCTCGACATGCTGATGGTCTGCCACCACCTCAAGCCGTCGGTGCCGGAGGACCTGGCGTTCGCGGAGAGCCGGATCCGGCCGTCCACCATCGCCGCCGAGGACCTGCTGCACGACCTCGGCGCCATCTCGATGATCGGCTCGGACAGCCAGGCGATGGGCCGGGTCGGCGAGGTCATCCTGCGTACCTGGCAGACCGCGCACGTCGGCAAGAAGCGCTGGGGCTCGCTGCCGGGCGACGGGGCCGCCGACAACATGCGCGCGCGCCGCTACGTGGCCAAGTACACGATCTGCCCGGCGGTGGCGCACGGGCTGGACGACGAGATCGGCTCGGTCGAGGTCGGTAAGCTGGCCGACCTGGTGCTCTGGCAGCCGGCGTTCTTCGGGGTGCGCCCTTCGGTGGTGCTCAAGGGCGGCTTCATCGCCTGGGCCGCGATGGGCGACGCGAACGCCTCCATCCCGACCCCGCAGCCGGTGCTGCCCCGGCCGATGTTCGGCGCCTCACCGGAGGGCGCCTCGGACACGTCCGTGCACTTCGTGGCCCCGGGCGCGCTGTCCGACGGCTCCGATCTGGCCGACCGGCTCGCGGTGCGGCGGCGGCTGGTGCCGACGAAGGACACCCGAGGCGTCCGCAAGTCCGACCTGCCCAACAACGACGCGCTGCCCCGCATCGAGGTGGACCCGGAGACCTTCACCGTGCGGATCGACGGCGAGGTCGTGGAGGAGGCGCCCCAGGTGGAGCTCCCCATGGCCCAGCGCTACTTCCTGTTCTGATGGCTGTTCTGACGGGGCCGTTCTGATGGGGCTGGCGGGGTTGCTGCTGCTGGCGGACTCGCGGCTGCCGGCCGGCGGGCACGGGCACTCCGGCGGCGTCGAGGCACTGGTCGATAGAGGCCTGCTGACCAGCGTCGCCGACCTCGCCCTGTTCCTCGACGCCCGGATCCGCACCGCCGGCCTCGTCGCCGCCTCCTTCACCGCGGCCGCCGCCGCCCTGAGCACCGCCACCGCCCCCACCCCTGCGAGTGGCGAGTTGGGCGATAGCCCCATTCGCCACTCACGGGGGTGGGCGGCGTGGGATGCGGGGCTGGACGTGCGCACCCCGTCGGCGGCGCTGCGCGCGGCGTCCCGCGCGCAGGGCGGCGCGCTGCTGCGTACCTCGGGGCGGGCCTGGCCGGCGAACCCCGCGCTGCGCGAGCTGGCCGTGCTGCGCCGGCCGCACCAGCCGCTGGTGCTGGGCGCGGCGGCCACGGCGGCCGGCGCGAGCCCCGCGCAGGCGGCCGCGCTCGCCCTGCACCACCTCTGCGGCGGCGCGGCGTCCGCCGCCGTGCGGCTGCTCGGGCTGGACCCGCTGGCCGCGGCCGGGGCACAGGCGTCGCTCGCCCCGCTGGCCGACCGGGTGGCCGGCGAAGCGACCGAGGCCGCCGTGCACGCGGTCGCCGCCGACGACCCCGACCTGCTGCCAGCCGACGCCACACCGCTGCCGGAGATCCTGGCCGAACTGCACCACGCCTCGGAGGTGACCCTCTTTGCATCGTGACGACCTCAGTCATGACCACTTCGCCGGAACCCTGCCCGCCGGCCCGCGCCGGGGATTCCGGATCGGCATCGGCGGCCCGGTCGGCGGCGGCAAGACCGCCCTGGTCGCGGCGCTGTGCGCGCAGCTGCGCGACGAGCTGTCGATCGTGGTGGTGACCAACGACATCTACACCGAGGAGGACGCCGAGTTCCTCCGCAGGCACGCCGTGCTGCCCGACGACCGGATCCGCGCGGTGCGGACCGGCTGCTGCCCGCACACCGCGATCCGCGACGACATCACCGCCAACCTGGCCGCCGTCGAGGAGCTGATCGACGCGCACGACCCCGAGCTGGTGCTGGTGGAGAGCGGCGGGGACAACCTGACCGCCACCTTCAGCTACGGCCTGATCGACGCGCAGATCTTCGTGGTCGACGTGGCCGGCGGTGACAAGGTGCCGCGCAAGGGCGGCCCCGGGGTGATCCGGTCGGACCTACTCGTGATCAACAAGGTGGACCTGGCGCCGCTGGTCGGGGCCGACCTGGCCGTCATGCGAGCGGACGCGGAGCGGGTCCGGGACGGCCGCCCGACCCTGTTCACCTCGCTGCGCGAGCAACCCGACGTGCCGGACGTGGTCCGCTGGGTGCGCGAGCGGCGGGCCGTGCCGGTCGGATGAGCGCGTGACCGTGTGCGGGTGTGGCGGAGTGCTGGCGTGCGCGCGGGTGCCGGCGTGCGCGACGGTGCTGGCGTGCGCGCGGGTGCCGGTGTGAGCGCGGGTGCCGGCGTGCGCGCGGGCGGGTCGGAATGAGGGCGGCCGGCGAGCTGACGGTGCTGGCCGGGCAGCGGATCAGCTGGCGGGCCGAGCCGCCCGTGGTGCTGCGCCGGACCGGGCCGAGCCAGCTGCACCTGGTTCAGGCCGCCGGCGGCCCCCTCGGCGGTGACCAGCTGCGGCTGCGGCTGCGACTCGCCGCCGGCACCGAGCTGACCCTGGCCACGGCGGCGGCCACCGTCGCCCAGCCCGGTCGGCCGGGTGCCGGGCCGGCGTCCTGGACCGTGACCGCCGAGCTCGCCGAGGGCGCCCGGCTGCGCTGGCTGCCCGAGCCGACGGTCGTGTGTGACGGCGCCGAGCTGCATGCCTCGCTGCGGTTGACCATGGCCGATGGTGCGAGCGCGCTGGTCCGCGAGCAGGTCCAGCTGGGCCGGCACGGGCAGCGCGGCGGGCGCTACCGCGGCCTGCTCGCGGCCGACTACGCCGGGACGCCGCTGGTCCGGCACAGCACCGTGCTGGACGGCGCGGACCCTGGGTTGACCGGCCCCGGCGGCACCGGCGGACAGCGGCTGGTCGGGACCCTGCTCGGAGCCGGAGCTGTGGTCGGAGCCGGAGCCGGAGCCGTGGTCGGAGCCGGAGCCGTCGAGGCCCGAGAGGGGGCCCCGGCTCCGGTGGGGGAGTGCGCCGGACTGCGGTGGGCCCGGCACGAACTGGCCGGCCCCGGCTGGCTGGTAGTGGCACTGGGCACCGACCCGGTGGCGCTGTCCCAGGTGCTCAGCGGCGCAATGTCGATGGCGTCGATGGCGTCGATGGCGGAGCCCCACCCAACGATAGCGGCCGGGTCCGACAGCAACACGGTGCCGGCGATCGCGTGAGCTGAGTAGTCCACATAGCCGCTAGTTGTCCACAGCCGGCGGCACACCGCCCCCGGACCGCCCCGCCCCCGGGCACGCTCGAGGCATGGCACATCTGGTCTTCTTCGGTGGTCTCGGCATGCTGGCCGGCGCACTCGCCCGGTGGCTGCTCGGTCGGTTGCGCCGCGGTGCCCAGGTAGCTCCGCCGCATTGCGAGCTGGTGCTGGGCGCGCTGTGGGCGGTGAGTGGCTACTGGTGGTCGATCGGCCGGCTGGATCCGGGGTGGCTGCCGCTGTTGCTCGGGCTCGGCTGGTTGGCGGTGGCCGCCGGCGCGGTCGACCTGCGGCACGGCCGGCTGCCCGACGCGCTGACCCTGCCGGCGCTGCCCGCCGCGGTGTTGCTGGCCGTGCCGTTGGGCGGCGGTGCGGTGGCGCGGGCGGTCCTCGGCGCGGCGGCGCTGGCCGGCGGCTACCTCGTGGTGCGCCTGGCCGCGCCGGCCGCGCTCGGCGCCGGCGACGTGAAGCTCGCCGCGCCACTGGGCGCCGCACTGGGCGCGGCCTCCTGGTCGGCGGTGCTGGTGGGCGCGTTGCTCGCCTCGGTGCTCACGGTCGGCCTCGCCGTGGCCGGCGTGCTGCTGGCCCGGTTGCTGCCGGTGCCGGCCACCACGATGCCGGGAGCAGGGGTGCCCCGGTGGAGCCGTGGGGTGCCGCACGGCCCGCCGATGCTCGCCGCCGCCTGGCTGGTCCTGGCCGCCGCCGGCACCGGCGGCGCGCTGCTCGGCACGTGAGAGGATTGGTCCGTGTTGCGCTGGATAACCGCGGGTGAGTCGCACGGTCCGGCGCTGGTTGCGGTGCTCGAGGGCATGGTCGCCGGCGTGGAGATCACCACCAAGGAGCTGGCCGCCGAGCTGGCCCGCCGCCGGCTGGGCTACGGCCGGGGTGCCCGGATGAAGTTCGAGGCCGACGAGCTCGAGGTGATCGGCGGGGTCCGCCACGGGATCACCCAGGGTGGGCCGGTCGCCGTGCGGATCGGCAACACGGAGTGGCCCAAGTGGGAGACCGTGATGGCGGCCGACCCGGTGGACCTGGAGCTGATCGAGAATCGGGCTCGGAACGCGCCGCTCACCCGCCCCCGCCCCGGCCACGCCGACCTGGCCGGTATGACCAAGTTCGGCTTCAGCGACGCCCGGCCCGTGTTGGAGCGCGCCAGCGCTCGGGAGACGGCATCCCGGGTGGTACTGGGCACGGTGGCCAAGGCGTTCCTGCGCCAGGGCCTAGGCGTCGAGATCGTCTCGCACGTGGTCGAGCTGGGCAGCGTCGAGGCGCCGGACGGCGAGCTGCCCGGCCCCGGTGACCTGGAGCGCGTGGACGCGAGCCCGGTGCGGGCGTACGCGGAGTCGGCCACCGAGGCGATGGTGGCCGAGGTCGACGCGGCCCAGCGGGACGGCGACACCCTGGGCGGCGTGGTCGAGGTGATCGCCTATGGCATGCCGGTCGGGGTGGGCAACTACGTCCAGTCCGACCGTCGGTTGGATGCCCGGCTGGCCGGTGCGCTGATGGGCATCCAGGCGATGAAGGGCGTCGAGATCGGCGACGGGTTCCGCACCGCGCGGCGGCGGGGCAGTGCCGCGCACGACGAGATGGTGCCGGGCGCCCCGGTCACGCGGCTGAGCAACCGCGCCGGCGGCATCGAGGGCGGCATGACCAACGGCGAACCCGTCCGGGTCCGCGTGGCGATGAAGCCGATCTCCACGGTTCCCCGGGCGCTGGCCACCGTGGACGTGGCCACCGGCGAGCCGGCGCAGGCCATCCACCAGCGTTCCGATGTGTGCGCGGTGCCTGCCGCCGGCGTGGTGGCCGAGGCCATGGTGGCGCTGATCCTGGCCGATTCCGCGCTGGAGAAGTTCGGTGGCGACTCGATCGCGGAGACCTCACGCAACGTGCGCGGCTACCTCGCGGCCGCCGCCGAGCAGCTCAGGTACTGAGCCGGCGAGTAGCCAACCCGGCCGAGCTGGGCGGCTCGGCCGGCGACCGTCGGTTCGAAGCCCGCCCGGCCGCCGGCCGCTGGTCAGTGCGCCGCCGCCTGCTCGACGGCCGGCTGGGGGGCGGTGAGCTGCTGCATCAGTGCCGCGACGTCCATCCAGACGTTCTCTCGGCTGATCCCGCCGTCCCGGAACTCGCAGACGTGCATCAGGCGGAAGGTCACCTGGCGGTTGTTGCCCGGGATGCCGAGCATCATGCCCGTGGCCCGTGCGGTGATCATCGCCTCGTCCACGATGAAGTCGCTGCCGTAGAGCCGGCGCATCGGTTCCACCCGCTCGTCCCCGAGGTCGGCGAACAGCTCGGCGTAGCGCGCCCTGATGGCCGCCGGATCGTGCAGCACGGGCGTCGGGTGGCCGACCACGTCGTGCTCCACGCCGTCGACCAGCGTCGCCATCAGGGCCTCCAGGTCGTGCGCGGCCTCGGCGGCATAGTGCCGCGCCATGATCTCGTCCATATCGGCAGGTTGCATCTCAGTATCCCCTCGGAGCGTCAGTGCGAGGGTGCTAGCGTTATGAGATGGCTCTCTCACGTCAAGGCAATACTCTCACGACGGGTCGGGCCAACCAGAAGGAGCGCACCCGGCGGGCGATCGTCGACGCGGCGGCGGCGCTCGGCCAGCAGGGCCAGTCGCCGACGATGGCGGAGGTGGCCGAGGCCGCGCTGGTCTCACCGGCCACCGTGTACCGATACTTCGCGAACACGCAGTCCCTGATGCTCGAGGTGGCCACCCGGGAGGCGCAGCCGAAGATCGACGCCGCGCTGGCCCACCTGCCCGAGGACCCCGAGGAGCGGATCGACGCGCTGGTCGCCACGGTCACCAGGTTCCAGTTCGAGAACGAGGCGCTGTGGCGCTCGGTGCTCAAGGCGATCCTCGAGCGCTGGCTATCCCAGGTCGACGTGCCCGAGCGGGACCGGTTGCCGATCCGGGGCAGTCACCGGCTGGAGTCGGTCGAGAAGGTGCTCGCGCCACTCACGGCGGTTCTGCCGGCGGCCGAGCACCGCAGGCTGATCATGGCCACGATGTTGGTGTGCGGCGTCGAGGCAATGGTGTCCGCGCGGGACGCCTGCGGGCTGGACGCCGCCGAGGCCACCGAAGTCATGCGCTGGGCGGCCCGTGCCCTGCAGCGCCAAGCCGTCCAGGAAACCGCCCCAAACTGACCCGCCCCCAAACTGACCCGCCCCAAACGCCGCGAGTCGGGGATTTCGTCAGGGTGAGTCGGGGATTTCGTCAGCCCCTCGGCGCGCAAGATGGTCCGCCGCTGCCAGGCTGGCGGGCGGCGGCAGGCCGGCCGGCCTGTTGTTACCGAGCTGCACAACAAGCAGGCCCTCTGCGCCGGTATTGTCCGCCGTCCGCGCCGTCCGCGCCGTCCGCGCCGTCCGCGCCGTCCGCGCCGTCCGCGCCGTCCGCGCCGCTCCCGTTCTCGTGATCATCAGGACTTCAGCGCTGTTCGATCATGCTCCAGACAGCCCAGGTGCCCTGTTGATCACGGGAAATGGGCCGCGGCCTGCGCCCAGTGCCGTTACCCGTGTGCCGCCGCTGCCCGTGCCCCGGTATCCGAACGCCGCAAACGCTGACGAAATCCCCGACTCGCCCTGACAGAATCCCCGACTCGCGGAGCCTGGGGTGGGCGTCGCCGAGCGCTGGATACGCTGTACGGGTGGTAGACGTGACCGAACCGGTGCTGATCCTGGTGGGGCCGCCGGGATCAGGGAAGAGCACGGTGGGCCGGCAGGCCGCCGCGCGCCTCGGCGTGGCATTCAAGGATCTCGACGACGATCTGCGGGACGCGCATGGCCTGGAGGCCGGCGAGCTGGTGGTCGAGCTCGGCCGGGAGCGGTTCCAGCAGCTCGAGGTCGAGGCGCTGCGCGCCGTGCTGGGCAGTTTCGGCGGCGTGCTCGCGCTCGGTGGCGGCACGCCGACCGCACCCGGCGCGGCCGAGCTGTTGGCCGGGCGCGCGGTGGTGTTCCTGGACGTCGACCTGGACAACCTGTTGCGGCGCGAGGGCCTGCTGCCGCTGCACCCGTGGCTACTGCCGAACCCGAGGGCGCACCTGCGCCAGCTGCTCACCGAGCGGCGCCCGGTGTACGAGTCGGTCGCCAGCGCGACGGTGCCGACCAGTGGCCGGGCCCCGGCGGACGTCGTCGCCGATGTGCTGGACGCCCTGCCGGCGGCCGCGTCGTGACCGGCGCGAACGCCAGCGCCTCCCGAATCCGGGTGAGCGCGGACCGGCCGTACGACGTGATCATCGGCTGCGGTCTGCCGACCGACGAGCTGCTCGCCGCGCTCGGCGGGGCGAGCAGCACCGTGATCCTGCACCAGGCGCCGCTGGCCGAGCGCGCCGAGGAGCTACGCGCCCAGTTGGCCGACGCCGGCATCGACGCGCACCGCGCCGAGGTGCCGGACGCCGAGGAGGCCAAGACTCTGGGCGTACTCGGCTTCTGCTGGGAGATCTGCGGCCAGGTCGGCCTCACCCGGGGTGACGCGGTGATCGGCCTCGGCGGCGGCGCGGTGACCGACCTGGCCGGGTTCGTCGCGGCCACCTGGATGCGGGGCGTGCGGCTGGTCCAGGTGCCGACGACGCTGCTGGGCATGGTGGACGCGGCGGTCGGCGGCAAGACCGGGATCAACACCGCCGCCGGAAAGAACCTGGTCGGCGCGTTCTACGAGCCGGCCGCCGTGCTCGTCGACCTCGACACCCTGCTCACCCTGCCGGCCGCCGAGCTGCGGCCCGGCATGGCGGAGATCGTCAAGGGCGGCTTCATCGCGGACCCGGTGATCCTGGACCTGATCGAGGCCGACCCGGAGGCTGCCGTCGACCCGGCCGGCGACCTGCTGCCCGAGCTGGTCCGGCGCAAGATCCAGGTCAAGGCCGACGTGGTGTCCGCCGACCTGCGCGAGTCCGACCTGCGCGAGGTACTCAACTACGGGCATACCCTGGCGCACGCCATCGAGCGCCGGGAGGACTACCGCTGGCGGCACGGCGACGCGGTGAGCGTCGGGTTGGTGTTCGCCGCCGAGCTGGCCCGCGCGGCCGGTCGGTTGGACGGCCCGACCGCGGACCGGCACCGTTCCCTGCTCGAGGGGATCGGCCTGCCGGTCAGCTACCCGGCCGACGCGCTGCCCGAGCTGCTGGAGACCATGAAGCTGGACAAGAAGGTCAAGGCCGGCCAGCTGCGCTTCGTCGTGCTGGACGGGCTGGCCCGGCCGGGGCGGCTGGTCGGCCCGAGCCCGGAGCTGCTCACCGCCGCGTACGCCGCGACCGCCGGGGCGGCCCGGTGAGCGAGCCGGTAGTGCGGCCGGTGCTGGTGCTCAACGGCCCGAACCTGGGCCGGCTGGGCACCCGCGAGCCGCTCATCTACGGGGCCACCACGCACGCCGAGCTGGCCGAGCTGTGCGTGCGCAGCGGGGCTGAGCTGGGGCTGGCGGTCGAGGTCCGGCAGACCGATCACGAGGGCGAGATGCTCGGCTGGCTGCACGGGGCCGCCGACGCCGGCACCCCAGTGGTGCTCAACGCCGGCGCCTGGACGCACTACTCGATCGCCGTGCGGGATGCCTGCGCGTCGCTCACCGCGCCCCTGATCGAGGTGCACATCAGCAACGTGCACACGCGCGAGCAGTTCCGCCACCACAGTTTCATCAGCGAGGTCGCGACCGGGGTGATCATCGGGCTGGGCGTGGCCGGCTACCCGCTCGCGCTGCGCTGGATCGCCGAGCAGGGCACCCCGCCGGCCTAGCGTGGCAGGACCCGGGCCGGCTCGGCTCGGCTCGGCTCGGCTCGGGGAGAGTGCCTAGCCGAACATCGCCCGGAACTGCTCCAGCGAGCTCGGCCGGTACACCATGTTGGTCCGTCGCACCTCGGACAGCGGCGCCTTCGGCTCGGCCGAGTACTGGTGCCCGGGGTGCACCACGGGGTCGCCGGTCAGCTCGGCGAGCTGGCGCAGGCTGACGTACATCGCGTCCGGGTCGCCGCCGGGGAAGTCGGTGCGCCCGCAGCCCTGCAGGAACAGCGTGTCGCCGGCGACCAGCTTGCCGTCGACCAGGAAGCACTGGCTGCCCGGTGTGTGGCCCGGGGTGTGCAGCAGCCGGATCGGTACCTCGCCGACCAGTACCTCGTCGTCGTGCTCGTGTGAGGTGAGGTCGGTCGCGGACACCCCGGTGGTGCGCCGCACCCACTCCGCCTCGTTGCGGTTGACGTGCACCGGGACGGGCGCGCGGCCGAGCAGATCGGCCAGCCCGGCCAGCGGGTTGCCCATCAGGTCGCCGCCGACGTGGTCCGGGTGGTGGTGGGTGACCAGCACGCCGGTCAGCGTGACGTCGTCGGCGGCGAGCACGCCCAGCAGGTCCGCCGGGGCATAGGCGGGATCTACCAGCACGGCCTCCCGGCGGGCCGCATCGCCGATCAGGTAACTGAAGTTGACCATCTGGGTGGCGACCGGGTCACCCACCGCAAAGTCCCGCCCGGACAGCAGCTGCCGGAAGTACACCCCGTCACTCATGCCCGTCAGCCTATGTCCCGGCTCGGCTGGGCTCGAGGGCGTGTCCCCGGCTCGGCCGGCCATCGTTCAGACCATCGACTGGTAGGCCGCGCGCAGCTCGGGGGTGTAGAAGTCGTCCCATGCCGGGGTCGGGTCGGTCTCGCCCAGGTCGCTGGCCAGCCTGTCCAGGTACCAGTGCCAGCCCGGCCCCGCGTCGGCCGCCGATTCCCGGAACAGCCGCTGGCGCAGCAGCAGGCTGCTGCCGGTGGGGGTGTCGGACAGGGTCAGCTCGATCCGCCACGGTCCCTCTGGGGAGGTGAAGTCCACGCTCAGTTGTCTCGGCGGCTCGCAGGCCACGATGTTCACCTCGTCCGGCGGGCAGTCCTCGCCCTCGTGCAGCATCTGCCACCGCACGGTGGCGCCGACCTTGGCCTCGCCGGTCCAGGTACCGATCCAGCGGGCCAGCAGCTCGGGCTCGGTCAGTGCTGACCAGAGGTCGGCCAGCGGCACCCGGTACTCGCGGCGGAATTCCAGTGCGGGCCCCTCGGCGGTGCTCACTACGCGGCCCAGTGGCGATGTGGCCCTGGCCGACGATTCGGTCATTCCGGCTCCTCCCCGGGGCCCGCCCCGGGCTCCCGCTCTATCTCGGAATCCAGCAGGGCGCCCAGCGCGTCCAGCCGCCGCGACCAGAACCGCCGGTAGGGCCGCAGCCAGGCGTCCAATTCGGCCAGCGGGGCCGGGTCCAGCGCGTATACCCGGCGCTGTCCGTCCACCCGCACCCTGGTCAATCCGGACTCGCGCAGCACCCGCAGGTGCCGGCTGATCGCCGGGCGGCTCACCGGGAACGCCTCGGCGATCTCGCCGGCGCTGCGCTCCCCGCCGCGCAACAGCTCAAGGATGTGCCGGCGAGTGGGGTCGGCCAGCGCGGTCAGAGCCTCCATCCGATATATGTAACATAATGGTTAAATAGCTGACAAGTTACAGATCGCCCGAACGCTTGACGATCGGTGGACGCGCCGGCGGCGATCTCACATGATTACCTGCCAGGCGCCGCCGGTGGTGCGGCGCCGGGCACGACAACGGCAAGGTGGCTCAGATGGGGAAGTCGAGCACGAAGACGCGGTCGGATCGGCCCGGCGACTCCGACGATGACCTGAACCCGAACGGCGTGGTCCGGCTGCCCAAGAAGCTCTACGAGAAGGAGCTGTTCCGGCTGCAGGGCCAGCTGGTGGAGATGCAGGAGTGGGTGCGGACCAGCGGAGCCCGGCTCGTGGTGATCTTCGAGGGTCGGGACGCGGCCGGCAAGGGCGGCGCGATCAAACGGGTCTCGGAGTTCCTCAATCCCCGAGTCTGCCGGGTCGTTGCGCTGCCCGCGCCGACCGAGCGGCAGCGCACCCAGTGGTACTACCAGCGCTACGTCGAGCACC
>Ga0137415_10002057_pt1 | contig 20044 bp, 17 predicted proteins | sample CZODoug3_1_1_16f_FD_183082 | JGI IMG/M metagenome (GOLD analysis project Ga0137415, IMG submission 183082) | Vadose zone soil fungal communities from Angelo Coast Range Reserve, California, USA - CZODoug3_1_1_16fungal (Hybrid Assembly) | ecosystem: Environmental > Terrestrial > Soil > Vadose...
GATTTGCTTGTCATTGTTGGCGGAAATGGTGCCAACCTGGGCGATCATGTCGCCCTTGACGTCCTTGTGGAGCTTCTGGATTTCCGCAACGGCGACTTCGACGGCCTTCTCGATGCCGCGCTTGAGAGCGGTGGGGCTGGCGCCGGCGGCGACAGTCTTGACGCCCTCGCGGAAGATGGCCTGTGCGAGCACGGTCGCGGTGGTCGTGCCGTCACCGGCAACGTCGGAAGTCTTGGAAGCGACTTCGCGGACCATCTGCGCGCCCATGTTCTCGAGTGGATCGCGGAGTTCGATTTCCTTGGCTACGGTCACGCCGTCCTTGGTAATGATCGGCGCGCCGAACTTCTTTTCGATCACCGCGTTGCGGCCCTTGGGACCGAGCGTGATCTTCACTGCGTCGGCAAGGGCATTCACGCCGCGCAAAATCGCCTGGCGGGAATTCTCACCTGTTACAATCTGCTTCGCCATACTGGTAATTCCTCCTGATATTCTCTTTTGCGAACTGTTGAATTCTGATGAGAACTGCACCGGTCTAGAGACCGGCCACTACATTGGGAAACAGGCTTACCTCTTGGCCGCTTTTGCCGCGCCACTTAGCTTCGCCAGAATTTCTTCTTCGCGAAGGATGAGATACTCTTCGTCCTCGATTTTGATTTCCGTACCGCTGTACTTGCCGAAGAGGACGCGATCGCCGGGCTTGACGTCGAGCGGGATCAATTCGCCCTTCTCGCGCTTGCCAGCGCCGACGGCGATGATTTCGCCCTCCATGGGCTTTTCTTTTGCGGAGTCAGGGATGATGATGCCACCCTTGACGCTTTCCTTCTCTTCAATGCGCTTCACGATGACACGGTCGTGGAGCGGGGTCAGTTGCACTGCCATCTTGAAAAACCTCCATAGGTGAACTTGCGGTTTGAATTGTGGCTGAGAGCAGAAAAAAAGGGAATTAGCACTCCTCGCAGCCGACTGCTAATATAGCAGAAAAGCCTGCCATGTCAAGCATTTCCCTGACAGGACGGCTTAACGAACGTGGATTTTGTGTGTCTCTAACCCATGTACTTAGAATAGATTAGCTGGTGCAAGAAAAATATGGCACTTGGCCGTTGTCCTGCATAGGCTCCAGACGTAGAATACCGCACATTGGAGCGCAATGGGGTCACTAATCTACATTCGGCTCATCGGCTACACGTTTGGCACGCTGCTGCAGCTTTTCTGGATGGTAGTCATTCTCGGCTACCGCCGCCAGCGGAATTTTGAGCGAGTCTTCTTTTTTCTGTGTCTATCGCTGTTTCTTTTCTACGCCGGATCATTGTTGGCCCTAAACTCGCAGATTCATTACTTGCAACCTCCGGGTGGACTCAATCAGTTCGCGATTGTCATCATATCGGCCGGTCTTTGCATTTTGCCTGCCCTTCTAGTGCATCTGCATATGGAATATGCAGAGACGCGGGCGATGCTCAAAATTAAGCGGTGGAAGTGGGCGGTGTTGTTCCTTTTTTATGCTGCATCTTTTCACTTGGCCTACCATCGGATTCCCATTCTCTTGCAAGAGTCACATTTCAATTTTCTCGTGCCGGGAAGTTCACTGGGGGAAGGATTCGCCATCGAGCTTGCTGTCGCGCTGGCATCGTGCGCCATTTGGCACTGGCGCTTCACGTTGAGCGCTCCCGAACGGCCGCAGCGTTATTTTCATGCCACACTGTTGCTGTTTTTCACGCTGTCGTTTCTAGCGGTCACCGGCTTGCACTTGGGACCATTTCATTTGCAAACGCAGACTGCCGAGTCGTTCGCAACCGCTTTCGTTCTATTGCCTATTCTGCCTTTTGCCGCGCTCATCTACCTCGTATGGCGGCATAACTTTTTGCAGATCGGGCGGCAAAAAAATCTGCTTTATGCGGTTTCTGCGACTTTCTTGGCGCTGCTTTATTTGAGTCTGGCCCGCCGCGTCGGCACTTGGCTGGAGCCGCTTCTTCCGCCGGAAGCCTCAGCATCCATTCTGCTATTCGTGCTGGTAATCTTTATCGAACCGTTGCAACGGGTGTTGGGAAGGACGTTGCAAGAGGCGGCGCACCGCGAGATGGACCGCGTGCAGCGGTTAACGGCGGAGATACACCAGGAAGCGAAGCAAGGGGATGTGGCTGGGCTGGTGCGATTCGTCGAGCGCCGGGTCAAGGAACAATTCGAGCTTGCGGCGGTACGTATCACACTCACACGCAGGCATGGTGAGCGATCGCACTTGCCGGAGCCAGATTGGTCGCCCGCAAGCGGCGCCATCGCCGTCGATCCAGAGGAATTCCCTCGAATGAAATCGGGCGAGTCTCCGAATCAATTTCGAATTGGACAAGCCAGACAGATGGTTGGGCTGCTTCTCGCCGAGCCTCACGGAGCATTTCTTTCGGGGGAAACGGCGGCGGCGCTGGAGTTTTTGTGCGAGCAGTTGCCGGGAGCGCTGGACTTGTGCCGGTTGATTGAAGAGAAGCTGCAGTTGGAGAGGGAATTGGCGGAGCGCGAACGACTGGCGGCGCTTGGGCAGATGGCAGCGAGCATTTCTCACAATTTGAAGAATCCGCTAGGTTCGATGAAGACGATCTTGCAAGTGCAACTGGAAAACCCCGAAATGCCGGAGTCCATGCGCGCGGAAACGAAAATGATTCTCGAAGAGATCGGGCGTCTTTCCGCGAAGCTGAACCAGTTGCTGCAATTCAGCCGGCCGGCGGTGCTTGGAGAGGGGAGGCCGGCGAAATGCAATGCATCCGAAGTAGCTCGGGAAGTCGTTGGCGTCTTACGCCCCGAAGCACAGCGCAAAGGCGTCGCGCTAGAACATCAACCGGCAGCTGCCGCGTTGAATGTGGCCATCAGCACAGAAGCATTGAACGACATTCTTACCAACCTGGTTGTAAACGCGTTGGACGCGGCGCCGCGAGGCGGGCACGTGCATGTGGAAGTTTCGCGGAAAGATGGCAATGGCTTAGTGGTCGTGGAAGACGACGGGGCGGGAGTTCCTGCGGATCTGCGCGAGAAAATAGTTCAACCCTTTTTCACGACAAAAACTCAGGGGACGGGCCTGGGGTTGGCGATTGTGGCCCGTCGCGCAGCGGATGCGGGCGGCAAGCTCGAATTCGAGAGCCCGGTGAAAAATGGGCGAGGCACGCGGTTCCTGGTGAGGCTTCCTCTTGGAGAAGAAACGCGATGAAGACCATTTTGATCGTGGATGACGAACCAGCGGCGAGATACGGGCTGCGAAGAGCGTTGGAGGCCAAGTACCTGATTGCGGAAGCGGAATCGGCCGAGGCGGCGCGAGAGACGCTTCCTCGCGAGCAACCGGACCTGGTGCTGCTGGACGTGGTGCTGCCGGGCCAGGACGGTTTGTCATTCTTGAAGTGGATGCGCGAGCAGGGAAGCGAAGTGCCGGTGCTAATGGTTTCGGCGCTGGACACGGCGAAGACCGCGGTGGAAGCGTTGCAGCTTGGCGCTGCGGACTACTTGGTGAAAGGATTCGAACTGGAAGAGCTGCGGCAGCGCGTGGGGAATCTGCTGAAGTTGGCGACGCTTGAAAAAGAAAATGATGCGCTGCGGCGGCGTTTGACGACCGAAGGACAATTCGGCCAGATGATCGGGCGCTCTGCGGAGATGCGCCGTGCTTTCGAGATGGCCGACCGTGTGGCGCCCACGGACTCGACCGTGCTGATTCTGGGAGAGAGCGGTACGGGAAAGGATTTGCTGGCGCAGGAGATTCACTCCCGCTCGCCGCGGAATGGCAAAGCTTATGTTGCGGTGAATTGCGCAGCGTTGCCGGAAACGCTGATCGAGTCGGAATTATTCGGTTACGAGCGCGGCGCCTTTACGGGCGCGGCGCAGCAGAAAAAAGGGAAATTCGAGCTGGCCTCAGGTGGAACGATTTTCCTGGATGAAATTGGCGATATGAATCCGGTGACGCAGGCTAAAGTGCTGCGCGTGCTGGAAAATCGGACAATCGAACGGCTCGGGGGAACGCAATCAATACCCGTTGACGTGCGGGTGATTAGCGCGACGCACCGCAATCTGCAGGCCGAAATTCGCGCTGCAAAGTTTCGCGAGGATTTGTTCTACCGGCTTCGCGTGGTGACTATCGATCTGCCACCGCTGCGGGCTCACAAGGAAGACATTGCGCTGCTGGCGGACACCTTTCTGCAAATGCACGCGGCGCGGCTGGGGCGGAAGGCGCGGCTGAAGCGCGAAGCGATGGCAGCCATCGAGAGATATGATTGGCCGGGGAATGTGCGGGAGCTGAAAAATGTGCTGGAGCGGAGTGTGGTGCTTTCTCGCGGAGACCAAATCGGCGTCGAGGATTTGCCTGGCGAGGTCGTGCACGGAGAGGCGATCTCCGTCAAACACCGTGGCGACGAAAACGACAACGGAATTGGCGAACGGGATTTTCGTGAGGCCAAACGGAAATTTGAAGTGGCTTATTTGAGCAGGCAACTCGCCGAGCATCGCTGGAACGTCTCGCGAACTGCCGCGACAATTGGGCTGCACCGTCAAAGTTTGCAGGAGAAATTGCGCGAGCTGGGGATTCGGCGGCCTGGTAGAGAACCGCTGGAGGAGGAATGACGGGTACTCGTGAATCTACGACGACTTCCAAGAATGTTGCGGGGTATGTGCTCGCGGGAGGAGGTAGCACACGGTTTGGGCGGGACAAGGCGCTCGTGGAAGTCGGCGGGAAGCCTATGCTGGAGCGCATGATCGAGCTGCTGCGGGGCGTCACGAAACAAGTGAAAATAGTTGCGGTACCGGGCAAGTACGTCGCATTCGGAGCGGAAGTTATTGAGGACAGCTGGCCTGGAGAAGGGCCGCTTGGGGGAATCATCACGGGGCTCGAAGACTCAGCAACGAATGCAGAAAGACATGAATGGAATCTGATCGTAAGCTGCGATATGCCGTTTTTGACATCGGATTGGTTGCGATTCTTGAGTGAGCGAGCAGCGAAGAGCAATGCGCAGGTCTTGTTACCGCACTCGGCGTCCGGGCCAGAACCGCTTTGTGCTTGCTGGCAAACAGGTGCTGCGGCGAAGCTGCGCTCCGGATTCGAACGCAGCGTACGCAAAGTGACCGAAGGAATCTCACTGCTCCACGCGGAAGTTCTTGACGAGGCGGACTGGAAACAATTTGATAGCGCAGGACGACTGTTCTGGAACATGAATACCATGGCGGATTATGAGGAAGCGCGGCGGATTTTGGAAGCGGAGCGTGCGTGAGCGAAGAAAAGTCGATTAATTATTTCGAATTTCGCGACGTGTGCAAGAGCTTTGACGACCGTCTGGTGCTCGATCACGTCAACTTCACCGTGAAGCGCGGTGAAACTTGCGTGATCATGGGGCGCAGCGGGGTGGGCAAGTCCGTGTCACTGAAGCACATCCTAGGCTTCCTGAAACCAGATTCGGGGCAAATTATCATTGATGGCGAGGACGTCACCGATTTTAAGGAGTCGGACTTCGTGGAAGTGCGGCGCAAGGTGACCATGGTTTTTCAATCTGGCGCCCTCTTTGACTCGCTCACCGTTGGCGAAAACATGGCCTTCCCGCTGGAAGGGCAGCCCGGCCTGACTGCCGAAGACGTCGACGAGTACGTCACGAAAATCGCCCAAATGCTGGAAGTGGACGACGTTATGGACAAACTGCCCAGCGAACTTTCCACCGGGATGAAGCGCGCGGTGGCCATCGGGCGCGCACTGGCGCAGAATCCCGAGGCCATCTTGTTCGACGAACCAACAACGATGGTAGACCCGATCATGGCCGGGCACATGGGCGATCTGATCCTGCGCCTAAAGAAAGCGTTTCAAAAGACATCCATTGTCGTGACTCACGACACACATCTGGCAAAGAAGCTTGCCGACGTGGTCGTTTTTCTTCAGGAGGGCCGAGTCACTTTCTTCGGACCTTGGGAAGGTTTTGAGAATTCGAGCGATCCCTTCCTAAAAAATTTCCGCATGCAGGATGAACTGATCCCCGCGCTGGACGTAACTCTGTGAGTCAGGCCACAAACGGTTCTGCTGATCCCATCAAACAGTTGCGCAAGGAGATGGGCTTCTGGGACGTGCTGCTCTTCAATATCGCCACGGTGCTGGGCCCGCGGTGGGTGGCGGCTGCGGCGCATAGCGGTCCTTCCTCGATCAGCTTGTGGATTATCGCGGCGCTGTTTTTCTTTGTTCCCTCCGCGCTGGTGATTAACGAACTCTCTTCACGGTTCCCTTGTGAAGGCGGGTTGTACATCTGGGCCCAGGAAGCTTTTGGTGATTTCCACGGTTTCGTCGCAGGCTGGACCTACTGGATCTACACAGTTTTTTATTTTCCCGGTTTATTGCTCGCTAGCGCAGCCATGAGCGCCTACATTATCGGCGAGGGCGGGGCAACCCTGGAGCACAACCGCCAGTTTCTACTTCTTGTCTCTCTGGGATATCTGATCGTCGCTGTTGTCCTGAACATCATCGGACTGAACATCGGCAAGTGGCTGCAGAATGCAGGGGGCGTCTCGACTTACGCGCCGCTGGTGCTGCTCGTGGCTCTGGGGGTTTTTTTGTGGGTGCGGCAAGGTTCGGCGACACACCTGACTTGGACAAACGTTTTGCCGGTGTGGAATTGGGATACCGTGAACTTCTGGTCGCAGATCGCTTTTGCATTCACTGGTCTCGAACTCGTCTCGGCCATGAGCCAAGAAATCCGTGACCCACAGAGGACGCTGCCTCGCGCCGTGTTCGCCGCGGGAGTGCTTATTGCTGTCATGTATATTGTCGGGACGATGGCTGTAATGGCTCTTGTTCCCCCCGCCGATGTTTCCACGACAAGTGGCGTGTTCCACGCCATTACTGTGGGCTCGATCACCATGAAGATAGGATTCATGGGAATCATTGCGGCGCTGCTCGCCACCGTGGGAAATGCGGGCGGAGTGGGAAGCACTGTAGCCGGAATCGCGCGCGTTCCCTTTGTCGTCGGGATTGACCGGTATCTGCCATCGGCGTTCGGAAAAATTCATCCGCGATGGAGGACCCCGCACGTATCGATTATCGTGCAAGCTGTTGTTTCAGGCTTGATTCTGTTCCTAAGTCAGATCAACAGCCCTTCGGTAAAAGCGGCGTACCAATTTCTGATCGACGCTGCCATCATTTTGTATTTCATCCCGTTCTTGTACATGTTTGCGTCTGCAATCAAACTGGTAGGAAGGCGCGAGCGCTTGGAGAATAAGAATGCCGTGCTGATTCCGGGCGGCAAGTCCGGAGTATGGATCGTAAGTATTTTGGGCTTTATGACTGTGCTGATCGGAATTATTGTGTCGCTTGTTCCGCCGGGAGACTCCTCGGACAAACTCGGATTCGAGTTGAGGCTTGTCGGAGGCACTGTGGCTGCAATTGCGCTAGGGCTGAGCTTGTACTGGCGCGGAGTGCGGCAGAAGAGTGCCGAACAAGCAAATGTCTAGAAGCCTTCTTCGATGAGGCGAGCGACATTGAGGTGCGATTCCGCATGGCGCGAGTAGTGTCCTGCTTGCAGATAGCGCTCCACGTATTTCCCAATCACATCGCCTTCGAGGTTCACCGCGTCGTCGGGCTTGCGGTCGCGGATGTTGGTGTGCTGGTAGGTGTAGGGAATCACCGCGACTTCGGCGATATTGTTTTGCCAGCGGGCCACGGTGAGGCTGATGCCGTCAATGGTGATGGAGCCCTTGAGAACGACGTAGCGAGCGAAATCGGGGGGCACCTGCACTCCGAACCACCAGTTTTCGCCTTCGGGAGTGAGATGCGTTACGCGGCCGACGGTGTCCACGTGGCCAAGGACGAAGTGCCCGCCGAATTCCTTGCCCGCAGTGAGAGGCTGTTCAAGATTGACGCGTGCGCCTTTTTTCAGCTCGCCTCCTTTTGCGCCGAACGAAGTTTTAAGGATTGTCTCAGCTGATAAATCGGCGGAAAGCCGCGAATGGCGAAGATCGACGATCGTCAGGCAGCAACCGTTCACGGCGATGCTGTTCGAAACGGCGAGTGAAGGCGCGACGGACGGCGCGTGGATCGTGACGCGACCGCCATCGTCGTTCAGGATGAGGGCTTCGATCGTTCCGGTGTGCTCGATGATTCCCGTGAACATGCTGATACCGATCGCTCCGAAATCCGAGTGTACAGTATTTCGCACCCAAGGGAGGAAGCACTAAACTAGTCTAAATTAGACTACTGTGGATGGGCAGAGACAACGCTGGGAACTCACGATGAAGGCATGTGTGCTGCTCGCGCCGGCCGCGATTGAAACGAATCCGCTGGAATATGCGGACGTTGCGATGCCGCAGCCCAAGAGCGGCGAAGTGCTGGTGCGTGTCCGCGCTTGCGGCGTGTGCAGAACAGATTTGCACGTCATTGAAGGAGAATTGCCACCGCGCAAATCGCCCGTGATTCCCGGACACCAGGTTGTTGGCGTGATCGATAGGCAAGGTGAGAATGCGCTGCGGTTTGCGGTTGGAGCGCGAGTTGGAATTGCCTGGCTGCATCAGACGGACGGGACTTGTGAATATTGCCGCTCCGGCGCGGAAAATCTTTGCGACAATCCGACGTTCACCGGCTACAGCGTGGATGGCGGATATGCCGAATATATCGTTGCGCCTCAAGATTTTGTCTATGTGGTTCCGGAGGGATTTCCCGATGAACAGGCCGCGCCGCTGCTTTGTGCGGGAATCATCGGATTCCGGTCGCTGCGGCTCTCTGGAGTCAAAGTGGGAGCGTGCCTGGGCTTTTATGGTTTCGGTGCAGCGGCGCACGTGGCGATCCAAGTAGCGAGGCACTGGGGAGTGGAAGTGTTTGCTTGCACACGCGACGTGCGTCACCAGAAACTGGCGCTCGAGCTAGGCGCGGCGTGGGCCGGCGGCACGTTTGATGACCCGCCAAAGAAACTCGACGCCGCAATCGTATTCGCACCGGCGGGAGAAATCGTTCCGGCAGCGCTAAAGGCGCTCAAGAAGGGCGGCGCGCTTGTTCTGGGGGGCATCCATATGAGCCGGATACCTTCGTTCGATTACCAACTTCTGTATCAGGAACGTATGATTCGGAGCGTGGCGAATAACACTCGGAAGGATGGCGAAGACTTCTTGCGGATTGCAGCCGAGATTCCCATTCGCACTCACGTGCAGATCTTTCCTCTCTCGGAAGCCAACCGCGCGCTGAATGCCTTGAAAAACGACGCAATCCCTGGTGCTGCTGCCCTCCACGTGAGCGACTGAGCCTTACTGCGACGAAGAAGACGCGATTTTCGTGGGCAGTTTCCGCCGTTCATCGCCCGGCGAGATTTCCGTCAATTTCTGCATGTACCGCTTGGCGACCACTTCGCTCCCCGAGGCCTCCGCTGACCGAGCGGCTCCATAGACTGCGTTGAATCGGTTGGGCGCTACCTTTAGTGCGGTCTCGTACTCCGCCAGCGATTCCTTCGGGCGGTTCTCCAGCAAAAGCAATTCCGCAAGCATTTCCCGGGCAGGCGCAATCGGACCTGGCGTCACGGCATGCTTATCCATGCTCTCTTCAAGTTCTGCCGCGGACCGCATTTTGGAAACAGCATCGCTCTTGTCGCCGGCTTTTTCCGCGATCCATGCCGACACTTCGCGGCGCTGCACTTCGATCTGGTTTGCCCAATAAACGTTGTTCTGTTTCGAGGTTGCCTCGCGGAGCGCGACGAGCGACTGCTCAGCCTTGGCGGCACGATCCAAATTACCGGAACGCGCGCTACCTTCTCCGATGGCCGCCCACGTGATAGCCGTTGCCCACGGCACGGCGCCTTCCCTCACCTTCAATGCGCCAGCCTGTTCCCACTCGCCGAGTTCAATCACGCTTCGCGCGGGAATCGCAGCCAGGGCGTAGTCGCCCGTCAGTGTGAGCCCCGGGACAGGTGGCAGCGAATTCATTTCATCCAACACCGCTTTCGCTTGTCTGAGCTGGCCGGTCTGCAAATAAGCGTACTCAAGATAATCCAAGGCATGGAGGCGCTGGTCACGCGCCTCGCCATTTGAGGAAGTAGCTTCCGCGGCGGTGGCAAGCTCTGCTGACTTCTTGTTCGAGCGGATGGATTCATCCCACGATCCAACCCGCGTGAACAGGTGAGATGGCATGTGATTGGCATGGGCTGATGCAGATGCGATTTTCGCGTACATGCGCGCGGCAGGCAGGCCTTTCTCCGCCAGCACGGGGTTGTCGTAGCAATGGATTATGTAGTGCGCAATGCCGGGATGATGAGGCTGCTGCTGGAAAAGAGGCTCAAGAATCTCACCGCACCGGCGCTGGTTGGCAAAGGTCTTATCGGTTTTGGGCGCGGTGATGGAGAGTGTTAGCGCATGGAAAATGGCGGCTTCGTTGTCGCCGGGATAAGCAGCTTGCACTTCGCCCATTTTCTTTTCGAATGCCCGGGAGTGTGCAGCGGCATCCTTGCCATCTTCCGCATAAATCTCTGCCAGCGCTTCAACATACGATTTCTCTCGGGCCGTCGTCGTGGCATTAGAGGCGGCTAATTCCGCGGCCTTTTTGAGTGCTAGCCTGCCAGTGGGCGTATCCCCGTTATCCCACAGACCGTGGTAGTGCGACATGGCGACGCCCCATTGCGCCATCGCGCAAGTCGGATCCTGGGCCGAGATTTCGCTGAACGCCTGTCTCGCTTGCTCGTACTGGAAAGAATGCAGCAGTGCCACAGCCCGATTGAAACTAAGCTCTACGCCTTTGGAGCAGGATACCAGGAAGTGGACAGAGCCTACTTCTTCCGTCGAGAGCTCGTGGTGGTGTTCTTGAGCGGCCAAGGCCAGTGATCCAGAACAGAGATAAGCCAGGAATAGAATTGCAGCGCGGCGCATAACGACTCCCTCTTTTTGCAGCTATGCTGAATCACCGAAAGCGAACGGGAAAGTACTTGGCACAGAGTATGTTCCGTGGCGACTAAACAAGTCAACGCAGAAAGGCGGGCAAGTAGGCTTCCACAGCGAAATCGGCGCCGAACTGCCGCGTACTAACGTTGCTTAATGGCGGAAGATCGAGCTTTGGGGCGAGAGCAAAAGGAACGTGGCTCTCACCCGCGATTTTCGGCGCATAGAAAAGAAACAGTTTATGCACGAGGCCGGCGGCAAGTGCCGCGCCGTTCATCGTTGGACCGGCTTCTAGAAGGACGCTTAGGATTTCGCGGCGCCCAAGCTCCACTAATACCGAAGACAGATCAACCCGGTCATTCTTAGTTTTTGTACGGACAACTTCAGCCCCCGCGTTTTGCAACTTGCGCGCTTTCGTTGAAACTTCTGGAAGAGCGGTGAATACCAGGAGATCATCGGCAGCGGTTTCGACAACACGGGATTTTGGCGAAAGCCGCAGTCTCGAATCAAGAACAACGCGTAGAAGACGCTTGCGGCGGGGGAGACCGCTGCGATCGGTAAGCAGCGGATCATCGGCAAGAATCGTGCCAATTCCCGTGAGAAGTGCGTCTGCAGCGTGACGCATGCGATGGACTTCGGCGCGGGATTCTTCCGAGGTTATCCAATTCCTGCGCTTGCCTGAATGCTTCCCGTGCTTTTTTCCAGAAGGTGGCAACGCGAGCTGTCCATCCAGCGTCATCGCCGACTTTAGCGTGACGAACGGTTTCTTCGTGCGAATCCAGCAGGCGAACGGCTCATTGAGTCGCCGCGCCTCTTCTTCGCAAGCGCCAGTGAAGACTTCAACGCCTGCCGCACGCAGGCGCTCGAAGCCCCGGCCGGAATTAACGGGATTCGGATCATCCATGGCCGCGACGACGCGTTGAATACCTGCGGCGATGATCGCTTCCGTGCAGGGCCCGGTCCGTCCGGTGTGATTGCACGGTTCGAGCGTCACATAAAGCGTTGCTCCGCGCGCCTTATCACCGGCGGATTTCAGCGCGACGATCTCCGCATGGTCGCGCCAGTCGTATTGATGAAAACCTTCGCCGACGATCTGCCCTTCGCGCACGATGACGCAACCCACCATGGGATTAGGGCTGGCGAGGCCGATACCCTTGCGGGCCAGCACCAGCGCGTGTTGCATGAAGCGAATGGCGTGTGCGTCCACGTTTTAGTCGAAGAGAGAATTGGCGTACGTTTCCGCGTCAAAGGGAACCATGTCGTTGATCTGCTCGCCGGTGCCCACGAAGCGAATGGGCAGGCCCAGCTCGCGTGAAATCGCGACGACGATGCCGCCCTTGGCCGTGCCGTCGAGTTTCGTAAGGATGATCCCCGTGACCCCAACAGTGGAAGTGAATTCACGGGCTTGCGCGAGGCCGTTCTGCCCGGTAGTGGCGTCGAGTACCAGCAAAACGTCATGCGGGGCGCCGGGAATTACTTTGGCGGCGGTGCGCTTCATTTTTTCAAGCTCGGCCATGAGGTTCGATTTTGTGTGCAGGCGCCCGGCCGTGTCCACGATGACGACATCGGAAGAACGCGCTTTGGCGGCGGCGACAGCGTCATAAACAACGGCGGCGGGGTCGGCGCCGGATTCTTGCTTGATGACCTCGATGCCGTTGCGCTGCGCCCAGATTTCCAGCTGTTCAACGGCGGCGGCACGAAATGTGTCCGCGGCGCAGAGCACCACGCTGCGCCCTTCCTGACGAAGCCGGTTGGCGAGCTTCCCGATGCTTGTGGTCTTGCCCGCGCCGTTGACGCCGACAATGAAAATCACGCGCGTCCCGGCCCCATTCTGTGACGTGGAAATCCCGCTGGTGGTCGCGACATCCGGCCTAGCCGGCACGTTCAGAATGCGAACAATGTGAGACTTGATCTCGCTCTTGAGCTGTGTGGCGTCGGCAAGAGCATGGCGGTCCATTTTTTCGCGCACCGCATCCAAGATCTCGCGCGTTGGCTTCACACCCAAGTCGGCCGAGAGCAGCGCCGTCTCCAGATCCTTCAGAATCGAAGGATCAATCTTCCGCTCGCCTAGAAAGACGTTATCGACAGCTTCCGCGAGAACGGCTTTCGTCTTGCTGACGGAAGCTTTGAGGCGTTCCGCGAGGCTTGGTTCGGGTTTGCCAAAGAGAGAGATCATTAGATTGCACTGGGCAGCTCAAGTGCAATCTGAAATTGTAGCAGAAGCGCCTTTCGAGGGCCCCGGAGGCATTAGAGACAGCTCTGGGCTATTGAGACGGTTGTTCCGTGAGAAGGGTGCCCTTTTCTATTCCCGCCAGGCGAATTTGGTCCAAAACCGCGATGGTATCGCCATACTTTGTGCGTGCGTCGGCGTTCAAGTAAATTCTCTTCTCTGCACCATTTCGCACTCCCCGGCGGATTTCTTCTGGCAAGTCCTGGAGCATAATCTGATCGTTGCGGAAGTAAACGTTACCGTCGCGCGTTACACTGATCTGCATAGTGTCTTCTCTCAGAGCACCGGGCATTGAAGTTGAGTGGTAAGCGGGAGGCCGGTCTACAGACACCGAACGAGTGTCCGTTGTGATGGGTAGGAACATGCAAAGCAGTGCAAGCATGATACTCACAAACCCCCACATATCGATCTGGCAGAAAAGCTCATTCTTTCTTCTCAATGCCGATAGCTTGAATTGGGGCTGTGCGGATGGCATTTTGGAAATCTTACTGCCTCCCAATCCGAGTGCCCCTTCAGGCTAAACGTGCACTTCAACAGCACTGAGGCGGAGCTTGCCGGCGTTGACGGCGGCTTCGAGAGCGGTCACAACGACAGCATCGAATTTTGTACCGGTCAGCGCTCGTATGCGGTTCATGGCGTAGTCCAATTCCATGGCCGTCTGATAGGGCCGGTTGGTGGTCATGGCGTCGAGAGTATCAGCCACGCCGATGATACGCGCCATGAGCGGAATCTGCGGGCCCTGCAAGCCGTACGGATAGCCGCGGCCGTCCATGTGCTCGTGGTGCAATTCGATGCCGGGGAGCATTTCCTTCAACTGCGAAACCGGGCGCATGATGTTCGCGCCCTTAACGGTGTGCTGCTTCATCAAGCCAAATTCTTCGGGCGTCAGCGCCCCCGGCTTTTTCAGCACACGATCCTCGACGCCGATTTTTCCGACGTCGTGCAACAACGCCGCAATCCGCAGCTTGTCCAGCTCTTCCGTGGTGAGACCGAGCTCCTGGGCGATGAGCGTCGAATACTTCGCCACGCGGCCGGAGTGACCGCGCGTGTAGGGATCCTTTTCGTCGATGGCCGCGGCAAGCATGCGGATCGAACCGATAAACAGCTCGCGATTTTCTTCGGCGGCTTCCTTCAGCCGCTCGATGTACTCCTCGATGTCGCCGGCCATCTTGTTGAAGTTTTCAGCGAGCTCGCTGATTTCCGAAGCCCCGCGCACGGGAGAGCGCTGGTGAAATTCGCCGCGGCTGATTGCGCGCGTGGAGGCCGCCAGGCCGCGAATGGGTCCGCTGATGCCCACTGCGAAGAAATATCCGACGAGAATGGCGGACAGAATGACAACGCTGACGAACGCCAGCGCCTGGCGGTTGAGTTCGGTGACTCCGGCGTCGGTTTGCGCCTCACTGAGACTCCGCTGCGCGATGACCGCCCAATTCACTTCAGGAAAAGTGCTGTACGTTCCGATCATCTCGGTCGCGTGTTTCTTGTCCCTTTGGGTAAAGCCCATGGTTTCCGTGTTGCGAAGCTCCTGCGGCAGCGCTTTCACTCGCGCCACAAGGGCATTGCCGCTGACATCCGCGCCAGGAACGAAGTTTTTGGTGTCCCAGTGCGCCACCAGGTGGCCGTTGTGATCCACCAGAAAAACAGTGCGTCCACGCACACTGGCTTCCTGCAACCGGCGAACGATGGTGTCCAGGGAAACAACCGCGGCCAGCATTCCGGTGAAGTTGCGGTTGACGTCTTCGAGAGGTACCGCAACGACGAACGCGGGCCGGTTTTCCGGCGCGAGCGCCAGGGGGTCGCTGCGAAACTTGACCACTTGCAACTGCTGCGATTGCAGGCAGGTAACGAAGGCGCGCTGCAATGCTCTCGCCACGAACGGATCCTGCTCAGCGCGGAAATTTCCCTGCGAGGCGCTTGTGCCTTTTCCGGATTTCCCCACCGCCGTCAGGTAAAGAAACGTACTGCGATTGCTGGAGACAAATTCCTCCAGCAGGCGGGTGACTTTGGGTTCCGCCGAGGGATCTTCGACGTTGTCGATGAGGCCCGTGAGCGCCAGAATCTGCCGCTCGCTGAGCAGTTGTTGCGTCAAGTTAGCTTCGAATAGCTGAATTTCCTGGGCCAGCGACCGAGTCAGGTCGGTTTGCTGGACGCGCTCGGTATCCACCAGCTTTTCCTGGCTAAGCTGCAAAACCTGGCGGTGGTATAGACCAATGGGAAGCGCGCTAACCAGCAGAAGTGCTCCCAGCACGAGCCAAAGGATGCGCACACGCCCGGCGCGCACGTATTCCCAGCGGGTTTTGGCATCCAGCGGCATCTCGACTATTCATTTTAAGAGAACCTGACGTGCTTAGGGGGGCAGGTAGCAGCCCGCGTCGCGCATATGCAACTGGGACTTTAGTACTAGAGGAGGAAAATCGGACATTTTTGGGGCTGCTACTCGCGCTTTAGAGGCCGGTCCATGATGTCTCGAATAGCGTCCGTGGGAGACTTTCCCGAGTTCAGGATGGCGTCAACCTGCTCTGTGATCGGCATTTCGATCTGGTGTTCGCGGGCCAGCGCCAGCAAAGGCGCGGCGGTATTCACGCCTTCGGCAACCATACGCATGTTCTTCACGATCTCGCGGAGAGAGCGTCCCTTACCTAGCTCGATTCCCACAAAACGATTGCGGCTGAGCGAGCCCGTGCAGGTAAGCACCAAATCTCCCAATCCAGCCAGTCCGCTAAGCGTCTCTTGCCGTGCTCCCAGCGCCACCGCCACACGCGTCATTTCCGCCAGGCCTCGCGTGACCAGCGCCGCGAGAGCGTTCGAACCGAGCCCCAGACCCTGGCACGCCCCGGCGGCAATCGCCATCACGTTTTTCATCGCGCCAGCCAGCTCCACGCCCAAAACGTCGTCGTTGGTATAGAGGCGAAAGTTCGGGCCGGCAAACTCTTCCTGTAGCTTGGTGGCAAGAGAGGCATCCCGCGATGCCAAAACGACTGCAGTAGGTTCGCCGCGAGCTGCCTCTAGGGCGAATGATGGCCCGGAAATCACGGCGATGCGCGGCGCAAATTTCGGCGTGACGACCTGAGCGATCACTTCGCTCATCCGCAAGTGCGTTGATGGCTCAAGTCCCTTGCTGGTGCTTACGAAACTCGCGCCTGAGGCGACGAAAGGAAGTGCCAAAGTGTAAGTCGCGCGGGCATATGCGGAGGGCACGGCGCCGACAATGACCTGCGCTCCGGCAAACGTCGCTTCCAATTCACCATGGACTCTGACACTTTCGGGTAATTTCAAGCCGGGAAGATATGTTTTGTTTTCACGCTCGCGCCGGATGGATTCACAGCGTTCGGCATTGTGTACCCAAAGCGAAATCTCGTGCGGCTTACGGCTGCGCGAAAGGACGATCGCCAGCGCCGTACCCCATCCTCCCGCGCCGAGAATGGCGATCTTCGTCATTCAGCTTCTTTCTTCTTGCTAAAAGAAAAGCGCGGCTCGGTCCCGTCGACGAGCCGCTGCAGATTGCCGTCATGCTTGTAAATAACTAGCCCAGCGATAGCCAGCGTCCCGACCATGACAACGATTGGCGGCGCATAACGCGGCGCCCACAAGAAATAGATGAGCAGCGGCATGGCCGCGGCCGCGGCAACGGAACCGAGCGAAACATAGCGCCAATAAGCCACGCACAGGATGAACAGCAAGAGTGCACTGACCGCTGCCAGCGGGCACAGACCGAGAAACACTCCAAGCGCCGTGGCCACACCTTTGCCGCCCTTAAACTTGAGCCATACGGGGAAGCAATGCCCGAGAAGCACCGCGAAAGCGGCCACCATCATCCACGTGGCGCTTTCGCTTGTGAAGCGCCCGGCGAGCCAGACAGCGGCCGTACCCTTCGCAGTATCGAATGTCAGTGTGAGAACTCCCGCCAGCGGTCCCACGACACGTGCCACGTTGGTCGCGCCGATGTTTCCGCTGCCGGCTTTGCGCACGTCGCCGCCGCCAAACAGCTTTGCGAGGAGCAGACCGAAGGGAATCGAGCCAAGAAGATAGGCGGCAAAAGGGATGGCAAGAAAAATGGCAGGTATCCACACCGAGAACATGCGCGCTCAGGCCTCCGCCGCCGCGAACGAAAAACTTTCGACCGTAGTGTACTCCGCGCCGGAGGGTTTTAGCTTGCTTTCGATCAGATGGAATTGGTTGGTTCGCAATGGGCCAAATTCTCTCGCTGCGTGTTCCTGAATCGCCGCGCGAAGTTGTTCCGCAAGCCAGGGAGGCTCGAAACGCGCCAGCGTCAGATGCGGCGAGAAAGGCCGCTGTTCCCGCGGAATGCCAACCTTTTCCATAGCGTTTTCGATTTCTGCCGCCAAAAGTTTCAGATTCGGAGAGGCCTCGATCCCTGCCCAGAAGACGCGAGGGTGCTTCTCGGTGGAAAAAAAACCGAGTCCACGAAAATCGAGCATCACAGGTTGTTCGGAGCGCACACCGGCCAGAGCGCTTCGGATGGCGCTGGATTTTGCCTCCGGCACTTCACCGATGAATTTCAACGTCACGTGAAGATTCTCCGGACGCACCCAGCGAGTTTGTGGTGAGACCACGCGAAGGGACGTGAGCAAATCCGCGAGGTTCTCTCGCACCGAGGAGGGAATCTCCAGGGCAACGAACAGACGCATGGAGGTCAGGCCCTTTTGGCGCTGCGCGCGGGAGGCTCCCCGCCATTGTAGAGGAAATGGATGCGCACCAGATCGAGTGCCAGTTGCGAGGCGTGCCAGCGGATGGCTTCGCGGTCGCCCGGGAAGACCACGCCGCGCTCTTTGACACCACCGGCGTGCGAGAGCGCGATGTGCACCGTGCCCACGGGCTTTTCCTCGCTGCCGCCGCTTGGACCTGCGATGCCAGTGATGCCCACGCCCAGCGTGCTGCCCACTTGGCGGCGAATGCCATCGGCCAGCGCAATCGCTACCTCGCTGCTGACCGCACCTTTCGTCTGGATGAGTTCCGGCGGCACATCGGCCCACGCCGTCTTCAGCTCGTTGCTGTAGCTGACGACGCCGCCCAAAAAATACGCGGAGCTGCCCGCGATGCTCGTCAACCGCTGCGACAGCAATCCGCCCGTGCAGCTTTCCGCGGCGGAGATCGTGGAGTTGTTTCTCGTCAGCAGGCCCGCTACCACTTCTTCCATCGAGGAACCGTCTTGCGAGAAGATCCGGTCAGCCAGCGCGATCTCAAATCCCTGCACGATTTCGTCCAGCGTTTTTTGAGCGTGCGCCGCATCGTCGGTCCACATCCGCAAATGAATTTGAATCTCGCCCGGCGCGGCGAGAATTGTGGTGTTCACGTCGGCATAACGTGTGTAAATCGGCTTAATGCGCTGCTCGACGCCTGATTCGCCCATCCCCGCAACGCGTAATTCCCGGTGAAACATTCGAACATTCGAGCTGCGCCGCTGCAGTCGCGGCAAGACTTGCTCCAAGTACATGGGTTTCAATTCGCGCGGTGGGCCGGGCAACAAGGCAATGAAGCGCCCCGCGTCTTCGATCCATAGCCCAGGCGCAGAGCCGCGCGGATTCTCGAGCACCTCCGCGCCTTCCGGCACCATCGCCTGGCGAACGTTCACCGCAGGCATCTCACGCCCAAGCTGCCGGAAACGCCCTTCGATGTAGCGCAAGATTTCGTTGTTCAAATGCAGCTTGCGGCTCAGCAGGTCCGCAACGGTTTCACGAGTCAGGTCATCTTCCGTAGGACCGAGTCCGCCGGACGCGATGATTAACTCGACTCGCTCCAGCGCTTCCTTGAATGCCGCGCTCAAATAGTCGCGATTGTCCCCGACGATCGATTTACGCACCACTTCAATACCGAGCTTGTTCAGCTCTTCCGTCAGAAAGAGCGAGTTGGTATCCATCCGGTCCGGAGTCAGCAGTTCCGAACCAACCGCGATGATTTCCGCTTTCATCTGTTCAATTATCCGATCAACGGCAAGCCGCGAACGTCCCAATCGAGCGTGAAGAGCGCGTCCGTGGTGGCAAGAATCGCGCGGCCAGAGGGCTGCAGCGCCATTCCCACAATGCCGGAGCCGCTGAGCACCACCTCGGCTTGCGCCTGCGGCGTAATCCGCACGATCCCGCGCCGTCCACCGTAAGAAGCCGCCACATAGAGATTTCCGTCGCGGTCCAGGGCAATGCCCTGCGGCCGTCCGAGGCCGCGGAAGAAAACGCTCACTTCACCGCCCTGCGTGATGCGGTGGATGCGGTCAAAGCTGGAAGTCGTCGGCCCGGAAACGTACAAGTCTCCGCTGGGATGAAACGCCAGATGATACGCGGCGACCGAGGGTTCAAGCGTGGCGAACACAAATATTTCCCGGCTCGGGCTGATCTTGAAAACCGTGCCGCTGCGGTCGCCCACGTAGAGATTCCCGTTGTGATCAAACGCGATACCCGTCGCGATGCCCATGCCTTCCACCCACTGCTCGGCGCGGCCCTCCGGCGTGACACGATGAATCGTGCCATCATTGCGGCAGGAGACAAAAAGATTGCCCATGCGGTCGAGCGCCAGCCCGCTGGGATTGATCAGCGAAGTGATAAAAGGCTTCACGCTGTAATTCGCCGTAATTTTATAGAGCGAAACGGGAACGCGCTGGCCGCGCGGGCCGGAAAACGTGACGTAAATATTGCCGTCCAAATCCACCGCCGGATTCGCCACGGGATGAAGATTGTCCGCGATTTGCAGGCCGATGTGTACCGGATGGGGCGGGCTTTCGTGCTCGCCCGTGGCTACGCGCACCATTCCGCCGCCCGCCCCCTCGGGAACCCGCGCCACCAGACGGCTCTCACTGGCGAGCGCAAGGCCTGCTTCGGCTTCGCCGAACCGCACTACCGGACGCGCTTGTGCGCGCGACACGAAGCCACGCCCATGAATCGTCATTTCACCGCCAGGAATGGCTGCCGTGGGCGCAACCCTCTCAATGTGCGGAATGCCGTTTTTTTCTGGCGACGA
>Ga0137415_10002058_pt1 | contig 20037 bp, 31 predicted proteins | sample CZODoug3_1_1_16f_FD_183082 | JGI IMG/M metagenome (GOLD analysis project Ga0137415, IMG submission 183082) | Vadose zone soil fungal communities from Angelo Coast Range Reserve, California, USA - CZODoug3_1_1_16fungal (Hybrid Assembly) | ecosystem: Environmental > Terrestrial > Soil > Vadose...
CACCCCCCTTCCGGGTGATCGGCTGCGCCGAATGGGGGAGCGCTACGCGCCCCCGAGTGAATAGATTAGGCCGTAAGTGGCAGAATAGTACAAAGAATGGGAAGTGGAAAGCGTGCAAGAATGGTACTGGAGGCCACCGCGGTGCACCTGGCCGCACCATTCAGGAATGGCGCGAATGGCATTACCGGCATTTTGTGAATCAGCGAATAAGAATTGCAGTCGGGGGCCGAGGGTACCCGGCTTCGCCGGTCCGAGCGGGTCTCTCTTTTTCCGGCGTTCTGTGGGTGCGACCGAAAACCGTCGTAACCGTCGTAACCGTCGTAACTGTGCAGGTCAGAGCCCTGGAGCCCGTCGTAACCGCCGTCGTAACCGGCGTCGTAACCGCGCCGGCCGAGCTGGCCGAGCCCGCCGGCCGGCACGGCTGAGTCCGCCGCTGCCGTCCCGCCAGCCGACTGTCGGCCCGAGCGGCCCGAGTCCGACCCGGCGCCGGCTGTGACCGACTGAGCGGCCAGCCGGCGGGGCGGCTGAGAGGGCCGGGTGGGCGGTGGTCATGCTATTAATTGTACCGGAAATAGCACCGCCGGCCCTCGGGAATGGTGGGCCGGCGGGTGCGCAAACGGGTGAACGATGCTATTCGCTTCCTCGGCTTCGGCGAGACTTAATGCGGCCAGCTGTCTCGATAATTGGGAGCCATTCGCCGAGTAGCCTTAGCAACGCAATTTTGGAGACCACTCCGCATTCCTCAACCGACGAATCTACGCCTATTTGAAACTCGACGATGTAAGGGATTTTTGGCGTGTTGTATCCGAGTGAACGGGGACCCCATACGTTGATTCCGGCGTCTTCCTCCTTCTGGTCATTCTCGGAAGTCTTCCAGAATGCATGGAACTCGTATCCGCATCCTATCATCCATTCGTCATAGTCAGCCCATTCCACGTCCGTCCTCGGGTCCGGCTCGGTCCCCCACGTGCCATTTTCTTGATAAATGCGCAGGGTGGTGTCACTGGTCATTGCTGATCTTCCTCCCGAAACTATTCGAACGTGATGTCTTGGATGTCGAAGAATCGGATGGTAGTCCGCCCATTCGGGCCGCCACCGTATGCCGATTCAAGGCCATCGGTCATCTTTCGAACCAGCTCACTGGTAGAGCGCCGAGCCCGCTCCCGGGCGGTGCCGGCGGCCAGGTGCCGAGCCTCGTTGTAGGCATGAGCGATGCGCTCGCGGTTCGACTTACTCGGGGCGGCCGTGGTGCCCTTCTGTAGCCACCGCTGAGACGTGCGCTTGCTCGGGGTGAGCCCGAGTGCCTCGGCAACGCTTCGGCCCCGTGCCGTCTTCGTGAGCTGCCGGTACTGGGCCTGCCAGCCCTTCGCGGTGAAACTGGACCCGGCGTTGTTCGCGCGCTGCCGCTGGCGCTGCGCCTTCTCCAGGTCCGGGCGCAACACGGCAGCGTTGTACTGGTCAAAGCTGACCGTGCGGACACCATTGTTGCTGCGTACCGTCGTGCCGTTCCACTCGATGCGGGCCGTGACTCGCATCGTCAGGGGGCCGGTCGAGCCCGCGCCGCCACTGATCCGGGGACCGCCGGCCGGGGCCGGACCGGGGCCGCCCGAGGTGCCCGCACCGCCGCCACCACCGCCACCGGCCTCACTGCCGCCCCCACCGCCTCCCCCGCCGCCGCCGGTCCCGCCGGAACCCTGTCTCTCCTGGTCAGCCTCGTACTCGGCCCACGCGTCATCCATGGCCGCCTCAATGGCCGCCTCATCGTTGCTGTCGTACTCGGTGGGATCGCCGCTAACTCCGATAGCCATGCTCACTCACCGTCCGACTTGATTTTGTACGTGCCGAGGCGAATGCCAGTCGGATCGATATCGAGCAGCGGGCGCGTGCCGGTGGGCCGGCTCGCGGTGCATAGCCGTTCGAACGCATCGGCCGGGATGACTAGTTCATCGGTGGCTTTGACCTCAACAGGTGCGCATTCCGCATCGAACTTCCGGAACATATCAGCATCGCGCCACAGGTTGGCGGCGGACAATGCTTGCACCGTGTGGCGCCAATCGGGGCGGTGGACTCCGCAGCGCCACTTACGAGCTACTCCGTCGACATATCCATTCATCATGGAGAATGCCGCGCCGATATCGCCCTTTACATCTAGGTACTGATTGCTGTCTCGTCCGTAGGTCTCGATCGAGTAGGCCCGCATTTCATTAAGGAATGTGACCCATCCGCCGGCATTCAGCCGGACCCCGGTCGCCGTGTAGGAGTCGAGCGGCGTCGCGTCGGACCACCGGCCAGCCTCGGCCAGCTGGCCGAGTAGCTGCCACGTGGGCACGGGCACCCACACCTGGTCACTATCCGAGGCGATCCCACTCAGCGGGTGGGGCATGGTGTCCGCTTCGAGCCACGGGTGATTGTCGACCAGCACGTACCCGCCGCCGTTGGCCACCGGCTCGCTACCGGTGTGCTCCAGCTGGTTGTAGGCGACCGTCGCATTCATCGCTCCGGCAATCCATGCCCCGGACCGGTCCAGCCTCACCGTTTCACCCTCGTACGCCCTGGAGAACGCGTAGCCGGTGACCACGTAGGAGCTGAACACCATGTGTGGCTGCTCTGGCATCCAGTAGGGCGGCATCGGCCGGCGCTTGCCGGCCTTGTCCTGCCGGGTCCGCATCGGGCTGTGAGTCTTCTCCAGGGCCGTCAGCAGTCGCATCGGCTTGCCGGTGTCCAGCGCCGCCTTGTTGGCCGCCAGGGCGGCAGCACGGCCCTCCGCGCGGGCCACGTCGGCCGGGTGTGCACCGCGCCGGCTGCCGGCCGGCTCGGGCCGCTCGGCCGGGACCACCTCGGCCGCCGGCGCCCCCTCGGCCGCCGGCTCGGGCTCGGGTGCCGGCTCGGGGAGCTGGTATTGCTCGACAGGCTCGGGAGTGGGCGGGGCAGACCAGACGTCCGGGTCAGGCGGCGCGGGCGGGGCCGGCGTCGGCTCGGGCGACTCGTCCGCCTCTGGCAGCTCGGCCGGCTCCCGGAATGCGTAGAAGCGATCAGGCTTTTTCCGGCCGCCGACCTTCTTCGGGTGGATGTACCCCTGGCCCCGAACAGTGATCAGCTGGCCGGACTCTTTCAAGTCGCTGAGCGCCTGATCAGTGGCGTAGTCGGCATCTTGGGCCAGTTCGGCGAAGTAGTCCGGCAGCACGCCGGCCACCGGGTCGCCCTTGTGGTCGTACAGGACTCCGTGCACGTCGGCGAGTCGGTGGCCACCATCGTTCGGGCTGAGTTGATCGCTGCTCGCTCCGGTCATGAGCGCGTACTCGTGAAGGGTTGGCCAGCACATCGGCCGGCGCCGGACATCGGCCCATACGTCCGCCAACAGGCGATCGGCGAACCGGACCGGAGTGCCCTCGATCGAGTGCGAGAGCGTGCCCAGTACGCGGTGAGCGGCCCGCAGAGCGGCAGCCCGCAGCGCGGGTACCCCGAGGTGTCCGCCGAACCACTCCGCGCCGGCCACGGCCAGGGCCAGGGACTCGGCGACCGTCTGCGAGCTACCGTCCCGGGCCGCCGCATCCAGCTCCACCTCCGCCTTGTCAGCCAGCTCGCGGAACGCCTCGGGGGTCGGCCCGTCATTCATGAGCCACCGCAGCGGCCACCCGTAGCACCCGCCGATCATGCGAGTGAGTGCCTTGCTCGACTCCCGGTCGGCCAGGTGCGGGTTGCCGAGCACGATCACCCGGGCCTGAACCCCGTCAGTCGCGCCGTAACGGGGGTCCACGTTGCCGGACATGAACTGAACCCCCCACCAATCGGGAGTACTGCGCACCTTGCCTGAGCCATCCGAGCTGGACCGCCGCCGGCCGGCGCCGTTGAGCGTGCGCATGAAGAACGCTTGCCAGTCCTTGGGCGCCCACTTCGCGGAGTGGATCTCATCCCGGAACAGCGGCAGGCATCCGAGCGATGCGAGTTGGTCGCCGATGGCGATCGACGACTCAGAGATCGGGGTATTGAGCCTGAGCGGAGCGCCGAAGAACGCCGATGCGACGTTGACGTTCGTGGTCTTTCCGGAGCGGGGTTCGCCCACTCCGATCAGAGCGAAGGACACCGGGCGCACTTCGCCACCAAGCGGCCGAACGTACGGGGAGCACGCCGCCGCGCCGATGCTCAGCGCGGTGTTCTCGTTACCAGGCTGGCAGGCTAGTTCGGCGACCAGCTGCCAGTCGACCCGAGCGCTGTCCGAGGTGCCGGCGCACTCCAGGTACCCGGGCGGCAGCGCCTCGGCCGGTGGCATGACCAGCCGGCCGGCTTCCCACCGTGCGACACCGGGGATGGATTCGGCCTGGTGGGCCACCATCCGAAGGTGAGTGACGATGGACTTCTGAATGGCGCTGTCCTCGGGGACCGGGATGCCGAGGGCCGAGATGTAGGCGCCCTCGGAGATCTCCTGGCCAGTGAACCGGTGCAGGGATCGGCCGGCGCGGGAGTCGATCGCCAACAGGTAGATGCGGTCACGCTCGATGCCCTCGGCATCGCGCACCGACAGGATGCCGGCGACGTGCGGGACCGGGGCCAGGTCTTCTCCCCCGTAGTCGATCCCGAGGTACCCGCCGGTCCCGTCCGGCATGGCGAAGTGAGGGACCTGCCGCGAGCTGGGCAACGGGATCCCATCCAGCGCCCCGGACTCGTCTCCCCCGCCGCCACCGCCGCCTCCACCCCCGCCGCCCTTGACGACGCGTAGCTTCGGCTGGCCGGCGCGGGTGCGCCGAGCCTCGGTCGCCTCCTTGCGAATCTCGTCGTACTCGCCCTTGCGCAGCCCCCCGTGTTCGAGAAGCGCCTCCCGCCACTGCTGATTGATCAGGGCCGGCAGCTGCCGCGTGGGAACGAGCTCGCGGGCACGCTGCTTGCGCTGCGCCGGCTCGGAGATGTTGCCGAGGTGCTTCGCCAGGCCGGCCAGGGTCGGGGGCTGGTCGGCCTGCCACTGCGCGATCTTCCGCTCAGCCCTCTCCCGCGCGGCAAGCATCGCGGGTCGCTCCTCGGGCCTGACGTCATCGAGCGGGTCGTATTCGCTCCCGTCGATAGTGGTCCCGCCCAGCGCCCACGTTTCTTCCGGAGTGAGCCGGGGGCCGGGGTCGGACAGCTCGGTCATGCCGACCGCTCCCTATCGCGCCACTGGTCCACAGACGGCCCGTCAGCGATCGGCCGGCGCGCCGGCTGCACAGGTGCCGGCCGGGCCGGCCGGGGCTCCACAGTGGCGAGCAGGGGCCGGGCCGGCGCCGGTGCCGGCCGGCGGGCACCTCGGCGACCGCGCGGGGTGAGCCCGGCCGCGCGCTGCCGGCGCTCCCGCCGCACCTGGGCTTCGACCCGCTCGGCGTGCTCCATGTCGTCGGACTCGGCCACGGTCCCGCCGAGGATGCTCAGGATGGTGTACAGCGCGTAGCACCCGCGCGCCTCCTTCGCATCGGCGTGCTTGCCGTTGCAGTACGGGCACTTGGCGCTCATGCGGCCACCCGCGCAGTCGAGTACGTCCACTGCTGGCGGACCAGGTCCCCGCGCGCGGTCAGCCGGGCCAAGGTGTTCTGAACGGTGCGCAGGGTGAGATCCGGGAGCGCCTCGGCAATCTGGCGGGCGGTCGCCCCGGTCGGCTGACCCCGTAGCCAGGCCAGGACAGCCGGGTCGGCCATCGAGCGTGGGCCGCGCCGCCGGTCTCCCGGTTGGTCATCCTCGGCCGGCTCGCCGACCAGCTCGTCGACCTCGGGCCGCTGCGCCGGGACGCGCACCACGGCCGGCGCCATGGGCAATCCGTCGCACCCGGTGCTCCAGCATGTGAATCCGGCCCACGGTGACCAGCGGCAATCAGTGCGGCATGTGGAGCACACCGGCCAGGGGCTTTCCTGGGCCTTTTTCCAGGCTGACGGCTGGATCTTTCCTGGGGCAGTCATTTCGCACCCACAGGGGTACGGACCAGGGAGTTCTTTCGGCGTGCCTGTGGTACGGCTGTACTGGTGGCGCTATTATGCGGGTGAGCGGTCACTGTGATTAGCCTCGTTTTGATCGTTCGGTGTTGGAACTGGAACCCCGTAGGCGGCTTTGGCGAGCTGCCTACGGAGAAGATCTCCAGGGGCTCGACCACGGGGAGCGTGGTCGGGCCCCTTTTTCTATGCGGCCACGGGCACGGGGATGGCGAACGCGCCGTCTACCGGCCGGCTCGCGCCGAGGGCCAGCATCCGGCGCACCACGTTGATGAGCGCGGCACCGAGCGCGGCGGCGAACAGCGCGGCGGCGAACAGGAATAGCGCGTCCTCCTTCGAGTACCGCAGCTGCCGGCCGTGCCCCCCGCCACTGATCGCGGGGACCAGCCCGGAGCGCTCTACGTGCCGCAGCGCGTCCCGCTCGATACCTGCGATCTTGACCAGGTCGACGGCACCCACCTCGGTTCGGTCCGGCCACGGGTCGGCCGGCGCCGGCATGGTGATCACCATGTCTGCTTCCTCCTTGGTTCGGTACACGTTCCGATCCTTCCAGGGCGGCCCCATGATCGCGACCCCGCCACGCGCAGGAAATCGTTCTCCCGTTGCGGGCGACCAACGTTCACTCGAACGGCTGACTCGGCGATCCATCACATGAACCCCATTCCAGTAGTCGAGGGAACCCATGGGTCAAATACGGATCCATCATTCAGCGACATCCCGTAGGAGTCATAGGTTCCGCTGGTCTGCGTGGCGCTGGGCTGCTCGGTGCCACCCACATTCAGTCCGTACCCGTAGACGTTGGCCGCACTGTCGACCTGGAATATGAATCCTGGCGTGCCCGTGGTGGCGCCAGTGCCGCCCGTGAACCATAGGGCCGAGTACAGTCCGCCGACTGCTCCGCAATTCAGCGCGGGCCCCGGCATAGACGTGACAGCCGTTGCGCTCTGGATAGTTCCGCTACTGACCTCGGACCAGTGCGGGGAAGCTATATCCGTGTGGAATTGCTGATACGCGTACAGCGGACTGGTTGCCGTCCCGCTCCATGTCATGGTGGTAACGCGTGACGTTACTGACTGGGCTATTCCTATGAACCCTTGCATATAGATTGACGTACCCGTGCCAGTGAGGCCAACTCGGCCGGCGGATACCGGGGTCCACAGGATTCCGCTCGATGCCGTGGCGACAGACGCCGTGAGGCTGCCGGTCTGATTCCACTTGAGGAACAGGCATATGACATTACTGGTGGCAGCTCCGGGTGCCAGAGTGAACGTCAACGATGCTGCTGACGTTGACCCGTTGCCGGCGAGAGTTCCTACCGCAGAGATAGTCATCTACATGAACCCCATTCCGGTGGTCGGGGGAACCCAGAGGGGTGGGGCTCCCCCGGAGGGTCGAAGCGCTAGCGCCCAGCTGAAATACTCCGCCGCCACAGTGGTCGAGAACGCGGGAGCGTAGCTAGTCGCCGTGGGAACGTTCAGGCCGTATGCCATGGGGCGGTTTCCTGGCTCCAGATACGTGAATCCAGTCAGTGGCGAACTGGGGGTGTATACCCCGACGGCGCTATCGACGAATTGGCACCAGTACAGATCATTGACTGCCAGCGATAGAGGCGCGGCCGTGAAGGTGCTGACGTTAGTGTCGTTATGCGATCCGGCGCCAGCGACGAGAGCCCAAGATGGAGACGTCAGGTTTGTACTAAACTCAGCAGTATTTCCCTCCCATGACGTTACTGCGGCCGAGAATGAAATCACCGCAGCATCAGGAGTAATCACGCTTGAAACCACGCCGTAGAAGGCTTGATATGCAACGCCGAAAGATGAGTCTACGATCTTGGCGAACCCACTGGTCCACGTTATTCCAGTGCTAGTGATCGACGATATAGAGGCACTACTGGGGGACCAGAACATGCCCAGGCAGATCACACTATTGTCGGTGTCTGCGGTGTATGGCATTGACAGGCTTGACGACGATCCAGAGTACGTCTGCCTAGACGGACCCTGTTCTAGGAATGTAGTCATGTCAGCCGGCCGGCGATCATTGGAGCTTCCTCTCGGTAGTGTTGCTGCATTGCCTCCATACCGGGGCCACTACCCACATTTGGAGAGGGATTTCTGAGCTGCCGCTGACCCACTACGCCAGCGACAGCTCGGGGTGGACTAGGCCAGCGCGGCCAGCGGCAGCGCTTCCTTTATGGTGTTGAACACGCCGCCGGCATCAGGGAGGTTGAACGCGTCCTTTCCCACTTCGTACAGCCCCCACGCGCACAGCAGTCCCCCGATGAGGGCGAGCGCGCCGTAGTAGGCCGTGTTAAATAGCTGGTTGAGTGTGTTGAGAAGTGAAGCTTCCTTGACGCTCAGCCAGGTAGTGATGGGGCCGGCAAGACCCTTGAATGCATTGGTGATGGCAGTCCCGATGTCCGGTACCAGTCCGCCAAGACTGGTACCGGCCGCCGTGAGTCCCTTGTTCAGGTCATTGGCAACTGGCCCGGTTGGGTCGGCGACACCTAGAAGGGACTGCCACAGCGGCGGTGGTTGCGGGTTCGGACTATTCATTGCGAGAGACTCCTAGTTCGGGGAGCGAGAGAGGCTCGGGCGTGGTCGAGTTCGGAGCAGGCCGGGGCGCCGGCAAGACGACGTTATGGACGGCCCCTAGTTCGGGGAGTGCGAGAGCCTCTGCCGCACTGCCGGAATTCGCCGGGGCGGGCATGGGTCCGAGCGCCGGCAATTGCAAGTCGGATTGAGTGTTCACGGCACATGTCCGGACTGAGTGGGGTAAGCCCCATCGTTGTAGGTGGCAAGTTGGCCGTCACCGGCCGCGTCCGCTTCACCGGCTTGCATGATGATGTTGTTGTTGTGGTTATAGATGGCCATCTCTGCGGCCAGGTGGCCAGTAAACGAGTTCGTAGCAAGGAAGTTAAACCCGTGCATTAACGTCGCAACCTGGCTCACCGAAGCGTTAGCCACAACCCCAAACCCCATGGCGATGCCGGCTTCCCCGGGGATGATGGCCGTTCCGATGTACATGAACTTGACTTGTGGAGTAGTGGCGGCGGGATTCCAGTTGGAGAAGTACCAGACGATAGCGGCCTTGATGTTGCTCGTCACTAGTTCATTGGGAAGCTCGGTACCGATTCCAATAACGTCATTCCCCGGGGCGAACGGAGTCCCGCTAGGAATAATTAGCTCGGTAATGAGATTGTTCGTGAATTGCATTACCTGAATCCTTCCGTTGTTCGAGAGTCGAATCAGAAACGGCGTTCACTGACACGTACTGTCGGCCGCCGCATCGGCCGCATCGGGTCTTGGCCCCACGAACGCTAGTTCGGATCGAGTGCTCGCAATGCCTGCACTTCACGTAGATGAACGGGGCCACGGCTTCACGCTCCGCGCTTCGTTCTGCCGACAGCGCTCACGAGGTGCTCGTTCAACGTGGCGGCCATGCTCAACAGATTCCGCCCGGTCGCCGTGGACGGATCGTCCGCCATGCTCAGCAGACCGTGCGTAGCCTTGACCAGAACCCGGTAAGTCTCGGGGTGAATCTGGGGAGCTGAGGATTCAACAGACTCCACGGATTCCACGGGCTCAACAGATTCCACGGACTCAACGGATTCACCGTGAATACCATGGAGCACGTCGCTAATATTGAGTAGTCCTCGCATCGACATTTCCTCTCGGGAGATTCCTGGGGTCTGGCCCCTAGTGAATTAATAGTGCGGCACTTTCGGTGAATAGGTCAAGGCGGCGTGGTTATTCGGTGATTAACCAGCGCGTTTACCCGACCGCAGCCGCAGCCTCAATCGGCCGACAGTCGGGGCAGGGTCCGGACTCCGGCAGCTCAATAGCTCCGAGGTCATCGCAGGTGCCGCACTGACGGAAGGGCACGGGCGCCGGTCGGGGCGACGGCAGGGACACCAGCTGAGCTGCCGGCCGAGGTGCGCGCCGAGGTGCCGGCCGGGCCGCCGGCTGGTCCGCCGGCCACACGGGAGCCACGCACTCGTGAACGTGCCGGGTGATGGCATCGAGGTCGGACTCATCGTTCACGGGCCTGACCACCTCGCGGCAGTCCGCGCAGACAAAAGCCCACCACTGCGGGGCGCTCATCGGCCGCACTCCCTGCACCCGGCGTTGTTGTCGTGGTCGGTGAAGCGGCCACAGAAGTAGCAGTACGCCGCGTAGGCCAGGCGGGTCATCGCCGGCTCTCCAGGTCCGCCACGGCGGCCCGAATGTCTTCCTCGCTGGCCCCCTGCTGTTCCATCTGCTCGCGGTAGTCCTCCGCGCTCAGCGTGTCGTAATCGGCCATGGCCCTCTCTCCTTTGATCGTTTGAACTTCGGTGGTCAGTGCGCCAGGTACTTGCGCCACGGCGCGCGCTCGTCGCTCAGGCCGCCCCACGGGCCGGCATGCCGGCGCCGGTACGCGAGGTAGACGAGCAGGAAGATCCCGACCAGGCCGGCCAGGCAGCCGGCCAGGAACACCGCACGCCGGACCGGGCGAGAGAACAGCGCCAGCACGAGCGCGAACGGCACCGCGTTCGGGGAGCCGAGGGCGAACAGGAGTACGGCCAGGGCGACGGCGCCGAGCCGCAGCGCGGTCCCGGTCGACATGGAGCTACGGCGGGCGGGGCGGCGGCGGGTGGTGCGGCGGCGGGTGGCCATGGAGTCCTCCTGTGCAGCGATCGTATGTGGAACGATGTATTTGCAGCGTTTGCGGCCGGTCTGAACCACTCGATCGGGCCAGCGTGTTGGTGACTAGTACACACAGTACTCCAGGTATATAGTGGAGCACCATAGGGCATCGACTACACGGAGGACACAGACGCATGCCATCCCCATCACGACAGCTCCCGGCCGTTCGACTCCCCCGGGATGCGCACGCGCTCGCCGAGCAACTGGCGATCGACCTCACCCCGGCCGCGCGCACCCGGCTCACGATCACGGCGGTGGTCGCGGCGGCAATCCGGTTCGCCAACGCGGACCGAGAAGGCTTTATCAAGATCCTGACCGAGACCACGGAGGATGACTCGAAGTGACGGAATCGCTGGTCAAGCACGGAGAGCACTCACTCGCGCCGGAGGTGAGAGATGGCGATGAAGGGGCCGCGCGCGGCCGGGTGTTCCTGGCCGTACCCCTGGTCCTGGTCAACGCTGCCGCCGTGTGGGGGCAGGCAGGCTGGGCGCTCACCAACATCACCCACGGCGGCATCTTCGGCCTGATCGTCGCGGTGCTGTTCGCTCTGGCGGTCGAGAGCATCGGGGTTTACCTGGCGTTCGAGAGTCATCTAGCGCTCATGGCCGACCAGGCGGCCGGGTTACTGCGAGTAGGTAGCTACGCGGTGGGGGCCCTGGCCGGCGCGCTGAACTTCCTGCACTTCCGTGAGCAGTCCCTCGCTACCGGCATCGTGTTCGGCGCGCTGAGCGCGGTCTCGCCCTGGTTGTGGGCGATCTACTCCCGAGCCCGCAACCGTGTTCGGCTCGCCGAGTTGGACCTGGTCGACCAGCGCGGCGTGAAGCTATCGACCAGCCGCAAGCTGTGGCATCCGGTCCGCTCGATGCGCGTGATCAGCTGGGCCGCGTGGGAAGGCGAGACGAACCCCCGCGCGGCAGTCGAGGGATGGGAGCGCTCGCGGTGGGACCAGGCCCCCGGACCTACCGAGCGGCCACTCAGTGCCGTGTCCGAACAACTCTCCGTGGTGCCCGGACACGCGCCGGCCGGGGTGCTCGACCAGTCGGACAGCCCGGAGTTGCTCGCCGAGGTCGCCCACCTGGCCGGGTTGCCTACCGACGCTGAGCGCATCCGCTGGGCGCTCGATCAGTTGGACACCGAAGACACCGGCATCATCGTGCGGCACCTCGCCGAGCGGGACAGCCTGGTCAGCACAGAGAACGTCCGAGCAGTGCTGCGGCGCGGCCGGCCGCGTCCGAACAACCGGGTAGCACAGCTCGGTCACCGGTCGATGCAGGCGAGCAGCAGAGCAGGCGAGCAAGCGAGCAGAGGAGTAGGCGAGCATGCGAGCACCTGAGCAACCGAGCAGGGTCATCCTTGCCGTGGTCAACCTCAAGGGCGGCACGGCCAAGACCACCTCGGCCGCGTTCCTCGCGCACGCCCTGCACGAAACCGGCTGGCGTGTGCTCGGCGTGGATGCCGACCCGCAGCGCTCGCTACTGGACTGGAGTGCGGAGTCCCCCGCCGGCTGGCCGTTCCCCGTGGTCGGGCTGGCTACCCGCATGTTGGCCCGTGACCTGGGCGGGATCACCGGGGATCACAACGCCATCGTGATCGACACTCCCCCGCTGGAGGAACAGGCCGGCATCGTGCGGGCCGCGCTGCTCGCGGCGACGCACGTGATCGTGCCAGTCGCCCCGACCCCGATCGAGTACCGCCGGCTGGCCGCCGTTCGGAACGAGGTGGAGCAGTCGGCCGGCGGGCGCCCGGACGGCGAGCCGCCGGCGGTCTCCGTGCTGATCACCCGCGCGGTGTCGGGGGCGAGCAGTACGAACGTCTGGCGGGAGGCGATGACAGAGGACGGCCTGCACGTGCTGAAAGTGCCGGTCACACGGCTGGAGCGGTACTCACAGGCGTACGGAGATGACATCGCACAGGCCAGCGATTCGGCCTACGGGGACGCCATTTGGGAGCTGTTCGGATGAGCCGTGCGGACGAAATCAGGGCGAAGGCGGCGGCCATGCGAGCCACCCCCGCACGTGCGGACACGTCCGGACAGTCGGCCGCACACGAGCAGTCGAGCGGCCGAGCAGCAGAGCAAGAGAGCAGGCGAGCAGAGGAGCAAGCGAGCACGGGAGCAGGCGAGCAGAGGAGCAGGCGAGCAGGCGAGCAGCGCGCGCCGATCTTCCCGGACCGGACTCAGCGCCGGCCGGCGGTCCGGGTCGACGACGTCAAGTTCTCCGTACTGCTCTCGCCACGGGCTCACGCGGAGCTGGTGGCGTGGTGCGCGGAGGCGGCGGCGGTGCTCGGCCGCACCCGCGTGCCCACCACGGACGCGGTCAAGGCGCTGGTGACCCTGCTCGCCGAGGAGCCGTCACTAGGCGATGCGGTGATCGACGAACTCGAGAAAATGGACCGCGCCAAGATGCGGCGCGGTCCAGGGAAGTAGCTGAGCGGAACGTGGAGCTAGCTGAGCACCTGGGCCAGGTGCTCGCGGACGGGGGAGTAGATCCCTCCGAACGGTTTGAACGCTTCCTCGGCCTCGGCGAGGCTCACCCACCGGACGGCGGTGAGTTCCTCCTCATCCCCAACGAACACGTCAGCGTCGCTGACCGGCTCCCCCGACACGTAGATCATGTGGCGCCCGGTTCGCGGGTGGTCGCGCTCAGCGACGATCACCCCGGCCCGCACCCGTAGGCCGGCCTCTTCCTTGCACTCCCTGATCATGGCATCGGCCGGGCTCTCGCCTGGCTCGATCTCCCCGGAGAGGAAGCCGGCCGGCGGCGTCTTGTCGCTGCGCCAGGTCACGAGCATGCCGAGGTGTGAGGTCAGGACTGCGGCCACCACGGACCGCTGTACCGGTTGCGTCGGGTCGGTCACAGGCGCTTTCTCCTCATCGAATCGACGGTTCAGCTGTCGCCGTAGATCGTTCATGTCCCATCGGAAGTGCCCGCCACCAGTGACGTAAGAGGGCTTGATGCCGTAGCGGTGCACCCAGCGTTGCAGCGTGGTCGAGGCAACACCTAGCTCTCGCGCTGCCGCCGTGGTGGTCACGTATCTGCCCTCTGTCACCGAGCCAGGGTCTCACGAGGCAGGGCAATTAGCACCACTTGCAGCGATTGGCGCGGCTCAGTGTGCAGCGTATGGTGTCGATCGTAGGCATTTGCAGCGATTGGGGCGATCATGTGCAAGCCAAAGAGTCAGGCCGGGCTCGGTATCGGAGGGGTCGCCCTGGCGGCCGGCGGGGTCGCCCTCGCGGTGTGGTTGGCGCCGGCCGCGCTGGCCGGCGTGGTGCTGCTGCTCTGGGCCGTCAAGGCCGTGATCGTCGCTGCCGGCGTGATCGGCGTGAGCTACACGGCGTGGCAGCTCCGGGACGTGGTGCCCGCTATCCGGCTCCCCCGGGTAGCGGGCATCGCTCGGGTGCCGGCTCAGCTGGCCGCTGCGGCCCGCGCGGCGCTGCCGGCTGCCGAGGTGCCGGCGCCGGCCGTCGAGCCCGTGGCGCCTGTTCAGGCGGTGGCCGAGGTGCTCAGCGTGATCCGGGCCGAGGTGGCCTGATGGGGCTCTGGTCGAGTGCTGTGCGCGGTGAGGGAATGCGCGCCGGCCGCAATGACCACGGCGCGATCGTCACCCTGATCATTCTCATGACCACGTGGCGGACCCTGTTCCGCTTCGTGGCCGGCCGGCCGATGCTGGGCGACCGGCACCGCTCGACCGATGCGACGTTCCTCCGTGCCGGCACACGAGTGCTGCGCCCGAACGACCGGCCGCCCACCTGGTGGGCCTACCTGCCCGAATGGCGCCGCGCGGCTGTGCGCTTCGCTGCCGTGCTCGTCCTGGTGGCCGGCGCCTGGTGGTCGGTCACCGGCTCCCTGTTCGGCAGCGTGGCGCACAGCGTCATCAGTGCCGGCGCCCTGGCCGTGATGGCGGCCGGCGCTTGGTTCCTGGTGGTCCGGATCGACGGGAAGGTCCGCCAAGCCAAGCACGAGCACGGCATGACGGGGCCGCTACGGGCCGCGCTGGCTCCCATCCTCGGCGTGAGCCCGCGAGAGGTCCGCGTCCATCTCCCGCGCAAGAACCTCGTGATCGACCAGAAGGCGGGCGACGGATCGTGAGCGCGGTCAAGATCGGACACATCGAGCTGCCGGATCACTTCCGAGCCTCGCCCGAGGAGCGGCGCGCGGTCGCCCAGTTGGCCAGCGCGCGACTCCCGTTCGAGGTGGACATTCGCTGGCAGATGGACCGGCGCCCGTTCGTCGCCGAGATCATCCGGGTTGCCCAGTGCCCGCGCGTGGTGCCGTTCGAGCAGTGGCGACCTGAACTGGACAAGTGCAAGCGGGGGGAGATCTTCGTAGGGCTCGACCGGAACAGGAAGCCCTACCGCGCGTCGTTCCTCACCGACGATCCGCACTGGGGCTTCGAGGTCGGGAGCCGGCGGGGCAAGTCGACGTTCCTCTCGATCACGGCGGCGCAGATCCTGCACCAGGACCCCGGGGCCAGCGTGACCGGGATCGACGTGAAGCGGGAGAGCTTCAAGGCGCTGTTCGGGGTGCCCCGACTGATCCTCTCGAACGACCCACGCAACATCACCGACATGTGGGACAAAGTGCACGAATTCCGGCAAGAGATGGACCGACGCTGCGATGCGCGGGGCGAGGATCCCTCGCTCGAATTCCCGTTTGCCCTGCTCATGCTGGATGAACTGAGTCAATTCTCCGCGCAAAGTCAGCAACTCTGGCGAGGAATGAAAGAGCCGAAAGACCCGGCACATCCTCCGGTTTGGGATGACATCGCGGCCATCATGTGGCAGGGCGCGGCGTTCCGCTGCCACGTGCTCATGGCCGGCCAGCGCATTGATCATCAGATTACCGGGGGCATCGGGCTCATTACCTCACTTGGATTCCGGGGGCTCGCGGGGTTCCGCAAGCAGAATTGGGAACGGCTCATCGGGACCCACCCGATCCCCCGGTCCCGCCCGGAGCGGGGCCGCTGGATCTACTCGGATGGGGACTCCGAGACGTGGGTGCAGAACCTCTGGGCTACGGACGCTGAAATCAAGGCGTACGCCATGGAGGTGCCCGGAGCTGGGTCAACGGCGGCAGATGCGACATGGCTGGTGGGCCTGGCGGCCGGCGCGGGGCACCTCGGGCTGAGCGTGGACGCGTTCCGCAAGCGGCGTGAGCGGGACCCGGTGCCAGAGGAGGAGCGGCGCGGCAACCAGCCGATGTGGCGGCCGGGGGCGCTGGACGAATGGGCGAACGCTGGCAACGTGCCTGCGGCCTAATGGCCTATTAACCTGTTCTAGGACACCCATTTATTCAGGGTAAGTCTGACCTAAAATGCGCTGAGCTATTCGAGTTAACTTACATATGAATCATGATTGAACGTGTAACAACCTCCGCCGGTTGGCGTATGAACATCCGCGCACCCAGCGGCACCCAGACCCCGTGCCGGACTACCTCCCCGGGTGCCGTTCGCATTCATTCGTCCGATCGTGAGGATTGCTCTGTGCGTAATTACTCCGGTTGTTCACAGGCGGTGCCGGCGTGAGCGGTGGTCTCGTCAACATCAGCTCAGTCATCCCTCCCGACTCCTCTGCTCATCACCGCAAGGGTCGCCACCACGGCGAGCACGGCCAGTACAGCCACCACGGCGACCGGCGCCGCACCAAGCGCCACCGCCGCCACGGGGACGAGCAGGGGCGGTGCGACTGAATGCAGCGCCTCACCATCCCGGCCGGGGACGTCCGCCTGGGCGACCGGGTCCGCCTCGCCGAGGACGTGCCCGAGGTGGACCCGGCGGTGATCGTGGTCCGGGTGACCCGGCCGCGCCGGGGCATCGTCTCCCTCTGGCACCCCGATCGCACCATCGAGATAGAGGCTCGACTGCCCGTGCGTGTCGAGCGGCGGGACCCTCGGGTGGTCTACCGCCCGTCCCGGCCGACATGGGAGCGGGCGGCGTGAGCCGGCGGCTCGATGACGCTGAGCGCCGGTTCGGCCAGGCGCAGCGACTCACCCGGAAATTCTGGACACCCAATATCCAACCGAACCCGGCCGGCGGGAGCCCGGCCGCCGACCCTTCGATCACCCTCGGCCGCTTCGGCAGTCGCTCGCTCTGGTGCGCCAGGATGCCGACCAGCTACCTGGCCGGCTGGTACCTCTCCCTGACCGGGCTCGGGCGGTGGGCACTATTCCCGGCCGACGACACCGGGCAGTGGCTCACCCTGGCGGTGATCGCGTTCACCGTGATCCAGGGCGTGCTGTGGTCCCGGGCCTGCCGGGTCGCCGTGCGACTGTCGGAGGACGAGAGTGCCGAGGTGCCCGCGCAGCGCGACACCGCGTGGCCCGAAGTACGGCCGGACCCGGCGCTACTGAGCGGAGAGGAAGCCAGGCACTACCGAGACAACTGAACGTCCGCTCCCTAGCGGAATGGTTGGACCTCGGGCGAGGTTGAGAGACTTCGCCCGGGGTCCATTTTTATGCCCTGACCAGGAACAATGCGAGCCTGACGTGATCCATTGCGCCGGGCTCTTTGGCATGCACCGGACATTCGTGAATCCCGGTGATATTCTTAGTGCACGCATTACAGAAATGACCAAGAAAGGTTCCTTGATCATGGCGGAACTAGTGACCACCACCCGCGTTGACGACCTGGACGGGACGGCCGACGCGGCTCCGGTCCGGTTCGGGTGGAACGGCGTGGGGTACGAGATCGACCTCACTCCTGACAATGCGTACCGACTCGGCGAGGCGCTCGCCCCGTACGTAAAGGCGGCCCGCAAGGAGGGCCGGCGCCCGGCCGCCGGCGGATCGGCCCAGAAGGCCAGCCGCCAGGATGGTCCCGCTATTCGAGCGTGGGCTATCAGCAACGGGATCAGAGTGAACGACCGTGGACGCATCCCGGTCGAAGTAGTAGCCAAATACAACGCCGAGCATTGACCGACGGATAGAAAGCGCAGAGGGGGAGTATCTGAAATGGCGGAGATGGGAATGTATTTTGGTGGTGATGAGCCGGACGACGATGAGTCAATGTCTAGCCTGATGCATTTTACCGCGCAGTGCGACTACTGCGATTACTCGACTAGCGAGAGTTGGTCGCCAGGTAACTACTTCGGTGAGCGCGCGGACGCGCGGGCCCGGCGGGACGAGCACGTACGCATCCGGCATCCAGAGGTGGTCGAGCCCGAGGAGATCCCCGGTGGACACACGGCCTAGCTCTCTCCGGATCGACTGGTCGGCAGTCACCGTCGGCCAAGCGGTCAAGGTGGGCCAGCTGCTCGCCACGGGTCGGCTCGACTGCCCTGCCATCCGCGAGCCGGCCGAGACTCGATCACCTCACCAGTGCTGCCGGGACGAGCACCACGCCGGCCAGCATGCCGCCATCGACGCACGCGGGCGCGTGGTCGCCAGGTGGGGTGCGCTGCCAGGCGAAACAGGCCACGGGGACCGCGCCCCGACGCTGCTCAGCCGTCCACGGTCGAGCGCAAGATCAGCACTTCCTAGATCAAGCGATGAGGTCAGGCGATGGTTTCAGGTAATAGTGGCTCACTGATCGAGCGGCGGCGCGAGCAGGCAGCCGGGGCCGATCGAGCGATCCTCGCCGCACTTGCGGATGCGGCCCCTGAGTCGCTCACCGTGCCTGACCTGGCCCGGCTGGCGCTCGGCAACGAGGGGCGGCAGGACAGTCGAGAGGGACGAACTCGGCGGCGGCTGGCAGTGCTCACGGTGGCCGGCCAGGTGCGGGCTGAGGGCCGGCGGTACTACGCGGTCGGGGTGGGTTCCGTCCCCGTGGTCGATCCGCGCGATCAGGTCATCGCCGACCAGCGCGTGGCATGGCTCGCGGCAGCGGAGCAGGCCGGCTACCTCGGGCGCATCGGTGACCTACTGCGAGACCTGGACGGGCGGGCGATACCACCGGGACAGGGCGACCGAGCGGCGGCGGCACGTTCGATCCTGCGCAGTCTCCAGCAGGCCGTAAGTAAATGCGATCAGGAGATGTTCATTCGCATTCGGGACGAGTGGGCCGCCGCAATGCAGACCATTGAGGTGTTCGCCCAGCAGTGCGTGCGAGACCGGGAAGAAAGCCACCGTACTCAGGTCGCGGACCGAGCATGGGTCGACGCGCACCGGGTCACCATTGATGCGCAAATGCGGGACGTCCGCGCCCACATTAAGCGGCTACGTGACGACCTTGAAGAAATACTAGACTGCATAGATGAGGCACCGGCGCAGACCCACTTTATGTACCGAATGCCGATATCTTCGGACTTTATTGAGTGGGCACTGCACGAGGGTTATATAGTGCAGACAGGCAATCAGAAGAATTTCGTATTTAGCTCCGGAATTACTGGTGTTAATTACCAGGTTACGGCGACAACTAGCCTGGCGGTTCGTGAGCCCAAATTGAATTGGTCTCAGTTTCTTGAATTCATGGACTTTGCCGCTGATGCATTCGAGTCCGCAATTGCCGAGTGCGACCGCCAACTAGCCGCCCTCGCGGCCGAGCGGCACCGGGACCCGGCCGTGGCTCGCGGCATCGGAGGAGCGCCCCGACAACTGTTAGCTATCGAACAATGAGGTCGAGAAAATGAATCCGCATACCGAACAGCCAGTTAGTAGTTCGTGGGAGGCCGTCGTTGCCGGAATAGTAATTACGGCGGTAGTAGTGGTGGGGTTGCCGGCGTTCCTCTTGGGCGAGTATAAGCAGGCCCGAAAAGACGAGTGTGAGGTATCTCAAGCATTTAATGTGTTGGGACTCAATTCTGCGAACGTCGTTCGCTATTGCTAGGGGACTATTAGCGATCCTCCAATTCACCCGTTTGCGCACCCGCCGGCCCACCATTCCCGAGGGCCGGCGGTGCTATTTCCGGTACAATTAATAGCATGACCACCGCCCACCCGGCCCTCTCAGCCGCCCCGCCGGCTGGCCGCTCAGTCGGTCACAGCCGGCGCCGGGTCGGACTCGGGCCGCTCGGGCCGACAGTCGGCTGGCGGGACGGCAGCGGCGGACTCAGCCGTGCCGGCCGGCGGGCTCGGCCAGCTCGGCCGGCGCGGTTACGACGCCGGTTACGACGGCGGTTACGACGGGCTCCAGGGCTCTGACCTGCACAGTTACGACGGTTACGACGGTTACGACGGTTTTCGGTCGCACCCACAGAACGCCGGAAAAAGAGAGACCCGCTCGGACCGGCGAAGCCGGGTACCCTCGGCCCCCGACTGCAATTCTTATTCGCTGATTCACAAAATGCCGGTAATGCCATTCGCGCCATTCCTGAATGGTGCGGCCAGGTGCACCGCGGTGGCCTCCAGTACCATTCTTGCACGCTTTCCACTTCCCATTCTTTGTACTATTCTGCCACTTACGGCCTAATCTATTCACTCGGGGGCGCGTAGCGCTCCCCCATTCGGCGCAGCCGATCACCCGGAAGGGGGGTG
>Ga0137415_10002059_pt1 | contig 20036 bp, 20 predicted proteins | sample CZODoug3_1_1_16f_FD_183082 | JGI IMG/M metagenome (GOLD analysis project Ga0137415, IMG submission 183082) | Vadose zone soil fungal communities from Angelo Coast Range Reserve, California, USA - CZODoug3_1_1_16fungal (Hybrid Assembly) | ecosystem: Environmental > Terrestrial > Soil > Vadose...
GCTGGTTCTACTGAAGCCGTCGTCGCCGGGTTGACGCAAGCCGCTCCCTCTCCCGCTTGCGGGAGAGGGCTGGGGTGGGTACAGACCGGGCTGATGGTTAACAGATTAGACCGGGCTGATGGGTAACAGGTTGAAGATTCATGGGCAAGGAGGGCTTGCCCATGAGCTGGAAGGAGACCTGTCCCATGACCGAACGGATGCATTTCGTGTCAGACCTGCTCAAGGATGAGCGCAGCATGACCGAGCTGTGCAGGATGTACGGCATCAGCCGACCGACTGGCTACAAGTGGCGGGATCGATTCGACAGCGGCGGCGTGGCGGCCCTGGCGGATCGCTCGCATGCGCCGCTGCATCAACCCTACGCGGTCGATGAGGTCGTGGTGCAGCGGCTGCTGCAGGTGCGCCGGCAACACCCGACCTGGGGTCCACGCAAGCTGCTGGCCTGGTTGCAGGCGCACGATCGGCCCACCGCGTGGCCGGCGGCCAGCACGGTCGGGGAGATCTTGCGTCGCCACGGGCTGGTGCCAGCGCGCCGGCGCCGCGCCAGCGTGGCGGTCGAGCACTGGCGGACCGAGCTGGTGCAGCCGGTGGCGCCCAACGATCTGTGGTGCACGGATTTCAAGGGCCAGTTTCGCACCCAAGACCGGTACTACTGCTACCCGCTGACGCTCAGTGATGCGGTCAGCCGCTATCTGCTGGTCTGCCGAGGGCTGCCGTCGACCTGTGGGGCACAGACTAGGCCGTGGTTTGAGCGGGCGTTTCGCCAGTACGGCTTGCCGCTGACGATCCGCAGCGACAACGGAACGCCGTTTGCCTCGACCGGGCTCGGTGGGCTGTCGCGGCTGTCGGTGTGGTGGATCAAGCTGGGCATCGTGCCTGAGCTGATCACCCCGGGCTGTCCGCAGCAAAACGGCCGCCATGAACGCATGCACCGCACGCTCAAGCGCGAGACCGCGCAGCCGCCCGCGGCTAACCTGCGGGCCCAGCAGCGCGTGTTCGACCACTTCGTGGCCGAATTCAACCTGCAGCGGCCGCACGAGGCGTTGCAACAGCGTACCCCCAGCGCGGTGTACCACGCTTCCACGCGTGCCTACCCGTCGCACTTGGCACCGATCGAATACCCCGATGGCTACCAGGTGCGCCAGGTCCGACACAACGGCGAGATGAAGTTCGCTGGCCATGCCGTTTTCATCAGCGAGGTGCTCCGTGGCGAGCCGGTGGGGCTGTACCAAATCGACGAATACCTCTGGCGGCTGTACTTCAGCATGGTGCCGTTGGGTATCCTGGACACTCGAACCATGCGCATGCGCCGAATCAAGCGCCGTGGCTCGAATCGGCAGCAAGGAGCGCGGGGGGCTGCGCCCCCCGCACCCCCTGCTGGGTGAAGAAAAAGTGTTAACCATCAGACCGGTCCAAAGTGTTAACTATCAGCCCGGCTGGACAGGGTGAGGGCGGTGCTACAGGCCCAGGCCTGGCAGCACTTCGGTGTGTTCGATCTGCACGGCCTGCAGCTCGTTCGGATCCAGCTCGAGCGCCCGCAGGATCGTCGGCGCGATCTGCGTGGTCAGCACGGGGCCCTTGATCTGCCTGGAGGCGATCCCCGGCTGCGACACGATCAGCGCGACGTTGGTGTCGTCGCTGCTGAAGCCGCCGTGCTCGGCGTTCTTCTTCTTCGAGGTGGTGTAGATGGTTCCGAGCTCGGGCACCACGATGATGTCCGGCGTATGGTTGTCGCCGATCGGGTCCCGGAACCGCAGCTTCATCAGGTCTGCGGCCAATACCTGCTGAATGTGCAGCCCGGCCGCCACGTTGTTGTCACGCAGCCACTGCGCCGCCGCTGGCGCCTGAGTCTGATCCTGCAGCCAGATCAGTGCGACGTCGTCTTCGTTCTCGCCGGCGTTGACGATCGCCTGTGCCACCGCGTCGCTGCTGGATGCGTAGTTGGCTACCAGCGTCTGCAGGCCGCCGATCTTGTTGGTGACGCCGGCGCTCGGATTGACCTTGAGCGGATCGATCGGCGCCTGTCCGTGCTTAGCCGTCACGATAATCAGCGTCGAATCGTAGATGTGTCGCGACTTCAGCGCGGTCAGCACGCGGGCGAGCTGCACGTCGGTCTGCTCCAGTGCGTACTCCAGAACCGCGGTGGGCGCACCCGAGCCGTCTACATATCCGCCCGCTTGGCCGTTCAAGCCGGCCGGATCGGGAGCGAAGCAAGACCCGTCGGTGTTGTTGTGCGAGACCTTCTGTCCGACGCTGATCGCCTGCAGATCGGTGCCGAACAGCGCCGGCGCGCCGATGTGCGGGCCCTTGCCGGTGTGGTTGTAGCCGTTGATCTGCGCAACCAGCGCGTCGAACTTTCTCTTGTCGTTGTCCAGCGTGCAGTTCACGCTGACCGTGGCGTCCGGCGTCACGTGGGTGCCGACCACGCCGTAGTCACCGTCGTAAGGACCGGGAATCGTGTTCCCGTTGCTGTCGGTCAGCGTTTGCGGGTTCGTCACCTCCGGTGTGTAAAGGTCATCCACCCCGTTGCCCGACGGACCGTTGACCAGATCGTAGGCGGCGTGCTTATCAGCCCAGGCGGTGCGCAAGCCGGCAGCCTTGACGACTTCGAAGATCGTATTGACCTTGACGAAGTCGTGCGGGTAGATCAGCTGGCAGGTGCCGTCCTTCATGCCCCAGGGCAGCCGCGACGGGTCGATCTGGTTCTGGTCGATCGCAAGCCCGTTGACCACCTTCAGCAGGTCGATCGACTCGTCGTAGGTGGTCTGCTGGCCCGGCGTTCCGGTGCAACCGGCCGGCCCGGGCGGCCATTGCGTGCGGTCCCAGCTGACGTCGTAAAACACGTCGGCCGAGGCTGGCGAGCCGCCGGTCACGATCGACAGCAGGCCGGGAAACGAATCCGAGGGCCTCGAGGTCGAGGCGGCTGTGTAGCGAACCGCATGCCGCGCGATCTCGGCCAGCGCCGACTGCGGGTGCGACGCGATGAACCGTTCTGCATCGACCGCGTGCAACCCATCCACGCTGATCACCAGCACGCGCTGGACTTCGCGCTCGGCCGCGCCGGCCAGCGGGCACAATCCCAGACTTGCGATGGCGCCTGCAGCGACCAGCATCCCCAGGGCGCGTTCTTGTTTCATGCGTTCTCCTCCTTGCAGTTGGAGAGCGCAACCTACCCGTGGAGGATGACGGCACGATGGCCGAATGTGCGTTCAGCGCGGGGACACCCGCCCCCCTTTCATGTGACCCTTTGCTTGAGCAGACGCTGCTGCTGGCGCTTCCAGTCGCGATCCCGCTCGGCGTCGCGCTTTTCGAACTGGCGCTTGCCCTTGGCAAGTCCGACGGCGAGCTTGATCCGCCCGTTCGCGAAGTGAAGGTCCAGCGGAACCAGCGCGTAGCCGGCGCGTTCGACCTTGCCGATCAGCCGGCGGATTTCCGGGCCGTGCATCAGCAGCTTGCGGGTTCGGGTCGGATCGGCCCGCTCGTGAGTCGACGTGGTCGACAGCGTGCCGATATGCGCGTTCAGCAGGAACAGTTCGCCGTCTTTGACGATCACGTAAGCTTCGTTAAGCTGGCATTGGCCGGCCCGAACGCTCTTGACCTCCCACCCCTGCAGCGCGAGTCCTGCTTCGAAGCGCTCCTCGATCGAGTAATCGTGGACGGCTCTGCGGTTCTGAACGATCGACATGTCGGGATGCGAAGCACTTACAACGGCAGTGTAACAATCGCCTGATATGCACCGGGTCGAACCATCGGTGCTGCTTCCCTACAGCGCGGAGCGGATGTTTCGGCTGGTTGAGCGGGTCGACGACTATCCGCAGTTCCTGCCCTGGTGTCCCGCAGCGCGCGCACGCCCTCTGCCCGACGGCAGCGTCGAAGCGACCATCGAGATCGCCTTTCACGGCGTCCGCACCCGCTTTACCACTCGCAATGTGTCCGACCCTCCACGCGAAATCCGGATCACGCTGGTGGACGGGCCGTTCCGCCGCCTGACCGGTCGGTGGCAGTTTCTGGAACTGCCGGAGCAGTCCTGCAAGGTGAGCTTGCAGCTGCAATACCAGTTTGCGGGTGGGCCGTTGGGCCGCTTGATCGCCCCGGTGTTTGATTCGATCGCCGGCTCGCTGATCGACGCATTCGCGCGCCGCGCCGAGTCGCAGTATGGCTGAGGCCACAGCAGGCACCGTCGATGCGGTGGTCGTTTACGCCGTGCCCGGACGGGCGCATCTGTTCGAGGTCCGGCTGCCAGCCGGATCCTCGGTCGGGGCCGCTATCCAGGCCTGCGGAATCCTGAGCGCGGTTCCCGAGCTGGCCGGACAGCAATTGGACGTGGGCGTGTTCGGCCGCAGCTGCGGGCTCGAGGCCACGGTGCGCGATGGAGACCGGATCGAGATCTACCGGCCTTTGACCGTGGACCCGAAAGCGGCGCGGCGTCAGCGCGCCGCGTTGAAAGGACGCTGAGCGCCCATCAGCCCGTCAGTTGCAGCGGGTTTCGATGATCTCGCGCGTGCGCTGAGCTTCGGCCGCCCGCTGCGCCTCGTCCAGCAGCTCGCGGCTGCCGTCCGGGTTGGTGCGCACCAGCCGCACCCCGTCTTCGAGCGATTTGATGTATCCGCGCGCCCGCTGGCAGTCGTCGGCCTTCTGGGCGGCTTGAGCCTGCCCGTCAGCGACTTTCTTTTCGGCGTCGGCGTGCTCTTTTATCCGCTTGCGGAACTCCTGCTCGCGCTCGGCCGTCGTGGGGGGGCGCGGTGCGGCCGAGGCGGTGGAATTAGGCGGCGGCTGAGCCGGCGCGCTATTGGGCGAGGGCTGCGCCGTCGCATCCGTCGATTCGGGGGGCTGCGCCGGCGACGACGGCTGCTGCAGCAGGTCGGCCGCCCTGATATTGGCCGGCGGGGGCTGATCCGAATAGACCGTCCGCCCGTGCTCGTCGCGCCAGGCCCACTGCGCCGATGCGATCGATGCTGCACCGTACAGCAGCATCGGCACGCCGATGCGGCATGCGCGCTGCAGGAGGTTGTTGCGTGGCATCCAGTTTTGCATCGGGGTCGACATCAGATGGGTACGAGTTTCGAATTGGCGCACGCGCGGCCGCCCGGCACCGACCCGGCAATTTACCCGACCGCCTGCGCGGCGAACATCGGAAAGACACATGATGAAACCGGTATTTGGATGGTGCAGCGCAACAGCTGCTCCGGTCCGCCCGCGCCGGAATTGCGCACTCAAGCCCTCAAGTCATGCCCGATTCCGCTGGGCTGGCCCCGGGGCGAGCGGGCGCGATTCCGCTCGCGTTACGCCCTTCGCCATGACGAGTGCTCGGGCGTGCTCACCTCGCTCCACCGCTCCCGGTCACCCCGGGGCCAGCCCAGCGGAATCGGGCAGGCAGCTGCGTATAATCCGCTTTTGCGGCGCGAGGACTGCGATGCGTTTGATCGAAAAGGCGCTGACGTTCGACGATGTGTTGCTGTTACCGGCCTATACGGCCGTGTTGCCCCGGGAAACGGATCTTTCCTCCCGGTTTTCCCGCCGGATCGAGCTGAAATTGCCGTTGGTGTCCGCCGCGATGGACACCGTGACGGACTCCCGCCTGGCAATCGCCCTGGCGCAGGAAGGCGGACTCGGCGTCCTCCATAAGAACCTGTCGCCGCGCCAGCAGGCGGCCGAAGTCCTGAAAGTCAAGCGCCACGAGGCCGGCGTACTGCGCGACCCGATCACGATCGGACCGGACATGAAGATCCGCGACGTGATCGAATTAACGCGCCAGCACCGAATCTCCGGCTTGCCGGTGGTCGAAGGGCCGAAGGTGATCGGCATCATCACCAACCGCGACCTGCGCTTCGAGACGCGGCTGGACGCGCCCGTGCGAGAGATCATGACCCAGCGCGATCAGCTGGTCACGGTGCGGGAAGGCGCCAGCCTGGAAGAGGCCAAATCGTTGATGCACCGGCATCGGCTCGAGCGGGTCGTGGTGGTCAACGGCGATTTCGAGCTGCGCGGACTGATCACCGTCAAGGACATCACCAAGGCGACGGAGCACCCGAGTGCCGCCAAGGACGAGCTGGGCAAGCTGCGGGTGGGTGCCGCGGTGGGCGTGGGCGAGGCCGACGACGAGCGATGCGAGCTGCTGGTGAAAGCCGGTGTCGACGTGCTGGTGGTGGATACCGCCCATGGTCACTCGCAGGGGGTTCTGGATCGGGTTCGCTGGATCAAGCGCAATTACCCGCAAATCGACGTGGTGGGCGGCAACATCGCGACCGCCGCTGCCGCCGTCGCGCTGGCCGAGCAGGGTGTCGACGCGGTCAAGGTGGGGATAGGACCGGGTTCGATCTGCACGACCCGTGTCGTGGCAGGGGTCGGGGTGCCGCAGGTCACCGCGATCTCCAACGTGGCCCGGGCTCTGGCCGGCCAGCAGATCCCGGTGATCGCCGACGGCGGCATTCGATATTCGGGCGACGTGGCCAAGGCCCTGGCCGCGGGCGCCTGGACCGTGATGATGGGGAGCATGTTCGCGGGCACCGAAGAGGCGCCCGGCGAGACGATCCTGTATGAAGGCCGCTCGTACAAGTCCTACCGCGGCATGGGCAGTCTGGGGGCGATGCAACAGGGAGCGGCCGACCGCTATTTCCAGGATTACGAGGCCAACGCCGACAAGCTGGTGCCCGAGGGAATCGAGGGGATGGTCCCTTACAAGGGCAGCGTGTTGACCATCGTGTATCAGCTGGCCGGCGGCGTGCGGTCCAGCATGGGCTATTGCGGCTGCCGGACCATCGAGGAGATGCGTACGCGGGCCGAATTCGTCGAGATCACCAGCGCCGGCATGCGTGAGTCGCATGTTCACGACGTCCGGATCACCAAGGAAGCGCCGAATTACCGGGTCGAATAGTTGTCGCACGAGCGCATCCTGATCCTGGACTTCGGCGCGCAGTACACGCAACTGATCGCGCGGCGCATACGCCAGGCGGGCGTGTATTGCGAGATCCACCCGTGTGACGTGGGGGACGATTTCATACGGTCGTTCGGCGCGCGCGGGATCATTTTGTCGGGCAGTCACCTGTCGGCGCACGAGGAATGCACCGAACGGGCGCCCGCCGCCATCTTCTCGCTGGGCGTTCCAGTGCTCGGCATCTGCTACGGGATGCAGACGATGGCGCAGCAGCTCGGCGGTCGCGTCGCGGGCGGACATACGCGCGAATTCGGCTACGCAGAGGTCCGCGCTCACGGGCACACGCGGCTGCTAAGCGGCATCCAGGACTTCCAGACGCCGGAAGGGCACGGCAAGCTGAAGGTCTGGATGAGTCACGGCGATCGGGTGGTCGAGATGCCGCCCGGCTTTGCGTTGATGGCGTCGACCGAGACCTGTCCGATCGCAGGCATGGCGGACGAACGCCGCGGACTGTACGGCGTGCAGTTCCATCCCGAGGTCACGCACACGCTGCAGGGGCAGGCGATCCTGACACGCTTCGTGCGCGAAATATGCGGATGCCGCGGCGACTGGAGCATGCCGAACTACCTGGAGGAGGCGGTCCGCGCGATCCGCGAGCAGGTCGGCCGCGAGGAGGTGATCCTGGGCCTGTCCGGCGGGGTCGATTCGTCGGTCACCGCTTTGCTGATCCATCGCGCCATCGGCGAGCAGCTGACCTGCGTGTTCGTCGACACCGGGCTGCTGCGGCTGAACGAGGCGCGCCAGGTGACCGAAACTTTCAAGAACCACCTGGGTTTGCGGCTCGTGACGGTGGATGCGTCGGAGCGCTTCATGAAAGAGCTGGCCGGGGAGCACAATCCCGAGGCCAAGCGCAAGATCATCGGTGCCGAGTTCATCGAGGTATTCCAGCAGGAGGCCGCGCGACGCCCGAACGCGCGCTGGCTGGCGCAGGGAACGATCTATCCGGACGTGATCGAGTCGGCCGGTGCCAAATCCAAGAAGGCGACCAACATCAAATCGCACCACAACGTCGGCGGGCTGCCGCACACGCTGCACCTGAAGCTGCTCGAGCCGCTGCGGGAGCTGTTCAAGGACGAGGTGCGCGAGCTCGGCCTGGCGCTTGGCCTGCCGCGCGAGATCGTATTTCGCCACCCGTTTCCGGGACCTGGACTTGGGGTTCGGATCCTGGGCGAAGTGCGGCCCGAGTACGCCGATCTGCTCAGGCGCGCCGACGCGATCTTCATCGAGGAGCTGCAGGCGAGCGGCTGGTATGAGCGCACCAGCCAGGCCTTCGCGGTGTTCCTGCCGGTGCGCAGCGTCGGCGTGATGGGCGACGGTCGCACCTACGAATGGGTGGTCGCGCTGCGTGCGGTGCAGACGCAGGATTTCATGACCGCGATTTGGGCCCCGCTGCCGCATGAGCTGCTGGGCCGGGTATCGAGCCGGATCATCAACGAGGTGCGCGGTATCAATCGGGTGGTCTACGACATCTGCGGCAAACCGCCGGCGACCATCGAGTGGGAGTGACCCGGACGGCCGACCATCTCGAGGCTTGACATCGATGTCTTTATTGGTACACTAAATGTACCATTAATGACAAGATTCCGAAGGAAGACGTGATGTCGAGCGTAGCGGCAAAGCACGCTGCCGTCGTAGATACCGGCTCCCGCGAGGCCCGCGGCCGGCTCGCCGCGATGGTGACGCAACTGCTGGAACACTGGCAACTGCCCGCGACGGAGCAAGCGGTACTGCTCGGCCTGTCGACCGGCAGCCGAAGCACGCTGGCCCGTTATCGCAGCGGAGAGCCGCTGGCCGACAATCGCGATCTGCTGGAGCGGGCCGGGCATTTGCTCGGCATCCACAAGTCGTTGCGGATGCTGTTCCCACATGACCTGGACCTCGCCCACCGCTGGATGACGCAACCGAACCGCCAGCTCGGCGCCCGTCCGGTGGACCTGGTCATCGAGCACGGCTTCGAGGGCCTGTTAGCGGTGCGCCGCTATCTCGACTTTCAGCGCGGCCAGTAGATGCAGGCGGATCTGCTTTCCGCCAATATCGACTTCCACGACGACCTGGTGCGCAACATCCCGGGCATCCGCGAATCGCAGAATCTGTTTGACGACCTGTCGGCCGATCGCGTTGACTGGGAGATCGCCATCGCGGCAGAGAGCGCAGGCCGCATCCTGAGCGCGGCGGCGCTGATCACACGGCCGTTCGACTACGGCACCGTGATCAGCTACTCGTTCGATTCATCAAACTGGCAGGCGTCGCGCTTTTCGGACGCGTCGCTGTACGGCGTGTGGTACGGCGCGCCGGATCTGGAGACGACCGTTTACGAGACCGCGTGGCATTGGTATCGATTCGTGCGCGACAGCTTCGGCGGGGAGGATCGGGACATCACCACCGAGCGCCGTGTGTTCAACGTACGCTGCGACGCGCTGCTCGTGGACCTGCGCGGCAAGGAGTCGGCCTATCCCGACCTCGTGAGCCGCAGAAGTTACGCGTTCACGCATCAGGTGGGGCGCTATGTGCACGAGCAGGCGCTGAACGGTCTGCTGTACCCGTCGGCACGCTGCAACGGCACCAACGCGGCGATCTTCAACGCCGAGCGGCTGTCGAACGTTCGCGACCGGGTCTTTCTGACCTATCGGCTTAACGTGGTGGGGGACACGTTCGTCGCGGAACGGACGCCGGGAAGAGGGTGGTTGGAGTGCTCGCCGAGTACGCTGGGCTGATGACCGGGCTGGAATTCCTCACTGCCGCGCGTATGTGCCGGTCCGGCAAGAGGACGGCAGGGCGGTGCTCCCGCCCTTTCACTTCGCGAGGAAGTCGAGGACGAGCTTGGTCGTAGCGGCCGGGTTCTCCTCCATCACCCAGTGGCCGGAGGCAGGCACGATCCCCTCTGTAACGTTCGTCGCAACGAACCGCACTTCTTCCGCCATGGCGGTGTTGAAGGACTTCTCCGCGCCAACGGCCAGCACCGGCATCGTCAGTTTGCCGCCCGCCGCCAGCAGGGCCTTGTTGTCGGCCGCGTCCTGCGTGAATGCACCAAACTGCTCGAACGCGTCGTGCATGGCCTTGGGGCGCGCGTAGAGTGCGGAATAGTGCCGGCGCGTCGCTTCGTCGATCGCCTTTGGATTGGCCGACAGCTCGTTCCAGAAGCGGTCCAGATAGATGCGTTCGCGCCCCGCGACCAGCCGTTCCACGTCGGGCCCGCGGAAATTGAAGTGCCACAGTTGCGGGCTACGGACGATGTTGTCCCAGTTGCCGATGCCGGGCAGCGGTGCATCGATCACGACCCAGCGCGTGACGCGGTCGGGATATTGCGCGGCGAAGGCGTAACCAACCATGTTGCCGATGTCGTGTGTGACGAGGTCGGCTTTGCGGATCTGCAGATGGTCGAGCAGGCCCGCGATGTCAACGCCCTGGTTCTTCTTCGTATAACCGGACTCCGGATGCGCAGACCACCCCATGCCGCGCAGATCGGGCACGACCACGGTGTGATCCTTCATCAGCTGCGCGGCGATCGGCGCCCACATATCGCCCGTGTCGCCGAAGCCGTGCAGCATCACGACGGCCGGGCCCGTGCCGCCCACGCGCACGTACAAGCTCGTCCCGTTGGTTTCGACCCTCTGGGCGTGGAAGCCCGGCGGGAACGGCCGAACCGCCGCCCACCCGGGCGACGCCAGAACGAGGACGCTCAGACCGAATGCCAGAAAACGAAGCACGTCGCACCCCCGAACTTGTCTCTCGCCGCCCCTGTGTCGCGGCGTCCGCGACTATGGCATAAGCTCGAATCCGTCGCCGTCTTCGTTGCGGTTGCCGAAGCCGGTCAGCGCGGCGGGTTTTGCGCCGTGGAAATGTCGGTGAATGAGCGATCCGATCGCAGAAATCTCAATGTTTACAACGGGTTAAGTATGTTGGGCTGCATCGAATGGGAATGAGAGGCGAGGGCGCATCGGCCGCCTGGCTGAAGCGGGCCGCGCAGGCGATCGAGGTCAGCGAGGGTGGCGAGGTGCCGACCGATCCGGACCAGACGTTCATGCGGCTGGCACTGGATCAGGCCCACAACGCCTGGGCGCTGGGCGAGGTTCCGGTCGGAGCAGTGGTGATCAAGGACGGCGTGCTGATCGCAACCGGATTCAACCAGCCCATCGGCCACAGCGATCCGACAGCTCACGCCGAAATCCAGGCGCTCCGCGCCGCGGCCGACTGGTTGGGCAACTACCGGCTGACCGGGTGCACGCTGTACGTGACGCTGGAGCCGTGCGCGATGTGCGCGGGCGCGATCCAGCAGGCACGGATCGCGCGCCTGGTCTACGGGGCGCCGGACCCGAAGACGGGAGCGTGCGGCAGCCTGATCGATCTTTTTTCGGACAGCCGCTTGAATCATCACACGACGGTCCGCTCCGGCGTGTTGCTGCAGGCCTGCTCCTCGACGCTCAGCCGCTTTTTCGCAGAGCGGCGCGCGCAGCAGCAAGGCGGCGGCGCCGGCGACTCTGAAGATGAGTAGCTGACGATCCGTGGGGGCCAGCCCGCTCGAACCGTCCGAAGCTGGGTCTTCACGCAGCGAAGAGGTGTCCGGCATCAGGCCTCGCCGCGTGGGCTTCGTCGCTCCGTCCGGGTTTCTTCCCGATCCTGGCGTGGCCGACCGGGCGGCCTCGTTCTTCGCGGAGCGGGGCTGGAAGGTGTGCGCCGGAGAAACGGTATTCGCGCGCGAGCTGCGCTTTGCCGGCTCCGACGAGCTTCGCGCCGCCGAGCTTCAGCGCTTCGCGACCGATCGGCGGCTGGATGTGGTGGTCGCGGCACGCGGCGGCTACGGGATGTCCCGGTTGCTGGAGCGGCTGGATTTCGCCGCGATTCGCGATGCCGGCCGGATCCTGGTCGGCTATAGCGATTTCACCGCCTTCGGACTGGCGCTGCTGGCGCGTGCGGGCGGGGTCAGTTTCCAGGGGCCGTCGGCGGCTGACTTCGGATCGCGAGGCGACAGCGAGTTCACGATGCAGAGTTTTTTCGAGGCGATCGAGCAGCCCGAAGTCTGGATCGAGTTCGAGACCGACGGTCCTGACCTGGACGTGCGAGGCCGGCTATGGGGCGGGAATCTGTCGATGCTGTGCGCCGTGATGGGGACACCGTATCTGCCGCGCGTACAGGGGGGGATCCTGTTCCTGGAAGACGTCAATGAAGCCGCGTATCGGATCGAGCGGATGCTGCTGCAGCTGCTGCACGCAGGGATTCTGCAGCGCCAGCGTGCCGTTGTGCTGGGCGATTTCACGCCGACGCCCAGCATGCCGAACGACAATGGCTTCGACCTTTCTGTTGTGGTCGGGCACCTGCGCTCCGTGCTGGCCACGCCGATCGTGACGGGGTTGCCGTTTGGCCACGGCCGGCGACGCGTGACGCTGCCGATCGGTGCGCCCGGCCGCCTGCAGCTTCGAGCCGGCCAGGCCAGGTTGCACTTTCACCGCCACCCGGTGCTGACTTGAATAACGGCGCCGGGCGGCCTTCCTTCATTATCATCCGGACATGGCCGGACCACTGACGCGACTTGGTCTGGGCGACGAGTCGCCCGAGCAGAGACAGCAGCGAATCACCGCCGGAGTGATGGCTTCCGTTTATCGGCAGGTTCCCCAGTCGGTGCTCGGCAGCATCTTCGGCAGCATGGCGTTGGTCGCCGCCTTCTGGCATACCCACGACCAGAATCAAGTGCTCCAGAATCAGCTGCTGATCTGGTTCATCGGAATGCTGCTCGAGTCGCTGCTGCGTCTGCGAGTCGCCCGGGCGTTCCGGCTGGATCCTGAACCGGCCAAGCGGGCCAAGATGTGGGCTTCGCGCTGGGTGGCCATCGCGGCGGCCGCCGGCCTGCTGTGGGGGGTGGCGGGAACCCTGTTCTTCGCGCCGGATTCGCCCCTGTTGCAGCTGGTGCTGCTGGCCGTCATTCTCGGCGTTGCCTTCGGTTCACTGACCCTTTATGCAGGATATCGGCGCGCGCTGTTCCTTTTCCTCCCGCTGGCCGTGCTGCCGCTGCTGGTGCGGATGGTGGAGCAGCACGATGCCGCGTACTACAGCGCCGCGATCGTGCTGTTCGCGGTTTTCCTGTTCACGCTGTTCTTCGGACGCAATTTCGGCGAGACGATGTCGGAAGCGGTCAAGAAGAACTACGAGAACGAGGTCCTGGTCGAGCAGCTGCTGAACGAGAAGCGACTGGCCGAGGAAGCGCGGCGCGCCGCGGAAAGCGCGATCCGGTCCAAGACGCAGTTCTTCGCGGCGGCCAGCCACGACCTGCGGCAGCCGCTGCAGGCGATCGGCATCTACTGCTCGCTGCTGCGCAAGCGGGCTCAGGGGCCGCTGGAGCCGCTGACGAAGAACCTGTCGAGTGCGGTCGAATCGCTGTCCAAGCTGGTCGAGGAGTTGCTGGAGATCTCCCGCCTGGACTCCGGCGCCGTTCAGGCCAGCAAGCAGGTCGTGGATCTGAACGAAATGTTCTCGACCCTTCGGCAGGAGTTCGTTCCGATCGCCGCTGCCAAGGGGCTGCGATTCAGGGAGCGCAGGGCCGGTCTGTACGTGGAGACCGACCCGTTGCTGCTGCAGCGGATCCTGCGAAATCTGATCTCCAACGCAGTCCGCTATACGACCGAAGGCGGCGTGCTGCTGGCAGCGCGCCGCCGCTCCAGCCGCGTCAGTCTCGAAGTCTGGGATACCGGACCCGGCATCCGGCGCGACGAGTTCGACCGGATATTCGAGGAGTTCTATCGGGGGGAAAGCTCCAAGACGGAAACGTCCGGCGGATATGGCCTGGGCCTGTCGATCGTTCGCAGGATTTGCACCGTGCTGGGCCATTCGCTGTTCGTGACCAGCCGCCCGGGAGCGGGAACCGTGTTCCGGGTCGAAATTCCATTGGCCCCACGGCCGGCTCGAGCGCGTGCAAAGAAGGCCGCGTTGGCTTCCAGCACGCTGATCCCGCTGACGGATCACCTGATCGTGGTGCTGGAAGACAATACCGAGATATTGGCCAGCCTCACTCGCCTGCTCACGTCGTGGGGGGCGCGCGTGCTGCCCTCTCCGAAGTTCGACAGCGTGTTGCTGCAGCGTCTGGCGAACGAATCGAAAGTCGACCTGATCGTGGCCGATCACAATCTGGGCGGGCCGATCAACGGAGCCGAAGCCGTGTTCCGGATCCGCGAGCTGATCCGCAGGCCGATCCCGGTCGTGATGCTGACCGCGGTGCAGGCGCAGGAGGTCGTGGGCGAATTCAAGCGACAGCTGCAGGCCAGGACCAGCGCGGATCCTTCAATCGCGCCGAACATCGCCCTGCGTCGCGGTGAGGAACCGGTCGTGCTGCAGAAACCGGCCGATGCGCTGCTGCTGAACTCGACGATCGCGCAAGCACTCGGGCTGGCGCCTTCGGCGGGAGCAGACCGGCCCGCGACGTCAGCGGCATGACGGCGGCCGCATGACGGGCCGTCAGCCGACGTCGTAGCCGTTGCGACGCGCCGCCAGCAGAGCCTCGGTGCGGTTGGACGCCCCGAAGGCGCGGTAGATCGCGGTTACGTGCGTCTTCACCGTTCCTTCGGACAACCCGAGCTCTCGGCAGATGATCTTGATCGGGGCTCCCCGCGCCAGCAGCTGCAGAACCTGCTCCTGCCGTTCGGTCAGCGCGATCCGGGCGGCACCGATCGCCGCGTTCTGAACACGCGGCGGCGGCCCCGAAAGAGGCCCCAGCCGTTGCGCTTCTTCCAACAGGTCGGCCGGTATGTAGAAGCCCCCGGACATCACGAACTTGATCGCCGCCAGCAGCTTGTCGGTTGCCATCGATTTGGGAACGAATCCGGCCGCACCGAGCTGCAGGGTGCGCATTACGCTGCGCTGGTCCTGCATCCCGGACAGCACCAGGATCTTCAGATCGGGGACCTGCGCCACGATCGCCTCGAGCAGCGAAGTGCCGGTCGCTCCGGGCACGCCCAGGTCGAGCAGCAGCAGGTCCGAGTCGGGGTGCTGCTCGACCAGCTTCATCGCCTCGGGCGCCGTGGCCGCAGTATGGATCTCGACATCCGGATCGATGTCCTGCAGCAGCGCGCTGACCGCGTCAGTAATCAGAGAATGGTCGTCGACCAGCAGGACTTTCATCGCATCCCCGGATCCGGCTTGGCGGGCATTCTAGCCTGGATATTTTACGGCCGCGTGCGTCTCATATGCCGATAATCGCTACCGTCGCAACGGACTTCGATGGGCGGCCCGGGCGGGTCATCTGATTGGCTAGACTCCTGACGTCGTGCTCAGTCAACGTGTCGCCATCGGTTCTGCCTGGTCGCCGCTGCGCCATCCGACGTTCAGCCGGCTCTGGCTCGCCTCGTTGACGAGCTATCTGGCGGTCTGGATGCAGAGCGTTGCTGGCGCCTGGTTGATGACCTCGCTGACCCGCAGTGCGCTGCTGGTGGCGCTGATGCAGACCGCCATCAGTTTGCCGATGTGCCTGCTGTCGCTGCCCGCCGGCGTGCTGGGTGACCTGCTGGATCGGCGCCGGCTGATCCTGTCCACCCAGGCGCTGATGTTGCTCGCAAGCTGCCTGCTGGCCGCCCTGACGCTTTTCGGGGCCATCGGGCCGGCGGGACTGCTGGCGCTGACCTTTGTGCTGGGCACCGGAATGGCGCTCAATGGACCCGCCTGGCAGTCGTCGATGTGCGAAGCGATCGACCGCACCGAGCTCGCGCAGGCGCTCACGCTGATCGGGATCGCCTACAACATCGCGCGCGCGGTTGGTCCTGCCCTGGCAGGGGGCATACAGACGGCAAGCGGGCCGTGGCTCGTATTCGTCGTCAATGCGGCCGCCTACGCGTGGGTCGTCGTGGTCGCCTGGCGCTGGCAGCCGGCTTCGATCCGCTCGCACCTGCCGCCGGAACGCCTGCTCAGCGCGATACGGGTCGGACTGAGCTACGCAGCCCACGCTAGCGGGGTGCGGGCCCCGCTGATTCGTACGGCAACCTTCATGTTGCCGGCAAGCTCGCTGTGGGCTCTGATTCCGGTCGTGGGCCAGGGGCGACTAGGAACCTCGGCCGCGGGCTTCGGGTTCCTGATCGGAAGCCTGGGCGTCGGAGCGATCCTGGGCGGCCTTGCGTTGCACTGGTTGCGCGAGCGCGTTGCACTCGAGACGCAAGTCAGAACCGCGACGGTCGCCTACGCATTGACGCTGGCGTCGAGCGCAGTGCTGTCCGACGTGCGGACCTTGTGTCCGGCCCTGGTGCTGGGCGGAGCGGCGTGGAGCATTGCCCTGACATCGCTGAGCTCCGCGCTTCTTACTTCGGTCCCGATGTGGGTGCGGTCGCGCACGATCGCGCTCTCGATGCTGGCCTCCCAGGGCTTCATGGCCGGCGGCGCGGCCCTGTGGGGCGTAGTCGCCAGCCACGGCAGCAGCGAGCTGGCCCTGGCCCTGGCGAGCGGGCTGATGGTCATTCTGATGATCTGGGTGCGCCGTTATCCGGTCGAGTTCGGCGCGGAAAGCGACGTGACGCTGTCGCCGGCCGAAGTTCAGCCGCAGTTGTCCGGATCGGTGCCGCCGGAAGCCGGCCCGGTGGCGGTCGAGATCTGCTATCGGATCGATCCGCGCCGGCGCGACGAATTCCTGCGGGCCTCGGAACCGGTCGGCAGGCTCAGGCGGCGCAACGGGGCTCGCATCTGGCGGCTGTATCGCGACCTGGCCGATGAAAGCGTGTACGTCGAGCGCTTCATCGTCGATTCCTGGGTCGACTACCAGCGGCAGCTTGCTCGCAGCACCGTGGCCGACCATGAGCACGAGGAAAGGATCAGATCCTTTCTGCAGGCCGGGGACCAGATCGAAGTGTCTCACTACCTGGCCGAGCGCTGACCCGCCTTCGCGCCTCGCGCGAAGGCGGGCCGCAGCGCCCGTTCGATGTCCGGTTTGGTCCAGGTTTCCCGTCTGAACAGACTGAAGACCGGCACTCGGCCGTGCCGGCATGCCGTACCGACAAACGAGCCCGCAAAGGGCAGGGAGAACGTGCATGAAAAGAACACTTACGATCCTCACGATCGGAATGGCCACTGCGGTTGCGGCGTCGCCCGTACTTGCCGAGGATCCCTGCGCACTGTTGCCGGGGCACGGCAGCCTGCTGACCGCTCTGACGAGTGCGCGCAATGGCACCAACGGAGGATTCAATCTCGACATGTGGGGAACCGTCGTCAATCGCGACGGCATCGTCTGTGCGGTCGCATTCACCGGCGCCGACCGCGGCTCCCAGTGGCCCGGCAGCCGCGTCATATCGGCGCAGAAGGCCAATACAGCCAATGCATTCAGCTTGCCGGGGCTGGCGCTGTCCACCGCCGATCTGTACTCGGCCGTGCAGCCTGGTGGCAGCCTGTATGGCCTGCAACACAGCAACCCGGTGGACACCGAGGTCGCGTACGGCGGAGAGGCGGCCGACTTCGGACAGAGCGACGATCCGATGGTGGGTCACCGGTTGGGCGGCGTCAACGTGTTTGGCGGAGGACTCGCGCTATACGCCCGCATCGGCGGCAAGAAAGTCCTGGTGGGAGCCATCGGCGTGAGCGGCGACTCCTCGTGCGCGGACCACAACATTGCGTGGCTCACGCGACACAACCTGGGGCTGGACTATGTTCCTGCGGGCGTGGGCCCAGACCGTTTGCGCCCGGACAACATCGTGTATGACATCGGCTACGCGAGCAGCGCGGAATCCAGCGGCGCGAGCACTTCGGGCTGGGGCCACCCCGCCTGTAACGGCGTGGTCGCCGGCATCGCGGCGAATCTGCCGGCGGTGAAGCCGTAACGACCCGTCAATCGACCTTCATTCCCCCCGTTTCCGGCAGCCGCGCAGTGTTTCGCGCGCCTGCCGGATCATTTTCTCGGTGGTCGTCCAGTCCACGCACGGATCGGTCACCGAGCATCCGTACTTCAGCTTCGACGGGTCGGTCGGGATCGGCTGGTTGCCCCATTCGAGGTTGCTTTCGACCATCCAGCCGATGATCGAGCGGTTGCCCTGGGCCACCTGGGCCAGCCCGTCGTTCAGAACCAGCGGCTGCAGCTCCGGCTTCTTGTACGAGTTCGAATGCGCGCAGTCGATCACCAGATTGCGCGCCAGCCCGGCCTGCTGCAGAGCCGCCTCGGCCAGCGCGACGCTGACCGTGTCGTAGTTGGGACGCCCGCCACCGCCGCGCAGCACCAGGTGGCCGTGTGGGTTGCCGCGCGTGCGGATGACCGCGGTGACACCGTCGGCGTTGATGCCCAGAAAGCTGTGCGGCCGCGAGGCCGATATGATCGCGTTGATGGCGCCGCTCAGATCGCCGTCGGTGCCGTTCTTGAATCCGACCGGCGTCGACAGTCCACTCGCCATTTCGCGATGGGTCTGCGACTCCGATGTGCGCGCGCCAATGGCCGTCCACGCGATCAGGTCGCCCAGGTACTGCGGTGCGATCGGGTCGAGCGCCTCGGTCGCGGTCGGCAGACCGAGCTCGGCCACATCGACCAGGAAACGGCGCGCCCGCTGCATCCCCTCCGCGATGTGGAACGAGTCGTCCATCCGGGGATCGTTGATGAAGCCTTTCCATCCGACCGAAGTGCGCGGTTTCTCGAAATACACGCGCATCACGATCAGCAGGGTGTCCGCAACCTCGCGTGCAAGGGCCCGCAAGCGGTTCGCATAGTCCAGTCCGGCCTGTGGATCGTGAATCGAGCAGGGCCCGACGATGAGGAACCGCCGGTCGTCTTCGCGCCCGAGGATCCGGCACAGCGCGGCGCGGCCCTCGAGCACGGTCCGTGCGGCCTCGTCCGACAGCGCGATCTGCGCCTTGATGCGTGCCGGTGGCGGCATGACTTCGGAGGCCGCGACATTCAGGTCTTCGGTCGGAGCGTGACTCACAATTGCACCACCACAAAGTCACTGCTTGGAGGTCGCGCCCACGGCCTGCGCATCCGACAGTGCCATCACGCGTTCACGCGCCGAGACCGCCAGGTAGATCTCCCGCAGGAAAAGGCTCAGCGACGTGATCATCGAGACCATCGCGAGAACGAACAGCACCGCCAGCAGCTTGGCCAGATCGACCTCCAGCAGCACGCCGATGAAGGCCATGGCCACGACCAGGCAGATGAACAGTCCCGCGATCCCTGCGGACAGGATGGCCAGGTAGGACAGGTGAACCCGACGCGAGAGCACTGCGAATTCGTGCTCGCGGGTGGCCGCCGCTTCGGAGCGCGCTGCGGCCGGGCCCTGCGCCTGCAGAACCCGAATCCGGTCGACGATCCGGCCGAGCCGGGTGTTCAGCGCGGAGATCAGCGTCGCGATAGCCGTCAGCAGGAAGACCGGCGCCACCGCGAGCTGAATGACGTGCGTGACGCTGGTGACATGGTCTTCCATCCCTCAGGCCACTTCGCGTCCGCGCATCGCGCCGCGCTCAGCGAATGCGCACGCGGCCGTCCTTCATCCGGACCGCGTTGCCGGCCTTGATCGCGTTTGACACGGCCATGTAGGCCGTCCCTTGAAAGCGCTTGAGCTGCTCAGGTGGGAGGCCCTTGTCGTACCCCTTTACGTGCGCCAGCGCCTTGACGATGTCCGACGCCGTCATCGGCGCGCGCACGATCCGCTTCATCAGGCCGACCGCTTCACCGGAGGCGAACCACTGGCGCAGCTTGCGGACCTTCTTGCGTACGGTCCGTCGGGTCGAGATTTCGGACCGGGATGACACCGTGGAAGCCGTCTCGGACCCTCGACCGGCGCCGTTCGACTCGGCGCGAATCGACGCGTCCAGCGCCTGCTGAATCGCCTTGAGTCTCGAATTTACGTTCGCCAACTCAAGTTCGAGCGCCTTTCGGCGAGATTCCAGTTCCGTTACCGCGCTGACGATTGAAGCCATTTGAATCCTCATTGTTCAATATCAAAGTCGCACAACCCGTGGTGTCCGGCCCGCAATCCTAAACGCGGACACACCGGGCGCGAGGATACGCGCTGGCCGGCACGCTGGCAAATCCAGAAACGCTCACGCAAGTACGGTCATGTCGGCCGGCCCGGCGCACCCGGATGGCGCGCAAGCTCCCCAAGCGCATTCAACAGGCGGTCGACGTCCTGATCGCAATGCGCCGCACTGAGCGAGATTCGCA
>Ga0137415_10002061_pt1 | contig 20031 bp, 48 predicted proteins | sample CZODoug3_1_1_16f_FD_183082 | JGI IMG/M metagenome (GOLD analysis project Ga0137415, IMG submission 183082) | Vadose zone soil fungal communities from Angelo Coast Range Reserve, California, USA - CZODoug3_1_1_16fungal (Hybrid Assembly) | ecosystem: Environmental > Terrestrial > Soil > Vadose...
ATAAGTATTCTAGGTGGGGCAGCCACTTCGACAGATGGCCTAATCTTACAACTCACTTCATCGAATCCTGACCAGACGGCCATTCTGATGCAGAACAGCACAAGTAGCATCAGCTATGGTCCTTTTGTCACTGGATCTAATTCAGCTATTCCTGGATTCGGCATCGCCGACTTCAATAGCGGAGCCGTAAATTTCAACTTCCATTCGACCGATGCCACTCATCCGATAAATGCTATGTCGAACTTGGGTGTTCTTGGTTTTGCTTCGGGTGACCCAACGGCCACTGCATTGATCTCTGGACTATCGAGTTGTGGCGCTGGATGCTTTGCCGCAGGAAACGGAACGCAAGGCAACAGTTCAGCGACAATACAGGCTGGGGCAGGAGTTTTCAGTGGGGCAGTGAGCGCTGGGACTAGTGCTCTATCCACTTCACTAACAGTGAACGGAACGTCCAACGGGACTCTTCCTGGCCTGATTGCGGTGACTGACAGCACCAGTGCGGCGACAAATACCTATGGATACTCCTATCTAGCCCCTAGCATACCTACGGGAGGCTCTATAGATTGGATATGGGGCAAAGCCGGATCAAACGGCAATTCTCTCGCGCTGATATGGAACCAGACAGCGAGCACGGCCACTAACAACTGGTGTCTGGCTGTGTGGGGCATGGGGTCCAACTGCAATGTTCAAGGCTTTCTAGGCGGTGCTTTAAAGAGCATCAAGAATACCTTAGACGATGGTGCTGGCAATGTTACGACCCTCGGCACTGTCAATGTAGGTGTTGATGTAGGCGTGACGGGGAATGTAAATGTGCAGGGAGCAATCAGTTCCACTATCAACACTCAGCCAGCCAGCATCACAAATTCAGGTGTGGTGATGACTGCCAATCCCAACGTGGCTGATCTTGTCTACTACGATTCAACGCGGACAACAGACAACCATATCGTAGAGGGAATATGGTTTCAAGGTGCTTATCAGCTGAGAATGAAGAGCGACAGTCAGGCGCAGGCGCGTGCGTTCTTTACGGCAACTGGAGGTTATGGCGTAGGCAGTGCTGTACTCGCCTTGACGGGAAACACGACCATAAATGGCAACTTGAATACTACGGGTAATGCCAATTCTACAACACTCTCTGCCTCTGGTCTCACTGTTGGAAATTGTATCCAAACCACTACGGGGGGACTACTTGCTGTCGCACTTGGCCCCTGTTACATCCCTAATACCTCTACGGGCACAATCGCGGTTGCTGCGGGTGCTGGGGTTGGCGGTACAGCGACTTGTACTGGAACTTGCACGGCTGCACGTGGTCGAGTCTCCGTAGTTTCTGCAGGGATTCCTGCTGCTGGCGACGATGCGACCGTCACGTTCGGAACCGCTTACGCGACCGCGCCGGTGTGCCAGGTGACGATCAACGGAGGTGCCACGGCCTTCAATCCGGGATGGAGCAGCACGACGACAGTGCTGACAATCAATACCGGACTTGCTATCTCAGGCACAGTAGAATTTGATTATGTTTGTGTGCTGTAATTTGATTTGCCGTCTGGACCAGTAATAGGCCAGCCTTCGGGTGACGGATTTTCTGCCAGTAGAGAGGGTTCGGCCAATGTCGGAGTCACAGAATTTTTGGACAGCACAAGACAGGAGTGACTTTAATCGGCTCAAGCAGGATATGTGGCACGGCAATGGAAAGCCTGCCGTCACTGTCCGAATGCAGGCGGCGGAAAGTCGTATAGACCAAGCCGAGAAGGACGCTAAAATCATGAAAATGGAGATCGGTAGTCTTCAGCGCACAAACCAGAAGTTGCACGAGAAAGCCAACAGCAACAGCACGAAGATTTTGATCGGGATTCTCTTCATCCTGCTTACGCTGCTGGCTGACATATTCAAGCGTCACATCTAGTAGAAAGACCTCCCGCTAAGGAGGCCTTCTGGTTATGGTTCAGTTGGGGCTGGCGCGCCGGGGAGTTCTTCGGCTTGCTCTGCTGGGAGCTCGGTTGTCTCTTCGGGCTCCAGCGACTCGGGAGGAGTAGTAATCTCTTCAGTTGTCATGTCGCCATTGTAGCGCCACATCGCGAAAATCCAAATGGCCAGGCAGCCTAAATTTGGGATCAGCAGTTCGTCGTGAAGAATGTGCGTGATGTCTGGTCGGTGAATCATCATGCCGCCGTAGGATGCGACGATCATTCCCAGCAGGATATTCATCGAGAACGCCACCCTGTTCAAACGCTTCCATGTCTCCGTGACAGTCATGACGCCAAGAGCGATGTTCACAAGATCGATGAAGTAGTAGAGTTCCTTGTACTCCAGTTTGGTGCCGTGATGAAGCACGAGGTAGAGCGGAATCGACTCAATCAGATTGAAGAAGATGTAGGTTCGAAACCACCAGAATGGTTTGCGTTGGAGTGCGAGAAAGAGAACGATTTCCAGCAGGATCGTGAGGCCCCACATGCCGTAGGCCATGATGAGGTGTTCCGTATAGATTATGCTCATACCTTATGGTAGGCTAATCGTCAAGTTTAGGGTAGAAAAACATGGACGCAATCGACATCGTTCTACATGGCGCGGACGGCAACGGCGGGCTCTATCGCTGGGAAGACCCTATCCCTTACTTCTACCTCGACAACCATGAGGAAGATGGAGTACCGGCTCCGCTGGTAACTACGGCGCTGGGTTGCGCGTTGCTTCTTCCCGAAGCTCTGACATTGCCGTGGCAGATCAACGGTCGCCCTGCGACTATCACTGAAATTGCCGATGACTTTACCACTGTAAAGAACGCCTCGTTCGGATATAAAGCTTCTTTCTACGAGGATATGACTCAGTGCCGTCTCACTGCAGATGCCATTGAGGCCTTCGCGCGAAAACGTATCGACACCTTCCTGGGAACGCTCAACCAGACCTTCCCAACATTGACGACATGGCCATTGACTTGTCAGGCCGGAGCCATCGACCTGATCTACGGACTTGGTGCAAAGAAGTTCCTCTCCACCTACCCGCTATTTATCGGCTACGGCAAGCAGACACCACCGAATTTCAAGGGCATGGCCGCGCAGGGTGGATCGAACACCAACATTGCAGCATATAACGACCGCAATCAGGCCAGGAAACTACTCTTCCTTCAAGGAGCCGTATGAACTTCATAAGCCAATGGCTATCGAACCACTCAATTTCTGCCAAGTCCGTAGCATCTGGATGGGCTTTCCTGACCGGACTCTTCTACTTCAGCCCACAGTTCCACGATTACGTGATGAATGCCTACAGCGGACTGCCGAAAGGTATCCATGGATTCATCGCTGGTGTGGCTATCCCCGCACTGATCTTCTGGAAGACGCAGAAGCGGACTACCATCACGGCTGAGGTCGCTCCCGGCACTACTGGAATCGCTGAGGCTACCGCTACCGTCCTAGCGCCCGTGCAGCTTCCGGAACCGACGAAGCCAGTCTAGGACGTCATCCGAACTGCGGGCCACAACAAAGGCATGTCCTCGGGATAGGACGTCATCCCTGAAAGACTCCTGCTCAGGTCGTAGCTTGCCCGTGGCGCTCTTGATCTCTATCCAGACAGGAAGGTACCACTCCGCATGAGGTACGAGCGCCAGCAGGTCAGCAGTGCCCCGCGGGGATAGCTGCATGGCTCGCTTCTTCCCATTTCTGCCCTCAAGCACGATCGTTCCGGAATTGGTGCGAATATGGAAGATGTGTTCGGCGTCGAGCAACCCACGCACGGCGGACGAAACCATTGCTTCAGGGGTCATGTCTTGTCTAGGCATGGATTATTCGCGTGCCCCTAGCTGCTTCTGATTCCGCTCCACAAGAACCTCGTAGAGCGTCCGGCCGCCCTGCACGGCGTAAGGCATAAAGACCTGCCCCATTTCAGCCTGACGAGACTCTACAAGGGCGATCTGAGCCTCACACCAGTCCTTCAGGATGCGCCAGCTAACCCGTTCCGCCTGCTCACGGCTGCGAAACCTTGGCGGTGCCGACTTCAGCATGACATCGTAGACGCCACGCTCGTTCGACGGAAGCAGGAAGTTGGTAGGGACTCCGCCGACTTTCATGGTAAACGTGACGGCCGCAACCTTGCCGGTATCGGAGAATTGCTGGGTGATGGAACTTGCACCCTTGCGGGCAAGCAGGGCGCTGATCTCGGAGACGGTGCGCGCAGCAGGGATCTTCGTTGTGAAGTTGAGAATAGGCATAAGCTATTTCCCCTCGGCCGCAACCAACTCGCTGACCATTTTCCAGTAAGCATCGTATGCCTCTTGGTCGTGGTCGCTCAGGAAATAGTAGTAGCTGTCCGGGTCTTTCTTGCCCTTAGCAGCAAGAGTGCCGACGTTGGTTTCCTCAGCCTCAAACTGTCCTTCCAAGCCATAGCAAGAGCAGTGAGAACCATGGCACTCATACAACTTGCCGTCGCGCTTCCAGATCATCGTGGCGTCGCCTTCGTAGCTGCCACCACCGTAAGAAGCAAATAGCAACTCGTCTTCTTGCGGAAAAGCCCGTGGATAGACGGCGGATCCATATTCGCTGGTCTCGTAGTTGTAGTTGCGCGAGAACCAATCATCGCGCATGTCTCCATAGCCGCTCCATCGCCCGAAAATCCTAACTTCGTTTTCCATGGTTTCGTCCTCGTCCATCCAGACTACACAATGCTTGCACAGAAGTCACGACAATCTTGCTTGCACTTCAGCCCCCATCGACGTACCCTTGACATAGAGGACTTCGCCATGGGTAAGAATAGCCAGCACATCAATAACTTCCTGCAACGTCGCCAGACTCCGCCAGCCGCACCTGCGATTCCAGATACGGTTGTCGCCACCATGCCAAACGGCGTCGCCATCGCAACCTCAGCCTCAACGCCGCTGTCCAAAGAGCAGATGGAGAAGCTGGCCGCCGAGTTCAAGTCGCAGTTCAGCGCCGGCAAGGGATACACGCTTCTGCCGAATGGGTCGATTGAAATTCTGGTTACGATCGATGAGGATATGTCTGGGGGACTCCTTGCTTCCGCAGATCAGGCCGGAATGCCGACCGCAGATTATATCCGCCAGATCATCGCCGATTCGCTGACGGCTTATTGGGCTGGCGCGGGGGCGTAATGCCAAGCAACGACTACGTTGTGGGGGCGCTATATTTGCCGGGTGGTCCGGGTGGGTTCTGGACGCAACCAGGTGGAGTTGGTACGCCAGTCCTGCCTCGCCAAGTAACTGGTGGCTTTGAACTGCTCACGACAGAACCATTCAACGAGCTCACGGGTGCCTACATTGGCATCTGCAGTCACAGTTTTCTCTACTGCACCGTCTACCGCGATATAGACGTTAATACGGGTCTCAGCGTAGCGATATTAACGTGCCCTCTTTGCTCCTGCGTGCAAAGAACTATAAGCCCGTTCGAAGCTGCCATAGGTCCAGAGTCGATGCTTTTAAATGCTATTTTGTATCCGTAGGACCGCCTCCTCCCTAATCTTTCGATTTCTTCTGCCACTGTAAATAGACTCTAGCGTGTCATCTTTTATGCCTACCGCCAAAGATATTGATTTCCACGTCACGCCCAATGATCTAAGTTCGAATGTCTTAATGATATCGTCCACAGAAACCGTAGATCGCCCATGACGATTTCGATGTTCAATGCTCGTCAGAGCTTCCGTGTGATCTGGATTTACACACAACGACTGCTCGCATTTGTGGTGTAGCTCTAGTCCGCGGCTAATAGAGCCGTATCGTTCTTCGAAAAAATGTCGATGCGCCGCAACGCTCTTGCCATTTAGAGAAATCCTGCCATACCCTTCTTTATCCGCAGTCATCAGCCATATCCAACATTTTGTCGAGTATCCTGTATCTTTCTCTTCATACCGAGCACTTCCGAGAACTCGGGTTTTATGTCCATGACCCTTTACGTAACGATATGGCAGTCCTTTCACGAGACGGTCGGGCAAGTTAGAACAGGCAATAATCTTGGTTTTCGATCCGCACATACAAAAGCATTCGCCAAAAGCTACCCCAACACCGGCGCATTCTTGGGCGTATAGGGTTTTGGAAATTAAAAAACTGGAAGCTGTCACCTTGTGATAGGCGCGTTTGATATAAACTTTTGAATTGGGAGCTGTCATAGTCGGAAACCTCATTTCCATCTAGGCTAACGCCGCCAGTTGAAGCTGGTAGACGCTCCCTTCATTTTACACCTTTTCTTCGCCTAAATCCACGCCTTTATTATCCGGCCAATCCAGCCTTCTCATCTCTCCGAGCCAGTAAACCCCAGCAAATTCTTGCGCTAGGAAATCAACTTTCTGCTCGGTCGTCATGCCCAATTTCTCGTAGAACCTGATATTGTTCTCGGCCTTCCATCGAAACTGCGCGGCCAGATCCTTCAGGTGTTCGTTGCGCATCAGGAGCGGGCTGGACAGAACGTTTACCACGCTTCCTGGGAGCTTGTTCCGTTTCATAAATCTCCATTTCTGCGGGCATTTACATATGGTTCTCCTTTGCCGTTCTTTGGCATCGGCATAGATGTTTTTCCTGGACACGCTTTGCGATATGGAGATTCCCACTCGTTTCTCATATCTCCACAAATTGAACATTCCTGCCAGCGCTCGGTTTGTACGCCTGCCCCGTTGACTTCAGTTACCGAGTGGTTCTCCCATTTGTGATGTCTCATCGCAGGTTGACCTCATTGGTACAAGCTGCAGTAGGCTTCAGAATCGAAAACGTGGATGTGGTCGCTCATTCTTCGCCGCCTCTCTTCTCCGGATCGTCCGGATGCCGCTCTTGCCGGATAGCGTACTTCACATACGAAGCCGAGATCCGATTGAGGATGTCCCAGAGCTCGACGTAGGTGATGTCGGTATCTTCGAGTGCGTTGGCTATGACAGTAGCTAGCTTGTTGTGGGCGCGTTCGACGATCATAACCCGTTCGTGGAGCTTCATTGGTCAGCCGCCTATCTCGAAACAGCCGTTCAACCGAGCGTGTCCAGGATTGGCATCGTTCAGCATCGCAATGAACCCCTTCTCGATGAATGGGGCACACTGCCAGATACCTTTCAATCCGAACCGAAAACTCGTCTTTTTAGAATCCGTATACCGACGATCTGAAGGATGTATTTTTCGAATCATTTCCCTCATGTGTGCTTCCGATGAGAGTATCGTCGTGGGCGCTTCATTGCCGTAGGACAATGTGCCATAGGCTTGAAGTATTCCCGTAATCGTCAGGAACTCGCTGTCGAACTCTATGAGCCGTTGCACAACATAGCCCTCAACCAAATCCAGAGTTACAGGCAGAAACGACTTTGACCCGGCGATCTCAATTAAATTTTGCTGTACGGTCATCCTTGCCTCCTCAGATACTTCGCTTGATGGGTAAGAGCACATTTTTCACCGCAGAACGTAGCCACCACATAAGGCAGGCGCGCACCCTGTTCTTCGGTTGGCCAATCAGCGATCGCATAGCCATGCGCCGCTTCCCAGCCTACTAACCATTTGTTCGCTTCGCCCTTGCGTGTTTCACAGACGAGGCAGGTTGTTGGATCGAGTACCACGCTAAGACCTCTCAGGCTGGAAGGAGTAGGTGCATTTCCCGATAAGCAATGGGGAAAGATGTAAAGTTTCTGGCGTGCAGAGTGCATCGAAATCGGCCAGCACATTGAGTGGCTGCAACCCGGCTTGCTGCATAAATTGAAGCATCAGGGCAGAGCAGATCACTCGATGCGGATTCCACGTTCGATGCTTGAGAGCCAAGCCGACAATGTCGGAATAGTCGTACTTCTCGCCTATCTTCGACTCCAGCCAAGTGTGTGCGATATCGAACTGTTCTTCTGGAATCGGAATAGAATACCGACGCTCATAGGGAGGCTTGCAGTAGTCCAGCCGCCTCTCCTGAACGCCTGTGCCAGCGTGTGCCCCGATCCAGCCTCGCCCGTCTCGCGACAAGCATTCGGTGTGAATCCAGAGCGAGTTGGTGACGTAGCGGATTCCCGCACTGACAAATCCGGTGCCTCCGATGAAGCGGATTACGATTGAATCGGGCATTTACTTCTCCTTTGCGGGAACTGGTTTCCCGAGTGAATTGTGAAGACCTTGAAGGTGACATGGCCAGCACCCCCATTTACAAATCTCGACGGATGTTCCATAGCGGCGCTTTGCCTTCATGTGAACGAGGTGGCCATGATCTAGGGGAGTCTCTCCATCGAACGGCAGTATGCCCTTGATGCAGTTAGGCATGATTCCAAGCTCACAGCGCCCGCCAGCGCGTTCGTAGACGGCTAGACGTACTTTTTCCACCTCTGCGGGTGTTGCTTGGCCCCTACGGGTGCTTGGGCGCTTCTTGCGGATTTGCGAGCGGCGGATCATAGTGATGGCTTCTTGATGCCAAGCAGGACAGACGTGTGGGACCACATGTGGATAGGGTCTACGTCCTCTCGATTGCGGAAGGCCCAAAGATACATGTATATTTTCCCATCCCTTTCTTCCGTATAGCAAGAACGAACGAACAAACTCCATTTGCGAGAGTGTGTCATCATAGAATTTCCCCTTGCGTGACACAGCCAAGCCGATCCTTCGCTTGACGCTTCGTTATGGTCGGAGTCTTGCCGCGGGGCCAAATCCTCCCAGTTCCGTTGCACATACCGCAAAGCACTGCATCGGGCGCTGGCAATTCGCAGGTACCAGCACGTCCAGATTGAAGATGAAACCATGATCCACAGATAGTACGAGCGGCTATCGACGGATGCTTGAGCCGGATAAACTCATGAAATCCGTAGTCATACCACCTTGCCTCTACGTAATCAATCTTGTGAAGAAGCATGGCCATACCGACCTTGCCATGGACGTATTTCGGGTGCTTCTTTACCCGTGTTGGCTCAGGAGGCTGGGACCATGGATTTATACGAGGAAGGCCGGCGTCTTCGTATGCGGCTATTTCGCGTATCATCGCTTCCTTTCCGGCCAATCACCAATCTTGAGCGGTTCTGGGGCCGCCATGTCGATGCCAATGTTGTAGATTCGGTGAACACCGTCAGCAGCGACAAGCCAAATCTGATCCTTCGGTACAGCATCACGGACCACCGCTTTAAGGAGGTTGTCCATGCCTAGACTCCATTCTTGTGCCGCGGCTTCCGATCGACAACTTCCGTGTAAGCAGTGATTTTTTGCAGTTCGCTGTCGATGTGCTGCATGGGTGGCGTCTGCGCGAAAACATCTCGGGCCTCAGCCTCATCGTGAAATTCACGCATATAGCCGTCGCTGCCTACGACGCGCCAGGAGATTGTTGGATGACTTTTCATTTGGCACTTTTCGGTTCAGGCACAAAAAACGATACTCCAAAATAAATTGCAACCCCAACTGCATACTCCCAAAGATTACGATGACTAGCGCCGCCGCCAGATATCATTCCTCCGGCAAACACGAATATCATCAAAGTTTTGCACAGTCTGCAATCGTTGGTAGTCATTTGCCACCTCCAAGATTCTTCTTCACCAGCCCAGCGACAACACCATTCAAAAGCCGCGAAGTTGCATTTTCCGAGCCCGATCGCCCGAATGTCGACTCCAGTAGTTTTTGCTTCTCCGCTTTCTCCTCTTCCTCTGTCGGCGGCGGTACGTACATGCAATCAAGGGAAAATCCATCCGCCCATTTGATAGCCGGGCCGTCTTCAGAATGAAGATTACCGAGCGGGTCCGTCTTCACGAACAGCGGCGGCAGGCAGAACCAAGCGATACGCGCGTAGGGCAGAACACAAAAAGCATTTGCAGCGAGTCCGCCAATTCCTTCTGAGTGCAACGCAGGGTAAATCACCGCATCAGACCAACCCGCTGGCGTACTGGAGCGCCCCAGAGCGTCTGAGGCCCGCGCAGCTTGGTTGATCTTTGCGTGAGCATCATGAATCGCCTGGTAGCAGCGTGGCGGCGTATTCCAGAACTTCCAGCGAAGCATCGAGGAGATAGGAGCCCCCATGCTGACCAGCAAGTCATCATTGAGGACGGCGGACAGCAAACTTCGCTTAGCCTCGCCCTCGATGCTCACCAGCCCTTTCTGCGGAATCAGCGAGTCGACCAGCATGGATTTCATGGCGAACTGCTTCAGCATGGTGATGGCAGACCAGAGGGCGGCCGGACTGGATGCCCAGCTAATCCGGGGAGCGGGAAGATTCAGCTTGGCGTAAATTTCTCGAACCTCTTCTTCGGCGGCGAACCTGTCTTCTCCAAATACGCGCTGCTCCCACGGAAATTGGCCCTTACTGGCGTTCAAGCGGGCGAGTTCCATCTTGTCCAGTTCGGCGAAGAACGCTTTGTCGTCCATGCGTGGATTATCGGGCATTCGTCACCTCTGGGATAAAGGTCTCATCAATCACTTCTCTACATGATCGGCATCGAAATATGCAGACGCGATCCGAATCAATTGTTTCTGGATACGCATAGCGATTTCCATTGCGCCACATCGTATGAACCCCGGAATTGAGCACCTTGATGACAGCGCGCCCACATTTGCAATGACCGTTGATTCTTGTCTCGGGCATTAGATTAACCCCAGTTTGGCAAATTCACGGATCGCAAGTTCCCGAACTTCAGGATCGAGCTTGGCGTACAAGTCTTGCCGAGCTTCCGCCTCTTTAATCTTTCGCTCAGATCTGTACAGTCGCGACCGACGCTCTAGCGATTCACGGGTTAGAGGCTTACCGCAAAATCTTGACCGCTTACCGCTAAGCCTATTGTCCCTGTCTAGCATTCTCCCTTTAGCCATTCGCCCCCTTCTTTCTAAGCTCGGGCATATCGCATCCTCGCTTGTTATTGCACGGTTCGCACGCTAAAACACGGTTTTTCGCATTGTCCAGTCCCCCTCGAGACAAGGGAATTATGTGTTCCGCCGTAGCTGTATCCAGCGTCAAAACAGCCTTGCACCAATGGCAGAGAGTTGATTTTCCGTAAAACTCGTTCTTACGAAAGATAGCCGCCTTGATAGCCTTGTACTTCTTCCGCCGCTCCTTGCGATCAGCCGTAGCCATTGGTGGTGGCTCCAGGGCCATCTGGATTGCTTTGGCGGGGCTTACATGGTTGAACCGTCGTGTTGTGCCGGCAACGTAGGCGGACTGCTTCTTAGCTCCAGGGTAGTAGTTCACGAGCAACCCCTTGCCGTGGATTTGAATATGCCCAGCGCCACACTCCTTTACCTGCAACCCGTGGGGTTTGGCTGCAATCTGTAGTGATTCGAGCGTCGTCATTTCACCTCTCTGTGGCACTTCTTAGCGTGATCGCAATAAACACAATTCTCATTCGCGCCGAGTTCAAACGTATCGCACGGCCCCATGTTGTCAGGGTAAGTATCACACCCGCAGTCAGTGCGCGGATGCCGGGGTGTCATCGTTGTATCACAAAGTGGAAGGCTCATACCCTCATTATATAATGCAAGCATCATGTTGAATCTAACTTTTTTCGCTGCATTCGCCGAAGCTGATCCCAGGGTTATTCGCTTAGCCCTGCGCCTCATTCGAGACTTTGAGCTCACCCGCTTTCGAGTGATTGAAGTTCACAAACTCTGGGACCGGTACGGCCAAGGCGATTCGAGCAAAGACTTCACTTTGTTCAGCTTTGAAACCCTCGTCAAGATGGGGTTCATTGAGCATGGACCAACTGCTAGAAGATCGGGGAACCGGTTCCAGCAAACTTACCGTATACGGCCAGCTTTCCTGATGAGCCCGAAGGACTTGAAAGAATTCTTTGCGGAGCGCCAGGCAGAGGAAGAGCGTGAATCGATAGCACCGGAAGATTACGACAAGTGCGCCGTATCCGGATCTACGCCGGGCGGAACAACCTGAACACAGATCGGCGTGAAGCGTGGGCCGAAAGTCAATTCCGTGATGACTAGATTTGCGCCTTCTGCAATCAGATTTCGTTCGACTTCGGTCAACTCGAAGCGGACCATCATCGCGCCACCTTTGTTCGTTAGTGGAAGAATGACGATGGGCGCGTATTCTGGTTGGTCCAGGGCGATGACGCGCTCCGACGGCTGGGAATCTTCGTTGAAGACTGGGGAGATTGAGTTCATGGCTTCTCCGTCGATGATGGTGAGATATATCGCGGAGGAAACTCGCATTTGGGAAGAGCTCCAGAAACTCGACCGCGAGCATACCCGCGTCTCCATGCATCCGCAGGAGACTCTTGCTTGACTATAGTTCTTCCGATAATGGAAATCAGTAAGTCGCGGTATTCCAGATTGGAAAGATCGCTGTTTTTATAGACCATTTCCGCACATTCCATGATTGTCTGTTCTCGGATCAGCGCAGGAGACTCTTGCCCCTTCAGTTCGTCGATTACAGTAGAAATATGTTCTTCGAGTGAAACCTGATCTCTTTGCCAATCAACGGAATCGTGAATATATCCGAATCGATCACAAAGACTTCGATGGAAATTCTTGAACGATGCTAGAGAAGGAGACTCCTGGGATTTGAGGGCGGCAAGTTCGGATTCTGCTTTCTCCGCCCGCTGAACAAGACGAGTCATCTGGCCGATATGTCCAGCTAATCCATCGAGATCAGCAGTCAGCCGTTCAATCTCCACCTTCTGCGCTACGATTTCTTTCGTGAATTCAGATTTGACCGCATTCCAGCCTTCCTGGGCCGATTCAAGTGAAGCGATTCGTTCCTTCTGCATGGCGCTGATTGCGCGATGAGCGAGAATTTCATCCGCCAAATGATCGGCAGTATCACACCCGAAAAATGGCATACTAACCATTTCGGCGGCTTTCAATAGACGCTCATCATCAGCCTTGATTGCGCTCTTCAGCCTCTCCGCTTCCTCTGTCCGCTCAGATAGTTGGGTACGAGTTGATTCATAATCATCGCGAGTGCAGTAGAAATCGACTCGCAGCCTAGACGTGCCCATGCAGGCATCTTTACCGCAATGGCAGGGCAGCTTCGCCTTCTCGTTATCGATCATCGCTTCCCCAATCTGTTGTCGCCGCTCAATTCCATCTCCGCCGAAATCGCCCGGTTGCGCCAGATGTTCGCGTCATTCAACAGCCTAACGTTCTCCGCTCGCAGTTTCCGCATCTGCTGCTCTAGGCGATCCGCATAATGAATCCAATGCGGCTTAGTTTTGGATAGCATCGGCCTCTTCACCTCGCTCGCTTCCTCTGCTTTCGGCTGGGAAGTTGAATCACAGTCGGAGCGCTTGCCCGCATAGGCCACGCTTTCTCCGTTGAATGGAAGTGCGCTGGACAGTGCCGGTAGATCAGCAATTAGATTGCCTATTGCTACACTCGCGCTTTTTTCTTCCTGCGGAATCGGCTCTCGCTGCGTTTGCACGTCTTCCTCTGCGCGATGCACGATCTCCGACTGTGAACTTTTGACGACTTCTGTGATTTCGCTCGGCTTGCCTACTCGCACATCCTGTTGGGGCAGCTTGGATGCGGCGTCTTCCCATGAGCATCCAGCGTGGTTATACCCTAGTGGATCACGATCACCTTTACCGATCTTCCAAATACATCCACTCATTCCCTGCATAGCATTTGGGAAATGGACCAATACTCTTTCTTTCGCTATCTCGCTCATTCGCCTATCCTCGACGTTCGATTTTCAAAACTTCATCCAAAACTTTCCAGCAGGCATCCGCTGAAATTTCAGGATTATGAGATCGACCACTAGCGATGACCGATAGCGCGTGCATCACATCCACGATCTTCCTTCGCTGCAACTCATCCATTGCCATCGCTCTTCTCCTGTAGCTGGTGGGCTACTAACTCATACAAAGCTGCAATTCTTGACGGCATCGGTGCTTCCCCTGGACAAAATTCATCGTGATCTTGAGCGTGGAAATCGACTATACATTCAAGATGCATCGCCCAGTTCTGCCAATCACCAGACCAGATGCCCTTATAGCGGTAGTAAAGTTCGCCTTTGGGAATGCGAGCCCAGCAATATTCACATCTGCCTTCCTTGCGAGCCACAATCTCTTTGCCTTTTCCAAAATCGCTCATTCCCCGCTCTCCTCTGGTGAAGCTACTGCTCTGGCTGCGGTTCTCCGCGTTCTTGGCGTATGTCTTGAAAGCTGATCCAAATAGCGGGATTGATCGTATGTAGCCGTCGCTCGGCGTCATAGCACGGCTTGCAGACCATTGCTCCTGCCCATTTACTCTTGTAGCCGTCGGGAACAACTAGGTCCCCATAGCGAGCTACTCCGTAAGACTTCGCGCTGCGAGCTTGCTTCCATTCGACATCACAGACGACACACTGGCAGGGAATGATGTTCAAGTCGATTATTGTTATCGCTGCCATTCTTCTCTCCTTGATAGGCGTGAAATCGGTTATTTATATCTATGAGTCCCTGAGAACTTCATCAGCCTCAAGAACAATGTTGGTCGCGTCCACACTACTCTTTCGCATCTAGGTTCTAATTCATCAATGAGGATCTGGGCGCATTCGTCACAATACTTGCTTGGGTCCATCCCAGCGCGAAGTCCATATTCTTCGTCGCAGCGAGCGCATACTGGCGGTTCGTTCATTTTCTTCCTACTTTCTACCTATTTTGGCAGGTGTTAGGGTTGGCTAGGTGGCTGATCGTTCTGATACCAGTACACAAATTTATCAAAATCCTTTTTGGGAATCTCAAAAGTTGCGGAAGCTGATTCACCAACAGTCTGCTTGACTAGCATTATCGATGTTCCGTCGATCGACATCCAAAAGCGCGGAGTTGCAGTATTGTCTTCGATTAGATTATTGGCGACATCATCGAAGGTCTTGGCTTCAATCGGTTTCATGATCTATCCTCTATCTCTGCTGGGTTATGCCGTGCTACTTGGCGTACAACTTTTCTATCTCTTTCGAACTAGGCGTCTCCGATTCTTCTCCGCTTTGCGTTGTCCATTACTTGTAAGATATGCGGTTAGATCGGAGTTTTCCTGTAGTATGACCAGAAGCTTAGGAGCCATCTTTGTAATCAAACTATGGAGCTCCGCATTGTCCTCGCAACCGGAGGCAACATGCATCAGTTCATGCATAACAGTACCTTCCTTGTCGAGGTTAGTCGCCAATACCCTAACTCTCTGCAATCCACACGTCGTGTCGCCGAGTATCTTTCCTTTGCTCCAATCTGGCGTATCCTCCACAGTCCAGTAATGCTTGTCTAAAATAAACTTCTTTGGGGGTATATTTTTCATGGCCGTTTGGATAGCATCCCAATCTTTTTCTCGGCTCATCGCCTTTTCTACTTCATTACTATAAAGCAGAAGAAAAGCATCTTCAAGTGAAATATTCTCCAGTTTGATTTCACCGTCACTAACCGAAAATTCTTGCATATCAACAGATTTACCGCTGTTGAACATGTATTTGAAAAAGTGTTCAGGAGGACCGTGTTTTTGTTTTTGGTAGTCCTCGTAAGCCTTGATCTTTGACATGGCATAGTCGTGTGCGTATGGTGTGTTAGCACCGATCTCGGATTGAATATAGACACCGGAGGAAGACTGCCCATTCAAAAGGCATGATGGTATTAAAATTGAGAAGAGTGCAGCTAAAAGAAATAATTTCATCGTGGTTCTCCTCCTAGATAAATTACAGCTAAATTTTTGACAGGATAGCCGCCATAACTACAGCAGACCAAAGTGCGGTGACGAAAACTACAAAAGTCCACCCAATGATTGATAGCCCTTCCTTCATCACTTCTGTCTGCAAGCAGGTCGCTAGCACCTGCGCCCACTTGACGCGCTCGGCGGAATCGCCTACGTTGAGATCGAACTGCTCCTCGGCGTACTGCTTGAGTTCTGGATTGGTCATATCTATCACCATATTTCATGGAACATTTTCCAAACATGTTGTATCTGATTTACGTAAATCCAATGGGAAAGAGTTACAGGTGGACCACTCCACGGAAAGTTATTGTCGACATCCCAAGATGAAACAGTAACTAGAGAATAGGTGATGAATAGTGCAACAAACGAGACTAGAATGTATGCTCTGATCCGCTCTTCGGTGTACTGCTTGAGTTGTGAATTGTTCATGGCCTCTCTCCATACTGCATTGAGCACTTCATATTTTCCTCAATCATGCTGAAGCGGTCTGGATCATCATTGCAAGGACCACCTAGCTTCCATGGACATGGTCCATCATCCGAAGGACCAACGAGTACGTAAGGATGCAGCCATCGAGGGTCTTTGATTTCTTCAATCTCCGATTCTGGTTTCCATTCATGGCCAGGAATTTTCCCATACGAATAGATGAAAATGTCTGGGTATGAACGTTTCCAGGAAACTGGGATCTCCGATTCTGGCATCCATGGATGGACGGGAAATTCCATACAGTAATGCCAGTCACTGCAAGGTAGACGTTTTTCCTGGTCGTCATACTTAGCACTAGGATTCTCGACGCCACATCCCACAGCAGTTAACAGTGCGCCGATAGCGATCCATCGAAATATCATGGAATTTTCTTCCCATCCACATACTTCCAAGTAACGAGACCGAGCCTGATGCCAGCGTTGATTATTTCAAGATATCGATCAAAATCTGTGTTTTCCAATTGGCCCATAAGCGCTTTTACTTCAGGATCAGTCGATTCGAATTCGACATAGATTTCATCTTGGATCATATCCACTCCTTATTCCTATCCCTCAAGTCCCGCTCATCCTGAACCTTCTACTTACAGCCTCCAGCTTCGCGTAGGCGGCATGTTCTTCATCCAATCTTGATGCGCCAATTCGCAATTCCTACCCCAGCCCATCATGCCGTCATCGCCAAGCCAGAAGAAAACATTGCGGTCTACTTCGCAGCCTTCGCGATCCGGCATAACGGTGATGGTGATTGTCGGCTCGGGTAGAACACTGACTGGTTGCAGATGATGAACTACACACCCCTGAACTAATAGCAGAAATACGGCAAGTAGCTTCATCGTAAGACCTCCGCCATTCGACTATTATGCACCAATGCTTGCACGCAGTCGAGACAATTCAGCAACAACTGGCTTGTTTCAGCATCCCAGCCGTGTCACCGTAAAGACTCAGGTCGCTCTGACTCGTCCTCGACGGCCTGCGGCGGGTGAGCTTGCAGGGGTTTGCCCGCCAACTTCTTTCTGGCGTTGATAGCCTGCATTGCCACCCTGGCGGCTTCGCTTTGTGCTAGAGACCGTACAGCCCCACCTTTCCGCCCGCGCTCGATGTAGAGGCATTTTGGGCAGCAAAGGACGGTTTCTGTGTGAATCTTGCAGTGTGGTTTTCTTGGCATGAATTTCCTTATCGCGAGAGTAGAGAGAGAATGGTTATGACGGCAAAAATAATTACCGGACCAAGCAAAAGTCTGAGGGCGAAGTAGCGGCCGCGCGGTGGTCTATGCATGGATTTCCTTGTCGTCGAGTTCGTCTTGCTTCTCGGAGTCGTAGGCTTCGTCCTCAGCGCGTGGATTGGTGCGGGATTGATCGCTGTTTTCATATTGGTCGGCTGATGCGCCAAGCGGGTAGTTGCTACTCATGGCGAGCGATCTCCTTATCCGCGGCGGCGAGCAAGACCATCGCGGCCCCAGGGTTAGCGACGGCGGCGATCTGCGCGTCTGTGGTTGGGTAGCCCATGCGGACGTTGTGCATGGTGGTGATGTCCTTCATGAATTGGAGGGCGTTGCCTGGCTCGAAAATGCTGGACGGGTTACGCGGATCATAAGACATTCGCGGATCTCCTTCCCAATAAATAGGCGCTGAGTACGGCTTCGTTATGGACATTGGCGTCGACAGGTTTATTTTTAATGGCGATAAGTTTTTCCAGTTCTTCGGTCATCCACGCATCTTGGAAAAACTCTTGTTTCCCTTGCTTGCTGCAAAATAGACCACCGGACCCTAGATGGTGGTCTAGGGTGTCTTTTCCGCAATGAAGACATGTGCGCTGGGGGTTTCCCTCGAATATCATTGTGGGTCTTTCCTTTCCCGCGCTATGGCGGCGTCAACCAAGTTTCTGTTGATGAATCCTGTGCCCGCGCACGCGCGACACCGCATGACGTAGACGTAGAACCCGCAGTCGTAAAGAGGTGTTTTCTCCTCGCGACGCATCCAGCCGGAGCCGCTGCAGGCTGGGCACTTCAAAACGGCATCTCGAACAGTTTGGCCCGCACGTCGCCAATAGCGATATCGTCGAATTTGATACCGGCAGCGTTGAGCAGATCCAAGGTTTTGTTGTGAGCCTCGTCTGCCGTGAAGGCCTCAACAATGATGGCGACCTCTTGCGTATAACTGCGGAGTTCCTGCTTGAGGTCCGGAACAAAACTGTCAAAGTCGGGTGTGGGAAGTTCTGGATTTATCCGAACCTCATGAACCTTTTTCCCATCGACATAATACTTGTCCCAGATATCGCCAGCGTCATCGCCGATACCGTGGAGCTTGAAAAGCACCATTGGTTCGCGCTGAGATATTGCAACCATGCTGTCTTCGTGCTTGTACCACTTGGACGATTGAGCGGTAGAGCCGTCTGGTTCGAGAGCGTAAGAGGCCTCCTCGTCATATTTAATGAGCTTTGCGAAAGTCTCAGCGCTGACCGAATTTCGTTCCTGTGTGAGCGTGTATTCTGTGTTGTATCCCATACTCAATTTCTCCCTTTCTGAAGCGCGGGAGCCATGGAGACCCCCGCGTATTTCCCTTCGATTTATTGCTCGATTCTAACTTCTTAGAACGCCTCGACCACTGGGTCTTGCTCGCCCGCCATGATGAGCAGAATTTCAGCCTTGGCCAGCTTGACTACCTTCTCCTTGTTGTGGGTGAAGGCGTAGACCTCGACGCCGTTGAAGTTGAAGTGCACGTAGTGCTCGTAGTTGGCTTTGTCGACCGCGAAGTCGGCGTCGGACGGATTGTCGAACTTGAGTCCCTTGACGTCGTAGTTGAAGAGCACGAGCGCATCTTTGAGCAGGACGGCACCGGTTGGCTGCGCTTGAGCCTGTAGCGGCAGAGCTACGACGAATACGGCGAGCAGGAGGAAAAAGGCGAATTTCTTCATGTGTAGGCGTCCTCGAAAATCTGGGTGAGTGGAGCGTGAATGTTGAACCGCGGCGAGCCGTGGCAGTATATGACCGTTCCCGCCCTCCAGATGTACGTTCACCTGATACCCGTTTTGACGTGCGGTTAGGTTTGACCCAAAGGCGGGAATGGGCATACATCGCCCATAGCTAGTTCGCAAATTCTGCATGTGCGACTTCTTCCTGAGCTGCGAGAAGCACGCCAGGGGTAATGCCGGGGATAAACTTGAACATCTCGGTTTCGCCGTGTCCTGCCGTCAACCAACGAGTGAGAGCAGAGACAGTAGCGGCGGGTGAACGATCGGAGTCTTTGAAGTCGGCGATGATAGCGGATTTCGTTTCCATGACGGGTTCCTTTTCTTGCCCTGCCGGGCCGGGTTAGTGGTAGACGACGATTACGATTAGGCCACCGGCAAGAATCTCGAGTGCAATTGCCAGCAGCAGGATGGTAGTGGCGTTGATTTTACTTGGCATCTGAACCCGTGTAGAGATGGCGGAAGCAGCCACATCCGGGGCAAAGTCCGAGTGGTGCCGGATCGCCTATAGCCCATCCCTTCGATGTCGGGGAGAAGGGTTCCAGTTCTCTTTCTGGTCGAATTGCAGTGCATCCCTCACATTGTGTGAGGTCTTCGCCAGATGGTTCAGGTTCGCTGTCGGTCGGCGGCGGTACTTGCTTCGCGGCATGGGTTTCGAGCGCATCTTGGAACCGCGTCATCCAATCATCCATAAACCGGGATTGGCGTTGGAACGTATCCTCGAATGCTTGCGCTGCACGGTTCATGGTCTCGGCGGCGAATTGCATAGATCGCGCGGCGTCTTGGACTTGTTCGCTGCCGTGTAGGTAGATGGATTCAGACATGACTAGATGCCTCCCTTATCGGCCTTGAAGGGCTTGCCGGTGCCATCGACGAGATAGGCTACGTTTGGCTCAATTCCGTCTTCGCCAACTTCGAACGCTGCCGTTTTGTATTTTTCGCCATTCCAATAACGAATGACGATGGTTCCTTCCGCGCCCGCCGTTGCGGTGCCGCTGACGCCCGCCGTTGCGGTGCCGCTGTCGCCCGCCGTTGCGGTGC
>Ga0137415_10002062_pt1 | contig 20028 bp, 16 predicted proteins | sample CZODoug3_1_1_16f_FD_183082 | JGI IMG/M metagenome (GOLD analysis project Ga0137415, IMG submission 183082) | Vadose zone soil fungal communities from Angelo Coast Range Reserve, California, USA - CZODoug3_1_1_16fungal (Hybrid Assembly) | ecosystem: Environmental > Terrestrial > Soil > Vadose...
CACGATGCTCAGCGAAAAAGGGAAAAATTTCTGCTGGGGTGGGGGAACGGCGATCCGCCGCAGCGTCTTCGATGAAATTCGCGTGTTCGAGGAGTGGTCCCATTCGGTGAGCGACGACTACTCCATGACGCGTGCGTTGCAACACGCTGGGCGTTCCATTGTGTTCGTGCCGGAGTGCCTCACGCCTACTTATGTGGATGTCGATTTCCGGAGTCTATTGGAGTTTACGAACCGGCAAATCTTGATCACCAAGGTCTACTCGACGAAGAACTGGGCATCGGGGGCAGCGACGCACCTTTTATACTGCCTGACGCTACCGCTCGGGCTGGAAGTGACGCTGAGCAATTTCTTTGTGTCGCTGCCGGCGTTTCAGCTGGCCTTGCTGACGTTTGTGCCGATGCTGCTGGCGGCTATTCGCGGCGGCCTTCGCGTCGCGGCGGCAGCAGAGATTCTGCCGTCTTCTCGCTCCCAAATCGTGGGGCAAGCCTGGATGTACATCGTGCTCGGCATTTTTGTTCCCTACCTGTTTCTGCTCAATTTCGTGATGTCATTGTTCACCAGGAAAATTCGCTGGCGCGGCGTCACGTACGAATTAATCTCCCCCCAACAAACACGTATACTGGCGTATTGAAAGGTTTGCCTCGCGCCCGTTGGTAGTACTAAGGTTTTGCCCAGGAAAGTTTTCCACAGGGCATTGCATATCCAGCTGGCGCGGACAATGTGCGCGTAAATCGACGCAAGAAAAGCCCTCTACGGGGGAAAAATTTCGTAGACCGTGAAATTCCTACCCGCAAATCTAGGTCGCCCTCAAGGCTTTCTGGTACGTAAGTACTGCTTTCGTAGGGGTTTGGGTTAATCCAAATTGAGGGCGAGGTTTGCACTGTAATTGCGCTTCAAGCGCCAGTATTTCGTCGCAAGCGAAATGACGAGGGGCTCCTTCTCGCGCCCAAGTCGTGCTGGCTTTGAGGGGTTTGCCCCGTCCTCTACCCCGAATCCTGGCTCCTTGCCCGTCGCTTGCTCCTTGCAGTGGAACCATGCCTCGTCAAGAGGCGAATCAAACAAAATCACAGGTCTCGGTTCCGATTCGAGGCTGCATATAGAGGGGTGCATGTGAAAGTAATCCGCAGGAGTGAACAAGCGAATCTGAACGTATCTCGCGCAAGTCTTCCTCGAGAACTTTATTTCTTTTATGAAAAAAACACTGGCGTCTCTCACTTTCATGTGGAAGCGGGAGCCGATGGGCAGTTTCCCGTGGACCAGGCTGCCGGACTGCTGGCGATGCATTGCCTGGTGCGCGGTCAGTCCCCACGCGATTACGTGGTAATGGTCCAGGCAGCTACGGACGCCCTGGAGGGACTCGCGGAGAAAGCCGAGCAACTGCTGCAAGCGGGGCACTCGGTAGGAAGCTCGGTGAAACTAACGCGCCGTGAAGAAGAAGTGCTGGGCGGCGTGATGCGCAGCCTGGCCAATAAGGAAATCGCAGCGTCGCTGAATCTTTCCGAGCGGACGGTAAAATTCCACGTGTCCTCGCTGCTTGCGAAGTTCCGAGTGCGGGGCCGCATGGAACTGGTCCGCGAAGCGGCGCGCCATACAGCGACGCCGATGACAGGGACACAGCCCGTCACCGCGCGTGAAGCTCGCCCTTCGGTTCCTGCTCCCCATACGTATAGCCAGGTTGCGCGCAATGTAGGTCCCATCGCGCTGACGAAACGGCAACTGCTGGCTTGATGTCTCTCTGATTGCCAAGAGCACAAAAGGCCCGGACCGCGTCGCGGTCCGGGCCTTCTCATTTCCGAACGCAAGTTCTCTTGTTATTTTTTGGCCGACGCGTACTGTTCGGCCGCGGAGTCCCAGTTCACAACGTTCCACCACGCCGCGATATAGTCGGGGCGGCGATTCTGATATTTCAGATAATACGCGTGCTCCCAAACATCCACCCCCAGCACGGCCTTGCCTTTCAACGAAATGGGCGTGTCCTGGTTTGGCGTGGAATCGATCGTCAGCTTTCCATCTTTCACGAGTAGCCAAGCCCACCCTGACCCGAAGCGGCCAACACCCGCCGCGGCCAATTTCGCCTGAAAATCCGAAAAGGAGCCGAATGTGGATTTGATCGCCGCGGCAAGGTCACCTTTAGGCTCGCCGCCGCCCCCTTTTTTCATCTGCGTCCAGAAAAGCGAGTGGTTCCAGTGGCCGCCGGCGTTGTTGCGCACCGCCTGCCGGATGTTTTCGGGAATGGAATCGAGACTCTTTAGCAGGTCTTCGAGCGACTTGGATTGCAAGTCGGGATGGCCCTCTAGGGCTTTGTTGAGGTTTGCGACGTAGGCTCCATGGTGTTTGTCATGGTGGATTTCCATGGTTTTAGCGTCAATGTGCGGTTCCAGAGCGTCGAACGGGTATGGCAGCGGGGGCAGTGTAAATGCCACGGGTTTTTCCTCCGATTGTGAATTTGAATTGGGATTTCTTGTGTCAGCGAGCAACAAGGACGGCGCGGCACCGCCTGCTCCAATTAGTCCGGCGCCAACAATGCCACTGCCAGCTATAAACCTGCGGCGATTGATGGCAGCCTCCAGGAACACGCTCACGCGATCAGGGTGCTTGCGGATTATACCGCTATATCCGTGATGATGGTAAACCCTGCTCGCCAAGCCACAGAATCAAAGCTCTTTGGCGAATCACCTTTCGCCTATCATTGGATGCGTAAGAGCGCCCAAAGGGCGGATTCCGCGATCACCGCGTCTTCCGAAGAAGAAAGGTCCTGCAGCAATTCCCTGATCCGTTCATGGCTGGGCGTTCCGCGGCGGAGATCGGAATTGCCCAGGGCGATGCACGCGTTGCGCACGAAGCCGCGCCATTTAGTGCGCTTGATGGCGCTGCCGCGGCAAATGCGGCGGAATTCCGTTTCGTCCATCGCAGCCAGCCATTCAAGCCGGGGCAGAGAGAACGATTCCTCTTGCGACTCTGCCGTCTCTGGCTGGATGAGAGACTCTATGTTTTCTCCGGGAGTGTCCTCCAGGAGCGGGGTTCTGATTGCTGCGGGAAAAGTTCTGGGGCGGAATTCTTTTTTCGGAGTTGCGGGGGCGCGGCGGTTCCACGGACAAACGTCCTGGCAAATGTCGCAGCCGAATACGTGGCTGCCCATGGGCTCTCGCAGTTCGCCGGGAATAGCGCCGCGCAGCTCGATGGTGAGATACGAGATACAGCGGCGCGCATCCATGACGTAGGGCTCGACGAAAGCTTGTGTGGGGCACGCGTCGATACAGCGGCGGCAGCTTCCGCACAAATCTGGCGGAGGCAGAGCGCCATCTTCCAAGGTTTGGGCAAGATCCAGGGTGGTAAGGATCGCCCCGAGAAAAATCCACGACCCCAGACGTTGATTTAGGAGCAGCGTGTTCTTGCCGAGCCAACCGAGACCCGCATATTTGGCGAAGATACGCTCGTGGAGCGGTCCAGTGTCGGTGTACACACGAGCTTCGAAGGGTTCGTGAAAACGGACCCGTAGAGCTACCACTAATTCGTTTAGTTTTTCTTGCATCACTTCGTGATAGTCGTCACCCCAGGCGTAACGTGAAATCCATCCGCGAGGCTCACTGTCGTCAGGCAGACGGGTGACGTCAGTCGATCTGGGCAAGCCTGTGTTGTAGTTGAGAGCGCAGACGATTACGCTGCGAATATCAGGAAAAGCTCCCTGTGAGCTGCGTCGGCGCGGGTCGGATAAGTACTTCATTTCACCCGCGAACCCGCGCGCCAGCCACTCTTGGGTGTGTTCAAGCTCAGGGAATTTTCCGGCGGACACTACGCCACAAAGATCAAAGCCAAGCTCCTTGGCGCGGGATTCCACCCACACGGTATCAGACCTGGTTCCCATCTTCCGATTCTGCCGTACCTTAAGCCGTCTGGCGAGCGGGGAAAGCGCAGTAACCTAAACGCAACGCAAGAGGAGCGAGACCGGCTCGAATAGAGCGATTCGGCCGAACTACTGGAAGCTACGCAGAGCGGTAGTCTCGTCGGAGTAGACTTCAAACACGGTGAATAGCTTGGTCAGCTGAAGGAGATCGTGGACTTTCCTTGTCAGGTGCAGGAGCTTCAGGCTTCCGCCGCGATTTTTCACTCCGGTATAGGCGCTGACGAGTTCGCCGATGCCGGAGCTGTCGATGTAATCGACATCGGCTAGATTCAACAGGATCATCGTTCGCTGATCTTCCAGCAACTCGCGGATGGTCTTTCGCAAGAGGGCGCTGCCTTCACCCAGCGTAATGCGGCCGCCGATATCGACGACAGTTACTCCGGCAGCTTCACGATGCGTGGCTCGCAGTGCCATTTAGATTGGACTCAAGCTTCCTTTTTCGGTGCGGCCCCTTGGCTGCCCTTGCCGTTCATTCCGGGATTCCCAGGCAAAGGTAATTTCTTGGACATGATGATTTCCGCACCGCCCGTACGGCCGGGGACGACCTTGAATTCATCCATGAAGGCGCGCATTAAGAATATGCCACGACCGGAGGTGCTAAGCAGATTTTCCTCAGCGAGAGGGTCGGGCACGCTTTTGAGGTCGAAACCTTTCCCTTCGTCCAAAACGTGGATGATCATTTTGTCGGGCGTGAGGTCCAGAGCAAGGTGAATCTTTTTTTCGGGGCGCTCTTCGTTGCCGTAATGAAAAGCGTTGATAACGCCTTCGCGCACGGACATTCCGATGCGGTAGCAGTCATCTTCGCCAAATCCCGCAGCCTCGGCCACGCGCAGACACATTTCCTCGGCGAGATTGACGCTCTCGACCTGCGTCTCCAACGTCATTTCAAGGTGCTTGGAGTCTTCGGACATGCGGGGGGCGTCACCAGCGCCCAATCGGCCCGGTTCTGGGCGCTTTATGGGTAACACACGTACGGAAACCGAGTCAATGGAGCCGACGCCCGAGGCCAGACTCGTTGTTCCTGTAGAACCCGGTTTTTCCTGTAGAGTTGCGTTTTCCCCGTAGAAAACGAGGCAGTTTGCGTGAGGGGCGACCGCTAGGCCCAATACGAGCGGTCCAATGTGCGGTACTGGATGGCTTCGCTGAGATGGCGAGGCTCGATGCTTTCGGCGGCGTCGAGATCGGCGATCGTGCGCGCCACCTTCAGAATGCGGTCGTGTGCCCGCGCGGAAAGGCCTAACCGGGTAATGGCGGTTTCCAGCAATTTTTCTCCCTCCGGCGTAATCGCGCAGTATTTGCGGATCATCTTGGGCATCATTTGCGCGTTAGAGTACGTTTTCTTATCGGCGCGATAGCGCTCTGTCTGCCTGTTGCGTGCATCGATCACCCTTTGGCGGACCGCTGCCGAATCCTCGGAAGATGAGGGCGCCCTCAGCTCTTTGTATTTCACGGCGGGTACCTCGATGTGAATATCGATGCGATCCAGCAAAGGACCGGAAATCTTGGAGACGTACCGTTGAATCATTGGCGGAGTGCAGTGGCACTCGCGCGTGGGGTCTCCAAAATAGCCGCAAGGGCACGGGTTCATAGCGGCGGCCAGCATGAAGCGCGAGGGGAAAGTCACGGAGACCGCTGCACGCGCTATTGTCACGGAACCGTCTTCCAGCGGCTGCCGCATTACTTCCAGAACATTGCGCTGAAATTCCGGCAATTCATCAAGGAAGAGCACGCCATTGTGCCCCAGGGACACCTCGCCGGGCCTCGGCACGGCTCCGCCGCCGATGAGCCCAGCATCGCTGATGGTGTGGTGCGGCGAGCGGAAGGGCCGCGTGCCCACCAGGCCGCGGGCATCTTCCAGAACTCCGGCGACGCTGTGGATGCGCGTGGTTTCGATGGCTTCATCCAGCGACATGGGCGGCAAAATTGTGGGGATGCGTTTGGCGAGCATGGTCTTGCCCGCTCCGGGCGGTCCGATGAACAAAATGTTATGACCGCCCGCGCAAGCGACCTCCAGAGCGCGCTTCGCGGCCTGCTGGCCATGGACGTCTCGCAAGTCGACGGCGTATTGCGCCGCTTCGGTGAGCAACTGGTGCGCATCGACGCGCACCGGCTGAAACGATTCCGGCGAATTCACCAGATCGACCGCTTGGGGGAGCGACTTCAGGCCGAAGACGTCCACGCCCTCCACAACCGCGGCTTCGCGCGCGTTTGCCTCGGGAACGGCCACTGATTTCAATCCGACTTCGCGGGCGGCCAGCGCCGCTGACAGTGCTCCTCGCACCGGTCGCACGCTGCCGTCGAGCGAGAGCTCGCCGAGGAACATGCACTGGTCCAGCATTTTGCCGAAGAAATGTCCCATGCAGCCGGTCAGCCCCAGCGCCATCGGCAAATCGAAGGCAGAGCCTTCCTTGCGGACATCGGCGGGCGCCAGGTTAATCGTGACGCCCTGCCCATGGGGGAACTCAAAACCGCAGTTCCGCAGCGCGGATTTGATGCGCTCGCGGCTCTCTTTGACCGCATTATCCGGCAGGCCGACGACGTTGAAGTCGGTCATGCGCGCGGAGCCTACGTCGACCTCCACTTCAACGAGGTAAGCGTCGATGCCGTAGACGGAAGCGCTGAGCGTTTTGAAGAGCATAAGAGAGGGAAGCGGGCGAAACGCAGAGCGCAGCATAAACCAATGCGCAACGATACGCCAGAGGTAACAATCCCGCAGGAGTATCGCTGGCACACAGCAGGCCCCTACGGTTCTTTACAGTCATCGACGCAGACACGTATATTGGCTTATCGGCTTTGTGCACGTACTCCTTCCCGCGTGAGGTTGGCCAATGATTGGCTGGATTATTTTGATCGCGCTGGTCCTGATCATTGTTTTCTTGATCGGGATGTACAACAGCCTGGTGCGCCTCAAGGTCACCTGCGACAACGCCTGGGCTGACATCGATGTGCAGCTCAAGCGGCGCTACGACTTGATCCCTAACTTGGTGGAAACGGTCAAAGGGTACGCAGGGCACGAAAAAGGCACGCTGGAGGCGGTGATCAACGCGCGCAATCGCGCCATGACCGCGACCAGCCCCGGCGACAAGGCGCAAGCGGAGAACATGCTTTCCGGCGCGCTGAAGAGTTTGTTTGCACTTTCCGAAGCGTATCCGCAGCTTCGAGCTATTGAGAGCTTCACGTCGCTGCAGAACTCACTGACCCAGATCGAAGACACCGTACAGAATGCGCGGCGCTATTACAACGCCGTGGTCCGGGACCTGAACACCAAGATTCAGCAATTCCCTTCGAATATCTTCGCCAACATGCTCGGATTCAAGCAGCGCGAGTTCTTCGAAGTCTCTGCGCCTGCGGAACGCGAAGCACCCAAAGTCAGCTTTAGCGCGCCAACGGCATGAGGCGGGAGCCGCACACGGAATGACGCGCGTGCGTTGCGTTGCCATCCGCTCGCTCTCCGCAATCACTCTAGTTTGTGCTTTTGTTTTCCCTGCAGCTTCGGCTCTCAGCACCCGCGAGCTGCGCATCGAAAACTTCCAGTCCGAAACGATCGTCCTGTCGGACGGCACGATCGATGTCACCGAGAGTATTCAAGCGCATTTTATCGGCGGGCCCTGGCACGGGCTTTATCGAACGATCCCGGTTGAATACGTTACGCCTCAGGGGCTGAATTACTCGCTGTTTCTCGATGTTAAGCGCGTGGTCGACGTGAGCGGCCGCGCTCTCAAGTACGAGACCAGCCGCGAGCGCCATTACCGTAAGCTCAAGATTTATGTTCCGGATGCCGACAATTCCACACAGAACATTTCCATAGAATATTCGGTTTCCGATGCGCTTCGTTTTTTCGAGGACCACGACGAGCTCTATTGGAACGTGACCGGCGATGGATGGGACATTCCCATTCAGTCCGCCAGTGCGCACATCATCCTTCCTGAGGGCACCACGAATATTCGCGCTAATGTGTTTACCGGCGCCTACCGCTCGCGTGCACAAAATGCGGACGTGGACATCGCCGGAAATGGCGTCGAAGTCCGTACGCGCGAGCCGCTGCGTTTGCACGAAGGACTGACCGTCGCCGTCGCGTTCGACAAAGGGTTCGTTCACGAGCCGACCGCGGCGAGCAAAGTTGTCCTATTCTTCCGCAGCAATTGGCCGCTCGGCATTCCCATCGCGGCATTTGCAGTGATGTTTTATTTGTGGTGGACGCGCGGCCGCGACCCGCGCCTTCGGCCGATCGCCGCGCAATATGAGCCGCCGGACCAACTCACGCCCGGAGAAGTGGGCACGCTCGTGGATAACTCCGCGGACATGCGCGACATCACGGCATCCATTGTCGACCTGGCCGTGCGCGGCTACATCGCCATCGAGGAGCACGAGAAGGATCGCATGCTCGGCCTGATGCACGACAAGGATTACAACTTTATCGTGCAAAAAGATCGCGCGGAATGGTCGAAGCTGAAGCCCCACGAACAAACCCTACTCGAGGGTCTGTTTACTACCGGAGCGGTGGGCGAATCCGTTTCGATGTCCAGCCTGGAAAATCACTTCTACACAAACTTGCCCAACATCAAGAGCAACATCTTCGCTTCGCTAATGGCGGACGGGTACTACAGCAGGCGCCCGGACAGCGTACGTTCCGCATATATCGCCGCGGGCTTCATCGGCGGCCTTCTCCTGGTATTTGGAGGAGTCAAAATCGCCTCCGACCGGGGCATGGCTCCGCTCGCTTTCATCATCGGCGGCCTCCTGACAGGTGTGATCGTTTGCGCGTTTGGCTGGTTCATGCCCGCGCATACCGAGCAGGGAACGCGAGCCTTGGAAGGCGTGCTGGGCTTTGAAGATTTCCTCATTCACGTCGAATCGGAACGCTTCAACCGCATGATCAAGACGCCCGAAATGTTCGAGAAGTTCTTACCGTTCGCAATGGCGCTTGGCGTCGAGAAAAATTGGAGCCGCGCCTTCCAGGGAATCCTGACTCAGCCGCCGCAGTGGTACCGCGGCTCCTCGTACGGCCCCAACTTCTATCCCATGATGTTCACTAATGATCTGAGCTCGATGTCTTCCCGCGCCAGCAGCGTGATGGCCTCCGCGCCGCGTAGCTCGGGCGGCTCCGGCTTCTCGGGTGGTGGGGGCTCCGGTGGTGGATTCGGCGGCGGCGGTGGTGGCGGCTTCTAGGCTGCGGTAGTGATGCTGGCGATCTTGCGGCTTAAGGGCCCGGGGGACAGGGCTGCTCGATTTGAGAGGCAAACCCGTAAAACTTCAGCACATCCTGCACTGCGACAATCCCCTCCAATTTGTGCACGTCCGCGCGGCTGACCACCGGCAGCGCATCCACACCCGCCGCTCCCATGCGTTCCAGCGCGACGGTGAGCGAGTGATCCGCATGCAGATGCGGAAACTCCCGCCTTTCGATCAAATCAATTAGCTTGGTGTTCGAAAGCCCGTCAGCGGCAGCCTTTTTCAACGCAGCCAGGGTTACAATGCCGATGACACCTCGTTGATCCGTCACCGGCCAGGCTCGCAGTGCGCTGGCGGACACCTTCTCAAAGGCTTCTTGCGTCGTCATTTCTGCCTTCAGTATTTCGTTCGGCGGACGCATGGCGTGAATCACGCGCCGCTGGCCGGAACTGTCGCGGGATTCCGCGGTCGGCAAGTGAATGCCGTCCTGGGAGGCAAGGACTTCGTAGATGGGCTGGGGTTGCAAGCGCGAGGAAATGAAGAAGCTGACCAGATTGGAGATCATCAGCGGAACGATCACGGCGTAATCTCGGGTCGTCTCGAAGATCATGACCACGGAGGTCATCGGCGCCCGCACAATGCCCGCGAACGCGGTCCCCATACCGACCAGCGCGTAGGCGCCCGCGGTAGCCACATGTCCAGGGAAAACATTGTGCGCGACCGTGCCGACTGCTCCACCTAGCATCGCTCCCAGGAACAACGCCGGTCCGAAGATGCCGCCCGCGTTTCCGGAAGCGTAGCTGATGATCACCGCAAAGAACTTGAGGACCAACAGCAGCACCATCAATCGCAGAACCATCCCGCCGTTCAGCACCTGCCCGACGTAGCTGTAGCCCACGCCCAGAATCTGCGGCACGAACCAACCCATGATGCCCACCGCCACTCCGCCAACGGCCGGCTGGAACCACATTGTTTTTCGAGGCAGCCGCATAAAGCGCTCTCGGAGCCTGAGCAGCAGTTTCGTAAACGCGACGGACAACAAGCCGCCGAGCAGTCCAAGGACTGCATAGATCAAGAACTCCGCCGGGCTGACCAATTGATACTGCGGAACCTTGAACAGAGGATCGTTGCCCAGCAGCAATCTCAGCATGGCCCAGGAAGTCGCCGAAGCCAGCACCACGGAGCCCAGCACCGGAGCGTGCAGGTCTCCAACAACTTCTTCCAACGCAAACAGCACTGCCGCCAGCGGCGTATTGAAGGCCGCGGCGACAGCCGCCGCCGCGCCCACGGGGATTAGCGCCTTTATCTTTTCAGGGCTGAGCCCGAGCGCGCGCCCCAGCAGCGACGCGATGCCCGCGCCCACTTGAACTGACGGACCTTCGCGCCCGAGTGGGATGCCGCTGGCAAGCGTCGCCGAGGTGCAGAAAAACTTTCCGAGCACGGTGCGCAGAGAAATGATCCCCCCGCGCGCGAACAGGGCCGCTTTCGTTTGCGGCACGCCGCTACCGCGCGCATCCGGAAAATATTTGAAGAGCAGAAATCCCATGGACAGCGAGCCTACAATGGGAACAACCAGGCGCCGCCAAGCCGGAGCTACAGCCGCATCGATCCGTGCGCCAAATCGCTCGGTCAACACGATGAACGCCACAACCGTCGCGCCAACGAGCGCACCGATCAGCAGCGTCACCAGCAGAAACACTTGCTCTTCGCGCTGCTTGAGCAGCGCGGCCCACCGTTGCGATGGCGCCCACCACCGTCTCGCACTTGTTTGCTCCGGCTTCGCCGCCATCGCCTCTCTATCCACGCTTTTCTCGTTTCGACGAACGTTTCTTGTCATCCAACGGTGGAGTCTTTTCGAGCAATTTTTCGATGGCGCGAACCAACTCACGCCCGTTGGAGCGCAATTCACCGATGCGATGCCGCACTACTTGTTCCAGCAGGCGCTCCCCGCGGGGAAGCAACGACACCAACACGCGTCGCCGGTCATCGCGCCCCCGCGTACGACGCACATAGCCGTGCGTTGCCAGACGGTCGATCAATTCCACTGCGCTGTGATGTTTTAAGGCCAGCCGCTCCGCTAAGGTCCGGATGGTCGCTTCTTCGCCAGCGGGCAGTCCTCGAATCGTAAGCAACAGGAGATACTGCTGAGGCTCCAGGCCCGCGGCCTGCGCCACGGCATCTCCTTCATGCAAGAAATGCCGAATGCGATAGCGCAGCTCAGCCAGGGCCCGGTACTCGTCAGTGTTGATCTCCGCCGTCACGCATTTAGTATATCGTACTGCGATACAGTTGGCTCTCTCTGGCCGGGTCTGGGATCCCAAGTTATAATCCCGCGGATTCTGCTGTATTGTGGTCCAGCGAATGAGACGGCATGGCATGCTGCAGCGCTTCCGCTCAGGTTCCCGGCTGCTCGCCGCGCTTGCGCTATTTGGCGGCGGTTGCGCTGACATGCAAGACACTGAGGCGGCGAGGCTCATTCCTGCGGCTGGAAATCCTCAGAAAACCGGACAAATCCCGGTTTTGAACGTGAAATTGGTCCGAACGTATCCTCATGACCCGCACGCCTTCACGCAGGGATTGGAGTATTACGGCGGGTACCTGTACGAAAGCACCGGGATCGCCGGCCAATCGACTCTCCGCAAGGTCGCGCTGGAGACCGGAGAAGTCCTCCAGAAAGTCAGTCTTCCGTCGCAATACTTCGGCGAGGGACTGACGATTTTTCGCGGAAAGATCTACCAGCTAACGTGGCTGTCGAAAAAAGGGTTTGTCTATGACCTTCGCAGCTTCCGCCAAGTTGGGGAATTTCCGTACGACACCGAAGGTTGGGGCCTCACGCACGATGACCGGTCGCTGATCATGAGTGACGGCACGAACAAGATCCGGTACATCCATCCAGTTTCGTTTGGCGTGACACGCACGATCGAACTGTATACAGGTGGTGAGGGTGTCGTGAATTTGAATGAGCTGGAGTACGTCAAGGGCGAAATCTTCGCCAATATTTGGCACTCCCCGCGGATCGCTCGCATCGACGCGAGCTCTGGGCAGGTACTCGCCTGGATTGATCTCACTTCAATCGTATCGAAGGAACATCACAGCGACGAAGCCGTATTGAATGGGATCGCCTATGACAAAGCCGGAGACAGGTTATTCGTTACGGGCAAGAACTGGTCGAAGTTGTTTGAGATCAAGGTGGAAGGCGGTCCCCATTAGAGTGGGATCGATATTCTGCCGGCGCTGGCTTAAGTGAAGGCTGAACTAAAGCGCTTTGCGGAACGCCTTCTGCGTCTTGTAATGCTCGTAGCCGTTCCGTTCATAAAATACATGCGCCCGCGCACGGATCACGTTCGATCGTACGTTCATCGCTTGGCCGCCATGCCTTCGCGCCCACTCCTCGGCGGCTTCCAGGAGCTTCGCGCCGGCTCCCGCGCTGCGCTGCCCTTCCGCAACAATCAGCCCGTTCACTTCGGCTCGGATATCGCTTTCCAGCAGGTGAGATACGCTCACGTGCAGCCAACCGACCAGTCCCGTGGCCGCGTCGGGGGACTCCGCGACAAACACCGCATGTTTTGAGGCTGGCTTCAACTGCCGCAGTCTCGTGGCAATCTGGGCCGGCGTAGCCGGATATCCCAGCTCACCGGAGAGCTGTGCGATCCGCTCGGCATCGCTGCGCCGTGCCTTCCGAATTCTTATGCTTGTGCGATCCACAATGCGAACCCGATTCTAGAACGCTTTATCACTATCGAGGAGAATTGTGACTGGGCCTTCATTGACCAACTCCACCGACATCGTGGCCTGAAAAATTCCCGTAGCCACGGTAACGCCAAGTCCGCGCAGGGCCGCATTGAATGCTTCATACAACGCGGCCGCTTGCTCCGGCGGCGCCGCGGAAATGAAGCTCGGGCGGCGCTGGCCGCGCGCGTCGCCGTACAGCGTGAATTGCGAAACTACCAGCGCTCCGCCTTTCACGTCCAGCAGGGAGCGGTTCATTTTCCCCTGATCATCCTCGAAGATGCGCAGGTTCGCGACCTTCTCAGCCATCGATGCGGCCACCTCAGGAGAATCTTCCCGGCCCACGCCAAGCAAAATCACTAACCCAGCGCCGATTTCTCCGGCGACCCGCTCTTCGACCGTTACACGCGCGCGACTAACCCTCTGCACCACAGCTCGCATAGATTCAATCGTTGTCGCCCGTTGCCACAACAAACAAGAGCTGTCATCCTGAACCCGCCCGCTGAGGATGGGCGAAGGACCCCAACCCCAGAAGCTTGCCTGCCGTACCTACTGATCGGCTCTTTTCTCTTTCGCGGGCTTGCGCGGCAGCAGGTCCGGCAATTGCGCCACATTGTACGCAAACACCGCCAGCACTTGCGCGCCTTCGGTCAAGTCGTCCCAGCGCACATGCTCCAGTCTATCCGCCTGCGAGTGATGCATTTTGTCGTAGTCGGCGACGTCCTGCACGCACCAGAATCCCGGTACGCCTGCTTCATCGAATGGTACGTGGTCGGAGCCGCCCTCCCGCCGCAGGCTCGGCTCGACCAATCCGATGCTCTCTGCCTTAGCGAGCGGATATAGCGCATGGTCAATTGTCTCGCGCACGCCATAATTTCCCATCAATCCGATGGTCAGTACTTTGCCCGTCCCCGAATCGTGCACCAGCACTCCGGAAATCTTCGGGAGCTCGTCTTTGTGCGCCTTCACATAAGCGCGCGAGCCGTTCAAACCCTGCTCTTCGCCGGTGAAAAGCACAAACCGGATCGTGCGCTTCGGCTTCACGCCAACTTTCTGCAGGGCCCGCGCGGCGGCAAGCACCGCCATCGATCCTGTTCCATTGTCTGTGGCGCCGGTGCCCAGATCCCAGGAATCCAGGTGCGCGCCAATGATCACAAACTCGTCGGGTTTCTCCGTGCCGCGAATCTCCGCCACGGTGTTGTACACCTGCACCGGCTTCCCACTGAAGCTTCCCTCGATGCTTACCTCTGCCTCCGCGCGCCCCTCCTCCTGCAAATGCCACAACTGCTCGTAATTTTCGCGAACCGCATATGCCACCGGGACTTGCGCGGCTTGGTAGTCACGAGACTGCACGGACATGTTCAGCAGCCCAAACTCCTTCTCCGAAGCGATCAACACTGCGTTGACCTTCTCCTCGGCGAACATTTTCATGGCCGCCAGCCGCGCCTGCCGGTAAGCCGCCGGGTCGATGGGCATTTCATTTACGGGATGCATCAGTGGAATCGTGCCCTTGTCCCAGGGAGTCACCAACGGGAACTCCGGGGCTTCCATCTTTCGCGGCCGCCCCAACAGGACAATCGCCCCCTTTAGCTTCCCTTTGTATTGCTCAAGGTCTTCAACTTTTTCAAATGTCACGCCAACAACCGGTCCCCGCACCGCGCCGTTCGTACTCGGCGACCATCCTGCTGCAGCCAGCGTCAACGTCTGCTCGTTCGGAAGAATCAGCCGGCCGGTCGCTGGTCCGCGCGTCCAGCTATTCGCGATTGTCCAGTCTTCAAGGTGTACGTTCGAAAGACCCGCCGCCTTAAACTGCTCCGTGGTCCAGTGGCTTGCCTGGTCCAGTTTCGCCGAACCTGTGAGGCGCGGACCGATATGCTCCGTCAGATACGTCAGGTCCGCCTTCAAGGCCGGCTCATCGGATTTGACCTGCTCCAGAATTTTGGTGTCCACTTCCGCAATTGGATCGGGCTTTGGCGCTTCCTGACTCTTCGCATCCTTGGCAGGGTTATAGGGCAGGGGCCGCCGTGGTAGCAGATCCGCAAGGTTTGCCGTGTTGTAGGCCCATGCGGCCAACACCTCCGCCCCCTCATTCAGATCGTCTTTCCAAACTTTGTCGAACGTGTCCGACTGGCTGTGGTGCGTCAAGTTGTATTCCGCGTGTTCCTGGATGCAGAAAAATCCCGGCACGCCAACTTCGTCGAAGGAAAGATGATCGGTTCCGAAGGAACGCGCAATGCGCGGCTCGAGCAATTTCAATTCGTGCAGCGGCGCGAGAACCTGGTCCACCAACTCGCGGTCCTGATAATTGTCGTGCAGCCCCAGTGTGAGAACCCGGCCTGTTCCGGTGTCGTGTACGAGAACGGCCGAAATTTTATCCAGGTCTTCCCTGTGCGCCTTCACATACTCCTGTGAGCCGTAAAGCCCTTGCTCTTCTCCCGAGAACAGCACAAACCGGATCGTCCGCTTGGGTTTCAAGTTTAGCTTGGCCAGCGCGCGCGCTGCTTCCAGCACCGCCATCGAGCCCGTTCCATTGTCGGTCGAGCCCGTGCCCAGGTCCCACGAATCGAGATGCGCCCCGATGATCACCACTTCGTCCGGCTTGTCCGACCCGCGAATCTCCGCCACCGTGTTGTACACCTCCATCGGCTGCTCGCCGATGGTGTTCGTCATTTCCATCTCCACCTGTACTGGCAGATGCCGCTGCAGCATCCTGAAAATCGTGCGGTAGCCCTCTCCGGTAAGGAACGCCGTTGGGATCGGCCCAATGCCGTAGCGAGCGAGGCTTGCATCCGTCATGTTCAGGAGTCCGTGCGGCTTGTTCGAATCGCGCAAAACCCCCAAAACGCCTTCCTGTTTCCAGAATTCGGTCCGCTCTTTTGCCGCCTTCAGAAAAGCTGCGTACGGATCCTCTAGCGGCGCTTCCCCAATTCGCGGCGGAGGCTGCTGCATCGGCCGACTCATCGGCGCGTGGGGATCTTCCGGCTTCGGCGGCGAAAGGCTCGCCGGTTCCTGGTAAATGACAATCGCGCCCTTCAGCTTTCCGTGAAACTTCGCGAAATCCTTTTTCTCCTTCGCATCGAAGTACACCACCGGCCCTGCAATAGCTCCGGGCGTGCTCGGCGACCAGCCCGCCGACGCGATTGTCAGTGCGTGTTCCGTAGGGCTCACAATGCGCGCGCTCGCCTTCCCGCGTGTCCACGAATGCTCGATCGTCCAACCCTCCAGATGAGCGTTCACCGCGCCATATTTCGCGAACATGTCTCGCGTCCAGTCGTTCGCCTGCTTGAGCTGCGGCGACCCCGTCAGCCGCGCCCCGATGCTGTCCGAGAGGTGCTCGAGATTCGCCGCCGCCTCGCTGTGCTCGCGAATCTCGCTGAGAATCTGGGCATCCGCCGCCGCAAATGGATTCTTCTCCTCGCCGCCTGGCTTAGCCAAGCCCCCGCGCACCGCCACCAACACCAAAACGACGCCGCACACTAGTACGCTGAACCGACGCAAGGTCATTCGTTTCCCTCGAAGTAAATCTGGATATTTGCTACGGATCCCACCACGCGGCAGTGAGCTCCCGCCATCTCCCAATCGCCTCTTAGACGTGCGCAAGCCCGTTAGCCGTTTCGCACCTGTTTGCGCCGCTTGCGTTGTTTCCGCGAATGCGGCGCGGGCTGGCATTTCGGACAGAAATAGCTGCTACGACCTGCAACAATCACCCTCTGGATCGCCGTCCGACATCGGTAACAGCGCTTCCCTTCGCGTCCGTATGCCCGATGGTGCCGCTGATATTCTCCCGGCTGGCCCTCGGCGTCAAGAAAATCGGAAATCGACGATCCACGCGCCAAGATCGCCTTCCGCAAAACGTCCTGCAGCACCCGTCGCAACGCCAGCACCTGCTTTTTGCTCAGCTCGGTTCCCCGCCGCGCCGGATGAATCTTTGCCCGCCACAAGCTTTCGTCGGCATAAATATTGCCCACGCCGCGCAACACGCTCTGGTCTAGCAGCAGCGCTTTAATTTGCGCGTTTCGCGACCGGATTCGCGATGCAAACTCCTCTGCGCTCACCAGCAGCGGATCAGCCCCAAACGCCATCAATTCCTCAGCCAGCAGCGCCCCGGTAAGGTACGCCATGCGCCCAAACCGACGGGGGTCCGTATAGCGCAGCTCGCGTCCATCGTCGAGCCCGAACCACACATGCGTGTGCTTTGCGGAGGGCTGCGCCGCCGCAAACGGCGCAAGCTGCCCCGTCATTCCCAGGTGCACCAGCAGCGAAGCCGCTTCCGAATCTCCATTTTCCGAACTGCCGGCGGAATTCTCACGCGCAGAAAGCCGTAGCAGCATGAATTTTCCATACCGTTCCACTTTTTCAATCTGTCGTCCCGGAACGTGCTGCTCCACCGCGACGGGATCGTCAATGAAATCCGTCTTCCCCATCCTTACCGACACAATTCGCCGCCCCGCGACGGACTTTTGCAGTCCCCGCGCGACTGTCTCAACTTCAGGAAGCTCCGGCATAAATCGCACCAAAATCGTTGGGGCGCAGCACACCGCTGCGCCCCATGTCCGCAGATCATTAGAATTCTACATCCGGTACTTAATCGCCGCGAGAGGTCCGCCACTCGCGGGTCAAGTCACCAGTTACCATCACGAGTTACTTCTTATGAGTACCAGCTACTTAATCACTCCACTCGGAGGCGGCCAGAAACCTGGCTCGCTGATCGCTCTTGCGTCGCGCTTCTCTGCATACTTCTGCACTGCCGAGCCGATCGCCGAAGCTTTCCCAATCAGCACGAACACCAGATTCTCCGACGGAAAATGTCTCTCTATCATCTGCTTCGCTATCTCCGGGGTCACCGCATCGACGCACGCCTCCAATTGATTGATCTCGTCGTCGCCTAGCCCGTAAAATTCGTTCGTCGCAATAACCTGCGCCAATTGTCGCGAAGTCTCGATGTTCGGCGGAAACTGCCCCTTGATATAACTCTTAGCCGATTTCAACTGCTCGTCCGTCACTCCCTGCTTGTGCAATTTCTGCAGCACCTGTAGCGCCAGGTCGATCGCCGGCGTGGTCGTTTCATTCTTCGTAAAGCTAAAAACTCCAAACGGTCCCGGTACTTTCCGCGAATCAAAGAAAGAAGACGCTCCGTAGGTATAGCCAGACTCCACGCGCAAAGCCTCATTCAACTCCGAAGTGAATCGCCCGCCGAAAATGGTGTTCACCACGCGAATCGCCACGCGATCCGGGTCGGTACGCGCAATCCCAATATTCCCAAACGCGAAATACGTTTGCGTCGCATCTCCCTTGTCCACCAGCAGCATGCGCTTGCCTTTCACCGGCGCGGCAGGCGCAACAGAAGGAGCCGCAACCGTATGCGCCGGCCACGCACCAAACACATCCTCCAGCTTCTTCCGCATCTCCGCGCCGTTGAACTCACCCGCCACCGCCAGGAGCGCGTTCCCCGGCGCATAGTTCCCTTCGTAAAACTTTACAATCGCATCCCGCTTGATCCGCTGCAGCGAAACCTCGTCGCCGCCCGCTGGCCTTCCGTAAGGATGCGTTCCATACAAATACCCGTAGTAGTACAGCCCCAGCACCTGCTGCGGATCGTCCTTCGCTCCGCGCACTCCATCCACGGCCTGCGCCAGCAGCTTCTCCACCTCTGCCTGCGGAAACGTCGGGTGCAGCGCCGCATCCGAAAATAGCTCTAGCCCGCGCGCCAAATCCTTCGTCAAAAATTCCGCGCTCACACTGCTGAAGTCCGCTCCCGCTTCCGCATCAAATTCTCCGCCGATGTAATCCAGGTCCGCGGCAAACTGCTGCGCCGTACGCGCTTTCGTTCCTTTCCTCAGCAATCCTGCGGTAATCGACGCAAGCCCTTCCTCGCCCGCGGGATCCGCCGCCGAACCTGTCTTCACAATCGCGTACAGATTAATCATCGGCACGCCGTGCTTCTCCAGCAGCAGCACGGTCAATCCATTCTTCAAAACGTATTTCTCATGCGCCGGCATGTGCAGCGTCTGCGCCGCTGAAGAGGAAGTCAGAAACAGCACAGCCATACTTAAAGCAAGTACATGCACTCCATGTCGCGCGCGCTTCATGGCTTAGCCTTTTCTTCGGCATTCTCGGGAATGAGCGTCGACACGGTGCGGTTGTTCGCTCCAAAATACGCTTTCGCCACCCGCTGCACGTCTTCCTTTGTCACTGCCGAATAGTTTTTCGCCGCGTCAAACAATTTCTTGTAATCCCCAAAGAACACCTCATACGTCCCGATCGTGTTCGCTCGCCCGTTGATCGTGCGCATCTCCCGGTAGAATTCCGCCAGCCGGATATTTTTTGCTTTCTCCAGCTCTGTATCGCTCACTGTAGCGTTCTTCGCGCTCTCGAACTCCTCGTACATCGCCTTCTCGCACTTTTGCGGGTCCACTCCTTGCTTGGGCTGCACGGCTATCTCCACAATCGTGGGATCGAATGCCGGATCCACCGACGAGGAAACATCCAGCGCGATTTGATCCTTGTCCACCAAGCGCTGGTACATTCGCGAACTTTCCCCTTGGAACAACACCGTCCGCAAAACGTTCAGCGCGTAAAAGTCGGGGTTGTTCGTCTGCGGAATGTGGTACGCCACTAGCACCAATGGCAGTTGCGACGGCTTTCGCACAACCAGGCGTCGCTCTCCCAACTGGTCCGGCTCCGCGGTCGTCACTGGCGGCGGTGGTGCGTGGGTCGGAATCGGCTCAATATATTTCTCGCATAACTGAAAGATTTCCTCGGGAGAAACATCGCCGGCCACCACCATCGTCGCGTTATTCGGCGAATACCCCATCTCGAAATGGTGCTTCAGTTGTTCCATGGTCCAATGCTCGATATCGCTCATCCATCCCACCACGGGCCACTGGTAGGGATGTGCGATATATGCCGTTGCCCACAGCTGCTCGTCCAGCAAGCCGCTATTGTCATTGTCCGTGCGCAGACGTCGCTCGGCAGCCACCACTTCGCGTTCGGATTTAATCTTTTGCGGGTCAAAACTGAGGTTCTGAATGCGATCTGCCTCGATGTCGTAAATCAGCGGCAGCGCCGAGCGCGGAAACCAATCCTGGTAAACGGTCACATCGCGAGTAGTGTACGCATTATTTGATCCGCCATTCGCTTCCATTACTTTGTCCAGATCGCCCGGGCCATACTTTTTCGCTCCGTTGAACATCATGTGCTCGAAAAAGTGTGAAAGACCCGTC
>Ga0137415_10002063_pt1 | contig 20017 bp, 21 predicted proteins | sample CZODoug3_1_1_16f_FD_183082 | JGI IMG/M metagenome (GOLD analysis project Ga0137415, IMG submission 183082) | Vadose zone soil fungal communities from Angelo Coast Range Reserve, California, USA - CZODoug3_1_1_16fungal (Hybrid Assembly) | ecosystem: Environmental > Terrestrial > Soil > Vadose...
CACTGAAGGCCGGTTCGGCTCAGTCCGTCACGTTGTCCTGTGTGAGCAGCAGTCTTCCTGCTGGCATTACCTGTGGCAGTTTCACTGTCAACCCTGTGACTCCGACTACTGCCGGGGCCGCTAGTGGCTTGAACATCAATGTCGCCTCCTCTCTTGCGCCTGGCTCGTACAGTTTCCAGGTGACTGGTAGTCCTGCGGGCGCGACTGCTTCTGCGGCGACGACGACTGTCAGTGTAACGGTTACTGCCGTTCCGTTCGACTATTCATTATCGAATAATGGTCCGGTGACCATCCAGTCTGGTAGTAGTGATACTGTTACCATCACCGCTACACTAACGGCCGGTACTCCTGAGCCGGTCACCTTGTCATGTGCTACTCCCCTGCCCTCGGGTGTCACCTGCACCTCGTTCAATCCTTCAAGTGTGACTCCGACTCAGGGCAGTGTTTTGACAATCAGTGTTGCCTCCAGTACCGCTGCTGGCGATGCCAGCGTCCAGGTGACTGCTACACCGCTAGGTGCCACGACTACTCCGACCAGTATCACCGTGATGATTACGGCTCCACCTCCTCCACAGTTCGACTATAAGTTATCTATGAACCCCGCCAGCGCGTCCATCGTCGCAGGCTCATCCTCATCGGCCACTGTCACGGCTACTCTTACCAGCGGCACGGCTCAGCCCGTTTCTCTCATGGTCTCTGTCTCGCCAAGTCCTTCAGTCTGTCAGATCAGTTACGGTACCAGCCCGTGCTATACTGTCACCTTCTCTCCCATCACAGTCACCCCTTTGACTGCAGGAGCTACTTCGACCCTGATGATCTCAACCACGTCCGTCATTCCCCCTGGAACATACACGATAACAATCAGCGGCTCCCCATATGGTAAATCCTCATCATCAGCGGTGTTCACCCTCACAATAACGGCTCCGTCCCTTTCTGTCAGTTGTGGCAACGATCTGTCATGTTCTGTTCAGAGCAATTCAACCCTGTCGAACATACGCTTCACAGGCAACGTCATTCATGTTGAAGCAACAGGCCCGCATGGAGCAGTAGGCTACGCTAACGTCATCGTTCCCAAGTCAGCTGTCCCGCACATCGACACACTACACGTCCTCGTTGACAACTCAAAACTAGACAGCTCATCCGTCACCATAACCAGCGACTCCTCTTCGTACTTCATCTACTTCACATTCACTTTTCACAGCCCGGTCCTGATCGACATCCAGCTTGCAGCCCCAGAGAACGCGGCTCCCGCCCCAATTTTGGGATTGGACCCCACGCTCTTCTATGGTTTGATCGGACTGCTCGCCATTATCCTTGTGGCTTTAGCGGCGTTCACTTTGAGAAAGAGAAGCATATCCACCGAGCCTAAATAGAGGAATCTGAACGAACACCGCTAATCGACTGGGTAACGATATAACAGTGGCAATCGGGTACCGGCGTGGAACCTAGCTTGCAATCAAGCCCTCCAATTCCCATTGAACAAAGGCTTTCTCCCAGCAAGAATCCTCGAATGATCGTCCAAATCGATAAGCCGTTCTATCTCCCCGGCCAGCGACTACAGGGCCAGGTACAACTCAACCTCAAACAACCAACCAAGATACGGTCCCTCGATGTCTCTTTCCAAGGAACAGAAAACGTCCACTTCACTACGGGAGCTGGGAAGAACAAAAGAACCTACAAGGCGACAAACCCAATGTTAGATGCTGGACTCGAGCTCTCAGGACAAATCCCGGTGCCTGCAGGAACAACCAACTTTCCCTTCGCCTTCGACATCCCACCAAACGCGCTTCCCTCCTACCAGGGAAAAGCCGCTAAAGTAACCTGGATGCTCGCTGCAAAAGCCGACATTCCATGGTCCGGTGATCTCAAACAGGACGTTTACCCCATTGTGGTGAATCCCTTCAACCGGCCACCAGTGCCCGTTGCTTTTGAGAATCCAGAGGCCAGCCCAAAGATTCGCCTAGAATTATCCTCGAACGTCTACCAACCCGGAGAAACACTGGAGGGAGAGTTCGTCCTTTTGGAGGCTGCCAACATCCGCGCTGTGCGTCTGCAACTCTTCCTTCTCGAACAAGCAACCGGACAGGGCAAAGTCATAGGCACTAGCAGTGGAAGTAGTGTTGAAAAGATGAAGATAGGAGAGAAGCTCGAATGGCCACGCGACAATTTGCAGGCAGCACGGGGAATCCCGTTCCAGATACCCATTTCCACCCAGGCAGCCTTCACCTATACCGGTAAATATTCTTCGATTGCTTGGTATCTGGAAGCTACTCTCGACATTCCTCACCACGGAGATATTCACCTAAACGCACCATTCACAATCGGTATGAGGACCATTCCGCTCGCGGTGGATCAACCGCAGGGACCACTCTCGCCACGTACCGAGATCCCGCCCTCAACGCCTGCGCAGGAGGTCGTGCCCCAGCAAAGCGACGCCCAAGAGAGCCAAGTGTCGATGATCGTTGAGATTCTCGCCGATGGCACTGCCAAGGATGTGGTAAGCGTCAGCAGCGAGCTTGAAAAGAAAGGTAGCTTCGTCGACATCAACCAGGTGAGGAGCCTCTGCGAGAAGCTGGTTCAGCAGGGAAGATTGGAGCGGGTCAGCAAGGGAGAGTTCTTCGCGCAGTACCGCCTCAGAACAGTAGCCCCTGCACAATCAGCCAGCCCATAACACCGAATCCCCCTGTCGAGTAACCCTTCAGACATAGGGAAGTCTTGGAGTAGCCTCCCAGCACTGCCAAGGTCTTCGGGGGGCAACGATGATGGCAAAGCTTTTCCAGCGATTACCATCGAGACACCATCGAGGTCAATCTTGTGAGCCAGACCCCTACGGACGTTATCCAGCTTCTCGGACCGAACGAGCAAGTTGAGCTCTACATCGGGCAAAAGATCTACCATCCCAAGATAAACGTGGACTCTGTCCTCTTGACGAACGAGCGGATCATCCTCCGTCACCCGCGTGAGCTAGGTCTAAAGAAAGACTACACGGACTTCTCCTACACCGACATCGCCAACGTGGTGCTCGACAAGGGAATACTCCGCTCGACCATAAAATGCATGCTTAGATTCGGAGGCGACCCGCTCGCCTTGACCGAGCTACCCAACGTTGATGCTGAGAAGGCCTACGGAATAATCCGCGAGAACCTGGTGAGATATCAGACACCTCTCACCGCGATCCCGGGAACAACGATCGCCGGCACAACAGTATCTCCCCCGGTTATCACCCGCGAGGTCGTGAAGGTCAGGTGCAACTCTTGCAGCAAGCTGATGGACGAGAACGCAACACAGTGTCCCTTCTGCGGAGCGAAACAGTAACCCAGAACAACAATCACAAGCTCAGCCCGGCCATTTTCATTTTTACGCCATGCTTGGCAAGCCGGTCTAACACGAACTGGAAAAGCCTCGGGTCTTGAGCGATCCTTTCCGGAGTAACAATGCCAGTCTCTTTGATCTCACCACGTCCCATGAGAAGAGCGACAGACGTGCATGGGTAGGCTGTCGTCCGGGCCATTGCCGAGACCCCTAATCGACGGTTGTAGTGGTCTAGAAGCTGATATCGGAGATGAATTTTCCTCCCACGTGACAAGCCCTTCACGTCAACCCTCAAGGCCAGAAAGTCCTCAGGGGACCCGCGTGACATTGCCGCACGAAGCAGCTCCATCGTCAGCTGCCGAGGCTCCGCTTCAACACCCCCAATCTTAACCGGATTTCGTTCAAAGAAGCCCAGGACGCGAAGCGTGCTCATCATATCCGCATGCCCTGGATACCTGAGCGTGAACTCGTGCATCTCTCTGGTTCTGGGACAACTCCTTGGAAGAGAGCCGAGGCCGTCAGTCAGAAAATATTCTAACTTCCCGACTCCAGGGAAGCTTATGTGACCACGCCCGGACAACGCGTCAACCTTCTTCCGCTCACCTTCCTCAATAACCTGTACAGGCCGAGAATACTCGTTCACAACATCCTCAAGCGAAAAAACAATCTGATAATTCAAAGGAGGTTCAGGCTTCTCCGGAAGCCCACCAACAAAAATCTCTACTGATTTCATCTGATCTAGCCTCCTTGAAGCATCCCCCACACACATGTTCGTGAAACCCGGCGCCACGCCACACTGAGGCACCACTCGACAACCAACCTCCTTCGCCTTACGTTGAAGAAGAAAAGCGTCCCGCGGAGTATAGGAGATATCCACAGTGTCTCTGCCAGCCTTAACCGTCTCACTCAACAGATCAAAACCAAGACGGCCCGGCAAGGCACCACACACAAGGTCGACCTTTCCTAGAAGAGCCTGAAGACGAGTCTTTTGTAATATGCTCAGCTTAACAGTCTGGATCTTATTGGGCACCCGTTTCCTCAAGAATTTCAAGTTCTGAGAACTAGCATCCATCGCAACAACAGAGTCAACTTCATCTGACCCAGCTAGATCCCTGGCGATCTCTGAGCCTACTTTGCCGCATCCCACAACGAGGATTTTCATAACTGACGTCTCTGAGGGAAGCGCTGAGGCTTCTTAAACGGGACGACGAAGGGTTCTGAAGGAGTTCTCTTTCTCTACTCAGACGTCTCTTGAATGACTGTAGGCGATATAGAAAAGGTGTGGACGAGATAGGGGTTTAGAAGTGGAAGTTGTAGGTTGATGGGTTGCCGCTATCTTGGAACTGGATGGTATAGGTATCGCCTGTCTTGAACGTTAAGCTGCCTGTGGCGGAAAACTGGTTTACGTTTGGAGTGCCCGAGACGGTACACGTCTGTCCAGATGGACAATTTTCTGTCGTGGAGGCGGTTGTAGTGGTGTCGGTCACTATGATAGAGTTGCCGTTAAGCGAGTTAGACCCTACTGCTTCGATGGTGAAAGACAGGTTAGTCGAGCTTGTGGCGTTTATCTGGTCTAATTTGACGTATGGCGAATTTGGGTTGCTATTGCCAGTAATGGTTCCCTGGAGACACCCTGTTCCACAAGAACCGCCCCCGCTGCCCCCACAATTGCTGGTGCAACTTCCGCCGTTGCTCCCACCGCTGTTGTTATTGCTGCCATTGCTACCCGTGAGATGGGGCAAGATGATATAGGCGAAGGTCACGTAGGTCCCGGCTGCAGCTCCTGCGAAAGCTCCCAGAGAGACTAGAAGAACGAGAACTGCGCCAATCCCTTTTCTCCCGCCTTTTCCAATACCCGGCGTGGGCGGCGGAATAGGCGACGAATTACCTTGCTGAGACATTACCGCAGAGTAGCGCGACCCGGGAACATAAATTCCCTGTAACCTAGGGTCAAACTTCGATGTGACATTACCGGTTAGCAGTAAGCTAACAGATGCATATCTTGATTCTTGTCGAGTCTTGGTTTCGATTTGTCCAATCACGAATAAGTAATATGTGAATTTTTCATGACTGCCTTCTCTGAAGTTTGGTCTAAGGCTTCTTAAGCTGGACGAAGAACAGGGCCATGCGGGGCCGGCCTAAGTGAAAGTCGCTTCCGCTCCACTAGGCGAAGATTGTGCGGTGCCGTTCCATAACCGTATCTTGCTCGGCGCAAGCGAGTCTCGATGAGACCCCTTCTGACCGACCGCGAAATGGCCTTCATTCTCGCCAGAGACGTCTGTAGGCTATCGACGATCAGCTCGAATGGATGGCCTCACATCGTGCCTGTAAGCTATGTTTACCTGCGCGGGAAGTTCTACATCCCAACGGCTAGAAGGGCCAAGAAGGGCAGAAATCTCGGGAAGAACGGCAACGCTACGATCGTCGTGGACGACGAACGCCTGGAGCAAGGTGTGATGATCGAGTGTAGCTCTAAGATCCTGGAAGGTAGCAAGGCTCAACCTCTGAGGGACTACATGAGGAAGGTCAAACGCTGGCAGAACGACGAGACGACCGCGGTGATCGAACTAACTCCCAGTCGAAAGGCAAGCTGGTTCCTGAAGTGAAGACGACGGGGCTTAGAATATCTCTGCATATGGCGACCTGCCCATCATTCCGAGTTTTTCTGCACTCCTAGTCTGTTCCTAGGATCACGAGAATATTGCTTTGACGGCGTCTGCTGCGACGCGTGGGAGCAGTGTTGCGATCTTTCTCTTCTTCAGCATACGAGTGATGATCTTCCCCTGGAAATCCATGTCCCCTTCCGCCTCGATCTCTGAAACATTGTCCCGCAAAACCGAGAATAATCGATCAAGAGTCTCATCGGAGAGGCCCGCGAACAATTTCCGTGCTAGACCCATCTTCCGCAGGTCAGAACTGAATTTCTCTCTCCATTGCGTGTCATAGTCTCTTAGAAACCCTTCAGACTCGACTCCACCGTGGGCAGCGGCCGACGCTGCGGCGGTCCCAGCTAGTTTTCCGCAATAGCCTCCGATAACAATGCCTCCACCTGTCGTCTGTTTCACCTGTCCCGCAGCGTCTCCAACTACGATGAAACCAGGGGACCAGCATCTCGATATCGGCCCAGCGACAAGTACTGATCCTGATTTGGTCGCATCGATCGTCGCCTTCGGCCATTGTTCCTTGACGAGGTCATCTAGGAATTTCTTTACGTTTCCTTTTTTCGATGCGAGACCTACTCTCGCGCTATTTTTCCCGGTTGGGATGCCCCATGCGAAGAATCCTGGTGCTCTCTTAGACCCGAAGAAAAGCTCAACCAGATCACCCTGCTCCTTCATGTCCACGAGCTCGTATTGCAAGCCAGGCAGTATCTGCGCCCAATCAGGCGAATGAAGCCCAGCCTGCTCCGGCAGCCTACTTCCTGCCCCACTCGCATCGATGACCACTTTACCCGCAACCTTCGACCCATCTGTGAGAGTGAGAAGATCGCTATCGGAAGTCCGTTCGAACTTTGATGCTCGAGTCTTCGCCCGAAGCTCCGCCCCAGCCGCCACAGCCTGCTTCGCTAGAAACTGATCCAGTTTCATCCTGTTCAGGATAAGCGCTACAGGATCTTTTTTCCGAACTTCTATCGGTTCACCATGGGGCGGGTAGAACCTGGCACCATGAATCAATTTCTGGCTGAAACTTGAGTGAGCCTCCAGCCCAAGGAGTTCTAGTCCTTTGAGACTCACAACACCAGAACAATGACTAGGCGAGCCAACCTGTGGGTGCTCTTCCAGCAATAGAACCCGTGAATTCCTCTTAACCGCCTCTAGAGCCGCCTCACAACCAGCAACTCCTGCTCCGACCGTAACAACATCATATTGATCGGAGGGGCTTCCCAAAGGGAAGATCAGTCTTCGAACTCTATTCTAAGCGTCAGACTCTTCAGTTCTCGCGCGAGCTTCTTAACGACCTCAAAATCGACAGGATTCCGCCTCGGCCTCCGCCCGTTAAGAATGACCTTCGTCTCCCGGCTGCCATCCGGAAGCCAGATAGTATTGATAGTCAGGATCGAGTAAGGAGTGAAGAGTCCCTCAAGAAAATCTCTATCGTCCCCGCTTTGGCTGAGAATCCTCACCCGCCTCCCGACACGGTCACCAAGACTCTTCGCCAGCTTCGCGCCGCTAGCAAGGAAAGTGTCCAGCCCTCTCCTATCCACCATGAGCGCCATGATATCGCCCGCCTCCACAGCCTTATGGAAGGTAACGTCCTGTAGGGTTGGGTTCTCCTTCTCCAGTTCAGTAATAGAACGGATGACTCTGATGTCCAGGTCAGTTATCTGACCCTTCTTCAGCTTCTCCTCGCAACGAGAGCAAAAGATTCCGCTTTTGACACAGAAGTTGTCCAGTATCGTCTTTACCATTGGAGCCTCAACCCGTCCCGATGTTGGAGTAGTAGGGTCTCGTCTGCCTGAGTTTCTCGATCCTTGGGAATCTCGCGCCCGAACAAGCGTTGACCTGTCTCAGTCGATTTAAGCCGACTTCTAAGCTAAGGGAACCCCTGCTTCATAAATGCATTACCTTGAGCGGGTTCTGAGCCAGCCTTATATTTTCAGTCATCATGATTGGAGGCCGTGGAGACGCGTAAGCGTCTTCCCGCGGTTCTCCTGCTGACGGCGCCACTACTGGGTTCCGCGCTTTGGATCTCCGTTTCGGCCGACACCTTCCGCCACTTATCGGCCCCGGTCCTAACGGAGGGGCGCCAGAGGTTCCATCTACCATCAATCCGATAACACATTGGCTAGTAGGGATCAGCATCGTCGCGGCAATGCTTTACGGGGCCTGCAGAGTTCTGAAACGCCACATGGCCAGATAAACGCCGAGTCAAGTGGAACTCTGCCTTGAGGGTTCTTTTTCTTCGAGACTTATTCTAACATAGTCCTTCGCATCGGAGGCCGGTATTTTCACAGCTTGTGAGCCGAAGTCCAATATTCGACCATGCGCCACCAACACGTGCTGTCTAAGCTCGCTTTCTGAAGTAATGAACTTCAAGAACGCAGAATCACAAAAGGGACACTCGAATTTTGTCATTTGCCTTCAAGCCTTCCCCGTCAGCGTAGAAATTCAATCTCTAAGTCGCGTCTCAGATTGATCTGGGGCCAAGTCTCTATTAAACCCCTACGGAGCGACCGCCGAAACCTCCATGGATTCTGATCCGACGAAGCCTTTACGCAAACTGTTGAGCAAGTCTGTAGGTTGCTAATGGTGGAGAGTGAAATTTGCTCGGAGCCACCCGGCAACTTAACAACGCCCCCCTACACTTTCGGTGCCATGGACGAGATAGCCGAGTTCCAGTCGGCGAGTCAGTGGGATAACTGGCTAGCCAAGAACTACTCCCAGTCTCACGGAATATGGATTCGCTTTTTCAAGAAGGCTTCTGGCGTTTCTTCTATAAACAATTCTGATGCGCTGGACGTGGCGTTGTGCTACGGGTGGATCACCGGCCAAGCCAGGCCCTACGACGAGAGGTCATGGCTGGGCAAATTCGTGCCTAGGAGATCGAAGAGCATCTGGTCAAAGATCAACACCAAACGCGCTGAGACGTTGATGAGGCAAGGAAGAATGAAGTCGGCCGGCCTTAGGCAGGTGGAAGAAGCGAAGAGAGACGGCAGATGGGACCGAGCCTACAGCCCGCCCAGCAGTGCGAAACTGCCGGAGGATTTCCTCAAAGCGCTCCAGAAGAACAAAGAGGCGGAGGCCTTCTTCAGGACGCTGAACCGCGCCAACATCTATTCGGTTGTGTTCAGACTCGAGAATGCAAAGAACGAAGAGTCGAGGAGGATGAGGATCAGGCAGATGATCAAGATGTTCGAGAAGGGAGAGAAGTTCCACTGATGAATCTGCCAAATTTGGTTACTCCCGTAACAGCCAAATACTAATGGGAGTTGCTGACCGAGCAATCTTCGGATGAGATCAAATTGAAGCTCTTTGAGTATGAGGCAAAGTCTATCGCGCAGAACCTCGGGATAAACACGCCCCGGGGCGCAGTGGCTTCGACATCAGATGAAGCCAGGGACATTCACAAGCGTATCGGTGGAGAGGCCGTTGTCAAGGCGCAGGTCCTCGTTGCTGGTCGAGGGAAGGCCGGTGGAATAAAGTTCGCTAGCAAGCCCGACGAGACATGGGCTAGGGCAAACGAGATTTTATCGATGACCATCAAAGGGGAGAAAGTAAAGAAAGTCCTCGTCGAACAGAAAGCCACCGCAAAGAAAGAACTCTTCGCAAGCGTCGTTCTAGATCGAGCGAACCGATGCCAGACCGTCCTCGCCTCCGACCAAGGTGGAATCGACATTGAAGATGTCGCCCGCCAAACCCCCGAGAAGGTGCTCCGACATCGTCTCGATCCCGTCTTCGGAATGAGAAGCTACGACGCCCGGCTCATCGCGTTGAAGCTCGGATACCAAGGCGCCCAACAGGGCACCTTCTCCGACTTTCTCTCCAATCTTTATCGATTGTCTGTAATCTATGATGCGGAACTCGTCGAGAGTAATCCTGTTATCGAGACGCAAGACGGCCGCTTCGTCGCCGCAGACCTCAGAGTCATAGTTGACGACAACAGTCTCTTCCGACACCCCGAATTCCAGGAGAGATCGAAAGAGATTAGCGGTGAGGTCACGGCTTTGGAGTCGAAGGCTCGGGAAAACGGTCTCGCCTTCGTCGAACTGGACGGCGATATTGGCATCATCGGAAATGGCGCAGGGCTCGTCATGGCAACACTCGACCTGGTCAAACAATACGGCGGCAAACCAGCGAACTTCTGTGATGTTGGAGGTGGAGCGAACGCCGAACACGTCGCAACGGCGCTCCAGATCATCCAGGGCGCTGAGAAGGTTCGTGCCGTGTTCGTCAATATTCTAGCAGGAATTACTAGATGCGACGAGGTTGCGAAAGGAATTGTTGACGTCAAGAAAGTCGTGGGTCTCAAGAAGCCTCTCGTCATACGAATGGTTGGGACTAACCAGGAAGAAGGGAGAAAAATACTCCAGTCCGCTGGACTGACAGCCATGGACAAGATGGATGACGCGGCAAGACTCGCCGTAAGCAAGGTGTCCGCGTAGATGGCAGTACTCATAGGGAAACAAACCCGGGCCATTGTCCAAGGAATAACCGGCAACCAAGGCAGCTTCCACACAAGACTCATGCTAGACTATGGAACAAGAATCGTCGCAGGGGTAACCCCTGGGAAAGGAGGGACAACTGCGGTCGGACTCCCCGTATTTGATACCGTAGCTTCAGCGCTTGAAAAGATGGATGCCAACGCCTCGATAATTTTCGTTCCTGCTCCCTTCGCCAAGGAGGCTGGGATGGAGGCGATCGACGCAGGCCTCAACCCAGTCGTAATAATTACGGAAATGATCCCGGCAAGAGACTCCATGATCCTCATCGAGTATGCAAGAAACCGCGGCGCAACTGTCATTGGCCCCAACACTCCCGGAATAATCACCGCAGGGGAATCCAAGCTGGGCATAATGCCCGGCGACGTGTTCAAACCCGGCAAGGTCGGACTCGCCTCCAGAAGCGGGACCCTAACCTATGAAATCGCAGCCTCGCTAACACACGATGGAATAGGCCAATCCACCTGTCTCGGCATAGGCGGCGATCCATTCACCGGACTCAACTTCGTCGACGTTCTCAAACTCTTCAGAGACGATCCCGGTACGGACACGGTCGTTCTGATTGGCGAAATCGGAGGTTCTGCCGAAGAGGACGCTGCAAACTACATTCGCGATACAAAGTACCCCAAACGAGTCGCCGCATACATCGCAGGCCGTGCCGCCCCGCCAGGCAAGCGGATGGGCCACGCAGGCGCAATCATAACTGGAACAGAGGGGACAGCTGATGCGAAGATGAAGAGTTTGAGAGAGGCTGGTGTTATGGTTGCCGAGGTCCCGTCCGAGCTTCCAAGGTTACTGCTCCAGCAAGTTTCCCCGCTGCAGTAGACCCCCGTTTGGTTGTTTACTTTGCTCCGAGTTCTCGTTTCTTCCAGCGAAGGTTATCTCCGCGGCAGCGTCGGCATCTGTAGGCGTTCGGCGAGTTCCGTGAGCCGCATGTTCTGCATATTTTGAAGAAGAGCCTGTGGCGTTGTGCAAGCTGTTTCTTCATCACGTCAGTGATCGGCATGGGAGACGCAGCACCAGCCTTCTGGCTGCAATATATTATTGCCGCTGAGCGAACGAGAAATCGCTCATTATCAGCCCTGATCTCGAATCTGGGCCTACCGTAATTTTTCGTCGGAGAATCGTTCGGGGCTCGCTGGATAGAGCAGGCAAATTCCTGACCCATTCAAGCCGAGAGCCTGCCCTGATCCGCCTGTCTCGCCCGGAATCAGTGCCAGACAGGAAATGTTCCAGGAAAAAGGGGGGTACATTTCAAGCGTCTCGCGACGCACATGTGCCCGGTCCTATTTTCGGCTCTCCGGAGTGTTGGAGAGTTGTTGACATAGTGCCTCAAGATCGCCGATCGTTAGCTGAAAGACCCTCTTTTCAGGGAGAGTCATCTCTTTCAGAGTCTCTCGTGCCTTTTCCCGGCCAATCTTCTTGGATAGAAAGTGGAGGAAGGAGCTCCGCACAACTCGTCTACGTTGATTGAATAGTCCACGGACGAGTTCCTCAAATAACTCCTCATTCATAGCTGTATTGATTTTGTTAGGTGATATTCGTAGAAGGATAGAGTCTACCTTGGGTCTCGGTCGAAATGCGGCGGCAGGGATGTTCATGATTGGCCGGATCGTGAGAGAACGCTGTGCAGTGATGGACAATCTTCCGTAATCCGCAGTTCCTGCTTCAGCGAGAAGTCTCTCTCCGAACTCTTTCTGGAGGACAAGTGACGCAAGCTCGAACTTTTTCTTTTTTAGAAACAGGATTAGTTTTGATGATAGGACGTAGGGTGGAGTTCCAACTATCTTGTTGAAAGAGGGAAGAGGGATTTTCAACACGTCTCCCTCAATGACAGAAACAGTTGGACTCCTCTCGAATTCCTTTCGAAGGTGCGCGGCTAGCCGGCGGTCCTTCTCGACCGCTAGAACACGACCCGCCTGGTTCTCAAGTAAGCGGGTTACGGTCCCATATCCGGCGCCTGGTTCGAGAACAGTATCGGTATTAGTCAGCTCGGCGACTGAGACCACCCTTGAGGCGATGTGTTTGTTGGCTAGGAAGTTTTGGCCTAGTCTCTTCAGCGGTCGATAGAGAACGTTTGTTGCCACAAGCTCATACTGTCCTTGTGAACAGCCGATACTTCGACTCAGTGCTAAGCTCTTCCATGATTCTTTTCGAGATGATCTTTGGAATGTCGCTGAGCCCGGTTCGTTCCTGGATGTCCTTGTAGTTGACAAATGGTTTCTTCTCTCTCGTGTTGACGATCTGCCACATCGACTTCTTGCCTATCCCCGGCAATAGCTCGAGCGAGTGCATTCGGGGCGTGACCGGTTGCGAAATATTGAAGAACTCTACAAACCTCTTCTCTTGAGTCTTAACCAGTTCCGCTATCAAGGGGACGATCTCCGCTTTCGCGTTAGCCGTCAGCTGGTCGTAGCTGATCCTGGTAAGAATTCTGTCAACCTTCTCCCTGCGCTCACGCCCAATGTAGATCCGCTCATGAACCAGCACAGTAGCACCGATTTTGAGCTCCGCCTCGAGCAATGTGAAGAACTGTTCGCCCATAATCTGAACCGTCGGCACCGCCAAGTGTCTCGACTTCTCAGACGATCTCCCGTAGGGAAGGAAGTCTAGGACGTAGGCGTGTTCCTCGTAAACATGCCTCTTCTGTAAATACTCGTCCCCATGAATTGCCAAGAATAGATCCCCCTTCTCCCCTAGAATATCACTTGTAACCGGAAAGACGACCTACGTCGGTTGCCAGAGTGTTGGAGAACCATTGTTGGTCATTCTGAACCGCACCTTTTCTCCTTAATTGGGTATCGGTCAGAAGTTTCTATCGACTAGACATACCGCTTCATAATTTCCAGAATACCGTTCAGCTGGTCCGTGCTCACGAACCTGCCCTTTACGGTTAATACCGCTCTAAGCTCTTCAATCGTCTTTGGAAGCGAGTTCACGATCTGAATCGCATCATTCCTGTCCAGCTGGAGCTTCGATGATAACTCCTCGACGAGCTTGTCAGCCTTATCCGGCGTGATCTTCGAGAACTTACGCGCATAATCAAGGGTCCTTCGCTGGAACTCTCCCAGTTCTTCCTCCTTGACTTTTCCCAAGATCTCCTGAGCCTCCGCATTTGTCACTATTTTCTCCTGTAGAATCTTTCTGGCCGTATCAGCTCGACTCCTCTATCGGGGTTATGTGCTCAGGCCTCGCGATAATGATCCGGGGAGTTTTCGTCCCAGCCACCTCAACAACATAGCTACGGCCACGCTTCTCAGCAACCTTTCCAACACGGCCATGGTACCGGCGATGCGGCATTCCTTTCTGAACTGCCGGGTTGATCATGATTCTGACCATCTGGCCGGTTGTGTAGCCGATGAGCAATCTACCAAGGGGCTGCTTGCCTCTGTCCCGGGGCTTCCTGCTAATCAAGGTCCTAGTCTTTGTCCTGAATCCCTTGGAACGTCGCAACAGCCAATTCTCCGTACGGAGAAAGTCGCGGGCTCAGAGGTTCCGTATATATGTTCGCGACATTCCGTTACCACATGGCCGGGAACTCCGCGAGATTCTTCTTCATACTATCTGGAGAGCATTCCACACTGCCCCTCGCAGAACTCAAAGCCATACTCCATGGCTATGCGATAACATACAGGATAGTGGGCAACTTCTACAAACTTGTAGAAGTGGAGGCAGATCGTGTCCTGCTGGAATCGATCGCGGGCCGAGGGGGATATGTTGACGAGATGGGACAGGAAGTTCTCCACACAGAAGACAACCTGGCAAGTATCAAAGAAGCAGTCGAATCAACCGATCTAGAACCGTTCCTCTCGTCACATGACAGTTTCAGCGTGCGAATGCTGCGGTTTGGCGGAGTCTCAAAAGAACTCTCAAGAGTCCACTTGGAGGGCTATCTGGGAAAACTACTTGCGGAGAAGACAGGGGCAAGGGTGGATCTTCGATCCCCGAAGAAGCCTTTTCGAGGAATCCTTGCAGGGTCCCTCTTCCATCTGGGACTGATCATGCACCAACGTCCAAAGGGAAGCGTTCATCGTCGACGCCCGCGAAAAAGAGCGGTCTTCCATCCTAGCACAATGCCGCCAAAACTAGCCCGCTGCCTAGTGAATTTGTCGGAGGTCCGAGACGGGGAGACCTTTCTCGATCCCTTCTGCGGCGTTGGCGGCATCGCCATAGAAGCGAGCCTTCTAGGCTGCAATGTTGTGGGGGTCGATGCCCTTCCGCGAATGGTCCGATCGGCTCGAAAGAACCTCGCCCACTTCGGCCTCAAATCCTATGGCCTAGTTAGAGGCGACGCGAGGAACATTCCTTTACGTAGCGTTGATGCCATCGCCACCGACCCTCCATATGGGACTGGGGCCTCAACTCTCAAGTCTACCACAAGAGATATCCTAGCGAGCTTCCTGCCCCAGGCAAAGATGATCCTGTCTCCCGGCGGGAAAATTGTCTTTGCATCTCCCTTGGGAACCGGAGCGGTCGATCTAGCAGAGTCTCACGGGCTCAAAGTCTTCGACCGCCACGAGCTATACGTACACAGAAGCCTGACAAGAGAGATTCTGGTGTTGGAAGCAAACTAGATGCCCGCAGGCATCGATGTCATATTCCTCGGCACAGGAGGCAGTCTTCCCACCAAGGAGCGAGGGCTTCCCGCGGTAGCTCTGCGTCGAGATGGAGAACTCTTCCTTTTCGATTGCGGGGAGGGGACCCAGCGCCAGATGATGCACGCGGGACTCGGCTTCAACCGTTCCATGTCCATCATGATCTCACACCTGCACGGAGATCACGTCCTAGGATTACCAGGACTCCTTCAGACGATGTCCTCCTTGATTAGAGACAAGCCTCTCGACCTGTATGGCCCAGAGGGAATATCCGCATATCTAGGTTCTCTGCGTCGAACGTTAGCTTTCGCCGCAAACTTTCCCGTACGAGTCACAGAGCTCAAGCCAGGAGCAGAAATATCGAAAAATGGGTACAAGATCAAGACAACGAGGGCGTTACACGATATCATGTGCCTCGCCTACGCTGTTGTTGAGACAGATCGCCCCGGCCGGTTTCATCCTGAGAAAGCAAAGCGGCTGGGCGTCCCTGAGGGTCCGTTGTGGAAGCAACTTCAGATGGGCAAGGAAGTCAAGATAGAGAGGAAAACAGTGATGCCTCGCCAGGTTATTGAGGAGCCGCGGCCAGGCCTTAAGATTGTCTACGCGATCGACACTCGTCCTTCTGACGAAGTGAAAGCGCTGGCGAAAGAGGCCGATCTTCTCATGCACGACGGAGGATTCGCTGAGGACAGACGGGATAAGGCGAAAGGGTACTTCCATTCGACTGCAAGGGAAGCCGCTAGGGTTGCAAAGGCTGCCCGGGTTCGCAAACTTGCACTCGTCCACATCAGCGCGGTCACACGGGATGACTCTATTCTCCTCAAGCAGGCAAGGAGTGTGTTCAAAGCCACACTTGTTCCTAAAGACCTGACAGTCTTATCGCTGAAGCGCTCGAAGTAGAACTGTCGAGCACATCTTCCGATTCTATTCTTTTCTACGTTCTTCCAGTTGTCCCGCTAGCCAATTAATCAGCTGTTCCGGGTTTTCCGTTTCAATGGTCACCCGTATTGGACCCAGAGGAGATTCTCCCTCTGGGGCAGAGAAGGATACGTGGCCCGCGTAGGCGGCCTGCTTGTTGAGAAAGAAGACTATTCGATTACCATCAACAGATCGCCTCAAGACGGATCTTGCCGCTGCACGGATTCTATCACGTTGCAGAATCATCCGAAACCTCTCGAGCGAGGCCCGATCCTTCCCATCGACAATCACTTGCCCACTCCACTCGTCTACTCTTCGAACTTCCACATTGCCTCGCAGAATGTTTGTTACAGCTTTCTTGACTTTCTCGGGGTCCTCAGTCGGACGGACTTCCGTTTCGCTGTGGACGAGGAAGCTCAGTTCGGAAGTGTTCTCAGCAGACGTCCTGTCCGCCTCTTGAGATCGTTCTTCGTATCCTCGTTCTCCACCACCCGATCAGCAACTGCGATGAGCTTTCCAACTCCAACCTTCAACTCTCGCTCGTCACGCTCGAGAAAGTCGGCCCAGGTTCTGGGACGGTCAGACCTTCTCCTCTTCAACAGCCTCCTGAATCTGCTCCCCGGAGAGGCGTGAATAGCAATGGTGAACACCCGGTACTTCTTGTTCAGCTCCTCAATTTCCTCGATGTTCCTAGCTCCCTCGTAGACGAAAATGTTTGTATCGATCTTGTCTATGAGCGGATCCAGCCGTTTGGCAACGGCACCCATCCCTTCCTCCTCTCTAATTTTCAGCATTAACCTGCCAAGATTCTTTCTGCTAGCTGACAAGTTCCTCCGCTTCGCCTCTTCCCTGACAATATCGCCGGAGACGAACACAGGAACCCCACGTTTCGCGGCAATGCTTGACGCTAGGCTTTTGCCAGCGCCTGGCATTCCAACGATTACAATGACCGTCTTCGACTTCGCTTTGTCCATGCGGGTCCGTTCGGACGTTGGCGAAGAGGGTGTTATAGCTCTTAAAAATGGAGGCGATTATCGATAACAAGGGTTTGTCAGAGGACCAAGTCCGAAGCTTCATTTCGATAGACCTTGAGGATCCGCAGATTCTATCCCGCATAGCATCGATCTTGTCTTCATTGCAAGCACTAGGTGGAGATTTGAAACCGGTCGAGCGTGAGAATATTCATCTTACGTTGAAATTTCTTGGAAACGTATCCACACCTCGACTGGCCGAGGTCAAGTCCTCCCTCAAACAGCTCGCTTTCCCAACGTTCACCGGGGAGATCAAAGGGGCAGGTGCCTTCCCAAATCTCAACCATATGAACGTGATCTGGGTCGGAGTGAACGAGGGCTGGAGTCAAGTTGAGCAAATCTACGAACAAGTCGAGAAGTTGTTGTCCAGCGTCGGCTTTAGAAGGGAAAATCGTCCCTTCAGTCCTCATATCACAATAGCCCGGGTCCGGTCAGGTAGAAAGAGGGACGAGATAGCGAATTTTCTAGGTCATCTTTCCGAAGAGAGTTTCGGCACAATCACGGTGGACAGGGTCCGGCTCAAACAGAGCATCCTATCGAGTTCGGGGCCGAAATACTCCACCCTGCTTGAAGTTCCTCCTCGGTCACAATGAATCTCAATCATCGTCGGTCCACTTTCAAATACCAATTCCTAGGAGAGAATCTCTCGATGCCGCCTTCGATCCAAACAGTCTTGAATAGTGTTGCAAAGAGAGTCTTTCCAAGCGAGGCCGAAAGGAAACGAATGTCGCAATTGGCTGAGACCCTGAAAAGGAAGGTTCAGAGCACTTTGGACAATTCTGGCTTTGGAGGCAAGGCCTCGATTCAAGGGTCCTTCGCGCGGGACACTTGGTTGAGTGGTGAGGCCGATTTGGACATCTTTGCCAGCTTTCCTCCCAGTATGGAGAGGCACGAGTGGACCGACAGGGTTCTTCCCGCGATTCGGAAGGGAATCGATGCCAAGACGACCGATCGTTATGCGGAGCATCCCTACTTGGAATTCCACTTCGACGGGATCAGGGTCAACGTAGTTCCCTGTTATGCTGTGGAAAAAGGTCAGTGGAAAAGCGCTACTGACAGGACACCTTACCATACTGAGTACATGAGAAAACATCTGACTCCTGAAATGCGACTTGAAGCTAGGTTCCTGAAGCGGTTCATGAAGGGAATTCGATCCTATGGCGCCGAGATCAGAGTCGGAGGATTCAGCGGAATGCTCGTCGAGACCTTGATTCTACATTCTCGTTCTTTTTTGGAAACGCTCAAGCAATCCTCGCAATGGAAGCCTGTCATCTTTCTGGATCTTGAAAGTCCGGCTAGCAATCAAGATTCTAGAATTCGAGAGTTTGGTTCTCCATTGGTCGTAATTGACCCGGTAGACCCAAATCGAAACTTGGCGGCAGCCGTTAGAGATGATAAACTATGGGGATTCGTGGCTGCCTCTAGAGAGTTCCAGCGAAGCCCAGGCACTTGGTATTTCTTTCCACCAGAATCCAAACATAGAACCAAAGCCCAATTCTCCAAACTCATAGAGCATCAAAACAGGGCCATCGTGGCCATATCCTTCGAACATACCCGAATAGTTCCGGACGTTCTCTGGGGGCAGCTATTGAAGCTGGAAAGGTCATTGCTGGAGCTCATGGTCAGACAAGACTTTCGTCCGGTTAGGTCGACAGTATGGAGCGACGAAGGGCGATCCAGCACGGTTCTTGTCGAGCTGGATAGCTCGACACTGCCCGGAGTTCAGATACGTCAAGGTCCTCCCGTTTCCAAGCCTGATGACAGCCAAGGATTCTTAGATCGACACCTAAATGCGAAAGATACGGTCCGGGGGCCATGGATCGAAGATGGTCGATGGGTCGTGGACAAGAAGCGAAGACTGCTCACAATCGAACAACTCGTTAGGGCTGCCCTTACGGACCGAAAGCTTGGGCTGGCGGTCCCGGAGCAACTGGACCCTTCCTTCCATCGAAACGTGCAGGTTCTGGAGAACCGGATGATTCTCACATTGCTTGGACGAGAAGGTTTTGACCAGGCTCTGTCAGAGTTCTTAACGGCGAAGCCCACTTGGCTCAAAACCCATCACTAGCACCACTATCCTCCCTTGCAAGACCTCCCTACGACCGCCTCGTGGCGTATCCCACCGGTGATCCAGATGAGGTCAAGTCCAGAATTCACCAGCTACAGGAGATGAAGATAACATGTCTAGATTTTCAGGGCCGACTGAAAAGTGATCATCTATCCGTCCTAGGGAAAGGAGTCGTAGGAATTGTCGTCATAGGAGTCAGGGGTAATCGACGTATCGCTGTAAAGATTCGACGAGTTGATGCGCGAAGACCAAGTTTGATTCATGAGGCCGAGCTTCTCAAGATCGCGAATTCTCTCGGTGTGGGACCCCAGTGCCTGGGCGGCACATCTGACGTGTTGGCGATGGAGCTGGTAGATGGCCTTTCCCTTCCAATGTGGCTGGAGAGCCTCAAGGGAAGGGGGCGCAGAGCTCGGGTCAGGAGCGTAGTGAAACCCTTACTGGAACAGTGTCTGCAAATGGACACTTACGGACTCGATCATGGAGAACTCAGTAGAGCACACAAGAACGTCATTGTGTCGAACAACGACATTCCCACGATTCTAGATTTTGAAAGTGCCAGCCTGATGAGACGACCCAGCAATTTCACCTCTCTAACTCAGTACTTGTTTCTCGGGGGCAGCATCGCCAAGAAAATCGCCAGGGTATTGGGACCCGTGAATCGAGACGAGCTTCTGAAATGTCTACGAGACTACAAAGCCGGCGGATGGAAAGATGCCTCCGAGGCAACAACCAAAGTTCTTGGCTTGTAACACCGGTCTTAGGCTGTCTTCTTGTCGATGACGCCCAAGCGTCTCGCCCTGTTCTCAGCATACCTGAATGCAAGAAAGCCCAGTGCCAAGAAGATGATGCCCCCAATCGCTGACAATCCAAGATAGAAGGAGTACGAGTACATGTCCCCGTAGATCATTGCCTGTCGAGACGCCCTTATGAATTC